>Ga0137373_10005004_pt1 | contig 14405 bp, 21 predicted proteins | sample SagtaG_5_FD_104912 | JGI IMG/M metagenome (GOLD analysis project Ga0137373, IMG submission 104912) | Vadose zone soil microbial communities from Sagehorn Ranch, Mendocino, California, USA - Sage1_R_80_16 metaG | ecosystem: Environmental > Terrestrial > Soil > Vadose zone | place: USA...
CGACCGGGTGATCGTGAAGCCGGTCGGGCGCGGGAACCGGGTGCCCGTTGCGGATCGGGTCGACGTTTACTGGATCGGCGCGACGGAGCCATACCGCGAACCAGCGGCCAATCCCGAAGCGGTGGCGAGGATCCGAGGGGCTGCTGCTGCGTAGGCGCTGGACACCGCATCGGGAGGATCTGCGCGTGTGTGTGCGGCCTCGATCGAGCGGCTGCTCGAAGCCGACTACTAGGAGAGATTGGCCAAACGCGGGCTAGTCACCCTGGGCCGCCATAACCTGGTCATTCCAGCCGGGCGGGTGATTGGGGAATAGCTGCATGAGCACTACAAAAGCGGCGATGACCAAGATCAGAACGATCAGGTAGAGCCATCTCGGCGGACTCGGGTATCCGTCGCGCGGGCGATAGGGCCAGAACACGGTCGGCATCGTGCCCGATTCCCCCGGCCGTTGCGAAAGCGGCGACCTACGCGGCGAACGAGACGGTTCGCGCTCGACTCAACGCCTGCGACAGCCGCGCGAGCATCACAAGGTCGGCGTGGAGCCGGACACGCTCGAACGCACTCACGCGCAGAGCGGCCGCGCGAGCTTCTTCCTTGGTCACCCCTTCCTCCTTCCGTCTTCTACGGGCTGCTCGGGGTGGACGAACGCGCCGGCGCCATCATTCGCCGCTGGGTCGAAGCGGAGTCCGGTGCGGGCCTCCTGCTCGGCGCGGAGGGCCGCGATCTGGTCGGCCGCTTGCCGGGCGAGGGCGTCCTTGCCCAGCGCCGAGGACGCGTAGTCATGGTGATCTAGCCAGCGTCCGTAGGCGTTGCTGGAGGCCTCGGTTCCGGCGACGTACACGACGGCCCTGCCGTCCTCGGTCGCCGCCGGTAGCTCGGGAGCCTTCGCCTTGGCCGAGGCCCGGCGGGATGCCGGACGGCGGGCTTGGCGGGCTGCCTGGGCGCGAGCCTCGCGGGCTCGCTGGGTCGCGGCACGTACGCTCGCCCTGCTGCAGCCGTAGTAGGTCGCTAGCTCCCGCTGCGTGGCCCCTCCCTCGATGCGCGTCAAGACGTCGAGATCGGTCTCGCTGATCTTGCGGGCGTTCGAGGCGCTACGGGGCGGAGCTGGCATACCACGACAGGAGTATGGCGAGCCAGGTGCCCTGGGCTACTGGATTGGCCGGGCGTGGGCATATGGCGTAGCGCCTACGTCCGCGTGCATGCGCTACGGACAGGCGCTCCCATAGGTCGCTGCGGGGCGGTTAGGCCGGGGCGCGTGTGCCTTCGTCACGCGGGCGGACGTGGGCGGGGCCTAGCTGCGCCTAGCGGAGCGGCCGAATGCCCGGCAAAGGCGCATAGCCATGCGGTTTAGAAAGCATTTGGCCACGACCTCACGCGCCGGTGTACGGCGTAGTCAACTTCCCGCCGGTGGACTCGATCCCGCTCGGGTGATGGGCTCGGGGATCGCGCCCGTCGTGCCCGGCGCCGAGGCGCTTGGGCGCTGCATCGACAGGGGCCGCGTACGTCACCCCACCCACCGGCCGCCTAGGCTTCCGATGCCCGCACCGTACGGCATTGCCGCACCCCTCCACGTCCATCCCGAGCCGCGCACACCAGCAGCTATCCGAGGCCACCTCCGCGCACCTTCCTACCTCCTTCCGTGACCCACGTGACCCACGTGAGGCGGGTCACGACCCTTCCACCCCAGAGTCGTTCCTTCATGGGGGAGTAACTGGAACCCGGTGGGTCACGTGGGTCGCGGTGGGTCACGGCGACCAACCTTCGGCCATCCCGGCGGGCAGCTGGCGCTGCACCAGCGCCCAAAGCTCCATCTCGTCCATACCCGTCTGCGGCAGTACGCCTACGCGCACGCCCTTGAATCCTCGCACGCGCGCATCGCGCGGCCCCACCTTGGCGCGCGTGAATCGGCCCGCCAGCAGTTTGGCGTATCCGTCTGCGCCGTACTGCGCGGCGATACCTCGGGCGCTCGCCCAGGTCACGTACGCAGCGTGCAGATCTGATGTTGGCGTGCGGGCTTCGGAATCGACTACGAGTACACCTGCCTCGAACAGCGCCTCCAGGGGATCGACGTCCTCGCGGTATTCCTGCGTGGCGGTTGCGATGGCAACGGGCTCATCACCGAGACCCTCGGCGTAGTAGGCCACGGCGCCTCGCACGATCCAGGCGAGGATGCCGGGTAGTTCGCGCTCCAGCTTCGCGGCCAGACCCTCGTCGGGCTGGAATACTCGCGGGAAGTTCAGCACCTTGATGCGGCGCCAGAACGCCCATGAATTGTCGTCGGTGCGCGGCTCGCCGTTCGTGCTCAGCCAGAGCACCCAGGTCTGCGGGATCGCGCGGGTGTCCTGCCGCATGCGATTCGCGCGGATCTCGTCCCCGCCCGAGAGGGTCTTCAGGCGGTCGGTGTTCAGCTTCGAGTCGCCTACCTCCTCGCAGGTTGCCAGCCGGGAGAACTCCAGGTCGGCTACCTCGGTGAGGTGCTTTTCGAACTTTGCCGCCTTCAACACGGTCGCGGTAAGACCGGTGGCGTAATCGCCCAGGGCTCGCTTGATCGTGCGCAGGAACGTCGTTTTGCCGTTCGAGCCGACGCCCATCGTCACCACCACCAGCTGCAGCGTCTGCTCGGCGGCGGCCGTGTAGCCGATGAGGCGTTGGACGTAGCTGGCCATGCTCTCGGCCGCATCGAAGGCGTCCTCGTCGTCCCCGTCCGCGAGCACCTCGCGCAGGAACAGATCCCAGCGCGGGCATACCGCGTCCGGGTCGTAGTGGATCCCGGCGCTCATGGTGATCCGATCCTCGGGCCTGCCGTCCCGAAGCTCTCCCGAGCGGAGATCTACTACGCCGTTCGGCGCTCCGAGCAGGTGGCCGATCGTGTCCCAGCCTCGGCCACCGTCCGCGATCCCCGGCATCGACTCCGCCAGCGATAGCAACGCATCGATCCGGGACTTCCCCTCGGAGCGGAGCCCGTGCCCGACTAGTCGCTTGCGCGCATCGGCATCGAGGTCGTTCGAGAAGTCCGCAGCGGCGGTCGTCCGGGCGCGCACGGCCTGCAACGCCATCAGCCGCACGGAGGCTAGGTCGTCGGGACGCCAGCGGTGCGAATCCCAGACGAGCCACCGGCGGCGCATATGGTCGAACAGCACGAGGCCCTTGAACATGGCCGCGAACAGCTCGGCGTTGCCCGCGTCCGTCAGCGGGTAGTGGATCGCGGCGGCGCCTACGTCCAGCTCGGGGTTGGTATCAGCGAGGAGGGCCGACACTTGGCAAGCCCTCCGATCGGCGCCGTGCGCGGCGGACGCGCTCTCGGTCGCGGCGGTAGTCCCGCCATCCAGCGCGGCATACGTCGCACCGGCAGATCCCGCGCGAGTACGACCACCGGCCGTGCTGCGAGCGTGGGTGGTCAGGGATAGGTGGTTCGGTCTTCGGCATGCGCCGCGCTCCTTTGGCTCTCGATTACGTAGCGGCGCTGCCTGTCGTGACCGCCGTTGTCTAAGGTGACTATACCCTCGTAGACAACGGGCACGACCCGCCGAAAGCGGGCCGCGCGGAAGGTCGAGAGCCAACAAGACCTGCACCGCGACGGCTTCAAGCCGCGCATCCGCGCTGCCGATGATCGGGGGTATGAACCCGACCGTCGAGCGCGACGCCCAGGAGTTCGGCGTCCACACGCGGATGAAGGGCTGGCGGATGGGCTTGCTGGTTGCGCGGTGCGTACGTCCGGGCGCGGGGCAGGGCCGCCGAACCTCTGCTCCGGCGGAGCAGAGGTTGAAGACCAGCGGGGCCGAGTTCGCACGGGCCGCAAGGGTTAGTCGCAATACGGTCGCGGCCTACCTGGCGGCGTGGGACGCAGCAGCCACGGACGGCGTCGTTCCGGCGCGAGTGGAGCTGGAACCGGGTCTCGATCCTGCGCTCGACTTCGGGGCGCTGCCGCTGTGGGAGGAGTACTACGCGCCACCGGGCAGAGGATGGCGCTCCCCAAGCGGTGGCGATGACGAGTGGTACACGCGCCCCGCGTTCGTGGAGGCTGCGCGCGAGGTGCTCGGCGGCATCGACCTCGATCCAGCGTCGAACGCCCCCGCCCAAGAGGTCGTGCGGGCCAGCCGCTACTTCACGGCGGCGGATGATGGGCTGACCAAGCGGTGGCGCGGGCGGGTATTCATGAATCCGCCCTTCAGTCGCGGCCAGGAGTTCGGCAAGAAGCTACTCAGCCATTACGAGCGCGGCGACGTGGAGGCGGCGATCATGGTGCTCAACGCTTACTCGTTCGACACCGTGTGGTTCCAGCCGTTCTGGGACTACCCGGTCTGTGTCAGCACGCGCCCCGCCTTCTACAAGCCCGGCCAGCCAATGCAGAACAGCCCCGTCGTGTGGGCCGGGTTCGTCTACCTCGGGCGCGACTTCGACGCCTTTAGGGAGCGGTTCTCGGAGCTGGGCCGGGTCTTGAAAGATCCAACTGACCGAGCGTGGCAGAAGCGGTTCTCGCGCCGTCCGGCGAGCTAAAACGGGCCAGCGGGTAGCCCGCTGCGGCCGGGAGGTAGTCGGCGTGCGGCGGGCGAAGGAGGCGCTCCCGCATTCGCGTCCACACGAAGCGACGGAAGCACCGAGCTTACTGCCGGGGCACCCCGAGGCTCTCGGCCATCTCATCTAGGTCGTCCGCAACCGTGCGCAGGCGCGCGCTCACCTCGTAGATATGCAGCGGCGCGACCGCTACGACCCCGCGCACTACGTTCTCCAGCCGATCCAGCCTCTGGGCGAACGCCAGGGTCTCGTCGTGTTCCGGGGTCGGTTGCCAGGGATCCAGTCCCCAAGCCTTCGCGGCTAGTTCGCGGGCGTCCATACCACGACCCTACCGAGTGACTCCGAGAGCGATGTCGGGAGTGCGCGTGAAGGTATCCTGTAACCAGATATGGCAACAGAACCCACCAGCTACCAGCGCCGCAAGGCCGAGACCCTCCGCGTGGCGGAGGTCATGGTCAAGTCCCTGCGCGCGAGAGGTGTATCGGACGATGCGATCGTCCAGGAGCTGATCAATGCCGGGCTGGCCGAGGTCTCCCTCCCCGGTGCCATCGCCAAAGCTCTGGGCACGCCGAAGCGCTACGGCTTCCCTGTAGGCCCGGCGCTCGAAGCCCTCTCCAAGGCGAAGCCAGGGCCGCCCGTCCTAGGCGCTGGCGGACACCACCGCGCCGACCGGATCAAGAAGCTGCGCGAGGCCGGGCACGATCTAGGCGCGGGCGACGGTGCTGACCTCACGCATGTCAATCGACAGGTTCAGGTCGCCAAGTCGCGCGGGGCAGGACGCGAGCCGATCACCGAGGGACGTGACCTTACCGATCGGTTTCGGAAGGCATCCGCCGACCGCAAAGCCGAACTGGAGGACTGATGACCGCAACGATTTTCGACCTGGCGGAGCTTCGCGATGCCGGGATCCAGCTGACGCCCGACGCCCTTGCCGAGCTTGCCGAGCAGGAGCGCGCGGCCGAGCTTGCCGAGCGGCAGGCCAAGGCCACCGCGACGGCGATGCGCAAGCTGGCCGAGGAGACGACTGCGGCCTATCCCGAGTACCAGCAGAAGTTGATCGAGGCGGCGCAGCAGTACCAGCACGCCTTCCAAGTCGCGCTGATGGCCCGCAACCAGATGGAGGCGGACGTGCGCCAGGCCAGGCTCCACGGCGCCGACTCCGGCCTGAAGATCCCGGAGCGGATCTCGGTGCGGATCGCATCCGGCGACCTGAGAGACCTGCGCTATCTCCCCGCCAAGATCAAGACCATCCCGCTGGGGGACGTATGACCGAGGCATGGGACAGCGGTCAGTGGCGCGTCGTTTCCAACGCGCCTGAGGTCAAGAAGTTCCTGGACGGGCTCGTGCGAGTCCCCGACTCCGGCGGCATGTGGTGCGGCCGGATGAGCGAGGGCGTGTACGGCGTCGATCGCGAATCCGCCCTGCGCGCGCTGGAGATCCAGCAGCGCCTGGACGAGGGCCTCCCGGTCTGATGGCCACCGGCGGCGAATACTCGCCCGGCTCGCGCTACCGGATTTCATCCGAAGATGCACCGGTGCTATCGCTGCTTCGAGGTCTGCCGGATCCCGGCGACGACACCGGAGCCGGATGGAGCCTCGCCCTGAACGGCGGCGTCGACAACGGCGCTGGAAGCCGCAAGGCGGCGGCTACCTGGTTCCATACGGATGTAGCCAACTACCGGCGAGCTTGCGCGCTGGGCGGCATCCCCGACGATCAGAAGCTTTCCGACTCCACGCAGGGCGCTGAGCGGCGGTAGTGAGCGACCGGCTTCAGCAGATCTTCAAGCGCGCTCACGCGACCAAGCTTCAGACCCTCCGAATCGAAGAATGCAGCGGAGTCGATGACCCTGCAAACATGAGCCCGGGATGGCTGTTCCTGAAGCAGCGCCTGACGAAGAGGATTGCTCCACCGACAGCGGTCGGTAGCTACCTGCGTGCGGTCGACCCGAACGACCCGAGCAAGGGCCTCGCTGGCGTCTATTTCGAGAAGGGCGATTCACCCGCCACGATGCTGACGGCTATGCACCTGCTCGGCGCCGACGAGGAAGTGCTCAAGGTCTTCGGCGCGGCCTCCGGATACACAGACGAAGTCGCGGTCGAGACGCTGCAGAAGTACGTCCAGCCAGCAGTCCCGCCCGGCACGGACGGGATCGAGGCAGGCGCAGGATCAGACGACACGACGCCGCTCCCCGGCAACCGAGGAGACGCAAGGCAGACGACCGGCGGAGAGCACCACTCGAACCGGCAGACCCGCACCCCCGGCGGCAGGTTCTCCCTCTGGCGGCACCAGGGTGCCGTTCATCGGGGCCTGCGCTAAAGCCAACACCCCGCGAGGAGGTCGCATGAGAACCAGACGCTGGAAGCCGATCGTGCGCGATGTCGCGCCGGGATCGCCGCTGCGCGTCCTCGACTGGGTCGGCCCAGCGGTAGCCGAGGAGAACGGCGTCCCCTGGCGCGGGAAGCTGACCGTGCAGGCGCACCGCAATCGGCGCACCTCTCGGGTGGCCGCATGAGCGCGCGGGGAGGAGCTACCGCGCGGGCGGCAGTGGCCGCCGCGAATCGGGAGAAGGTCGCCGCGTACCTCGCGGAGAATCCCCGGGCTACATCCGTGTCCGCAGCGGAGGCGCTCGACCTATCCCGCCAGGCCGTGGCGTCCCACGCAACGGCGTTGGGGATCAAGCTGGCCTTGGAGAACGCGGCGCCCCAGCAGCGGAAGCGAGCGCCCGCGATGACGGTGGGCGAGCGGGAAACGCCCGCGGGCAAGAAGCTCCACCCGCTCTCGTGCGCGCGGAGCGGATGCGGCTGGTCGGGGCCGGTCACCGCGTACGCCGCGCACCGCTGCCGCGCCGCGGCCTAGCGCCGACGCGTTCATCTGGCTCGGAGCGGGTGGGAACGAGAAACGTGCGCAAGGGTGCCGATGGAGGGACAGAATGCCCTCGCCCGAAGTCCGACCCGCTTGCGCAGACGATGATGCCATGCGAACGTATGTTCGTACCGCGAGAAAGGAGGTGATCTTACGATGCGGTCTATGGTCAACAGCCAAAGCCCTCGCGCGATAGGTGAGTACTCCGTCCTAGAGCTTGCGCGTCTCGCGGGGGCGCCGCCCAAGCGTGTCGGGCGCTGGCATCAGATGGGCGTCTTCCCGGGGACGGGTCGGAGTCCGGGCACCTTCTCGTATGCGGATGCGGCCGAGTCGATCCTCGCGCACTACCTCGTCGACGCCGGACTCCGTCCAGGCGAAGTGGCGAAGCTCGTCGACAACCTACGCGAGCGTTACGGAGACTGGCCGTTAGCGCACGCGCCACTAGAGCATGAGGGGCGCCTAGTGGTCGTACGTGAGCGCGGTGATCTCTACCTCGACGCGCTGCACCTGCCGGAGCAGCGTGTGATCGAGGCGACACTGGATCTCCGAAAAGTTCGTGACGCTCTCGCACATGGTGGCTGGGTTGCCCTGAAAAACCGGCGCGAGTCGATCGAGGTCGACCCCGAGAAGCTTTCTGGCATTCCGACAGTGCGTGGTCGACGCCTGCCCACGACGGTGGTGGCTGAGGTTGCCAACGAGCCGGATGGCGTGGACACCCTGCGGTCGGAGTACCGCCTCTCGCAGGACGAGATCCAGGAGACGCTGGCGTACGAGGCGGACGTGCGAAAGGCGATCGCGGCCTGAAGCGTCAGATCGTCTTAGACGAGCAGCTTGAGCCTCGCATCGCCACGGAGCTTCAGAAGCGCGGGCTCGAAGACGCGATCCATCTTCAAGAGCTACGGCTAAAGGGCGAGAAGGACGCGGAGCTTCTCCAGCGGCTCGCACAGTTCGAGTACGTGCCGGTGTTCGTCACCTACGACAACAAGCTGCCAACGCAGCACGCCGAGCTGATCTACAACCAGAGGATCACGGTCGCGGTGATCTCTAGCAGCGGGCCACCACCGGAGCTAACTCTGCCGCAATACCTCCGCGATGTCGTCCATCGGCATGTACATCGGTTTGTGGTGCAGGAGCCGGGTACAGCATGGCGCTACACGACGGGCGCACGTAGAACGCGCATCAAGCTCACGTAACGGTTGTAAGAGAGGCCGGGCGGCGATCCGAACGCCCGGGCGAGGCCGGGGCGCGTGTCGAACTCCGAACGCGCTCGTAGGGCAGCTACGGCCAGATCCTCCGACTGATGGACTTGAACTTGCTGACGGCGAGGGCTCCCCGCTCGTTTCGCGCTTTCGATCCGGGGGCCAAAAGGGCGGCTTCAACTGCAGGACGGTCGGCTTCGTAGATCGCCGTCGCTTCGAAAGTCTCGTCCAACAGGACAAGCAGCACCACGTCCCACTCCTTCTCAAGCTTGATCCCACCTACGCGCTGGCTTGGCTTCGATTCAGGAAGAACACAGCGGCCCTTGATCTGAAGGCGTTGTGCCCCAAGCGGTGCTTCCCGGATCGCGTCGTAGCCAGCCTGACGAACCGGCGACAGCTCAACGTCTAGGAGCCGGGCGGCCTCGTATTCAGCGACCTCGCCAGTGACGCCGAGCGGGCGGCCGGTAAGCTCGCGGTACTCCTTAGCGAGGCGCTTCACTTCGGCCAGGAGTTCGAGGAGCCTCTGCTCATACGCCATGGCGTCCCACCGTATCGCTGTAGCTGGGTGGATGGGCCGGGGCGATGTGAACGCCTGACGCTCAGAGGGAATCGTCCTCCAAGAGGAGAGCGTCGGTGTCTGCGCGCGCTAGATGTCCTGAACGGACGCTGCGAGCTGATGGCTGCATGGCGAGCGCCGGAGTATCGCGGCGCGGCCTTGCGTGCTTAGCCGAACCAGAGCTAGTCGTGTGACCCCTCACAAACCGCGAAGGAGGTCGACGTGGCTAACCGCGCCCCAGCCGCTGCTCCTGTTAGGAATAGCCGTCGTGACGGCGCAGCTTCACTGCCCGATTCGAGGCCCCCTCAGGGCTTCGGCAAAGTCGGCCGATGGCTTGACTCCCAGCGAGGAGGCACGCCGAATCGAAGCGATCCAGTTCCTTCTGAAGCGCAAATACCCAGCCTCCCACTTCAAGGTCGAGGCCACGATCAAGCGCTTCGGCCGAGGTGGACGAAACAGCTTCCGTGCCGACCTCGCGGTGCTCGACGTGCCGCTCGCAAACATCGCTCCGAAGAACGTGGATCAGCTGCTGGAACACGCCGTTCTCCTCGGAGAAGTGAAGCGCGACCACGCAGACGCGGAATACGCGAAGGAGACGCAGGTTCAGCCGATGCTCGACTTCGCGCACAGCGACGACGCGATCGCGTTGTACTGGGATGACCTGGGCGGTCGGGTCTACTGGCGCGAGAAGAAGGGCAGGAAGCGGGTCGATCGTGACGCCCCGGCGCCTGCGCTCCCGCCGTTCGGAGCGAAGCCGCGCGTGAAGCCGCTCACGTTCGCAGATATCACGCCAACGGAGTCGCTACTTCACGCGTTCAGACGGATCGAGGACATTCTTCACGCCGCAGCTATCGACCCCGAGGCGCGGTACGGGATCATGCTGCAGTTGCTCCTTGCGAAGCTCTATGACGAGCACGCGCACGAGGCCAGGCCCTCCACCTCCCTAACTCTCCAGGACTTCAAGGCCCTCGGAATGCGACCTACAAATGCCACAACCGCTGTGAATCGCGTGCTGGCCCGGGCCGTCGCTCACTACGGGAAGTTTCTGCCCCGACGCGTCGCGTCAAAGCTGCCGATCTCCGGTGACACCCTGCTCGAAGCGATGGAGGTCTTGGCTCCAATCAAGATCATCGCTTCGAGCCAGGAAGTCATCCAGACCTTCTACATGCATTTTGCGACGCACCTCTACAAATGGGATCTCGCGCAGTTCTTTACGCCCATCACGGTGTGCGACTTCATGGCCAGCGTCTTGGCACCGCAATTCGGCGAGCACATCAAAGACCCGGCCTGCGGAAGTGCGGACTTCCTTGTAAGTGCGTTTCGGCTTGGCGTTCAGGTCGACCCGAACTACGCCCAGTGCGTGTGGGGAGCGGATAACTCCCAGAATGCTGTACAGGTCGCAGTCCTGAACATGCTTCTGAACGGCGACGGCAAGACGAATCTTGCGCTTGAGGACTCGCTGGAGAAGGTGGATCGAGATGAAGGCAAGTTCGAGATGCTCATCTGCAACCCGCCGTTCGGCACAAAGATCACGGAAACCCGGAAGCCCGTCCTCCAGAAGTACGACCTGGGATTCGAGTGGCAGCCTGACAAAGACGGCGTGATGCAGAAGACCGCTACGCCCCCGGACGAAGCAGCAGGTCGGCATTCTGTTTCTTGAACTATGCGTGCGCCAAGCCAAGCCGGGTGGCCGAATCGCGATCATCGTGCCGAACGGGTATCTCGGGAATCGCGGGGATGGCTATCGCGCATTGCGGGAATGGATACTCCGGCAATGTCGCGTGGCCTCGATCTGTTCGTTCCCGCGGTTTACCTTCAAGACCAGCGGCGCGGATGTCAGCGCAAGCGTTCTCTTCTTGGAAAAGCGGGCCAAGCCGTTGAAGAAGGCCACTCAGGACGGCAAGTACGACTTCCACGTCGGGATGATCGAGAGCGTGGGCTGGAGACTTGGTGACAAGGGGGCTAAGCCGGTGTACCTGCGAGACGCCGCGAACGGAAGCCTCATCGTCGACCAGCACGGAAACCCCGCTCTTTATCAGGACTTCGGCCGGATCCTGACGGAGATCCGGTCGAGCAATGCTGCCAATCGCTTCAAGTGGCTGGCTCGTGGCAGTGCGAAGAGCGCAACGGCGGGCTGGAGCGCGCCAGCAAGGGTCGTCGTCAACGACCCGTTTCTCACGCTCGATCCGAAACGTCTCTGCGCGAAGGCCGTCGATCTTCGTCGGGCAATCGCTGCAAAGCCGCATTTCCGGCTTGGCGATCTCGTGGACTTCATCCCGCAGGGGAGCGGGGGCTGGGTGGAGGACAAGCTGTACCGGTACGTCGAACTCCAAGATATCGCCGAGGGCACATATTCGTGGCAGATCCTTCGTGGTTGGGAACTCCCTGACCGCGCGAGACACCTTGCAGCGCCCGGAGATCTCTTCATTGCCACCGTGTGGGGGAGCGTTGAGAAGTGGATGCTCGCAGGCGGCAATACGTTCGACCTGATCGTGACTAACGGCTGCCACCGTGTTCGAATGAAGAAGGGCAAGGAGAAGTACTTACTAGACCTCGTAGCGGCGCTTTGCACACAGGCCTACGCCACGCAGATGCGCGCCTTCGCCCGTGGGTCGGATGGGCTTGCTGAGGTCGGCGAGGACGATGCCGCGGAAGTCCTGATCCCGAAAATCACGAGTCGGAAACTACGCGCCGACATCAAGCCCTTTGTCGACCAACTCCTTGCTGGCTATACGAGCCTGCAGACGAAAGTAGATGACCTGGTGCTGAACGGCCGCATGGATGTCCCCGTGCCAGCGAAGCGTCCCAGCCATAGCGTCCTCGTCTAGCCAGAAGCGGGAACCGTAGAGCGACTTACGGAAGCGTCAGCCCGAAGCGGGCCGCTCGCGCTTGGAGCGTTCGCTCCGACAGGCCAGCCCCGTCCTGGCGCACAAAGTCGCCAGCGATCTTCTCGTAGCTGCCCCTGCCGACGCGGCGCATAACGTAAAGCTCAAGGAGACCGAGGGTCGCGCGCGTGACCGTGCAGAGCGCGCTGTTGAAGACCATGTGATCGCTCTGCGTGATGTGCTTCACGAGGTACGGATCGATCGTGCCGTAGTTGGACTTGATGCGCAATCGCCATAGGCAGTCGAAGAGCGAGGTGGGTGATAGCCGCGAAGCGATCCGAGTTCGCTCTGCAGGCGATACCCGCGACTTCCTCTTCGCCTTCTTCCACTCCTCCTCGCGCGCCGTCAGGCGTGCTTCGCGGGTCGTCCGGAGCCACGTCCCGTAGCGCAACCAGAACGTGGGATCCTTCCCGAACGGAGTCGGAATCGAAAGCACCTCGACGTGGCTCGTACAATCCACGCCTGTCGGGACGTTCAGGTGCTTCTTCTCCCCGCGCATGGGACAGCCCTCAGCGAGCAGATTCCAAGGCTCGGGAAATAGGTTCCGCAGCTTGATCATGTTGGCGATCGAGGCCAACGTCGCCGCGTGGCTGTCGGCATTTCCCGAAAGCCTGTTGGCTGCGAACCACGCCTGAAGCCCGCCGAAGACGGAGTAGTACGCGTGGACGGGTGCCCATGCGTTCGCGTACCCGATGATGGCGTCGAAGCCCATCTGCTCAGGGAGGTGGAGTTGGATCTCGCTCGTCCAACTGAGCAATAGGTACCGGCGCACCTCTTCGAGGTCGGGAGTACCACGGGCGATCCTTATGTACGGCGGGTGCGTATCGACCGCTTTCCTGAGGCCCTCGTACATCTTCTCCCGCCGACCGTACGTGAACGCCAGAAAGGCGTTTAGCGCCTGCAGGTAGTTCTTGTTCACCGTGAAGCGCCGGATCAGCTCCTCTTCTTCGGCGGTTGGCGCGGTCACGGTGATCGCCGGCATGGCCGTCAGGGTAGACGGCTACCGCGGGCCTGGAAGTACGCCAGCCGAAGACTGGACTTCCTGCCGGATCCGAGCATCCATGTGACGCTGACGGGCCGACCCGCGGCCCTCAAAAGGAGGTAGGAAATGGCCCGCAAACCGAAGGCGAAGAAATCAGGCAAGACCGCCGCAATCGAAGTGCTGCAGCGCAGCCGCAAGCCAATGCCGGTGAAGGAGGTCGTGGCGAAGGCGCTGGCGGATCCGGGCGTCACGGGGATGAAGGGCAAGACCCCCGAGGCCACACTCTCTGCAGCGCTCTACACCGAGGCGAAGAAGCCGGACGGCACGGTGATCCTTGTTGAGCGCGGGATGATGAAGGCCCGCCCGACACGATGAGGGCGGATCAGGACACCGGCCACCGCATCCGCCAGCGCCGAGAGCAGCTTGGCCTCAGCCAACGCGATCTGGACGAGGCGACCTCGTACTCGTACGCCTACGTGTCGCGGATCGAGTCCGGCGAGCGGACGCCATCGCTGTCGGCGCTGATCGAGTTCGCTGCGGCGCTCGACACCTCGGCTCTGTATCTGGCAAGCGGACGGCGCACGGACTGCCCCTTCTGCGGCCGGTAGCTCTCGCGGTGCGGTACGAAGGCCCGCTTCGTCGGGCCTTCTCCCGTTCACGGCGTAGACCGGGGCGCAACGGCGCGCTCATCGCCTGTCGAGGCCGGAGAAAACGGCCGTGGCCGCAACGTGTGCCTCGCTCAGAAGTAGAACTGCGACCAGGCCATCCACCAGTCGTCGGCCTTCGAGACCAGCGTATGGGCGTCGATCTGCTTCGTGCCCTTGCGGTTCCGGTACTCGACCAGCCGGGCGGGCGTATGGAACTCGACCTGGATCTCGCAGGGCCTGCCGGGGTCATAGGGCTGCACGGCCTTGAGATCCTTGAGTGCCTCCTTCGCGCCGTCTTCGATCATTTCGCGCGCCTTCAGCGGCGGGAACTGACGCGCGCTGGACTGGCCGAGGCCCTTCTTCACGGCGACCGTGGTCAGGCCGTCCCCAAGCAGCGCCTTCGCCTCGCGGCAGACGGCCTCGTCGCCGGTGACGAGCAGAACGGGGCAGTGCCAATGCCCGCAGAGCGCCGCGTTGATCCCGGTCTCGCCGACCGACGTTCCGTTGAATTTCAGCTCGCGCCACGACTGGCCGGAGACGGTGTGCGCCATCACACCGTCCGGAGTTCCGGCTTTGGCGTGCATCCCCACGAACAGGGCGGCATCGCACCCCTCAGAAAGCAGTTCCGTGTACTCCGTCCAGTCGTTCTGGACGACGTACTCGCAGTCCGGATCGAGCTTGTCCGGGATCAGCGAGTTGAACGTCCATTCCTCGCCCGCGCCGTGGCAGTCCATGACGACGATCTCTTTCGCACCCCCC
>Ga0137373_10005007_pt1 | contig 14402 bp, 12 predicted proteins | sample SagtaG_5_FD_104912 | JGI IMG/M metagenome (GOLD analysis project Ga0137373, IMG submission 104912) | Vadose zone soil microbial communities from Sagehorn Ranch, Mendocino, California, USA - Sage1_R_80_16 metaG | ecosystem: Environmental > Terrestrial > Soil > Vadose zone | place: USA...
CGGCGGCGAAGGAGCGCTCGTCGATTGCGAGGAGTCTCGTCTCGCCCGGGTCCGCAACGAGATCGAATCGTCCGAGCGCGGGGAGCAGTTGCGGCAGACGACGGGCAAGGCGCCAGCCGTCCGGATCCTTCGTCTCATCGGGGACTCCCCGCGTCCCCAGCCGGTCGAAGAAGACGAGCTTGGAATCGCGGTGGACGACGGCTGCGCGCGCGCCGCCGCCGGTGAGCATCGTGATGGCGGGAAGGGCCGCGCGCTCGGGCCCGCCGGGCTCGAGCAGGTTGCGGCCGTCCAGAGGGCGGGCGGGAACCGGAAAACCGGCGAGGGCCTCGACTGTGGGAAGCAGATCGAGAAGCGAGACGAGCACGTCCTGCGGCGCCGCCGGCAGCGGCCGCCCGGCCCGGGGACGGATCAAGAGCGGCACCCGAAGCACCTCGCCGAAGAGAGCCGGTCCGTGCTTCCAACCCCCGTGCTCGGCGAACTCTTCGCCATGATCGGAGGTGAACACGACGGTAGCGCGCTCTCTCTCGTCTGCGTCGAGCGCGTTCCAGAGCTCTCCGACCTTCGAGTCCGCGTAGCGAACCTCGTCGTGGTAGAGCGCCTGGAGATGCCGGATGTCCCGGTCGGAAGGGCGCGGAAGCTGACCGATCTGCAGACGGTGGATCTCATCGCCGGTGAACGAACCCTTGTAGTCCGGATCAAACGGGGTCCGACCGCGCGCCCGATCGGGAGGCGTATAGGGATCGTGAGGGTCCATCAGGAGGAGGAAGAGGAAGAAGGGCTCGCCCCGATGAGATGCGAGCCACTTCGGCACGTGCCGGGCCGTCTCGCCGCCCGGTAACGTGATCGAGGAGAGCTCGTAGGGCGTCGTGAAAAACGTCGTAAAGCCCTCGGCGAAGCCGTTGCCGGCATGGAGCGTCGGGTTGGCGATGAAGGCGCCCGAGGACCAGCCCGACCTGCGCAGGTCCGTCGCGATCGTGGCCATGCCCGCAACGATGCCGAGCGGGGCGCCGTCCGCGCTTTCCTGGACGGCGGGGACGCGTCCGGTCAGAAGCGACGCCACCGAAGGGATCGTCCAGGAGGCCGGGGCGTAGGCGCGGCTGGCCTTCCAGCCGTCTCGGAAGATCGCGTCGAGGTTGGGGCTGGATGGATCGGGACAGCCGTAGAGTCCGAGCGCGTCAGGCCGCGTCGTGTCGAAGAGCAGGAGCAAGACCGCGTCCGCCCGGGAGTCGGGCTGGACGACGCGCAGGTCCGACAAGAAAAAAGCACCGGGAGGGTCCAGCCGCAGATGCAACCGTGACCCGGCGCCCGGAGAGGGAAGCTTCCAATCCTCGTCGAAGAAGAACGGTGCGCCAGTCCCCTCCGGGAACCGCCGCGCTACGCGCCCGATCGTTCGCGCGGAGCCACCGCGGGAAGGCAGTAGCTCCGCGACCAGTGAGACCTCTCCTCGCCGCTCCGTCGACGTCCAGCAAAGGCGCAGGCGGCCGCGGGCGCTTTCCGGCAACGTCCATTCGAAGGTGTTCGAGACGCCGACCCCCTCGTGCCGGACTCTCTCGGCGTCCACAAGGACCTGCGAGGAGCCGGCAGCGGGAGGCGGCCGGAGGGGCGATTGGAGAGCGTGGCGGCATCCGGCGAGTGTCAGGAGGGAGGCGAAGAAGATCGCGCTTCGCGGGCGCGAGCGAGACATCGGTCGAGTCTAATGCAGCATCTATAATTTCCTGCCGGGGCGAAGGAGGCGCGCATGGCGGCGCTGATCATGGTTGTCAACGGCGCGGAGCGTCGCGTGGACGCGCCGCCGGAGGAGAGTCTGCTCTCGGTCCTGCGACATCGCCTAAACCTGACCGGCACCAAGTACGGCTGCGGCGAAGGTCAGTGCGGCGCCTGCACGGTTCTCTTGGACGGTCGTCCTACGCGCTCCTGCCGGACGGCGGTCTCCGAGGCGGCCGGCAAGAAGATCACGACCGTGGAGGGTCTGGAGCGAAGCGGCCGGCTCCATCCGGTTCAGGCGGCATTCCTCGAAGTCGAAGCCTTTCAGTGCGGATTCTGTACGCCGGGCATGATCGTCTCGGCCGTGGGCCTGCTCGAGACCAACGGCAATCCGAGTGAGAAGGACATCGCCGGGCACCTGACCGGCAATATCTGCCGTTGCGGGACTTATCCACGGATCCTCGCGGCGGTCAAGCAGGCGGCCCAGGCGATGAGGAAAACGTGAGCGTGAGGAAACGCAGGGAAGATCTCGACGCCGATCTCGAGCTGCTCGAGCACGAGATCGATGGACGGCTGCACTGGTTCGATGCCGATCGGCGCGATTTCCTGAAAATCCTGGGCGGAGGATTGCTCGTCTGCCTGCGCGTCCCGAGCGTGGCGGCGCAGGAATCGGGGCGCGGGCGAGGCGGCCCCGATCTGCCGCAGGACATCTCGGCCTGGCTGCACATCGGAGAGGACGGGCGGGTCACGGTCTTCACCGGCAAGGTCGAGATGGGACAGAACATCCGCACGTCTCTCGCGCAGCAGGTTGCCGAGGAACTGCGCGTGCCGATCGAGTCGATCCGGATCGTCATGGGAGACACAGACCTCGTTCCATGGGACGCGGGGACCTTCGGAAGCCGGACGACGCCGACCATGGGGCCGCAGCTGCGCCGCGCGGCAGCTGCGGCGCGCGAACAGCTCGTGGACCTCGCGGCAGGGCGATGGAAAGCGGATCGCGCGGTCCTCCATGCCGCGGCCGGGAGAATCTCGAACCCCGCGACAGGCCAGGCGATCGGTTATGGCAAGTTGACTCGCGGCCAGAACCTGGTGAAGGTCATCGGCGCGGATCCTCCGGTCACTCCGGTGCTCGAATGGAAAATCGCCGGAACGCCAGCGCCGAAGGTGGACGGCCGCGACTTCGTGACCGGAAGGCATCAGTACACTTCGGATCTGACGCGGCCCGGAATGCTCCACGGCAAGGTACTGCGGCCGGCGGGGTTCAAGGCCAAACTCGTTTCGGTGGACACGCACCGGGCGGAGAGGCCGGGAGTCAAAGTCGTGCGGGACGCGGACTTCATCGGCGTCGTCGCGCCAGATCCGTGGACCGCGGAACGCGCTCTCTCCGACATCAAGTCGGAATGGAACGTGCCTCCGCAGCCGTCCAACAAGGAGCTCTTCGAGTATCTCAAGAAAAACGAAGAGACCGGCGGGCGCGAGTCCCGGCAGGTGAAGGGCTCGGTCGAGGAGGCAATGGCCTCGGCAGACGTGAAGCTCGCGCAGACGTACACGGTCGAGTACATCGCGCACGCCCCTCTCGAGCCACGGGCGGCGGTGGCGGAGTGGAACGGTGACAAGCTGACCGTGTGGACCGGGACGCAGCGCCCCTTTGCCGTGCGCGACGAGCTGGCCGAGGCCCTTCGCATCCCGGCGGCGCGCGTGCGGGTCCAGGTCCCCGACACGGGCTCGGCTTACGGCGGCAAGCACACCGGCGACGCCGCCATCGAGGCAGCGCGGCTGGCGAAGGCCGCCGGCAAACCGGTCAAGGTCGTCTGGACCCGCGAAGAAGAGTTCAACTGGGCGTATTTCCGCCCCGCGGGTGTGATCGAGGCTCGAAGCGGCGCGCGGCGCGACGGCGCGGTCGTGGCCTGGGAGTTTCACAACTACAACTCCGGTTCCGCGGCGATCGCGACGCCCTACGCGATCGCCAACCAGACGATCCAGTTTCATCCGGTTGCCTCGCCGCTGCGGCAGGGCTCGTACCGGGGGCTCGCGGCCACGGCGAACCACTTCGCGCGCGAAACGCATATGGACGAGCTGGCGCACGCCCTGGCCATGGATCCACTCCAACTGCGCATCAAGAACATCTCCGAGCCTCGCTTGAAGGCCGTCTTCGAAGCCGCCGCGGAAAAGTTCGGTTGGATAGGCCGGAAAGCCGCGCCCGGCCGCGGGTTCGGGATCGCGGGGGGCGTCGAGAAGGGCGGCTACGTCGCCACCTGCGCCGAGATCGAGATCGAAGGCTCGTCCCGCCAGGTCCGCATCCGCCGCGTCGTCGAGGCCTTCGAGTGCGGCGCCGTAGTCAATCCCTCCGGGTTGCGAAACCAGATCGAGGGGGCGGTCGTGCAGGCGATCGGAGGAGCGCTCTTCGAAGCGGTCCGGTTCGAGAACGGCCGGATCCTCAATCCCCATTTCTCGCAGTACCGCGTCCCGCGTTTCCCCGACCTTCCGCAGATCGAAACGGTCATCCTCGATCGCAAGGACCTTCCGCCGGCCGGATCCGGGGAGACGCCGATCGTCGGTCTCGCGCCGGCCGTCGGCAACGCGATCTTTTCCGCGACGGGCATCCGTCTGCGGAGCCTGCCCCTGGCTCCGAAAGAGTTTCAGGTTTCAAGTTTCAAGTTTCAGGATGCACATGCTCCTGCTGAAACCTGAAACCTGAAACTTGAAATCCTTCCTTAGTCGTGACGCAAGGCGACGAGGGGGTCGATGCGCGTCGCGCGGCGAGCGGGAATGTAACTGGCCACGAGCGCGACTGCCGTCAGAACCAGCGTAACCAGGGAAAAGGTCAGCGGGTCGGTGGATCCGACGCCGTAGAGTAGGGTGGACATCAGGCGCGTCAGGAGGAGCGCCCCGGCCAGGCCGGCGCCCGCGCCCATGAGAGCCACGCGCATTCCCTGCCGGACGACGAGGCGGAGGACGTCCCGCTCTCCGGCGCCAAGAGCCATGCGCAGACCAATCTCGTGCCTGCGGCGTGACACGGAGTAGCTGATGACCCCGTAGATCCCGACCGCGGCGAGGATGAGCGCAACCGCGGCGAACGTGCCGAGCAGAAGCAGGTAGAAGCGCGGCCTGGCGTTGGCCTGCGTCACGACCTGCTCCATCGTCTGCACCTGGGAGATGGTGACACTCCTGTCCAGCGACCAGACCGCGCGCCGCACCGCGGGCGCGAGCGCGGCGGGCTCGAGGCTCGTGCGCACGACGAGCGTCAGGTAGCTGTAGTGAGAATCCAGTTTTTCCAGGTATCTCCGATGCTGCAAGTACGGCAGGTAGACCTTACCCTCCTGCGCCGCGGCCCAGTCGCTTTGCACGGTGTTCTTCACGACGCCGACGACGGTGAGCCAAGTCGGGTTCGCGATCTTGTCCGTGTCGTCGAACGTGATCCACTTGCCGAGCGGATCCTCGCCCGGCCAGTGCCGCTTCGCGAGACATTCGTTGATGACGACTGCGCCGGGAGCATTCAAGTCGTCTCTCTCGGCGATGTCGCGACCGCTCCTGATCGGGATCCCCATCGCCGCGAAGTAGCCGGGGAGCACGACGCGGTAGGCGGCGCTGGGACTCTCTCCAGGCGCGGGTGTCGGCCGGCCCTGGATGGTGAACGACCAGCCCCAGATGTCTCCCGCGAGCGGCAGATGATTGATGGCGCTCGCCGAGGCGACGCTAGGAAGCGCGCGGATCCGTTCCAGCGCCTGCCGGTAGAACCCGGCGCGGAGCGACGGATCGGCCTCGCGCGTGCCGGCGACCGAGACCGTGAGTGTCAGGACGCGCCGCGGATCGAATCCCGGGTCGATCGATTCCAGGGCGGCAAACGACCGGATCATCAGTCCGGCGCCAGCGAGAAGGACGAGAGCCAGCGCGAACTCCGACGCGATCAGGACATTGCGCAGGCGGCTGCGCTGGAATCCCTCGGTCGCGCCCCGCTCTCCTTCCCGCAGGGATTCCGTCAGGTCGCGCCGGGAAGCCTTGAGGGCGGGCGCGAGACCGAACGCGATGCCGGTCAGAAGAGAAATCGCGAGCGTGAACGCGAGCACGCGCGTGTCGAGCGCGACCGTCTCGATGCGCGGGAGGTGCTCGGGACCGAGAGAGATGAGGAGGTTCGTCCCCCAAAGCGCGAGAAGCGTTCCACCGGCGCCGCCGAGAAGTGCGAGCACCAGGCTCTCCGTCAGGAACTGGCGGATCATCCGGGAGCGGCCGGCTCCGAGCGCGGCGCGGACCGCGACCTCCCTCTGCCTCGCCGCGGCACGCGCGAGAAGCATGTGAGCGACGTTGGCGCAGGAGATCAGGAGGACGAACGCCACCGCCGCCAGAAGCACGAGAAGCGCCGGCCGGACGTTCCCGACCACGGTCTCTTTGAGTGAGTTGACCGTCACGTCCCGGTTCGAGCCCGGGAACTGCTTCTCCAGGCGGGTCGTGATCGCCGCGATCTCGGCCCGCGCGAAATCGAGCGTCGCACCGCGTTTCAGACGCGCGAACACCCGCAGGCTCTGCCCCGTCCGGTTCGCGGCGCGGGGCGCCACGACGTCCGGTACCCAGAGCTCCGTCCCCGTCGCCCAGAACGGCGGAAAGTCGAAGCCCCGCGGCATTAAGCCGACGACCGTGTAAGGCTCGCCGTTCAAGAGCACCGCTTGCCCGACGATCTTCGGGTCGCCCGCGTAGCGCCTCTGCCACAGGCGGTGGCTGAGAACGACCTCATGTTCCTTGCCGGGCTCCTCTTCTTCCGGCAGGAAGACTCGCCCCGCGAGCGGCCGGACTCCCAGCATCGGCAGGATGTCCGAGGTCACCCGGAGCGCCTGCACGCTCTCCGGCTGCGCCCCGCCCGTCAGGTTGGGGACCCAGTTGTCCGCCGCTCCCATCCGCTCGAAGGCCGTCGACTGCCGCTTCCAGTCGAGGAAGTTCGCCGGGGCCACCGGATCGACTCGGCGGTGCAGGATGACGGCCAGCCGGTCGGGATCCCGGTAGGGGAGGGGACGCAGCAGGACAGCGTTGACGACGCTGAAGATCGCGGCCGTGGCTCCGATGCCGAGGGCCAGCGCCAGCACGGCCGCGACGGCAAAACCGGGGTTTCTGGGAAGGGCGCGAAGGCCGTAGCGGACGTCGGCCGCGACCGTGCCAAGGAAGGTCCCGAGCCGGACGTCGCGCACCCGTTCCTTGACCTGCTCGACGCCGCCGACTTCGATCGCCGCGGCTCGCCGGGCCTCCTCCGCGCCCATTCCCGCGCGTTCCTTCTCCTCCGCCAGCATCCGGGCGTAGGCGCGGACCTCCTCGTCAATGTCGGAATCCACGCGGGATCTCTGGAAAACGTCGCGCCAGAGACTCGCGAAGCGCGCCAGGAGCGGCATGCGATCCTACGTTGCCCGCAGGGCCGACGCGATGGCGAGCGAGACGCGCCCCCATTCCTCGGTCTCGATCCTCAACTGCCGGCGGCCCGCCTTGCTCAGCCGGTAGTACTTCGCCCGCCGCCCGTTCTCGGATTCTCCCCAGGAGGAGGTCAGCCATCCCGCCTGCTCGATGCGGTGGAGCGCCGGGAAAAGCGATCCGGGCTTGACCTGAAACGTTCCGCCGGAGATCTGCTCGATCCGCCGGGCGATGCCGAGGCCGTGCAGCTGCGAGAGGGTGAGAGCCTTCAAGATCAGCAGATCGAGGGTCCCCTGGAGGAGTTTGGCCGGCGGCTGTTCCATCGTCTTCGACCTACAGACAGTCTAGAGGACCATCCTACAGAATGTCTATACGTCGGAGCGCTCCGGAGGTTTCGGTGCTCCCTGTCCTCCGGAGCGGAGCGAGGGATCTGCTCCCGTCCTCTTCCGGCACACGCGAACAGGGAAGACGACGGTTTTATCGGCGCTCAGGCTCTCGCGGAGGACGTCCGCAGTCCGACACCAGCGCCTCGCAGGTCCGCCAGGCAGGCCGAGGTCCGGCGCAGACCTTCGGCGAAGGTCTCCGGCTCCTGGCCAATGCCGATTCTCAGGTGGTTCTCGATGCCGAAGGCGGAGCCGGGCGCGAGCATGACGCCGTATTTCTCCGCCAAGTGATTGGCGAGGTCTAAGGAAGGCATGTCGAGCTCATAGCGCAGGAGGGCGAGCAGTCCTCCGCGCGGCGGCGTCCACGATACGACGTCGGCGTGCTCCGCGAACCAGGCACGGGCCGTCTCGAGGTTTCGACGGACGATCGCCTGCGTGCGCTCGACGATCCGGTCGCGGTGCTTGAACGCGAGGACGGCGAGTGCGTCGTTCAACTTGCCGGGCGACAGCGAGACGTAATCGCGCGTGGCCCAGCACTTCGCGACGAGGTCGGCCGGCCCCGCGATCCAGCCGATCCGCAGTCCCGGCAGCCCGAACGGTTTCGAGAGCGTTCCAACACTGATGCCGACACCGCCGAGGTTTCGCAGCGGCGGCGCCAGCGGCTCGCCGCCCGGGATCTCGAGCCAGCGGTAGGCCTCGTCGCTCAGGATCCTCGCTCCGACGGAACAGGCGAGCCGGTCGATCCGGCGCAGGTCCTCGGCGGAGAGCATCGATCCTGTCGGGTTGTGCGGCGTGTTGATCACGATCAATCGGGTGCGCGGCGTCACGAGCCGTTCGAGCTGGTCCAGGTCGAATCGGAAGTCCGTCTCCGGCCGCAGCTTCCAGAGCGCCACGTCGCAGCCAATGGCGCGCGGGACGCTGTAGAGCTGCTGATAGGCCGGATAGACCGCGACGACGTGGTCGCCGGGGTCGAGAAGCATGTTGAAGAGAAGGAAGTTCGCCTCGATGGCCCCCGTGGTGACGAGGATCTCCTCGGGTTTCGTATCGCGATAGGTCGCCGCGATCAGAGACCTCAATTCGTGCGTTCCGGGCGCCTCGCTGTAACCCAGGCGAAGGTCGAGCAGGAGGTCGAGAATCCGGCCGCTTTCCTCCCGCGGCTCGAAGGCGAGCAGCTCCCGGACGCTCATCGGAAAGATCCCGCTCTCGGCGATGTCGAAGGGAGTCTTCGTCTCCCACGCCGTCATCCACCGCTCGAGGGCAAACGTCTCGATCTTCACGGAGGGGAAGATACATCCGGACCGAGCGGACTCCGACTACTTGCGCAGGGCGGCGAGAGACCAGAGGTTCGCGCCGAAGGCCAGAACCTGAAACACTGCCCGGACCGCACTCCACCGGTAGAACCCTTCGAAGGCGCGCTGGAGCGCCGCGCGATCGTTGCCGAGCCGACGGAGGCGCAGCATGTTCGGGGCCGCCTGTGTCGTCACGAGCAGCCCGCCGATCGTGAGAAAGGCGGCTGCGGAGAGAGGAAGACCTGCGCGGGCAGGCGCGCGGCGATCCCTTCGAAAGGACGCCAGGGCGGCGATGCTCACAGTCGCTCCGCCGATAGCCAGGAACGGATACAGCGCCATCCCGTTTGCGGAGAGGTCCGCGTGCCGGCTGTAATCCGCCCAGGCCCGCGTCCCAACGCGGCGCCAGGCCGGGAAGCCGACAACGAGACGATCCACGTTGCCTCCGGCCAGGAGGCCGCCGACGGCCGACGCGGCCAGGGCAAGTCCTCGAGTCCGGAGCGACGTTGCCATCGCGGCTTCCCTTTCCAACAGGAGTCGGTGCAAATCGAATACCGGCTTGGCGGAATCTTGCATGGAGGACCGAGATGACCTGGTTCAAGGCTTTTCTTGCGGGGTTCTTCTCCACGCTGGTCTTCCACTAGGGATCGCTGGCGATCCTGCACGCGGCGGGCGCCACGCCGTGTGCGCCGTATTCGATGGAGGCCACCTCTCCCTTCAACATTCCCGCGGTTCTCTCGCTGGCGTTCTGGGGTGGAGTCTGGGCATCCTGTGGCTCATCATCCAGCCGCACCGGGGGTCGGGATTCTACTGGCTTCTCGCTTTGATCGTCGGCGCGGTGGCGCTGAGTCTCGTCGCGCTCTTCGTCGTTCTTCGCGGCTTGACGACGTAGGTCCAGGCATTGGCGAGCTCGGCCTTCCACCAGCGCAAGAGGCCGTGCGCGATCATGACAAACATGGCGCTGCGCACGGAGTAACCGACGAAGCCCGGACGCCGACCCGCGTTGTGGTTACCGTAGATACCGAGCGCCTTCTTGCGCTTGGCGATCGCCGCGAGGCGCCGGTTATAGAAGCGAATGGGATAGTAGCCGATCTCGGCGCCGTCCTGGTAATACGGAGGAAATCCCAGGCGGTCGTGCGACCATCGGTACACCGGCATGATCGCGGCGGCGTAGTAGAGCCCGGTGTCGAGCAGGAACGCCGTTGTCATCGTGTCGTAATCGCCCATTGCGTAGTACTTGTCGCGATAGATCGACTCGTAGAAGTAATGGAAAAAGCGCGAGTAGCAGCGGTTATGCTCCTCGTAAGCCTTTTCCATCTCCTCCGCCGGGGCGCCCGACAACGCCTTCACCATGAGTTCAACGCGCGTGTGGACGGAGAAGGCCATCTGATCGAGACCCGGCGAATAGAAGGGGTCGAGGAATCCTCCCGCGTCTCCGACGCAGGTCCAGCCCGGCCCGATGAACTCGTCCACGAAGTAGGGGAGATGGCCATAGGAGCGACAATCCTGGTCAATCGGCACGGCATGCTCTAACAGCTCGCGACAAAGAGGATTGCCGTCCAGGAATCGCTGCAGCTTCTCCAGAGGCGTCGCGCCCTGAGGCGTCACCAGCCGCTTGTCCCAGACGAGGCCGACCGAGGTCTCGCCGTCTTTCAACGGAATGAACCAGATCCAGTAGCCCCATCCCGTGAAGTGGTTCGTCGCCAGGCGCCGCGACGCGAGCACCGCGCGCGCAAACGAATCGGACGGGTCTGTCCCGGCGACTTCCGGGCCGTCCATGTCCTTGACGCCCGCGTACCGCACCCAGATCGCGGAGATCGGATGCGACTCGATGGGAGTGACTCCTCCGCGCTTTCGGGCCAGCATCGCGTGCCGTCCACTCGCATCCACGACCCACTTCGCCGTGACTTCGACACGCTCTCCATTCTCCCGCTCGACGGTGATCCGGTTTCCGGCGTGGCCGTTCAACTCGAATGCCGAGGCGCGCGCCGGACGCCAGACCTGGCTTCCTTCCTGGGTGGCGACTTTCAGCAGGTGTTCGTCCAGCTTCGACCTGTCGAGCTGGAACGAGGGCGTACGCGCGAGCTGCGTCGGCCCCACTTCCGACGCGTCCCGCAGACAGGTGACCTTCTCATTGACGAACCAGTAGCGGAAAGCCTGCTTGGGGAGCTGCTCGCGCGAGAGGTGGTCGTACTGCTTGAGGACTCTCGTCAGAAAATAGGCCGAGATCTCGACCGTGGACTCTCCCACCTTCCAGTCGAATCGATCGGCCTTCTCGACGACGAGGACTTTGAGCCGTGGCATCCTCCGCTTCAAGAGAATCGCGGTCGAAGCGCCCGAAACCGCGCCCCCGATGATGACGACATCGTAGGAGCGAGTGTCGTCCGCGCCGGAAGAGGACACCGGATCCATGACCGATGGAGTCTAACTCTTCCTGGCTGCCCGTGGAAAAGGGTGTGAGGCGGCGTTGTGCTGCCGCAACCCTCGGGGCGGACAGGGCCGCGTCGCCCGAGATAGAATGCACATTCCGATCGCAAGAGGAAGAGGTGACGGATATGGAAACGCTCGACTTCGAGAAGCTCAACCTGAGGGACGCTCTGGATCTCGCCATTCTCATCGAGGAAGAGGCGGGCGAGCGTTACCTCGAGTTCGCCCTCCAGATGGAGAATCAACACACGACCGAGGCGGCCCGATTCTTCCGGACCATGGTCGCCAACGAGAACAAGCACGGCGAGGATCTGGCAGAACGGCGCCGGGCCCTCTTCGGGGAAGAGCCGCGCCGGGTTGACCGCTCGCTGCTGTGGGACGTGGAGGCCCCGGAATATGAGAAGGCCCGCGCCTTCATGTCGGATCGCGAGGCCCTGGAAGTGGCACTCGAGTCCGAGAGGAAGGCTCAGGCCTTCTTCGCCGAAGCGGTGAAACACGTGTCCGATCTCGACGTCAAGCGGCTCTTCACGCAGCTGGGCGAGGAGGAAGTTCTCCACGAGAAGCTGGTGGCCAGGGAACTGTCCCGGCTTGCGCCCCCGTCGGACATTGACCCTTCGGACTACGCCGACGAGCCCGTGGCGCAGTAGGCGCGCGGCAGAACGCAGGCCGCATTTTCACGAGATCGCTGAAATCAACGGGCTTGGTCCTGCCGCACGGAAAGATCATCCTCAAGGTGGCGTAATGCTGCGCAAGGCAGCGAGATCCGGAGGCAAGCGCTGGTCCCGGCGTGTGACCGAGACAAGCAGCGCCCTCCGTCTCGAGCCTCGCGTCTTCGCTCAGAGCGATCCGCGCAAGATCGCGTTGTCCCTCAAGCGGTCCGCCGATCGAAGCCGCCGCCGGAAGGGCACCTCCTTTCAGTCGGCGATGTCGATGTTGAACTTCTACATCAACCGCGCCGGCCGGAACCTTCCCCCGGCCAGGCGGGCGCGGCTCGAAAAGGCGAAAACGGAGCTGCGAGAGCTGTACGGTCGCACATAGATCGGCGCGAAACATCAGAGAAGCGCCGTCCTACGTCTTGTCCCCGCCCTCTTTCGGCGGCTGCCACCGCTCGACCGCAACGTACGTAACCGTGTCCCACGCGTTGTGGATGCCGATGAACAGCAACAGAAGGGCCGTCGCACCGCTCACGAAGAGAGCCGGCGCGGGGTGTCGCGGGAGCACGACCGCCGCCCCCAGGAGCACGGCATACGAGGCGAGGGGAAACATGGCGTGCCAGAGCCAGTCCTCGAGTACCGCTTTGTAGCCGGTCTGCCGCCGCGCTCGCTTCACGACGATCACCAGATAGACCACGCCAGCCGTCCCACAGGCGCCGAGGGCAAGGCTGACATTCGAGAGCGCGTGCCAGGGCGCACTGAGAATCGCCGACATGAGCAAGACGGCGCAGAAGTGCACGATTGTCGGAGTGCCGAACGCATCGATCTCCCGAAGCGTGCTCCGCCTCCGTGATTCTGCGATCAGGGCGATCACCACGAACTGTAGCCCCGTGAGAGCCGCCGCGGAGGAGCCAATGATGACGTAGAAGTTCTCCCAAGCGGCGAGCGGCGACGCCACGGCTTCTTCCACGTCAAACCCTCAACTATGACGTCGCCCTGGCCGATTGAACCTCGCGGCGAACATCGTTCGTGATTTCGCCGCGGGGCAGCGAAGCAATCTTGCGCATTCGAACGAGGAAATACACAGCCGTGAGCCACAGGAGCGCGACGGTGGGCCGACGAACGATGTCCTTGGTGTTGTTGACGGCATGGGTTCAGCCCGCGAACGGCCTGACTGAGGGCATCGGCACCATGAATTCTCCTGACGATAAGTCCCTACAGACGAGAATAATGTTGTCTAGCTACGGTTCCCACGGCGCTCGCGTTGAACGCCTGACGCCGGAGGCGCGGATGTCGGGCCGCGCCTTCACTCGGGCATTCGGCAATAACAGTAGACGAACTCTTGCTCAGCGCCCCAAGGCGTCGTGTGCATCTCCGTCGCACTCGCGAGCCGCGCAAACTCAGATCCGAACTCGGCATGGAGTGCCTCCGGCGTAAAGCGCATGACATCGAGACCGCTGCACTTCTCGGGGCCGTGAGGCCCGAACGTCGCCACGACAATATGGCCACCCGGCTTGAGCGACCTGCGCACGGCGGCCACGTAGCGCCCGCGCGCCAGGGGATCACGGAGGAAGTGAAACACGGCGCGGTCGTGCCAGAAATCGTAAACCCCAACCGGCAGCTCGGTATCCGTGATGTCAGCGCAGATCCACTGAACAAGCGAAGCACGCTCGCCAAGGCGACCTCGGGCCGCATCCAGCGCGGCTCTCGAAAGGTCCAGCACCGTAATACTCGTGTAGCCGCGATCGAGAAGATCATCGACGAAGGTCGATGCGCCCCCGCCAACGTCGATCACGCCACCGTCCCGGCTGACATTCGCGGCTTCCAAGAAAGCAAGGGAGCGGTCGAGGTGTGGCTTGAACCAGCTCACGTGGTCCGCGCCCTTGGTTGTGTAAACCGTGTCCCAGTGTTCTTTGCTACTCATGCGAAAGCCCTCGAACGAGACGGATCATACGGGTCGGCAGCGGGTACAGACCGGGGCCGGGGACGGAGAAACCTCCAACTCACATTTTCACAGATCTGACCCCCTCCTTCCAGATCTGACTCCCTCCCTCCATCCCCCAATCGGCCTCTTCCCCATTTTAGACTGCTGCGGAAGGATGATCGATTCGATTCTGGCGGACGCGGTCCTGCTCCTTCACTTTGCCTTCGTGGTCTTCGTGGCCGCGGGCGGACTCCTCGTCCTGCGATGGCCCAGGCTCGCCTGGCTGCACCTTCCCGCCGCAGTCTGGGGGGCACTCGTGGAGCTCGCGGGTTGGATCTGTCCGCTCACGCCGCTCGAGAATTATTTGCGGGAAAGGACCGGTCGCACCGGCTATTCGGGAGACTTCGTCGAGCACTACCTGATGCTGCTCATCTATCCGTCCGGCCTGACGGCGAATACGCAGCTTCTCCTCGGAGTCGGCGTCCTCGCCGTGAATCTCGCCATCTACGCCGCCGTCCTCCTTCGCGCGCGGCGCCGGCGAGCCTCTTAGCCAACAGCCTATTCATCTCTCAGTCAGTTCCTCATGGAGCGCAAGATGCTGGTCGAGATCAAGAAACGCGCGGAGGAATACCCA
>Ga0137373_10005015_pt1 | contig 14391 bp, 14 predicted proteins | sample SagtaG_5_FD_104912 | JGI IMG/M metagenome (GOLD analysis project Ga0137373, IMG submission 104912) | Vadose zone soil microbial communities from Sagehorn Ranch, Mendocino, California, USA - Sage1_R_80_16 metaG | ecosystem: Environmental > Terrestrial > Soil > Vadose zone | place: USA...
CCTGTGCGAAAAATTCGATGATTTTGCGCTCGGCCCAATGCCCATCGTCACTGCCGTCCCGGGACGGAGCGGCCAGGAAGGCGCAGTGCCCCCCGCGCCGGGTATTGAGAAACGTGATCTTCGGGTTGGCCTCAAGCTTGCGCCGGCTCGCCTCGGAGATCACGATGAACGGATCGTCGGCGTGGATTACCAGCGCTGGGATGGCAATGCGGTCCAGTACGTGCATCGAGCTGGCCTTGTCATAGTAGTCGTCGGCCCCACAGAAGCCCATATACCGCGCGGTGATGTGCTCGTCGAAGTCGCGCACCGAGCGCACCCGCTCGAGCAGCGCGGTGTCAAACTTGCCCGGCCACAGATCGGCCTTGCGGCGGAAGCTCCTGCGCAGGGCCTGCACAAACCACCACTCGTACAGGCGATTGTCGCGCCGGTGCAGCCGGTCGGAGGAGAGCGCCAGGTCGCAGGAGGGCGAGATCGCCGCCACGGCCACCACCTGCGGAGGGGCCGCCATACCCCAGCGTCCGGCCGCGCGCAGCACCTGGTTTCCACCCATCGAAAAGCCCACGAGGGTGATCCGCTGGAGGCCGCTTGCAATCATCGCCGCCACCAGATGCTCCACATCCTGAGAGAGGCCGGAGTGGTAGAGCGTCGAAGAAAGATGCTCAGTGCCGCCGCAGCCGCGGATGTTCATGCGCACCACGTTCCAGCCCTGCCGCCATGCGCGGCTGCCGGTGCCGATGACATAGCGCGAGCGGCTCGAGCCCTCCAGGCCATGCACGATCAGCAGCGTCAGCTTCGATTGCGGCTCCGGCTGCCAGTGGCAATGGCACAGCAGCCGCACGCCCGGCTCGATTTCCCCGCCAGGTTGTATTTCAAAGACGCGCTCCTCGGCCTCGGGCAGGCCGTTGCTGCGGCGGAGGAAATTTCCGGCGATGGTCTGCAGGTGCCCTCCGCGCAGAAAGCGGCGCGGGACAAAGTCGTTGGCCACAAGATTGGTGCTCGCCGCACCGGAGGCGCGCGAGCCGTCAGCCGGATGAGAGTTCGACGGCCGCGAGATGAGTTCCGGACTGGACATTCGCGTTGTGGGAAACTTCGGGTGACCCATACCCGCGTTTATGGTGCCCCACATCTGCCGCAGTCAGCAGAGGTGGGACACGGCAACCCGTATAATGAATGTATCAGTTCCAGCGGCTGGAGGTTGCGATGCCCATTTTTGAGTATCTGTGCAAAGGTTGCGGTAAAAAGTTCGAAGCCATTGTCTATGGCAAACAGCAGGCCGAGTGCCCCGAGTGCAAGGGCACACAGCTCGAGCAGCAGCTGTCGACCTTTGCCGCGCACAGCTCGGACCGGTCCTCCGGCTCGGCCTCCAAGCTTCCGTGCGGCATGCCTCCGGGCGCCTGCGGCGGCGGCAGTTGTGGAATGAACTAGGCCCAGGTGAGTCAGGCCCAGGTTAGCGCCGCAAAAGACCGCAGCGCGGAACCTGGGGCACCTGCAACCGATCCATTCCCGAGGTAACTTATCCAGCTCTGATTTTCATTCTCAACCCTGGCGGGCTGTGCTAGCGTGAGCACATGCCGACCGAAAATCAGCAAGATGTGCCGCAGTTTCAGACGGCCGAGTTCCACGGCCAACCCACCGCCGGCAACGCCTGCTGTATCTGTAAACAGCCCATTTCCGGCAGCTTCTATCGCATCAATGGCGCAAAGGCATGCCAGGCGTGTTCGCAGCGCGTGCTCTCCGCCAGGCCTCGCGACACTCACGCGGCCTTTTCCCGCGCTCTGGGCTATGGACTCGGCGGCGCGCTTCTCGGACTCATCCTGTATTCCGCTGTAGGAATCCTTCTCCATCTGGAGATCGGCTACGTCTCGCTGGCCGTGGGCTTTCTGGTCGGCAAGGCCATGATGATGGGTTCAGGCAACATCGGCGGCCGCCGCTATCAATGGACCGCGGTTGTGCTCACCTATGCGGCGGTCTCGCTCTCGGCAATTCCCATGTCCATCGCGCAGTATGCGCACGAACGGCCCGCGGCTGTGCAGGTCCACCCCAGCACGCCAACAGCGGGCGCGCCGGGGACCCCGCAGCAGGCAAGCCCTGAGAGCGCACAGGCCGGCGCCGATGCGGAAGGCTCCGTGCCCGCCGCGAGCGCGCAGAAGGCAAAGCCGGACTGGGCGAAGACAATTGGCATGCTCCTCCTGCTTGGCCTGGCCTCACCGTTGCTTGCATTCACCGGCAATACGGCAAGTGGTCTGATCGGCGTCGTCATCCTGCTGGTGGGAGTGCGCATTGCCTGGCGCCAGACGGCAGGGGCCTGCCTGCCCGCCATCGAAGGGCCGTTCTGAGCATCGAATAGGCATGCCGCAAACCAACTGCAGCCGCTGTCTCGCCCCGCTGGGGCCGGACGACAAGCTCTGCCCGCAGTGTCACGCGCTGGTCTATGGGGCCGAGTTGGAGGCCCTGCGCGCCCGGGCGCTCGAGTACGAAAAGCAGGGGCAGACGGCGGACGCTCGCCAGGTGTGGACGGCTGCACAACATCTCCTGCCGCCGGAGTCCAAACAGGCGCAGTGGGTCGCCGAGCGCCTGCGCACTCTCGAACGCCAGCAAGCCAACAGCGGGCTCGGCGGGGATCCCCTCCAAACCCAGAAAGCCAAGAGCTGGCTTGCCGGGGGCACCGCGGATCAGCCCGCGCCATCGCCCGATGCGCCCGCCGCGCAAAAACCGCAGCATCCCTGGGCCAAGCGCCTGGGACCGCTGGCTCCGCTGGCGATCGTCGCGGTCAAATTCAAGAGCCTCGTCTTTGCGGTCTTCAAGCTCAAATTCCTCTTCAGCTTCGCTGCCTTCATCGGAATGTATTGGGCGCTCTTCGGGGCTTGGTTCGGCATCGGCTTTGCCCTAATGATTCTGCTCCACGAGATGGGACACTACGTGGAGGTCAAGCGCCGGGGCCTCCCCGCCGACATGCCAGTCTTCCTCCCTGGCCTAGGGGCCTACGTCAAATGGCAGGGACTGGGAGTCACCGCCGAGACGCGCGCGCTGATCTCGCTGGCCGGGCCGGCCGCCGGACTGCTTGCCGCGGGGCTGGCAGCGATCGTCTACTGGCGCACGGGCAATCCTTTGTGGGCAGCGCTGGCCCACACCGGGGCCTGGCTCAACCTGCTCAACCTGATCCCCGTCTGGATGCTGGATGGCGCCTCGGCCGTGCGCCCGCTCGATACAATGGGGCGCATCAGCCTGCTTGCGCTGAGTGCTCTGCTGTTTTGGTGGAGTGGAGATGGGGTGCTGCTGTTGCTGGCCGCGGGCTTCGGATGGCAGTTGTATCGGAAGGAGCTTCCTGCGCAGGGCTCGCTAAGCGTACAGCTCTATTTTGCCGGCGTAGTCGGCTGCCTTGCCTGGCTGCTGCACTTTACGCCGCTACCGAGGCGCTGATTTGAGATTCGATTTCCGCTTCACGGCGCTGCAACGGCCGCGAGTCGATGTCGGTGGTGAGTTGCACCGCCGGGCCCCAGCGCTCCAGGATATCGCCGGTCCGCGCCATCACCGTGAAGCTGGTGCTCACCAGCGTGGCGCACCCCTGTCTTATCGCCACGCGGCTCCGGTGGTTCTGCTTTCGGGAAAACGTTGCCTGCGCAAGCAGCTTGCGGCAACGATAGTTCAACAGCACCGTTGCTTGCCGTTTGTTACGGCTACTGTCAATCGCGGCGAGGCTGCGAATCAAACAATCGTTGAGATCCATTGTTACCCCCCACACCATCGGAGCGAACTTATTACGGTTCGTTCGAATCCTGCTTTCTGCCGCGCGACAACAGGGCAAAGCTCGCTTCAACCGCCTGCCGGGAACTCGCCCAGATCATGCTGCGAAGCTCGCTGCTCTGTTTCAATAGCAATTGAGATTCCTCTAAAAGCTTGATGCTGCGATGTATCAGCAGGATGGAAATCTGCCGGTAATTGCGGTTCAGATCCAGCGCATCGTATGCACGGGTGCGGGTCTCATTCAACTCTGCGAACATCGAATTTTCCCCGTGCTGCCGAGCATTGGTTTCAACTCCGCCGCAGATGCTTGCGTCTCTCTGTTGCCCTGAACCTTCATTCTTATGCCCTGCGGCTGGTTCACCCTCTCGCGCATCGCGGACAAGCCTTGCAAGATGCGCGTCACCCTGAATCGCCTCAGAGCCTTGCGCTCGTGTTGTGGCTGTCTCTGCGCGCGGCGGGGCGGAGCGATCGCCCAACGGCACTGCCGCTTTGTTTGTGCTGCGGCTCTCATCGAGAGCACTGAAATCACGATCCGCAGCAACGGACCGACTCATAAAGCTCTCCTTAAAACAGAAGCCAGGATGTGAGCTTGTTGCTCGTGACTATCGGCTTGTTGGCGCCCGGCTTGTTGGCGCCCAAATGCGTTCCCGGGACAGTCATTATGCGCCTGCGGCGCAAGACTTGTCTTTGCCGAAATGTATCTTTTTGGAAAAATTCCCGAAAAATCCTGTTGCAGGCGCCACGGCTCCAAGGCCTCCTCGGTCCGCGCCAGACCGGCAAAGCTGCGCGAGATCCGCCGGACGGCGTCGGACTGCCGCGCCAGCCGCGCCTGGACCCTCTCGGTCCTCGCGACAGCCGCTTCTTGACGCAACATCAATGCATAATGCACCAGCAGCGTCATCACCTGCCTCTGGTTGCGATTTCTGTCCAGCGCCTGAATACATCTGGCCAGCAGATCGGTGTCCTCCGCAAGCCGGAATTTGGCTTGCTCGGGTACAAGACCGGGGTCAAGCTCGCTGGCCGCAAGCCGGTATCTCTGGGATAGCAGTTCGACTAAGTTCACGGGCCGCCGCTCAGAATCGGAACTGGCGTGCTTCGACTTCATGGAACCACTCCGCTGCAAGATTCTGACCAATGCTTCTCTGCGAAGCCGGTTAGAGGTGTTTCGGCCTAAGTCTAACCCGTCGGGAGCCGCCGAGTTTCGGTAAGAATTACCAATTTTTTTAGACGAACCAGGTAAGAATCGGTAAACAATTCTGGGTGATAAATCGGTAAACAGAGAGGCCGCTGGCCAGGTAAACAGAAGGCCTGCTCTGCAGGGTCCCCAGCGCGCCCGCTCTCGGCGTGCCGGGGTGGAGCAAGGCTATGTCAAAATTTCTTGGGGTGGGTAGTGGGACTCGAACCCACATCATCCGGAGCCACAGTCCGACGTTCCACCATTGAACTATACCCACCACACCGGGATCCCAGGCGCGCCCGTTGCTGGCGTGCTGGGGTGGATGAAACGAGCTTGATTATAGCAGAGGAATTACAGCTCGATGGATGGCACAAAAACGGTGGCACAAAAACGGCCCGGAGTTTGTTTGCTCCGGGCCAGGACATCAGCGAGAGAGTCTGCCGCGGTTGAATGGCCCGCCTACCAGAAATTCGCTACTTCCATCCGCTACTACTATTCGGCTACTACGCCTGCGCTCTTCCAATCCCCATGTACTCATAGCCCAGGCCGCGCAGCCGGTCGCAGTCGAGCAGGTTCTTAGTGTCGACGATCAGCGGGCGGCGCAGAAGGCCCTTCATGCGCACAAAGTCCAGGGTGCGGAACTCCGGCCATCCGGTGGCCACAATCAGCGCCTCGACTCCCTCGGCTGCCTTGTAGGGCGAATCGCACAGGGAGAGAATGTCTTCCAGCTCGCGCCCAGCGTGCGGCATGGCGAACGGGTCATAGGCGCGCACCAGCGCGCCGCAGCCTGCAAGCTGGCGGGCCAGCGCCACGGAGGCCGAGCCGGCTACCGAGCTGGTGTGGGGTTTCACGGCCAGCCCAAGCAGTCCGACCTGGCGGCCTTGCAGCGAGGGCAGCACCTCGGCGATCTTGCGCATGGTGCGCTCGGCGTGCTGCTGGCTCACGTACTGGGCCGCGGCGACCATGCGCAGCTCAACCCCTTTGCGTTGTGCCAGCGAATTGAGGCTGCTCAGGTCGCTCTCCACAAAGTTGCCGCCCAGGCCCACGCCGGCCTGGAGGCAGCGCGGGGCAATGCGCTTGTCCAGTCCAAGGGCCAGCGAGAGGTCCAGCGTATCGGCGTTGACCTGCTCGCAGAGCGCTGCCATCTCATTGATGAAGGAAATTTTGGTGACCAGGAACGCGGTGGCTGCCTCGCGCACCAGCTCAGCGGTTTCGGGACTGGTCACGATGACCGGCGTGCCGCGCATCACCAGCGGGCGATAGATCAGCTTCAGGGTGGAGACGGCCCGCAGGCTGCGTGTGCCGAAGAGCAGCCGGTCTGGCCAGTTGAAGTCCTCCACGGCGCAGCCTTCCGTAAGCGAAAGCGGATGTGCCACGACCGCGACGTCGCAGTTCAGCGCCTGGATCTTGCAGGCGATCCGCGAAACGGTGCCCACCGGCGTGGGAGTGCAGATCAGCAGCACGCTGCCGGGGAGGGCGGCCTTGGCCAGCCGCAGCGCGACTTCTTCGGTCTGCTCGGCGCTGTCCTGCGCCATATAGATCACCTGCGAGCGCCCCACCTGGCTCTCGATCTCGCTCGAGTAGGTCAGTCTTCCCGCCCGGGTATTGCGGCGGATGATCTCATCCAGGTTCTTTTCATAGAAGGCGATCTGTCCCTGCGCCAGTTGCAGGACCTTGTGCTCCAGCGGGTCGCAGCAAACAACCGGGGTGCCAAAGTCCGCCAGGCAGGCGGAGAGAACCGTTCCGAGATATCCAGCGCCATAAACGACGATCTGCATGTTGTCCTCATTCCCACCCCAACGGGCTTGTTGGGGGTCCCGGCACCTGCCGCTCTCATTACGATCGGCGCGACAGTGTAATCGGTCGGGAGAAATTGAGCGGCATACCGAATTCCGGCGCCGCTCCGCCATCCTTATTAAGCTTTGGCCCGCTGGGAATGACAAGATGTAGGACGGTCATGTCCCGCTGGTGTGCGGACTGAAGCGAGGATTAGCAACTGACGGCGGAGCACCGGCCCCGGGGTCCCCAGCGCGCCTTCTGTTGGCGTGCTGGGGCGGATTGCCGGTGTTTCACGGTTTTGAGCCGCCGGCCCCTGCATTTTGCCGCGCTAGATTGGGTGGGTGTGGGTCCTATCCACCGTTAGCGACGGGGGGCCGGATAGGGTGACTTCAGCCAGATCGGTCCAGCTGTGCCCGCCGCCGCGGACAAAGGTCAGGCGTTCGACCTCGATGCGGTGCGATCCGCGGTAGTTCTCCCAGCGCACCCGGCTGACGCGCAGCACCTCGGCGGCGCGCTCGTTGTCGTCCAGCTTGGCCACAGTGACGTGCGGCATGTAGGGGAGCGGTTCCTGATACTCCAGCGGCACGCGGTTGAGCAGGTCGTGCAGCTCGCGGATGCGGTACCCCGCCCAACTGACCCGGATGAAGACCGTGGGCGTGCTGGGCAGAAAGCTCTCGACCTTGTCGAGGTCCACGAAGAAGGGCGAAACCTTGGCCGCGAGATCGTGCAGCATCTTGACGGCGTCCTGCTCCGACCCGTTCTGCAGCGGACGTGGCGGAAGCACCGTCAGATGAGTGGGAAGGTGGGCGTGTGCGGGATGGAGTTCGCGACGCAGGCCTTCGACAAACCCGCCTAGCTCATTTCGGACATAGGTAACCAAGGCGTATTGGGGAGCACTGAAATCGCGAGACATGGCACCTATGCTGCCCTGGCAGCCTGTTGTTGACCTGCCAGGGCAGAGCCAAATTATATGCCCAGCGGGCTCCCCAGCGAGCCTGCGGTTGGCTTGCTGGGGCTGGATAGCAGATGTGGACCGCCGCGCTCCCGCTGCAAAATTACTCGGCACAGGAAGCAGAATGCTGTAGGGGGTGGAGGAAATGCCAGAGCGCGGAGGAAATCCGGAGGGCGCCCCGTCCTAACCTTCGTCGGTTCAGGTCGGGGCAGTGGCCCACTCAAGCTTCGTTTGCTTGAGTGGGGCTGTTAATCTTCTTAATTGGCCACCGCGGCCTTTGCCGCCGCGCCTTTCACCGCATCCCCACGGAAGTATTTCGCCTGCTCCTGCCGCATTTGCGGCATCGCCGAGTACGGCTTGCTGTAGTCGTTGTTGGCGTTCCAGAAGAGGAAACCGTCTCCGCCATTGGCACGCGCCGCCGCCACCTGAATGCGGATGTACTCCGGCGAATACGTCTTTGTCTTCCATCCGAAGGCCTGCAGCCAGGGACGCAGCACCACGCCGCTGCCCGCCGTCACCTTCTGGAAGCGGTCCATCGACTCGCCGATAAAGTGCTCAGGCGCATCGCCCGGCATGGTGTAGCCGTCCATACCGAAGAAGTGCGAGGGATAGATCATTGGCGACAGCACATCGCAATAGCGGGCCATCTGCGCGATGTCCTGCCCGGTGTGCGACAGATCGATGGGGCGCTGCCAGGCCATGACGCCGAAGACGTCGAGCGAAAACAGCACGCCCTTGGGCTTCAGTTCGGCTTGCGCCTGCTTCAGGAAGGCGGTGATCGCGTCAGGACGCTTCCAGTCGGGATGGGTGGTTTCAAAGCCGAACTTCGCGTCCTTCTGGTCGCCTTCGGCGGGGAAGCGGACGTAGTCGAACTGGATCTCATCGGCCCCACGCTCGGCCGCAAACTTCGCCAGGGCGATGTTGTACTCCCAAACCTTCGGGTTGGAGGAGTCGGTCCAGACCAGCTTGCCGTTCTCGCGCCAGGCGCCTCCGTGGCTGCGCGACTGCACGGCAAGCTCCGGATGAGCGGCAACCAGCGCCTCGTCGCGGAAGATCGCAATGCGCGCGATGGCATGCAGCCCCAGGCTGTGCAGGTAGGCGGTGAACTTCGGCAGGTTACGGATAGGGTAGCTCTTCTGCTGGGGAGCAAGCGGCAGTCCGCTGGGGACGCTCACCGAGCCGTCGGAATCCTTAATATCAAAGACCACGCTGTTGCCGCCCGCCTCGCGCCACTTGCGGATGATCTCCAGCCCGCGGGCGCTGCCCGCCATGGTCCCGGTCAGATAGATTGCGCGAACCTCGAAGTCACTCGCCACAGTTCTCGGCCGCTCCGTCCACTCTTGCTGGTAGGACGGGATGACCAACTCCGAACCGGACTTGGGCCAGATCCCCGTCGGTGAGATGCCTTTGACCCCGGGATTGGCCCCGCGTATCGCCGCTTCCAACTCGCTGCCGGTCATAAAGTGCGTCAGCGGCAGGTAGCGATGCACGATTCCCGGCAGGCTCTCTCCCTTGGCTACCGTGTGGAGCGTGGCGCCCGGAGGCGCTGTGCGCACCGGCTGCGGGGTCCCCAGCGAGTCTGGGGTCTCCGGCACGCCCGCTATTGGCGTGCTGGGGTGAGAGTCTGCAGTTGGCTTGCCGGCGTTGTCCGAAGCGGGTTGCCCCGAAGTTTGTTGCACCAAAGAAGCAGCCGCCGGCCGGAGCTCCGCAGTGCGCGTGGCAGTTGCTGCAGCCGCCGGACTGGGCGTGTGTTCGTTCGAGTGCATTGCAATCGCGGAAAAGGTTGCCAGCAAAACGATGACGGCAGCGAAAACAGAGGCTGTAATCGAGAGCGACTTACGAGACATGTGCGTTCATCCAGAGACTCAGATGAGCGGATAGTAGCACGCGATTCTGCTGCGCGCGAGGTTACCTGAGTCCGTGTGAATATCTCTTTAGATACCTGTCTCCGCCGCAACACGCCAAAACCCGGGGTTCCCCAGCCGCTGTTGGCTTGGTGGGGTGGAACTGCAGGCGCGTTGGCGACTCCGCTGCTGCAGAACGGGAATAGCACCTCCGGACGTGAGCTCGCGGTAATTCCTTTTTCTCGCGTCTGCATCTAACGGGCATGGATGGAGGGTTGGAGAATGAATCAGCCATTCTCGGAGGCGAACAGAAGCCCCGGCAAAGTGGTTGGCTTGCCGGGGTGGATTTCCGCATTGCAGCTGATTCATCTCAAGAGTCGGGCGACTCGCCCTCGGGTAGGAGGCTGTGAAGCAAGCGGGTAACAGTGCAAGAACTATGAGAACCGGATTGAACGCAATGCTTGATCCGTCCCGGCGTTCCGGCGACGCTCAGGATTTCGACACAGCGCTGCGGCGCAGAATTGTGGGCCAGGACGATGCGATAGAGAAAGTCACCGAGATTTACCAGATGTTTCTGGCAGGCTTGAACGCGCCGGGCCGGCCGGTTGGAAATCTCCTCTTTCTCGGCCCCACGGGCACGGGTAAAACCCGGGTGGTGGAAGCGACGGCCGAGGCGCTCTTCGGCGACTCGCGGGCGGTGGTCAAGATCGACTGCGCCGAGTTCCAACACTCGCATGAGATTGCAAAACTCATCGGCGCTCCCCCAGGCTATCTGGGACACCGCGAGACCCACCCGCTCCTCACGCAGGAGGCCCTCAACCAGTGGCACACGGACAAGATTAAACTGTCCCTGCTGCTCTTCGACGAGATTGAAAAAGCCAGCGATGCGCTCTGGCAGCTTCTGCTGGGAATTCTCGATAAGGCCACACTGACTCTGGGCGACAACCGCCGCGTCGATCTCTCCCAATGCCTGATCGTGCTCACCTCCAACGTGGGCGCCGGAGAGATGAGTGAGCTGCTCAGCGGCGGCATGGGGTTCGCGCAGCCGCGGACTGTCTTCGACAACAAGACCGACAACAAGTTGAACCGCACCGCGACCGATGCCGCGCGCCGCAAGTTCTCCCCCGAGTTCATGAACCGCATCGACAAGATTGTGGTCTTCAAGACCCTGCGCCCCGAGCACCTGCAGAAAATCCTGGAGATCGAGCTCGGCATGGTGCAGCAGCGAATTCTGCAGGCGGCCGGCAGCAACCAGTTCGTCTTCAGTTGCACGGACAGGGTCAAGACGATGCTGCTGGAGGAGGGGACGAATGCGCGTTACGGCGCGCGCCACCTGAAGCGCGCGATCGAAAAGCACCTTGTCTTCCCGCTTGCCAATCTGGTGGCCACCGGGCAGATCAAGCGCGGAGACAGCATCCGCATCGATCTCGATGAACAGGGCCAGCTCATCTTCGTAAAGGAAGCCGAAGGCGCGCTGGTCCCTGTCCTGCTGGAAAAGTACGGCCCCGAATTCACGGCCGCACACGCCGCTCGCGCCGGTCGCACCGCTCGCCGCGACGCCGCCGCATCGAGCGGCCTGCTGGACCACAAGTAGAGCTTCGCTTCGAAATAATGAAACGTGAAAGGCACGAGGTCCTCGTGCCTTTCTTGGTGGGCTCTTGATTGCAGGCCTGCTGGGAATTTTAGCCGCACAGATTTAACCGGGCTGCGAACGGGTCCCCGGCTAGCCTGTTGTGGCTTCCCTGGGGATGAAATTGCAGCCCGGTACTTCCGCCAGTCGAGTTTGAAAATTTCGAAATCCCTGCTGCCTTACAAAAGGGAGCACGCATCAGCGGAGCATGGCCTTAACGATCAAATTGGCGACCGATCCGAACGGCGGGAGGATGAGTTCGCTAAGGTTCCATGTACCTTGTTGGAAGATGCCCTTAGAGTGGCTGAGAGCCTTGAAGCCCTCGACTCCGTGATATGCGCCCATACCGCTTGGGCCGACACCGCCGAACGGAAGGTCGTCCGCCAGGTAGTGCGCCAACGTGTTGTTGATTGTGACGTTTCCGGATGTCGTCAACGAGAGCACCTTGCGGCGGTTTGGACCGTTGCCACCGAAGAAGTACAGCGCCAGGGGACGCGGGTGCGCGTTGACATAAGCAATGGCCTCAGCAAACTCGCGATATGCGAGGACCGGCAGAATTGGGCCGAAGATCTCTTCCTGCATGATTCGCATGTCGCCGGTGACGCCGGTTACAACGGCAGGCGCCAGGTTGTGCATGCGACGATGTGCCTCGCTCGCATTCACACCGACCTCGTGCACCTTTGCCCCCTTAGACCGCGCGTCGTCCAGCATCGCCTGCAATCGCGCATATTGGCGCTCATTGATGATTGACGTGTAGTCGTCTCCCGTTGGGCCATCAGGGTAAAGCGCCCGCACTGCCTGATCGTATGTATTGAGAAACAGCTCCACCTCTTCTTCGTGAACCATCACGTAGTCTGGCGCGATGCAGATCTGCCCCGAGTTCGAAAGCTTGCCGAAGGCGATGCTGGTCGCTGCATGCTTCATCGGATGGCCTTTTTCAATGATCACGGGCGATTTTCCGCCCAGTTCGAGCGTGACCGGAACCAGGTTCTCGCTGGCCGCCTTCATCACGGCGCGCCCCACCGGAGTGCTGCCCGTGAAGACCAGATGATCGAACGGCAGTGCAGCGAAATCCTGCCCTACTGCGGCGTCACCCGTAAGGACGGCAACCTGGTCTTGTGCGAACGTTTCACCAATCATTTTGACCAGGAGTGCACTGGAAGCCGGGGTGAACTCGGATGGCTTGATCATGGCCCGGTTGCCGGCTGCTATGGCCGTCGCAAGCGGCATCAGCGCCAAGCCCAGCGGAAAGTTCCAAGGCGAAATGATTCCGATGACACCGAGCGGCTGACACGAAACCCAGGCACGCGCCGGCTGGAACTGCATTGGGACATGCCGCTTTTCGGGACGCATCCATTGGCGCATATGCTTGCGCTGGTAGTCGACTCCCGCAATGACCGGCAGCAGCTCCGCGAGGGCCGTCTCGTGGGTCGAGCGGTGTCCGAAGTCCTCTCGCAAGGCCTTTTCGATTTCGCCTTGCCTGGCAAGGATCGCGACCTTCAACTTCAGAAGATCGGCTTTGCGTTGCTTCAACGTGGGTGGTCCGTCACGAAGAAATGCATCCCGCTGCCGGGACAGGATGTCGCGCATGCGCGAGGCTGCATTGACAATTTCAGGTGTATTCATTTCTGTTCCTGCGATGCACCAGTTCGCTACATTCGAATCGTTGAGATGGTTTTGCAGAGCATTCATTTGTTTTCCTTAGGATTCCCGCGCGTAATGAACAACTAAGCCGGCGGGAGCCGGATGATGCGCGGTCAGCGCATCATCCGGGCTCGGGGCACTGTTTGTGCGGCGCCATTTGGTGGCTCGGGACTTGTTGCACTGCCAGTTGCAGCCCGGAACTTCTTTTCACTTGCGGTGCCTTTACCGCGCATTGCTTCGAGCCGGAGCGGCGGCAGTCGGGAAGGGCGAGGTGGTGTCGGCGAAGATGGAACCTCTGCTGAAGTCGGCCCCCTCATTCACGTTTTCCAGTTTGTTATGTCCATCGCGAATCGCCGGATCGGCAGCCATCGGGAATGGCGATCCGAGTTCATAGTTCTTCTTCGAACCGGAGATATTGCTTGATGACGGCAGCTCTTCGCGTTCAGGCAGCAGGCTACGGCTGCCGGTGTTCAGGGCCGGATTGGCCGCCATGGGAAACGGCGAGCCGAGCGAAGCGCCGGAGATCCCGGAGTGCGTCGCGTCGGGCAGCAAACTCCCCGCTTTGGCCTGCGCGGCCACCGGAAGCGCCGCGAACGCGCCGAAGGCAATCAGCGTCAGTTTTGCGATCCATGCAGGTCGGTGTTTCATGGTGAGCTCCTTTTGTCTTGCGTTCACGAGTCAATGTTGCTATTGTCAACATTAAACGCCCAAATGTTGCTGCCGTCAACATACAGGGGAAAAATATTTTCACCGGTAGAACCGAAGCAGCTCCTGGTCCAACGCTGGCCGGCAACACTGCCGTCCGAAGCACCTGGAAGATGCTTCGCTCTGATCTACTATAAGGAACCTATGAAGCCCAAGCGGCCGTATCACCACGGAGATCTCAAGCGTGCCCTGCTGGATGCCGCTCTGGAGCTGGTCCGGACGAAGGGGGCCGAGGCGTTCACGCTGCGCGAGGTGGCGCGGCGCGCAGGGGTTTCGCACAACGCCCCCTACCGGCACTTCCGGGAGAGGGGCGAGCTGCTGGCGGCGGTCGCCGTCGAGGGCTACGAACGTTTAACGCAGTCGATGGTAACGGCCGCCGAGTCCGCCACGACTCCGTCGGATCGCTTTCTGCACTGCGGCTTCGGTTTTCTGCAGTTTGCTATGCGCTATCCGGAGCATTTCAAGGTCATCTTCGATACTCCTCAGCGCTACGAGTATCCCGAGGCCCGTGCAGCGGGCGAGCGCACATTTGGAACCTTGCTGGGATATATCAGGGAGTGCCAGGCGGCGGGAGTGCTTCCTCAGGACGACGCCAGGTGCTTGGGCCTTACATATCTGGGGCTGGTTCAGGGCACGGCGAAGCTCGCCATTACCGGCCGCTTGCCTTTCTCCGAGGTCGCTGAGGTGTGCAGGTTCTTCGAAAAAGCGTCCTCAGCGCTTACCCGCGGCTTTGCTCAGCCCGCAACCGAAACCGCACCTGAGCCCGCTCGCTCGAGCCCCAAAATGCGAGGCAGACCGTAACTTACACCGCAATCCCCAGGTGCTGTCGCACGCGCGCCAGCGCTGCCTCTGCAGTGAGGCCGTACTTCTTGCGCAGCTCTTCGGGCTTGCCGTGTTCGATGAACTGGTCGGGCCA
>Ga0137373_10005024_pt1 | contig 14379 bp, 10 predicted proteins | sample SagtaG_5_FD_104912 | JGI IMG/M metagenome (GOLD analysis project Ga0137373, IMG submission 104912) | Vadose zone soil microbial communities from Sagehorn Ranch, Mendocino, California, USA - Sage1_R_80_16 metaG | ecosystem: Environmental > Terrestrial > Soil > Vadose zone | place: USA...
CGACGTTCTCGACGTTCTCGCAGGCCCTGGCCCACGCCGGGCGCCGCCGACCGCCTGCTGCTCGGCGTGGCGCGGCGGGCCCCGGGATGGACCGCCGCGCTGGTGCTGGCGGTCCTGGCCGGCGCGGCGGTATCGCTGCTGGCCCCGGCCGCGCTGGCCGCGGCGGTCGACGCGGCCCTGCACCGCGGCGCACGCGGCGGGCCGCCCGGCGCGGCGCTGGCGCGCCTCGGCGGGCTGCTGGCCGCCGGGGCGCTCGCGGGCGTGGCCGCGGCCCTCGCCGGCGCCTGCTACGAGGCGGCCAGCACCGCCTGGCTGCGCCGCCGCCTGCTCGCCACGGCGCTTGGGCTCGGCGTCGCCGGCCAGGGGCGGTTCCACCCCGGTGACCTGCTCAGCCGCATCGGCGCGGACGCGCCCGCCACCGCCCGGGTCCTGCCCGACCTGCTGGGGGCCGGCGTCGCCGCCGTCACGGCGTTCGGCGCGGTGGCGGCGCTCGGGCTGATCGACTGGCGGCTGGCGGCCGCCTTCCTGCTCGGCCTGCCGCCGGTGGTCGCGCTGGTCCGCGCCTTCGTGGTGCGCGCCGCCGAGCTGTTCGTCCGCTACCAGCGCCACCAGGCGGGGATCGCCGCCCGCCTGGTGGACGCGCTCGCCGGCATCCGCACCATCCGCGCCAGCGGCACCGCGGACCGGGAGGCCCGGCGCATCCTGGACCCGCTGGAGGAGCTGTCGGCCAGCGGGCGCGGGCTGTGGCGCGTCCAGCGCCGCGTCGCCTGGGGCACCGCGCTGCTGGTGCCGCTGGAGGAGACCGTGGTGCTGGCCGTGGCCGGCCTGGGGCTCGCCGCCGGCCGGCTGACCCCGGGCGAGCTGCTGGCGGCCGCCGGCTACGTGCGCCTGGCGCTCGGGCTGTTCGAGCAGGTCGACGTCCTGGTGGCGGCGGCCAGAGCGCGCGCGGGCGCCACCAGGGCCGCGGAGGTCCTCGACGAGCCGCCGGCGCTCCCGGCGGCCGGGGACCTGGCCCTGCCCGCCGCCGGGCGCGGGGCGGTGTCGCTGCGCGGGGTCGGCGTGCGCGCCGGTGGCGCGCGCCTGCTCGACCGGCTCGACCTGGAGGTGCCCGCGGGCGCGTGCGTGGCGCTGGTGGGCCGCTCCGGCGCGGGCAAGACCACGCTCGCGTCGCTGGTCGGGCGCTTGCGCGACCCGGAGGAGGGCGCCGTGCTGCTGGACGGCGTGCCGGTGGCCGCGCTCGCGCCCCAGGCGCTCCACCAGGCCGTGGCGTACGCGTTCGAGCGGCCCGCCCTGCTCGGCGGCACGGTCGGCGGCGCGGTCGCCTACGGCCGGCCCTCGGCGCCGCCGGCGGAGGTGGAGGCGGCCGCGCGCGCCGCCGAGGCCGACGGCTTCGTGCAGCGCCTGCCGGACGGCTACGCCACGCCGCTGGAGCGCGCGCCGCTGTCGGGCGGCGAGGCGCAGCGGCTCGGGCTCGCCAGGGCGGTCGCGCAGGGCGGGCGGGTGCTGGTCCTCGACGACGCCACCTCCAGCCTCGACACCGCCACCGAGATGAAGGTCAGCGCCGCCCTGGCCGAGCTGCCCGACGGCCGCACCCGCATCGTGGTCGCCCACCGCGCGGCCACCGCCGGCCGCGCCGACCTGGTCGCCTGGCTGGAGGGCGGCCGCGTCCGCGCGCTCGCGCCGCACGCCGCGCTGTGGGACGACGCCGACTACCGCGCGGTGTTCGCGGCGCGGGAGCCATCCGCGTGAGCGGCGGCTGGGGGCTGCTGCGGCGCCAGCTCGCGCCGCGGCGGCACGCGCTGGCGAGGGTGGGCGCCTGGTCGCTGGTGGAGGCGCTGCCGGCGCTCACCTCGGGGATGCTGGTGGCGGCCGCGCTGGACCGGGGGTTCCTGGAGCGCCGGCCGCTGGCGGGGCTGGCGTGGCTGGGCGGGCTGGCCGCCGCGCGGGTGCTCGGCGCGCTGGGGACCAGCCGGCTGTACCCGTGGCTCGGCGAGGTGGTGGAGCCGCTGCGCGACGGGCTCGTCAGCGAGGTGGTGCGCGCGTCCATCGCCCGGGGCGCGGCGGCCGGGGCGGCGGGCGCCGCCGACGTCGCCCGCCTCGCCGAGCAGGTGGAGTCGGTGCGCCAGCTCGTCTCGGCGCTGCTGCGGACCATGCGGCAGTTCGCCGTCGCGATGGTGGCGAGCCTTGCCGGCATCGCCGCGCTCGCGCCGGCGGTCGCGCTGCTGGTCGGTCCCCTGGTCGCCGTGGCGCTGGGGCTGTACGCGGCGAGCCTGCGGCGCCTGGCCGCCCGCCAGCGCGCCCAGGTGCTCGCCGGCGAGGCGATCGCGCAGCGGGCCGGCGAGGTCCTGGGCGGGCTGCGCGACGTGCTCGCCTGCGGTGCCGAGCGGCGCGCCGCCGCCGAGGTCGGCGAGGCCGTCGAGCAGCAGGCGCGGGCGTCCAGGGCGCTGGCGCGCGCCGGGTCGGTCCGCGCCCTGGTGGTGGCGCTCGGCGCGCAGCTTCCCGTGGTGGTGGTCCTGCTGGCCGCGCCGTGGCTGGTCGGCGGCCGCCACCTGTCGGTCGGCGCGGTCACCGGCGCGGTGGTCTACCTCACCGGCAGCCTGGGGCCGGCGCTGCGCTCGATGGTCGAGCTGGCCGGCAACTGGGGGCTCCACCTCGGCGTGGTGCTCGCCCGGCTGGCCGAGGTCTGCGCGGCGCCCAAGGTCCCCCCCGCCGCGCCCGTGGCGGCGGACCGGACGCCGGCCGGCGCGCGCGGCCGGCGGCGGGTGGGCGCCCGGCCGGACCTTGTCGCCGAGGGCCTCACCTTCGCCTATGGGGCGCACGCCGAGCCGATCGTCGAGGGGCTCGACCTCGCCCTGCTCCACGGCGAGCACCTGGCGGTCGTCGGGCCGAGCGGCGCGGGCAAGTCGACCCTGGCCAACCTGCTCGCCGGGCTGGAGCGGCCCGGCCACGGCCGGGTGCGGCTCGGCGGGGTGCCGACCGACCGCCTCGACGAGGCCGCCCTGCGCCGCGCGGTCGCGCTCATCCCCCAGGAGGCGTACGTCTTCGCCGGCACCCTGCGCGAGAACCTCGCCTACCTCGCGCCCCGCGCCGGCGACCGCGACCTGGACCGCGCCGCCGCCGCGGTCGGGCTCGGCCGCACCGTGCGGCGCCTCGGCGGCTACGGCGCGGTCATCGGCCCGGGCGGCCGCGAGCTGTCCGCTGGCGAGCGGCAGCTCATTGCGCTCGCCCGCGTGTACCTGTCGCCGGCGGTGGTGGTGCTGCTCGACGAGGCCACCTCCAACCTCGACCCGGCCGCGGAGGCGCGGGCCGAGCGGGCGTTCGCGCGGCGGCCCGGCACGCTGGTGGTGGTCGCCCACCGGGTCAGCTCGGCCCTGCGGGCCGACCGGGTCCTGCTGATGGACGGGGCCAAGCCGATGACCGGCACGCACGGGTCCCTGCTGGCCGCCTCGCCGCTGTACGCCGACCTGGTCGGCTACTGGGAGGCCGACCGCTGGACTCGCGCAGGTTCGTAGGTACAATCCGGGCGGCCGGCGGCTCCTATTGCCTGCCGGCGCCGCCGGCCGTGCCGGGATGGCGCACGGCGTGATCGAGAGCGGTCGCCGCGCCGCCGCCGACGTGGCCCGGGCACTGGCCCGCAAGTGATCGCTCGCGCCATGTCGATCCGGTCGGAAGCCGTTCGTATAGAGGGTGCGAGGCGTCTCGTCAAGGGGAACGTCAGATGAAGCAGTACCTGCTCAGCGTGTACCAGCCTGAAGGAGGTCCTCCTCCGCCCGAGGTCCTGGGGAAGGTGATGCGGGACCTCGATGCCCTGAACCAGCAGCTCAAGGCCGCCGGCGCGTGGGTCTTCGCCGGCGGGCTGCACCCGCCGAGCACGGCCACCGTGGTGCGGTTCCAGGACGGCGACGTGCTCACCACCGACGGCCCGTTCGCCGAGGGCAAAGAGCACCTGGGCGGGTTCACCATCGTCAAGGCGCCCGATCTGGACGCCGCGCTGGAGTGGGGCCGCAAGCTCGCCCGGGCGACCACCCTCCCGATCGAGGTGCGGCCGTTCCAGGACGAAGCCGAGGGCTGACGCCTGGCGTGCCGGCGCTGGCCTACGAGGCGGCGATCGCCCGCACCCACAACGCGACCGAGCGCGCCTTCCTGCACCGGGGAGCCACCATGGCACAAACCGCGCCCGCGACCGGCTACGAGGCCGCCGAGGTCCAGTTCGCCCACCACGACACCGTGCTCGCCGGGCTGCTGCTGCGGCCCAGCCAGCAGGGCCCGCATCCCGCCGTCGTCTTGCTGCACGGCTCCGGCCCGGTCGGCCGCGACGGGCCCGGCTACCCGCCAGCCAGGGCGGCTGGATCGCCCCTTTCCTGGAGGGCGTCACCGCCCTGTTCCTGCACCCACGCGCCGTCGGGACCCCCGCCGTCGAACTGCTGGCCCTCGCCCGGCAACGGGGGGTGCGGCGGGTGGTGGCACTGTCGGCGATCAACGTCGACGACGACCTCGACGAGCAGCCGTCCCGCTATCGCGGGGATCGGAACAAGGAGGTCGAGGACGCCGCCGTCGCAAGCGGCCTGGAGTGGGTGAGCCTGCGGGCCGGCTTCTTCGCCATCGACACCCTCCACGCCTGGGGCGCCCAGATCCGCGCCGGTGACGTCGTCCACGGCCCGTACGCGACCTTCGCCGAAGCGGCTACCGGTCGGCCGGCGCGGCCCACAGGGCCAGGACCTCGTCCACGACGTCCCTGCCCTGGGCCTGCCCCGCCCGGGCGGCGGCCCGCCTGGCGGGGTCGAGGACGTTCGGGCCGATCGCGGCCACAGACGCCTCGTCCGGGCTGATGATGACCACCCGGCGGCTCGACCGCAGGGCGTCGAGCTCGCCGTCCGGTCCCCACCCGGCCGCGTCGCGCCCGAGCCCGCCCATCGGTGCGAGCACCAGCACGACGTCGTGGCCCGCGGCCAGGTCCGCATTGGTCGATGAGCGCACCCCGCCGTCCATATAGCGGCGCCCGTCGATGGTGACCGGTGGCGCCACCCCCGGGACCGCGCAGCTCGCGGCGACCGCCAGCAGCAGGGGCACGCGCGAGCCGCGGTCCCAGACCACGAGCTCGCCGCTGGCGGTGTCGACCGCGGTGATCAGCAGCCGCCGCTCCGGCCAATCCGGCGCCGGCAGGCGCGCCCGGATGACCTCGAGCCGCTCGGCCTCGGGCACGGTCGGCGCCGACAGCGCCATCGCCCCCACCCGCGCGCGGAGCTCCCGCGGGTCGTGGGCGCCCTCGGCGAGCGCGGCGAAGGCGCTTGCCACCTTCTCCACGTCGAAGTCGACGGCGCGCTCCCTGGAGGCGTCCGGGGGCTCGAGCTGCGCGGCGAGCAGGCGGTCGAGGCCGACGCCGCTGGAGAGCTGGGCGGCGACCACCGACCCGGCGGAGGTGCCGACCAGCAGGTCGGCCGCGCCCACCGGCACGCCGTCGGCGTCCAGGGCCTGCAGCACGCCCAGCTCCCAGGCGACGCCGGTCACCCCGCCGCCGCCGAGGACCAACGCCCGTGTCACCATCTGCCGTCCCGCTCCGTGGCCGAGGCCGTCGTCGTGGCGTCAATGTTTCCGACCGGGAGAACCGACCGTCAAGGCCGGGCTGGCAGGAGGATCAGCACGAGGGCGTCGAGCACCCGGTTCCAGTCGCGCTCCTCCAACGGCCGGTGCGGGGGCTGGGGCACGGCGGCCATCCCTGGAGGAGCTGGGCGCGCAGCCGGTGCTCGTCGACGCCGAGCTCGCGGGCCAGCCAGCGGGCGTCGCGCCGGAGCCGCGGCTGCTCGCTGAACCGCTGCAGGGAGGCGGGCCAGGCGGCGGTTGCCGGCCCGTCCGGGTCGAGCAGGTCGCGGAGGGGGACGCCGAGCGCGCCAGCGAGCCGTCGCAGGGCCGCGAGGGTGGGGTTGCCGCGCCCGTTCTCGAGGTTGGCGACGTAGGGCACCGACAGACCGCCGCGTTCCTGACGGCCCAGACCACCGCGACCGTCGCCGGCGCCGCCCTCGCAGCGGTGCTCGGTCAGCACGCCGGCCTCCCGGTCACGCTGAACCTCGCCAGCGCCGGCGTGCTCGTGGCCGCGGCCGCCGCCCTGCGGCTGCTGCCCGCCTCCACCCTCGTCCAGGACCGCGGGTCTGGGATACGGTCCTTGTATGGAGGCGGCGAGCACGCAGCGGGTCCTGGCGGCGTGGCGGCGGGTGACCGGCGCGCCGGGTGCGTTCCGGGAGCCCGGGACCGTTGTGGTCGCACGCACTGACCAGACCGGCGGAGCGCGTGGGGCGACCGTCGTCACCCTCGCCGGCGCCACCTGCGTGGTCGCGTCCGCCGATCTCGCCGGCGGCCTGGACGCCCGGACCGCCGGCCGGCTGACCGACCCGGCCCAGGCCCGGAGGATCCTGGGGCAGGGGCTCGAGGTGCTCGGCCCGGCCGTGCTCGCCTTCGCCGACCGCTCCAGCCTGCGCGCCGCCCCCGACGGCCCCGACGGCCCTGGTCAGGCCGAGCCGGTCGACGCGGGCGCCGCCGAGCTGGAGCGGCTCGCCGCCGCCTGCGACCCGGCCGAGCTCGCCGAGAGCGGGCTGGGCACCTGGACCCAGTGGGTCCACGTCGTCCGCGAGCGGGGCCTGGTCGTGGCCGCCGCCGGGATCGAGGTGTGGGCGGGCACGCTCGCCCACGTCGGCGTCCTCACCCGTGCGGACCGGCGCGGGCGCGGCCTGGCGAGGACCGTCGCCGGCGGCGCGGCGCGGGCGGCGCTCGCCGAGGGCCTGGTGGCGCAGTGGCGCGCGCGGACGACCCTGACCCCGTCCCGGCGGGTCGCCGCCGCCCTCGGCTTCGTCGAGCTCGGCGCCCAGGTGACCTACAGGCTCACGCGAGGCAGCGCAGGGGCCCGCCGTTGAAGGCGATCATGTCCCGGGCGACGGTGGGCAGGTCCAGCGGGGCGCCCCAGGGCTCGCCGCGCAGCTCGCTGTAGGCGCGGGCGAGATTGCCGACCAGGCGCTCGCCCTCGCTCCAGGTGGCGAAGCGGCCGAGGTCGGCGCGGCGGGCCGCCTCCAGCGGCTCCCGGCCGGCGGCGAAGCCGTCGCGCGCCAGCGCGGTCAGCCACCCGGCGTAGGCGAGCATGTCGTCGAGCACGCGCGGCGCGGCGACCGGCCCGTGCCCGGGGACCAGCACGCGGGCGTCCAGCTCCCGGACGCGCTCCAGCGCCGCCGGCCAGTTGGCCAGGCACCCCTCGGCGAGGAACGGGTGGCCGCCGTGGAAGACCAGGTCGCCGGTGAACACCACGCCCCGGTCGGGCAGCCAGGCGATCACGTCGCCGAGCGTGTGCGCGGGCCCGACGGAGGCCAGCTCCACCCGCGTCTGGTCCACGTGCAGGACGAGCGAGTCCTCGAAGGTGAGCGTCGGCGGCGCGATCTCGACCCGGCCGTAGTCGGCGGTCGGGAACAGCGCCTGGGCCACCAGGCCGGCGCGCAGCACCTCGTCGCGGCAGCGGCGCTGGGCGACGATGGTGGTGCCCGGCGGCAGCAGCCAGTTGCCGAAGGTGTGGTCGGCGTGGTGGTGGGTGTTGACCAGGGTGCGAACGGGCAGCCCGCCGGAGCGCTCGGCGACCGCGGCGAGCAGGGCCCGGTTGCGAGGCTCGGTCGAGGTGGTGTCGATCAGCACCACGCCCGAGCGGCCGACGACCGCGCCGGTGTTGTTGAGCATCCAGCTCCCGTCGGGCTGGACGTAGGCGAGCACGTCCGGGGCGACCTCGGACAGCTCGGGGCTGGCGGGGGACTGGGTCACCGGGGGCCTCCTCGTGGCGTCGGCGGGTCGAAGCCAGGGTGGCAGCCTATACCGCGCCGCGCCGGCACCGCGCCTTTCGGAAATTTCCACCCGGCCGGATGGTGGTCGGCTCTGGGCTGGGTGTGGGCCGCGTTCGGCCGCGGACCGAATTCCCGAAAAGAGGCACGGCGCGCGGCTCCGGCTGCGCGCCGTGCCTTCCCCACGAATTCCCGCGCTGTGCCGCGCGGAATGCGCCGCGTGGCAGTGGATTTGCGGTGCTAGCGCAGCCCGACCTTCCGGCTGCACGTCGGCCAGGCGCCCCAGCCCTGCATCTGCTGCAGGCGCTGCGCCACCTGGATCTGGGTCGACCGGCTCGCGTTCTGCGGCATGCCTGCGCCGCCGGCCGCACGCCAGCTGCCCGTGGTGAACTGGAGGCCGCCGTAGAAGCCGTTGCCGGTGTCGGCGCTCCAGTTCCCCCCGGACTCGCACTGCGCGAGCCGGTCCCAGACGCTCCCGCCGGCGACCGGCGAGGACCGCTGCGGCGCGCTGCTGTGCCGCGAGCTGCGGGTGCTGGGGGTGCTGGGGGTGTGGGAGCGCGACCGCAGCTCAGCGCCCTGGGCGGGGATGACCAGGTGCTGGCCGGGGAAGATCAGGTCGGGGTTCTCCACGCTGGCGTTGGCGTCGAAGATGGCCCGCCAGCTCCCCAGGCCTTGCCTGCCGGCGATCTTCGAGAGGGTGTCGCCGGACTTCACGGTATAGGCCTTCTGACCGCCGGTCGAGGCTGCCGCCGGCAGGGCGAAGGCGGATGCGAGGACGGCGCCGCTGAGCGCCAGGACGGCGCCCAGACGAGCCGTGCGTGGTAAGTAGCGGTGCAGGAGCGCACGAGGACGTGCCAAAACAGACCTCCTGGATTGCCGGGGGACATTTAAAGGTGGGCACGAGGGTGGCCCACCCCCGATGCGCTACCACGCAGCGCAAGGGTGCGCCTGCTGGGGAGGCGCTGACCGGAGGCCGCTGTGGGGGTCGCGAACGCCTCCGGGCAATCGAGCGAGCAGGGTAGCCAAAAAGAATCGAAATCGTCAAGGCCCCACGAATAATGTCCCTCTTTTTGAGGCCCGTCGAGACTGAACGCTATGACGAGGTTTCCGAAAATGTGGAGGCTGGGCGGCGGCGTTTCCGCGCCGCCTCAGTGCAAGCCGAGCTCCCGGGCGGTCGCCTTGCTCATGGCCAGCCCCTGGAGCGGGAGTGGCGCACCGCGACGGGGGGTGGCTGCGCAACAAACTGGCCCGCCTGCGGCGACGGCGCGGCTCGCGACCCCACGGAAATGACGGGGTGCTGCCGTGTGGGACAGCACCCCGTCAGCGGACCGGCACCCCCCTGGCCGCCCGGCACCGACTCCGGCGAAGGCTGCCCCTCGCCTGGCCCCCCGTGCCCGGCGGCCCCGCCGGCCAGTCTGCCCTCCACCCCCGCAGGGATGGACGGGCGCAGCGGTCGGACACCCTGGCAGGATGGCCGCTCCCGGCTGCGTCCGCCCGGGTCAAAAGACCCCCTATTTGCGGGACCTTCGGGCAGGCCCGGCCGCCGCGCCCCGGTCCGCGAGGTCGGCCGGCGGCTCCCCCTGCGGCCGCACTGAGCCGCCCGGACGCCCGGGCACCTTGGGACCGCCCTCGCGAGCGGCCGATACAGAGCCGATACACCGATATGCCGACATGCCGAGAGAGAGCCGCCGCCAGGTCCGCGGCGCACCGAGGGGGGCACGGTGACCAGCAGCGTCGGGATCGTGGCGAGCGGGATCACCGCGCGCGGCCCTGAAGGCCCGATCTTCCAGGGAGTCGACCTCGAGGCCGAGCCCGGCAGCCTGGTGGCCGTCACCGGTCCGGGCGGGTGTGGCCGCACCGCGCTGCTGCTCGCGCTCGCGGGGCGCTTCCGGCTGGTGGCGGGACAGCTCGTGGTCGGCGGCCACCAGCTTCCCAGGCGCGCGGCCGCGGTCCGCCGGCTGGTCGCGGTCGCCCGCGCCCGGCCCGCCATCGACCTGGACGAGCGCCTGCTCGTCCGCGAGCTGGTGACCGAGCGCCGGCTGCTCAGCCGGCAGAAGGCCACCCCCGCGGCCGTCGCGGCCGCGCTTCGCCTGGTCGCGATCGACCCGTCGCGCGGCGCGCTCGCCGGCGCGCTGCACCCGGCCGAGCGGACCCTGCTGGCCCTGGCCCTGGCGGTGGCCGAGGACCCGGGCGCGGTGGTGGTCGACGACGTCGACGACGGGCTGGAGCCCAAGGACCTGCCGTGGGTCTGGCGGGCCCTGGCCGCCGTCGCCGGCAGCGGCCGCACTGTGGTGGCCAGCGCCGGCGCTCCCCCGCCCGACCCGGGGCAGGCGGACGTCGTGGTGCGGCTGCCGCACCGGTCGGCACTCCAGCGCGCCGCGGCGGCGCGGGCCGCGCGGGTGGCCGGCGAGAGGGGGGGCGCACCGTGAGGGCACTGCGACTGGCGCTGCTGGAGCTGCGCCGGTTCCGCGGGCCGCTGCTCGGCCCGGTGCCGGTGGCGCTCGCCCTCGTGCCGCTGCTGTACGGCGCGGTGTACCTGTGGGCGTACTGGGACCCCTACGGGCGGCTGGACCGCGTCCCGGTGGCGGTGGTGGACCAGGACCGCGCGGTCACCGCCGGCGGCGGCCGCGTCGACGCGGGCCAGGCCTTCGTCCGGCAGCTCGAGCTCGACCGGGTCTTCGACTGGCGCTTCGTCGACGCGGCGCAGGCCGCGCGAGGGCTCCAGGACGGCCGCTTCTCCTTCGTCATCACCGTGCCGCCGGACTTCAGCGCCAGGCTGGTGCGCCCCGCCGGCGGGGCGCCGGCGCGCGGGTCCATGCTGATCACCCTGAACGACGCAAACGGGTATCTCGCTGGCAAGCTGGCCGAGACCGCCCGGACCGCTCTCGAGGAGCAGGTCGACGCCGCGGCGCGAACCGCCTACGCGCAGCGGCTCCTCGGCGACCTGGGGGCCTTCCGCGAGCGCCTCGCCCGAGCCGCGACCGGCGCCGGGCGCCTGCAGGGCAGAGCCGGCCAGGCCCGGCAGCACGCCGCACAGGCGTTGAGCGGGCTCACCCGGCTGCAAAGCGGCACGGCCCGGCTCACCGCGGCCGACCAGCAACTCGCCGGCGCCACCCGGCAGGTGGACCAGGCGGTGTCGGCCGGCGCGGCGGCCGTCGCGGGCGAGATCTCCGCGACCGCGCAGGTGCTGGTGGACTCGGCGGCGACGACCGCGCAGGCCACCGGGCTCGCGGCGGGCGGCGCCGGCCAGGCCCAGCGGCAGGCGGCCGCCGCCCTTGGCGGTCTGGCGCAGCTCGGCCAGGCCCACCCCGGGCTGCGGCGCGACCCGGCCTACCAGCGCGCGGTCGGGGCCGCCCGCCAGGCCGGCCAGACCACTGCGGGGCTCAGCGCGGACGCCCAGCAGGCGCAGGCCTCCGCCGAGGGGACCCTGGCCGGCGCCCAGCGGCTCCAGTCCGGCGCCGGCCAGGCGCAGCAGCAGCTCCGCACTGCGGCGACCCGGACCGGCGCGCTCGCCACCGGCGCGCAGCAGGCCGCCGACGCGGCCAAGCGGCTGCGGCGCGACCTGGCCGGCACGCTGCGGGGCGCCAGGTCGCTCCGCAGCGGGACCGGGCAGCTCAACGGCGTCGCCGCCCAGGTCGCCGGTGGGCTGCGGGACGCTTCGCGGGCGCTGCCGCTGACGAGCCCGCAGGGCCGCGCGAGCATCGCCGGCGTGCTCGGCTCCCCCGTCGACGTGCGCACCGCCAACCTCCACCCCGCCGGTGTCTACGGTCGCGGCCTGGCGCCGCTGTTGTTCGGGGTCGCGCTGTGGGTCTTCGGGCTCATCGCCTACCTGGTCCTGCGGCCGCTCAACCCGCGGGCCCTGGCCGGCCGGGCGAGGGCGGTGACCGTGGCGCTCGCCGGCTGGCTGCCCGGCGCCGCGCTCGGCGCCGCCGGCGCCCTAGCCCTCTACGGCGTGGTCGACGCGGGCCTCGGGCTCGACCCGCTGCACCCCCTGTGGACGGTCGGCCTGCTCGTGCTGGCGGCGTGGGCGTTCGTGGCCGTCCAGCACTTCCTCCGCGCGGCCCTCGGTGCCGCCGGGCACGCCGTCTCGCTGGTCCTGCTGGTGCTCCAGCTCACCGCGTCCGGCGGGCTGTACCCGGTGCAGACGACGCCCGCGCCGTTGCAGGCGCTCCACCCGGTCGTCCCCATGACCTACCTGGTGGACGGGCTGCGGGTGACGATCTCCGGCGGTGAGGTCGAGCACCTGGTCCGCGACGCGGCCGTGCTCGGCGGCGTCCTGCTCGCCTTCCTGGCGCTGGGCGCCGTCACCGCCTGCCGCCGGCGCGCCTGGACCATGGCGCGGCTGAAACCCGCGGTCGAGCTCTGAGCCGCCGGGTCGCGACCTCGCGCTCCTGCTCGCTCTCCTCGCGCAGGGCGCGGTCGATGGCGTACAGGCGGAGCAGGTCGTGAACGGCGAAGCGGCCGGGGGCGCGCCGCGCGAGCAGGTGCGCGAGGGCCAGCCGGTCCAGCACCAGCTCGGCCCGCTCGGGCGTGGTGCCGGCGAGGGCGGCGGCGGCAGCGGCACTGACGTCCGGGCCGGGCACCAGGCCGAGCAGGCGGAACAGCCGCCGCTCCGGCGGGGCGAGCCGCTGGTAGGACAGGTCGAGCGAGCTCCTGACCGCGGTCTGCTCGTCGCCGCCCACCACCAGCTTCGCGAGCCGGTCCCCCTCGGCCAGCTCGGCGGTGTAGTCGGCGATGGGCTGGCCGGGATGGTCGGCCAGGTTCGCCCCCGCGATCCGCAGGGCCAGCGGCAGGTGGGCGCACAGCCGCGCCAGCTCGGCCGTGGCGGCCGGCTCGGCACGCACCCGGGCGTCGCCGATGACCCTGCCGACCAGGGCGGCGGCCTCGTCGCGGCCGAGGACGTCCAGGGTGAGCAGCCGGGCGTCGTCCTTGGCGACCAGCCCGCGGAGCTGGTTCCGGCTGGTGACGACCACCAGGCAGGTGGGGCTGCCGGGCAGCAGGGGGCGGACCTGGTCCGGGCTGGCGGCGTTGTCCAGCACCACCAGCACCCGCCTGCCCGCCAGCAGCGACCGGTACGTGCCGGCAGCCTCCTCCAGCTCGGGCGGGACCTGCGCTGCCGGCACCCCGAGGGCACGCAGGAGCTGCGCCAGCGCCTCGGCCGGCGGCAGCGGCGGGCGCCGGGCGACGCCGCGCAGGTCGACGTAGAGCTGCCCGTCGGCGAACCGGCCCGCGACCTGGTGCGCCCAGTGGACGGCCAGCGCGGTCTTGCCAACCCCGGCGGTGCCGACGATCGCGGCGATGACCAGCGCCGCCGGCCCCTGGCCGTCGCCGCCGAGCAATTGGCCGAGCCGTCGCAGGTGCTCGCCGCGCCCGGTGAAGCCGGCCACGTCGGCCGACAGTTGCCGCGGCACCGGTGCCGGTGTCGCACGGGCCCCGGGGGCCGACCGCGCGGGTGCGTCCAAGGCGGCGTCGGCGCTGAGGATCCGCTGGTGGAGCCGCCGGAGCGCGGCGCCCGGCTCGACGCCCAGCTCGGCCTCCAGGAGCTGGTGGATCTCGCGGTAGGCGCTGAGCGCGTCGGCCTGCCTGCCCGAGCGGTACAGCGCCAGCACGAGCTGGCCCCAGAGCCGCTCGCGCAGCGGGTAGTCGAGCACCAGCTTGCGGAGCTCGGGGATCAGGACGGCGTGCCGGGCACAGGCCAGGTCGGCGTCGATGCGCGCCTCGAGCGCGGCCAGCCGCTGCTCCTCGAGCCGGGCCGCCTCCGCCTCGACCGCGAGCGTCGCCGGCACGTCGACCAGGGCCCGGCCACGCCACAGGCCCAGCGCGTCGGCCAGCAGGGCGGCGGCCCGCTCGGGCTGGCCGGCCCGCAGCGCGCCGCGCCCGGCGGCCAGCAGGTGGGCGAACCAGCGCGCGTCCAGGTCGCTGGCGTCGGCGAGGTCGCCAGCAGCGTCCGCAATCTGGCCGCGCCCAGTGCCGTCCAGCCCGTGCCGTCGAACACTTCCAGCGGCCCAAGGATCCGAAACCGCATCCCGGACATCCTCCGGTACCTGGTCATGCCGGACCGCCACCGCCTGATCCTCGCACGGGTCACCCCAGTCGGTACAGCGCGATCACAGCGCAGCACAGCCGCAGTGCAGCGCCGGCCGCCATCGTGGAGTGGGTGTGCCCTGGCCAGTGGAGGCCGGGGATCGCCAGGACCGGCCACACTGTGCCCCGGCACCACCTCGACCCAGCAGTCCCCCGTAGCGAGGAGAGGAGGCGAGCAGGGATGACGATCAAGGTCCGCAAGGTCGAGCCGGTCAAGTCCACCAGTTTTCCCGACTCCTGACCCACCGCCTCGGCTCACCGGTCCCCGTGGCCAGGAGAGGAGGCGAGCGAGGTGACGATCAAGGTCCGCAAGGTTGAGCACGTCAAGTCCACCAAGGCGGCCACCGACTCCTGAGCAATCGGTGACGAGGCGCGGCGGGCGGGGCTGCACCGCCGCGCCGCCGCGCCGCGGACCGGGCGAACGTGGTGAAGGAGGCCCGCCGTGAGGATCGCCTTGAAGGAGTGCCGCTTCCAGCGGTGGGGCGAC
>Ga0137373_10005044_pt1 | contig 14352 bp, 15 predicted proteins | sample SagtaG_5_FD_104912 | JGI IMG/M metagenome (GOLD analysis project Ga0137373, IMG submission 104912) | Vadose zone soil microbial communities from Sagehorn Ranch, Mendocino, California, USA - Sage1_R_80_16 metaG | ecosystem: Environmental > Terrestrial > Soil > Vadose zone | place: USA...
AGTCGATCGCCGTCCGCTTCGGCGAGCGCGGCGCCTTCTTCGGCGCGCGGCTCTTCCACCTCGGCACGGTCGCGCTGCTCGTCGCTGCCGGGCTGGGGCTGGACGTCGGTGTTCTCTACTGGTTCGGCGTCGCCGTGGTCGCCGGGCTGCTCGCGTACGAGCACTCACTCGTCCGACCGGGTGATCTGCGCCGGCTCGACACGGCGTTCTTCACGATGAACGGCGTCATCTCGGTGGCGTTCTTCGCCTTCGTGCTCGCGGACGTGCTCGCGTGATCCGGGCGCAGGGGCTCGAGCGGCGCTACGGGCTGAAGCGGGTCCTGCACGGGGTCGACTTCGAGCTCGGGCGTGGCGGCTTTCTCGTAGTGACAGGGCCGAACGGGGCGGGCAAGACGACGCTGCTCCGGCTGTGCGCGGGGCTGGCGCTGCCGAGCGCCGGAACGCTGGAGATCGAGCCCGACCGGAGCCGGATCGGCTTTCTCGCGCATGAGCCGCTCGTCTACCTAGAGCTCACCGCGCTCGAGAACCTCGACCTTTACAGCCGCCTCTACCGCGTCCCGGAGCGGCGCGAGCGGATCGGGATGCTGCTCGAGCGCTTCGGCCTCTGGGAGGCGCGGCGCGAGCGGGCCTCGGCGCTTTCGCGCGGGCAGCTCCAGCGGCTCGCGCTCTGCCGGACGCTGCTGCACAGGCCCGAGCTGGTCATCCTGGACGAGCCTTTCGCGGGCCTCGACGCCGACGGCGCGGCACTCCTCGACCGCGAGCTAGCGGCGCTGCGCGGAGAGCGAACGCTGCTCGTCGCCACGCACGACCCGAAGCGGCTCGAGCCGCTCGCGAGCGGGAGGCTCTCCCTTGCGTAGCTACCTGAGCGATGCTGCCGTGCTCGCACGCAAGGACCTGCGGCTCGAGCTACGGGCGCGCGACACGCTGCCGGCGATGCTCCTGTTCGTGCTCTCCGTCCTCGCCGTCTTCCATTTCGCGCTGCCGTCGGGCTCGTCCCGGCTCGCGGAGTTCGGCCTCCTCTGGGTGGCGATCGTCTTCACCGCGCTGCTCGGGCTCGGCCGCGCCTTCGTCGCCGAGCGCGAGCAGGGGCTCCTGGACGCGCTCGTCCTAGCGCCCTGCGACCGCAGCACCATTTGGCTCGCCAAAGGCATCGCGACCTTCGCGTTCTTGGCGGTGGCGGAGGTCGTCGCGCTGCCGGCGTTCGCGCTCTTCTTCTCGCCCGTGAGCTGGGCGACGATCGGCGGCGTCGTCCTCGCCGACCTCGGCATCTGCTCGGTCGGCGTCCTGCTCTCGGCGATGGCCGCCGCCGGCCGCGCGCGGGAGCTGCTGCTGCCCCTGCTCTTCCTGCCGTTGGCGCTGCCGATCGTGATCGGCGGCGTGGGCGCGAGCGTCGTCCACGCGCCGGGCCGCTACCTCGGCTTGCTCGCCCTCTACGACGCGATCTTCACGCTTCTCGCCTGGGCCTCGTTCGAGTACGTCGTCACCGAGTGACGGTCCCCGAGGCGCCGCTGGAGCGGACCGAGCACGGGCTCGTGCCTGCCGGCGAGGGCTGGTTCATGGTGAACGCCCGCGATGCGCGTTGGCGCCACCGCGAGGGCCGCGGTGACGCCGCGTATTTCGAGGGGCCGACCGAGTTTCCCCAGTTCGGGATCAGCCTCTACGTGATGGGCCCGGGCGAGCCGATCGGGATGTACCACTGGGAGGATGTCCAGGAGGACTTCCTGATGCTTTCCGGCGAGGGCCTGCTGCTCGTCGAGAGCGAGGAGCGGCCACTGCGGCAGTGGGACTTCGTGCATTGTCCGCCCGGGACGAGGCACATGATCCTCGGGGCCGGCAAGGCGCCGTGCGTCGTGCTTGCCGTCGGCGCTCGTCAGCAGCGGGCTCCTGATGAGCGCTGGGGCGGCTACACCGTCGACGAGCTCGCACTTCGCCACGGTGCGGGCGTGGAACGGGAGACGAACGACGCCACCGAGGCGTACGCCGGCTTCGAGGACCCCGAGCCGACGAGCTACCGCGACGGCTGGCTGCCCTAGCCCGGCGCGGGCACTGGCTCGGCGCGATGGGCGAGGCGGCGCTGCTCTCGGGCGTCCGGCCACATCGCGATCAGCGCGCCGAGCAGGAAGACCAGGCCGGCGAGCCAGACGAACGGGACGAGCGGGTTCACGAGCACCTTCAGGACGACGGACCCGTCCTTGTTGAACTGGTCGCCGATCACGAACAGGTCCTGCAGGCGCAGCCAGTCGGTGTGAATCGAGACCTCGTTCGAGACCTGCTGCTCGGCTGGGTAGTCGTTCTTGCCGGCCATCAGCAGTGTGGCCGGGCCGCGCCCGCGCGAGACGGCGAGACGGGCGCGCTCCTCGATGTCGTTCGGGCCGCGCCGCACGACGGTCTTGAGGTAATGGAGCCGGTAGCCGCGAATCGTCATCGACTCGCCCGGCTTCAGGTGCTGGACCTTCGTGGCGCCGTAGGCGCCGCCGGCGACCCCGATCGCGAGCAGGACGATCGCCGCGTGGACGACGTAGCCGCCGTAGCGCCGGCGGTTACGGCTGACGAGCGAGTTGAACGCTCCGAGCCAGGTGCGCTCACCGAGCGCCTTTCGCGCGCGCGTTCCGCGTGCGAACTCGAGCACGATCGCCGCGAGCACGAAGACCGAGAACGTGTAGGCGACGAGTCCCGGGACACTCGAGCCTGCGCCGAGCCCGACGAGCACTCCGCCGGCGACGAGCGCCGCGGCCGCCGGCCAGAGCAGGCTCGAGCCGAGGGCGCGCAGAGAGCTTCGGCGCCACGCGACGAGCGGCCCGATCCCCATCAAGAGCAGCAGCGGTAAGCCTAAGACGCGCAGGAAGAAGTCGAAGTACGGCTGGCCGACGGTGAACTTCTCGCCGCGCACGGCCTCTGAGAGCAGCGGGAAGGCGACGCCCCACAGGACGGTCAGCGTGAAGGCGACGAGAAGCAGGTTGTTGTAGAGGAACGCCGCCTCGCGCGAGGCGAGCGACTCTAGGCGCGTCCGGGTGCGCAGCAGTGGCAGCCGCCAAAAGATGAGCGCGATCGAGAAGGAGGCGGCCGCGACGATGAAGCCGAGGAACCAGGGGCCGATCGACGACTGGGCGAAGCTGTGGATCGAGGAGAGCACGCCGCTACGGGTGAGGAAGGTCCCGAAGAGCGACAGGCAGAACGCGAGTGAGACGAGCACCGCGTTCCAGACCCGGAGCATGTTCTTCTTCTCCTGCACCATCACGGAGTGCAGGAACGCGGTCGAGGCGAGCCAGGGCATGAGCGCCGCGTTCTCGACCGGATCCCAGGCGTAGTAGCCGCCCCAGCCGACCTCCTCGTAGGCCCACTTCGCGCCGAGCAGGATGCCGATCCCGAGGGCGGCCCAGGCGAGCAGCGTCCAGCGGCGCGTGGCGACGATCCAGCGCTCGTCGGTGCGGCCTGAGAGGAGCGCGCCGGCCGCGAACGCGAACGGGATCGTCATCCCGACGTAGCCGAGGTAGAGCAGCGGCGGGTGGATCACCATGTACGCGTTCTGCAGGCTAGGCGTGAGGCCGGAGCCGTCGGCGGGCGCGACCTGGCGGGCGAACGGGCTCGCCACGAAGGCGAGCACGAGCGCGAAGAAGGCGGCGACGGTGCCCAGCACGGGGACGGTCCAGGGCAGCAGCCGGCGGATCAGGCCGCGGTTGAGGAGCACGGCCGTCGAGCCGAGGCCCGTCAGGACGAGCAGCCAGAGGAGGAGCGAGCCCTCCTGTCCGCCCCAGAAGGCCGTGAACGAGTACGGGAAGGGCAGCTTCCGGCTCGAGTGCTCGGCGACGTATGTGAACGAGAAGTCGCGCGTCCGGAAGGCGTTCAGCAGGACGAGGGCGGCAACCGCAGTTGCGGCGAAGACGCCGACCAGCGCGTTCCGGGCAGACTCGTGCAGGCGCCTGCGTTCTCCGTACGCGGCGAGGCCTCCGGCGACGGCTGCGTAGAGCGCGAGGCCGAAGGCGACGATCAGGGCGGCGCGGCCTAGGTCAGCCACGGCGCCGAGTGTAGCCGTGACCCGGCGAGCTTCTGCGATCATTCCGGCGGTTTCGTGCTCCTTCGGCTACGCCAGCTCCCGCTCCCCGCGCTCTCGGGTGCGACCGTCCTCCTGATGGGGACGGCGCTCGCGCTCGTCTTCTTCTACGCGCCGATCGACGCCGACCAGGGGCTCTCGCAGAAGATCTTCTACATCCACGTCCCGATCGCCCTGACGGCGTATGCCTGCTTCGCGTGGGGGGCGGCGAAGGCGTTCCTGCACCTCTGGAAGCGGCCGCCCGGGGCCGATCTGGAGAGCTACGCGGCCATCCACCAAGGTGTGATCTTCGGCTCGCTGACGCTACTGACCGGCTCGATCTGGGCCAAGATCTCGTGGGGCCACTGGTGGACGTGGAGCTCGAACCAGCTCGTCACGTTCCTCGTCCTGTTCCTGTTCTACTCGGCGTACTTCATGCTGCGCTACTCGGTCGAGCCGGGGCCGGCGCGGGCGAACATGTGCGCGGTCTACGCCTTGTTCGGGGTCGTGCTGATCCCGATCAGCTGGCTCTCGATCCGGATCGCCAACGACTACATCCATCCGACGGTCTTCACGACGCACGGGCCGCAGATGTCGGCTTCGATGTTCCTCGCGTTCTGCGTCTCGTGGGCTGCGCTGTTGGCGCTGGCGGGGACCATGTACCGGGTTGAGCTCGCGGGCAAGCGGCTCGACGCGCGCCTGCGGGAGCTGCGGGAGCTCTTGGCATGAGGCGCCGCTCGCGATGCCGACCTCAGGACGTGCGAGCTTTGCTCGTGCGTCCGTCTGAAACGACCGGTCGACACGTCGGACGTCAAAGGGTGCGGCTGTGAGTGCTTCCGAGAAATACGTTGCCGCTGCATACCTCGTCGTGTTCGTGGCCGTGCTCGCGTGGGTGGCGATCATCGCGACGAAGCTCTCCAGGCTCGAGCGGGAGGCGGACGAGCTGGCGGAGCTGGCGAGGCGGCGCCGCGACCGCGTCGACGAGCGGGAGAAGGTCTCCGCCTAGAGGCGATTACGGTGGGAAGGGAAATCGGACTGCCTCCGACACAGGGCGTTAGACGGCCGCGCCGCCCGAGCCGGCACGGCCTCTTTGGTCGGCGTCGCAAGCGAGCGCCTTAGGTGCTGGTGCGGGTCGGCTCGCGCGGCTCGCGGCTCGCGCTGACGCAGGCCGAGCTGGCGGCGTCGCGCCTGCGGCGGCCGGGCGTGGAGATCGCCCTTGTGCCGATCACGACGGCCGGCGACCGCGACCGCTCGAAGCCGTTCGGGGAGATCGGCTCGCGTGGGGTGTTCGTGAAGGAGATCGAGGAGGCGCTCCTGGCCGGCCGGATCGACGTGGCAGTGCATTCGGCGAAGGACATGACCTCGTCGGACACGGAAGGACTGGCCATTGGGGCGTACCTGGCGCGTGCGGATCCGCGAGATGCGCTCTGCGGGGCGTCGGAGCTGCGGCCCGGGATGCGCGTCGGGACGGCCTCGGTGCGGCGGCGGGCGCAGCTCCTGGCCCTGGAGCCGGAGCTGTCGATCGAGCCGCTTCGGGGGAACGTCGAGACGCGCCTCCGCAAGCGTGGCGAGCGCGGCCTCGATGCGGTCGTGCTCGCTGCCTGTGGGCTCGACCGGCTCGGGCTCGGCGCGGAGATCGCGCGGCGGCTCTCGCCGGAGGAGATGCTGCCGGAGGCCGGCCAGGGGGCGCTCGCGCTGCAGGTTCGTGCCGGCGAGGAGGAGCTCGTGGCCGAGGCGGACGACGAGGAGACGCGCCGTCGCGTCGAGGCGGAGCGAGCGTGCGTGTTCGCGCTTGGCGGCGGGTGTCTGGCGCCGGTCGCCGCGCACCACGACGGGACAGTGCTGACGGCGATGGTCGCCGCCGAGGACGGCTCGTGGCTGGAGCGTCGAAGCGGGCAGGACCCGGCGGCACTCGCGGCGGAGCTTTCGCCGCTCGTCGCCTCGTGAGGGTCGAAAGTCACAGACTCGACACACCTCCGTCACAGACACGTGCGCGTCGGCCCGCTAGCCTGATTAATCCCCGGGTCGGTGGGGGTTAGGGATGGGTCCCGCCTCTAAGCGGTTGCGCGTCATCGTGACCCGGCCCCGCGAGCAGGCCGAGCCGCTGGCGAGCCGCCTCGAGGTGCTTGGGCTCAAGGTGGTGCGGTGCCCGTTGCTCGAGCTCGAGCCGGTGGGTCCCGACACGGTCAACGTCGACGGCTACGACTGGGTCGTCGTGACGAGCCCGCGTGGGGCCCTCGAGCTGGCGCGGCGGCTCCGCGGCGAGCCCGCGAACGTTGCCGCGATCGGCCCCGGCACTGCCGCCGCCCTGCGGGAGCACGGGCTCGAGCCCGACCTCGTGCCGCAGGTCTCGACGCAGGAAGGCCTCGTCGCGGAGCTCCCGCGTCCACCGGGCCGCGTCCTCTTCGCGGGCGCCGAGGACGCCAGGCCGTACCTCGCCGAGGCCCTGGGAGCCGAGACCGTCGTCCTCTACCGAACGCGCCCGCTGTGTCCCGTCGAGCCTCCAAGTGGAGACCTAGTCCTGCTCGCCTCGCCTTCGGCCGCAAGGGCGTTTGCCGAGCTCGGCCTCGACATCCCCGCAGTCAGCATCGGCCCCGAAACCACCCGCGAAGCCCGGTCACGCGGCATCGACGTGATCGCCGAGGCGGAGACGCACGACGTCGACGGCCTCGTCGCCGCGGTCACGCGCATTTAGCATCTTGCGCCGTGTTCATTACGTTCCTGTCTGACTTCGGCCTCCAGGACGACTTCGTCGGCACGTGCCACGGAGTGATGAAGCGGATCGCGCCCGAGGTCGAGATCCTCGACATCACGCACGGGATCCCGCCGCAGCACGTCCTCCAGGGCGCCCTCGTCCTCTGCAACACGCTGCCGTATATGCCCGAGGGCGTTCACCTCGCGGTCGTCGATCCAGGAGTCGGGAGCCAGCGCCGCCCGCTCGCCTTGCGAACTGGTGACGAGCGCCTCCTCGTCGGCCCGGACAACGGGCTCCTGATGCCGGCTGCGGAAGCGACCGGCGGGATCGAGGCCGCGCACGAGCTCGCCAACCCGGCGTATGCCCTCGACACCGTCTCGCGCACGTTCCACGGCCGCGACCTTTTCTCGCCGGCTGCCGCCCATCTCGCGCGCGGCGTCCCGCTCGATGAGCTCGGTCCACCCATCGACCCGCAGGCGCTGGTGCGGCTCGACGTGCCGAAGCCCGAGATCGGCCAGAATCGGATCCGTGCGACCGTCCTCTACGTCGACCACTTCGGGAACATGCAGCTGAACCTGACGCGTGAGGACCTCGAGCAGGCGGACGTGCGGCCCGGCATCACCGTCGAGCTCGAGCTTGCTCTCGAGCGCTACTACGCGACCACGGCGCGCACCTTCGCGGACGCCCGGCACGGCGACATCATCCTCTACGAGGACGCCTACCGGAACATCGCCATCGCGATCAACGGCGGGAGCGCGGCCGAGCTGTTCGGGGTCTTGGCGGGGCAGGACGTCCGGATCCACCTCCGCAAGCCGTGAAGCTGCCGACGGCCACCGAGCTCGGCCGCCGCTTCGCGCGGCTCACCACGAACGTCGTCGTCCGCCGGCCGCGGCTCTGGCGGGTGTTCCGCTGGGCGACGCGTCTGCAGTTCGACCGCCTCGCCCCGATCTGGGACACCATGCGAAGCCCCGAGCACCTGGCGCCGTTCGAGCGGGCCCTCGAGGCGATCGACGCGGCCCCGGAGCGTGCGCTCGACCTCGGCACGGGGACGGGTGCTGCGGCGTTCGCGATCGCGCGACGGTTCCCGGAGGCCGAGGTGGTCGGCGTCGATCTGTCGGAGGGAATGCTCGCGGAGGCTCGGCGCAAGACGCCTCCCGAGCTGGCGGCACGGGTCCGGTTCCAGCAGGCCGACGGGGCCCGGCTGCCATTCGCGGACGGGGCGTTCCAGCTCGTCGGTCTGGCGAACATGATCCCGTTCTTCGACGAGCTCGAGCGCGTGATCGCGCCCGGCGGCTGGGCCGTCTTCTCGTTCTCCGCCGGGCCGGAGACGCCGATCTGGGTCCCGCCGGAGCGGCTCCGGCACGAGCTGGCGGCTGTGGGTTTCACGGACTTTGCGGACTTTCGCGCCGGCAACGGCACGGCACTCCTTGCCCGCAAGGCCGAGCCGGTCTAGCCTTCAAACGCAGAGGACGTTCGCGGCGCGGTAGCACCGGCCCGGACGTCCTTTTTTGCGTGGGAGGTCCCGCCCGGCACGGCTACACTGGCGTCGCGGCGAGGTAGCTCAGTTGGTAGAGCACACGGCTGAAAACCGTGGTGTCGCCGGTTCGATTCCGGCCCTCGCCATACCATCGAGGCTCCCGTGATCTACCAGCACCCGTTGGCGTAGCTGCTCGGCCTGCAGGGTGTCGCTCTGCTGCGGGCGTTCTCGGGCGCCTACGACCGCGACTTCACGCACGCTCGCTTCGACGAGATCAGGGCGCTACTCGACTCCCCCGACGAGCTGGGCGACGGGGTCGAGGCGCGACCCATCACGACGCCCGAGGGCTACGCCCGCTGGGCCTCCAGGTCCGCCGCTGCGAGGAGCCGAGGAGGCCGTCGCCGCTGATCGGCGAGGACGGGACGGACCTCCACGACGGGACGCCCTGCCGGAGGCGCTTCATCCGTTTTGCATCGCCGCCACAATCCGGCCTGGCGCGGGAATCCCGGCGCGATCATCTGGCACTTCCAGCTTTCCGCGTAGCGGCCGCTAGCCGTCGACTCGGCGCGCCTGCGCGAGGCGCTCGAGGAGCACGCCGACGAGCTCGTCCTTGAGCAGCACCTCGTCGGCGCCGGCCTGGCGGACGGCTCGATGTAGCGCAGGGGCTTCGTCACCCGTGAGCGCGATCAGGCACACGTTCGGATGGTCCCGGCGGAGGCGCGCTGCAGCGGTCACGCCGTCGAGCCGCGGCATGTGGAGGTCGATGACCACCGCGTCCGGGTCGAGGGCATCCGCCAGCTCGATTGCCTGCAGCCCGTCGGCCGCGGCGCCCACGACGGACAGCTCGGGCTGGCGCTCGATCAGGTCGCGTAACGAGTCGAGGAAAGGCCGGTCGTCATCGGCAATCAGGACGCGGATGCCGCTCTCCGCGACGACGTCGGGGGGATTCGTCATGGGGAGTCAAAGCTAGCCTTGCCCGGATGGCCGCTCAAGGAAACGGGCAAGCGGTGGCGATCATCGGCGCGGGCCTCGACCTCGGCTCGGGCCGGCGCGGGGTCGACATGGGCCCGTCGGCGATCCGCTACGCCGGGTTGGACTCGCGACTCGTGGGGAGGAGACATGCGAGCGCGTCGCGGAGCTCGTCGAACGTGCGGTCGGAAAGGGCTTTCTCCCGCTGGTGCTCGGCGGCGACCACTCCGTCGCCCTCGGCACGCTCGGCGGGCTGGCCCGGGCGAAGGGGCCCGGCGGCGTTCTCTGGCTCGACGCCCACGGCGACCTCAATCGCCCGGAGACGTCTCACAGCGGAAACGTCCACGGGATGCCGCTCGCCGGAGCGCTGGGCCTGGCTGGGCCGGAGTTCGAGAGCCCGGCGTTCGGGCTGCCCGCTGTCGACCCGGCGCGTGTGGCGCTGGTCGGAGTCCGGTCGCTTGACGCGGCGGAGCGCACCTTGCTCGCCGAGCTCGAGGTGGGCGTCCACACGATGAGCGACGTCGACCGGCTGGGAATCGAGCGCGTGATCAGGGAGTCGCTCGAGCAGGTCGCCGGCGACGGCTTCGCGCACGTGAGCCTCGACCTCGACGTGCTCGACCCTGAGGTGGCTCCCGGGGTCGGAACACCGGTGCGCGGCGGGCTCTCCTACCGGGAGGCACACCTGGCGATGGAGCTCGTCGCCGAGTCCGGGCTGGCCGGCTCACTCGAGGTGGTCGAGGTGAACCCGATCCTCGACCGCGAGAACGAGACCGGCAAGCTGGCGGTGGAGCTCGTCGCGAGCGCCCTCGGCGAGCGCATTTTGTGACAGTCCCGGCGGCCCAAAAATTCCTGTGCCCCCGGGGGACCCCCTTTATGGCTTCCCCCGCTGACGAGCGTAGCGGGGAAACCGTCACGTGTGGGTGACGTCTTCGTGACGAATCAGAAACTTCTCCAGCGCGTCGGCCGTCTGCTCGTACGCGTCCCAGTAGACGATGTGGCCGCCGGGCACGCCGACGACCTCGAGCCGATCGCCGAGCTCCGCCTGGTACCGGTCGAGCTGTTCCGGGCGGACGAGCCCGAAGCGCAAGGCGTGAACGAGCAGCGCCGGCATCTGCAGCACCGACGGCGGAGGCGGCTCCGTGCACATCTCGCTGTAGGCAGTGACGACCGCCGCGTTGCAGTAGCGCCAGCGTAGGCGTCCGTCTTCAGCCGGCTCGAGGTGCTCGCGCGCCTCCTCCTCGACGAACTCACGCGGGGTTGGGGCACCCGATGCCAGCCGTGCCTCGATCGCCTCGTCCTCGTTCGCGAACGTCCGCTGGTGTGCGGCGTCCTGGGCGAAGTCGAGCCCGACATGCGCCAAGATGTGGATCGCCGGGTCGAGGAGCACGGCCCGCTCGACCCGCTCCGGCGCTTGGGCGCAGAGCTCCAGGACGAGCCGTCCCCCGAAGCTGTGGCCGATCCAAGCCGCTCGCTCGACTCCGGCTGCCTCGACCGTCTCGAGCACATCCGCGAGATGCGTCGGAATGTCCCACGGCGGCTCGTAGCCGGAGAACGCGTGGCCGCGCAGGTCGGGTGCGAGCACGTGAAAGCGCTCCGCGAGCCGCTCCTCTGCGAGTCGCCGGAAGCGCCGGCCGTGCGCCGACACGCCGTGCAGGCAGACGAGCGGCGGGGCAGCAGCGTCGCCCCATTCGTGCAGGTGCAGCCGCATCAGATCGCGCCGGAGAGCGAGGCGGCGAACGTGGGCAGCGTCTCTCGCCAGGCTCCGGCGATCGCGACGTCGGCGGTCCCCGTGACCGGGGCGTCGGAGCTCTTGAAAACGACGATCACGTCGGCCTTCACCGACGCCGCCGCATGCTCGAAGTCGCCCTCCGTCTCGACGGCGACGTAGAGGCGCGGGGCCACCGCTCGCCCGAGCAGGCCCAGCTGGCGGCTGGCGGGGACGAGCCTGCTCTCGCAGGCGCCGCGGTCGCCGCCGAGTGCCCCGCCGAGCTCCGCGACCAGCCGGCGCAGCTCCTCGATCGCGCCGGCATCGCCGACGCCTGCTCCCGCCGCGACCACCACGTCCGCCTCGTCGAGCTCGAACGCGTGCTCCGGTGCTCGCGAGAGGAGCCGCGAGCCGGGCTCCGGCAGCTGCTCGAGGGTAAAGGACCGCACCTCGACGTCCTGGCCGTCGCGCGGGTCGAGCGGCTCGAACATGCGCGTCCGCACGGTCGCGAGCTGCGGCGTAGTCGCGCCCATGATCACGGAGACGATGTTGCCGCCGTACGCCGGCTTGAACTGGATCAACCTGCCCGCGCGATCGATGCCGAGGTCGACGCAGTCGCCGGTCATCCCGAGCTCGAGCGCCGCGGCAGCACGGGGGCCGTAGTCACGGCCTCGGGCAGTCGCGGGGATCAAAAGCACGTGCGGCCGCTCACGTCGCAGCACCTCGACCAGCGCGCCGGCCCAGACCACCGGCTCGTACTCGGCGAGCCCGGCGTCGTCGACCACCACTATGGTCTCCGCGCCGTGTCTCGCGGCCTCGCGAGCAGGTTCCTCGACGCCGTGGCCGAGCAGCAGCGCGACGTTGCGTCCGCCGAGCTTTCCCGACAGCTCTCGTCCCTTGGCGAGAAGCTCGAGCGAGACACGAGCAGGGCGTCCCTCCACGAGTTCCACGAGCGACCAGCAGTCGTAGGAGGCGCCGGGCTTCTCCCCGAGCCGCTCCGGCTTCTCCCACGCGGAGGCCGGGCGCGGTCGTTCGGCGAGCAGTTCCCGCACGCGGCCGGCCGCCTCGGCCGGGTCGGTGACCAGCTCGCGCGCCCGCTCGGGTGAGACGTCGCGTACGGCCAGCACGCGCGTCGGCGAGCCCGTCTGCCCGAAGCGCTTGTCGTTCGGGTGTGCGTCCTCGACCAGGTCGGATGCGGTCCAGACATCGATCTTTCCGTCCGTGCTCTCGACGGGCTCGACGTCGACGCGGGCGCCTTCTGGTGGGAGCGCGACCGAGCAGACGGCCGGCAGCTCGAGCTCGTACTCCTCCTCGGCGTCGTCGCTCAAGCGGTGGACGCGCAGGCCGTCGTCGCCGCCCTCGAGCGAGACGACGCTCGTCGCCTGCGAAACGCCGAGGAAGGCCGCCACCTCGGGCGGGACCTGCCAGGTCTCGGAATCGAGCGTCTTCCGCCCGCAGAGGACGAGGTCCGCCCCCTCCTTGCCGATCGCGAGCGCAAGCGTCCGCGAGGTCCCGAGGGTGTCGGCGAGCGCGAACGGGCGGTCGGAGAGGTGGATGCAGCGGTCGGCGCCGAGGGCGAGCGCCGCCCGGAGCGCCTCCTCGGCCTGAGGCGGGCCCATCGTCATGGCCACGACCTCGCCGCCGAGCTGGTCGCGCAACCGCGCCGCGTGGGCGACGGCATAGGCGTCGGGCCGGTTCAGCTCGAGCGGCACGCCCTCGCGCTTCAGCGACTTCGTCTCCTGATCGAACTCGATCGCGTCGCCGCGCGGGACCTGCTTTACGAGGCAGATGATTTTCACGTCCGTGAGACTAAAGACTGTGCTCGGGCTCCTGTACGACATCCATGGGAACGTCCCGGCGCTCGAGGCAGTGCTCGACGACGCCGAAGCGGCGGGCGTCGACCGGTGGCTGCTGGGCGGCGACTACGGCACGCCGAGCCCCTGGCCGCTGGAGACGCTTGCGCGCCTGCGTGAGCTTCCGAACGCGACCTGGATCCGGGGAAACGGGGAGCGCTGGCTCCGTGAGCCGCCGCACGACCGGCCCGAGGTGATGGAGGTCTACGAGGTCTTCCTGGGCGGCCTGCCCGAGGAGGAGATCGACGCCCTCTACGCGCTTCCGGAACGGGCCGAGCTCGACGGGGTGCTCTACGTGCACGGCTCGCCGCTCTCGGACGTCGAGAGCTTCGCGCCCGAGCCGCAGGAGGGCGAGGAGCGCATGCTGGCCGGGGTGCGCGACCGGGTCGTGGTTTTCGGCCACAGCCACCAGCAATTCCGCCGGCCCGGGCCGGACGGCACGACGCTCGTCAATCCGGGCAGCGTCGGGATGCCGCTCGACGGCGACCGCCGCGCTGCCTGGGCCGTCAGCGCGAGCCCCGGCGAGTTCGAGTTCCGTCGCTGCGAGTACGACGTCGAACGGGCTGCGTCCGCGTACAGGCGGATGGGCGGAGACTTCGGCGAGTTCGCGGCCCGCCGGCTCGAGCGCGGCTCGGACTAGGGCTCCTAGGCCAGGCCGGCGTCGAGCGAGAGCTCGACGTTTCCCTTCAGCGCTTGCGAGACAGGGCAGTTCTCCTTTGCGTCCTCGGCCGCGGCGCGGAACGCCTCCTCGTCCATGCCCTCGACTTCGCCGCGGATGGTCAGCCGAACCGAGGTCAGCTTGAACCCATCGCCGACCTTCTCGAAGGCCGTCCGTGCTTCCGTCTCGAGCCGCACCGGCGGCGTGCCCGCCCCGGCCAAGCCTGCCGCGAGAGCCATCGAGACGCAGGTTGCGTGCGCAGCTGCGATCAGCTCCTCCGGGCTGGCGCCCTCGGCCTCCTCGGCTCGCGCGGACCAGGTCATGTCCGCGTCGACGGAGCCGGTGCCGGTCGTGACGTGCCCGGAGCCGCGAAGAAGGTCGCCCTCCCACGTCGCCCTCGCCGTCTTCTCAGTCGCCATCGCCGTTCCCCCCTTCTTCGCCGGAGCCGGACGGCCGATAGTACCGGCGCCCCTTGAGCGCCTCGGGTAGGTGTTCGACCTCGAAGCCGCGCGGCTCGTCGTGCGGGTAGACGTAGCCCTTGCCCCGGCCGAGCTTCTTCGCGCCTGGGTAGCCGGTGCCGCGCAGCGCTTCCGGTGGCCGGATGTGCCCGTGTTCGCGGACGTCGGCCGACGCCTCCGTGAGCGCGACGTAAGACGCGTTCGACTTCGGTGCCCGCGCCAGGTAGATCGCGGCCTGCGCGAGGTTCAGACGGGCCTCGGGCAGACCGACGTGCTCGACGGCGTGCGCCGCCGCGACCGCCACCAGCAGCGCCCGCGGGTCGGCATTGCCGATGTCCTCGGACGCGAGCACGATCATCCGCCGCGCGATGAAGCGCGCGTCTTCGCCGCCCTCGAGCATCGCCGCGAGGTAGTAGACGGCCGCGTCCGGATCGGAGCCGCGCATCGACTTGATGAACGCCGAGATGAAGTCGTAGTGCGCGTCGCCGCCCTTGTCGTAGACGAGCGG
>Ga0137373_10005053_pt1 | contig 14341 bp, 12 predicted proteins | sample SagtaG_5_FD_104912 | JGI IMG/M metagenome (GOLD analysis project Ga0137373, IMG submission 104912) | Vadose zone soil microbial communities from Sagehorn Ranch, Mendocino, California, USA - Sage1_R_80_16 metaG | ecosystem: Environmental > Terrestrial > Soil > Vadose zone | place: USA...
ACGAACCTGTACAACCGCACGCAGCCGCTCATCCGCTACGAGCTCACCGACAGCTTCGTCCAACAGCCTGACGCCCCCGACCACGGTCACCTTCGCGCCAAGGTTTGCGGCCGCGCCGATGAAATCCTCAGGTTCGAGGGCGTTGACATTCATCCCCACGTCGTGCGCTCGCTATTGGTCAAGTCCCCGGAGATCGTCGACTATCGGGTCCGACAGACACCTCGCGGCATCGATGTGGAGGCGCTCGCCGTGGTCCCCCTCGACAGCGATCGCCTGGCAGAGCGCCTCGTACAAGCACTTTCCGAGGCCGGTCTCACCGATCCCGCCGTCAGCGTCCGAATCGTCGATCACCTGGAACGCATGCCGGACACCGGGAAGCTCAGACGCTTCGTTTCGCTGGGTGTCGCGGCGTAGTCTGGCGCCTCCCGGCAAACGCGAATCGAGAGTCAGCCGCCGGTCTGCTTCTTCCGGGCAGCCCGCTCCAGCTGGCCGGCCCGGTCGGGCCACTCATATTCGGCCCACGGGTCGTAGTCGGGATCGAGTGGCTCCTGTGGGGGGCGATCGGCCGCGGGCACGTGGCTCAGGTTCACCCGGATCCGGGTCCAGGTCGTCGATCGGCCGCGCATCGAATCGACGAGCACGTCGGACGGCTCCAGGGCTGCGGCAGCGGCCGGGTGGCGCGCCTTCCAGCGCTCCAGCCCGGCCATCGCCTCGGCCTGCTTCGCCGCGCGGGCGATCTCGATGACCGGGATCGCGCTCCGCCGCCGCCCGGTGGGCGTGGGTCGCGTTCCTGCGAACGGCGCCCGCTCCTCGGCTGCCCGGCCCAGGCGCCGCTCCATGGTCTGGCGAGCCTTCTCGCGCTGTGCCTCCGCCTCCGGCGTGTCATAGTCCGCGTCGGGGCGGCGCTGGCGCGACGGCTGGACGCGCGGCGGCTCACCTTCCTGCTTGCGGTACGTCGGCGGCCACGGCGCGTCGCCCAGGCCATCCGCCTCGTGACGTGCCGACAGCTCGAGCAGGCCGTCCAGCGAGCCGATCGCCTCATCGATGCCGGCGCCCGCGTCACCGCGTTCGGCCACGATCGCGGGAACAGTCGCCAGCGTGAAGTCTCCTGGCTCGACGTCGCCCACGTCGTCCCAACGGAGCGGCATCGAGACTCGGGCGTCGGCGGTGGGGCGGACCGAGTAGGCCGACGCGACCGTGCGGTCCTTGGCGTTCTGGTTGTAGTCCAGAAAGACGCCGTGGCGCTCCTCCTTCCACCATTTGGAGGTGGCGATGGAGGGCGCGCGCCGCTCGACGTCGCGAGCCAGCGCGAGGGCGGCCCGGCGAACCTCGGGATATGTCCAGCGGCGCTCGATCCTGACGTTGATGTGGATGCCGCGCGAGCCGGATGTCTTGGGCCAGCCAGCGAGACCGACGTCGGCCAGCGCGTCACGGGCCACGAGCGCGACGTCCCGGATCTGCGACCACTGAACGCCCGGCACCGGGTCCAGGTCCACTCGCAGCTCGTCCGGCCGGTCCAGATCGTCGGCCCGAACCGGATGTGGATTGAGGTCGATGCAACCCAGGTTGATCACCCAGGCCAGCTGGGCGGCGTCCCGGACGACGATCTCGGCGGCCGTTCGGCCGGACGGAAATGACAGCTCGACGGTCTCGACCCAGTCCGGCCGGTTCTCCGGCGCCCGCTTCTGGAAGAAGAAGTCGCCGTCCGCGCCGTTGACGAATCGTTTGAGCGCCATCGGCCTGCCGGAGACGCCACGGATCGCGCCGTCGGCGACCGTGAGGTAGTAGTTGACGAGCTCCAGCTTCGTGTGCCCGGCGGCCGGGAAATAGATCTTGTCCGGGTTCGTGATGGTCACGTCCCGCCCGGCGATCCGAAGGACTTCCTGCCGCGTCGGCATGGCGACACGATAGCGCCCTCCGCGACGACCGGCGATCGGACCTATGATGGCCCGAAGACGATGAATCCGATCGGTCCGCCGCTTCCCGGGTCCGCCGTGGAACCGGCCCGGCCGCACGCGGGGCAATGTCGATTCGGGGCACAGCCGTTCGTCGATCAAGCGAGGCCGGCCGAAGAGCGGCTCCGAGCCACCAGGAGGCACGCGATGCGGTACCTGTTGCTGATCTACACCCCCGAGTCCACGGAAGCCGTCCCCGCCGAGGCGATGCAGAAAGAGCAGGCCGCCTACGGTGCGTTCACCGCCGACATCAGATCGCGCGGCATCTTCCAGGCCGGTGAGGCTCTCCAGCCCACGACGACGGCGACGACGGTCCGAGTCAGCGACGGCCGGACGATCACGACGGATGGCCCGTTCGCCGAGACGAAGGAAGCGCTGGGCGGGTTCTACCTGATCGAGGCGAAGGATCTCGACGAGGCAATCGAGGTCGCGGCCAGGATCCCTGCCGCGGCCCGCGGCTCGATCGAGGTCCGGCCGATCTGGGAGCTGCCCGCGGACTACGCCGCGAGCCAGGCACAGGCCGTCGGCGCCTCCAGCTGAGGCGGTGGTCCAGGCCCGGGATCCCCACCAGGTCGTCGACCGCCTCTTCCGAGAGGAATCGGGACGGGCGGTCGCGACCCTCATCCGGGTGCTGGGGGACTTCGACCTCGCCGAAGAAGCGGTCCAGGAAGCGTTCGTCGCCGCCCTCGAGACCTGGCCGTCTCGGGGCGTGCCGGACAACCCCGGCGCATGGATCACGACGACCGCGAGGAACCGGGCGATCGATCGCCTCCGTCGCCGTCGCCGCCAGACCGAGAAGGAAGAGCTCCTCGCTCGCCAGGCGGCGATCGAAGCGGAGCTGACGTCGATCGATCCGGATGAGGAGATCGATGCGGAGGGGCAGATGAGTCCCATCGCGGACGACCGGCTCCGGCTGATCTTCACGTGCTGCCATCCGGCACTGGCGGTGGAGGCACAGGTCGCGCTGACACTGCGGACGCTGGGCGGCCTGACGACCGTGGAGATCGCCCACGCCTTCCTCGTCCCCGAGTTCACCCTGGCGCAGCGACTGGTGCGGGCCAAGCGGAAGATCCGGGATGCGGCGATTCCGTACCGGGTGCCACCGGACCATCAATTGCCGGCTCGACTGGACGCTGTCCTCCGCGTCCTGTACCTCGTGTTCAACGAGGGCTACGGCGCGTCATCCGGTGAGGCCCTCATCCGGCTCGAGCTCTGCGCAGAGGCCATCCGCCTGGCCCGCGTCCTGGCCCGATTGATGCCGGATGAGCCTGAGGTCCTGGGCCTCCTTTCGCTCATGCTCCTCCACGATGCCCGCCGGCCGGCTCGCGTGGGACCTACCGGTGATCTGGTCCTGCTCGAGGATCAGGATCGGTCGCGCTGGGATCGGGCGCGGATCCACGAGGGATCCACGCTCGTCGAGCGAGCCATGCGAATGCGACGGCCCGGCCCGTACCTGCTGCAGGCGGCGATCGCGGCCCTCCATGACGAGGCATCCACCCCGGACGCCACGGACTGGTGGCAGATCGAGGGCCTGTACGACGCGCTGGTCCAGCTCGCGCCCTCTCCCGTCGTGGAGCTCAACAGGGCCGTCGCGGTCGCCATGACACGCGGACCGGCGGCCGGCCTGGCGATCGTGGAGCGGCTCGTGGCGGAGGGGACGCTGGCCGAGTACCACCTTCTCCACGCCGCCCAGGCGGACCTGCTCCGGCGGCTGGGCAGGCGTGCCGAGGCCGCCGCGGCCTACCGGCGAGCCGCCGCGCTGACGGCGAACCGGGCCGAGCAGGCGTTCCTCGGCCGACGGCTCGCTGAGGTGACCGCCGGCTGACCGGCCGGCCGTCGATGCCGGATCGGGTCTCGGCGGCGTGCCATGAACCTGCAATGGGATGGCGACAGGTCGTTGCCATGACTTCGGCCGTGGCGGCCCACCCTGACGGCCCGAGGGCGGTTCCACACCACCGCTCAGCAGGGAGGCACCATGACCATTCTTGGATGGATCGTTCTGGGAGCGATTGCCGGTTGGCTGGCCGGCCTCCTCGTCCGTGGAGACGAGGGCCTCGGCGTCATCGGACATATCGTGCTCGGGATCGTGGGCGCGTTCGTGGGCGGCTTCCTCGCCAGCGCCCTTCTCGGTACGAATCCGATCGACGGTCCCCTCGACCTGGGCTCGATCGTGACAGCCACGATCGGAGCCGTGATCGTGGTCGTCGTCGTGAACGCCGCCAGCGGACGACGCTACGGATCGGGCACGATGTAAGCAAGCGCTTCAGCGGTGAGATCGCGGCGCCCACCGCTTGCGGCGGGCGCCGCTCCATGTGCGGCGGACGCCGCTCCATGTCGGGCTGAGGCGATGGCGGCCGTCAGGCGCGGGCGCCGGCCGAGCGACGGGCGCCGGCGGGGTTGAGCGGGATCCCGACGATGTCCGTACCCTCAATCGCGGCGGATGGCAGCTCGGCGGCACCGAGCTCGCCGGCGCACCACGGGCAGATCGTCCAGGCGAGCTCCACGAGGCGGCCACATCGCCGGCAACCCGTCCGCAACGTCGTCGCGCACCGCGGGCATGCCACCCATTCATCGTCAACGCGAGCGCCGCAGCTCAGGCACATCGGCCGGTCCAGCTCCTGCGCGATCGCCAGCTCGGAGAGGCGGCGCTCGGCGGCCTCAGTCATCGTCTCGCCCGGGCGCACGATGCGGTACACCGCCAGGGCCAGGACGAAGAAGATCGGTGTGGCGAGGATGATCGCGCCCGCGACCAGGTATGGCGCGATGGTCAGTGGCGTACGTCGCCTGATGTCCTGGGACGCCCAGAACGCACTCGCCAGCCAGATGATCACCGCATAGGCAACGATCAGCTGGAGTGCCGCCTGCACGATCGGATGATTCACCACGGCGCCGACGGCTTCGGCGGCTCGATCGACCAGTTCGCTCATTGGCTTCGTCCCACCGCCCTCCTCGGGCCGCCCGTGCGATGCTGCAGGGAAGCCGCCCGCTCGTCGGGCGCACCCGGCGGGTGCATCGCACCGTAGCCAATCGTGCGGACAGGGCGCACATTGGCGGACGGGCGCGACCTATCACGCCGCTTACAAGAGCCGACGCAGGCCCGGTGTGCGTGGGCCCTGGCCGAGACAGGACTGCAAGCCGGCGCGGTATCTGGTGATGGCGCCCGAGATGAAGGAACCCCGATCCTGCGTCCGGATGGACACCAATCCGCCCATTCGGGGTCGCCTGTCGCGCCCGCGTCACCGCGCGGCGCGGCCCTATCTGCCCGTCGCCTACGGTCGCCATATGCACCGTCTGGCGGCAGGGCGGCGCGAGCGCGAGCACGGAAGCAATGTCGGCCGCGTACTCATCGTCGCGGCTGTCGCGCTGCTCGTCGCCGCCGGCTCGGCGATCGTCGTCGCGGGATCGGCGGCCGTGGCCGTCGTCGGAGTGCTGTCGGCCGATCTCCCGGATCCGGCATCGCTGCTGACCATCCGCTATCCACAGCCGACGATCATCTACGACCGCACCGGCAAGATCGAGCTCGGCCGGTTCGCCCAGGAGGAGCGGCGCGTCGTCACGTTCGACCAGGTCCCTCGACTCATCCTGGACGCGACCACCACCGCCGAGGACCGCACGTACTGGGACAACGACGGCTACGACCCGGCGGCGATCCTGGCCGCCATCGCCCACAACGCGAGCGGGGCCAACGAGCGCGGCGCGTCCACGATCACCCAGCAGCTCGTGCGCGCTCGGCTGCTGCCGGAACAGGCGACCTCTCAAGGGGCGAACCGCTACGTGCGGAAGGCCGAGGAGATCATCCAGGCCGCCCGGCTCACGCAGGCGTTCCCCGGCGAAGCGGGCAAGCAGACGATCATCACGAGCTATCTCAACCAGATCTTCTACGGCCACGACGCCTACGGCATTGCGGCGGCCGCGAGGGTCTTCTTCGGCGTGACAGATCTAGCCAAGCTGACGCCGGCGCAGGCGGCCCTGCTGGCGGGCCTTCCCAAGTCACCGACCACGCTCGATCCGTTCCGGTACGCCAGGCGCGATGCGACCGGTCACCTGGTCGTGCCACAAGACGCCCCGCCCGTCGTCCGGCGCAACTGGGTCCTGGCCGGGCTTGCCCAGGCGCGCTGGACGCAACTCAGCTCGACCGAGATCGCGGCGGCCAGCAAGGAGCCCGTCGTCCTGGCCGTGAAACCGCCGATTCACTTTCGCGCCGCGCATTTCGTCTGGAAGGTCCGCGACGTCCTCGTCGAACAGCTCGGCAGCCTGGACGAGGTGGAGACCGGCGGCTACCGCGTGATCACGACGCTCGACTGGCGCGCGCAGCAGCTCGCGGAGAAATACATCACGGCGGCCGCGATCCTGCCCCACCTCAAGCCGACCACTCGGGCAAAGCTTGCCCGGAGCCTCAAGCTCTCGTCGACCGATCGCCAGTGGGCCTATCGCCTGATCGGGCGCGGGACGCACAATGGCTGCCTCATCGCGATCGACTACCGGACCGGCGACGTCCTGGCCTACGTGGGCAGCGCGGGATACGACCGAGACGACCTCAAGAGCCGGCTGTTCGAGCCCAAGTACGACGTCGCCGGCGACGGCTTCCGCCAGCCGGGATCGGCGTTCAAGCCGGTCGTCTATGCGACCGCGTTCGAGCGCAAGGTTCTCACGCCAGGCAGCCTCCTGCTCGACGTGACCACTGAGTTCGGCCGTGGCTGGGCGCCGCACGATGCCGACCAGCTCGAGCGGGGCCCGGTCCTCCAGCGCCAGGCCCTCCAGTTCTCCCTCAACATTCCGGCCATCCGGGCCATGCAGCGGGCTTCGAACAAGGCGGTCGCGGCGCAGGCCAAGGCGCTCGGCATCAACTTCATGGGCGGTACGAAGGCCTTCACCCAGGCCGGCCTGTCGGCCGCGATCGGGACCGTCGAGCTCCATCCGATCGACCTGACGGCCGCCTACGGCGCGTTCGCCAACGGCGGCCAGCTGGCAACCCGGCGGCTGATCCTGGAGATCGATCGATTGGACGGGACGGTCGTGCATCGCTTCGAGCCGATGCTGGTCCGGGCGATGAGCCCGCAGGCGGCATTCCTGATCACGAACGTCCTGGCGGGCAACACGGATCCGTCCCAGAACCCGATCTGGGCGGCGGCCCTGGCCATCCGGAATGGCGCCCACGGAGGGCGACGCCCGGCCGCGGCCAAGACGGGCACGACCAACGAGACACGGGACTTCACGACGTTCGGTTTTCTGGCTCCACCCAGGTCGGCGACGCAACCGGGTGTCGTCGTCGGCGTCTGGATGGGCAACAGCGATCACTCCGAGCCGCGGGGCCGGGAGGTCACGTCGCTCGACGGTCCGTCGCGAGTCTGGCAGGCGTTCATGCGTGACTACAGTCGCCGCACGCCGATCGCAAGCTTCAGGCCGCCACGGGGGGTCGTCCAGGCGACCATCGACGCGTGGACCGGCGGGAAGCCCGGCCCCTGGACCCGCCAGCGGACACACGAGTGGTTCATCAGCGGAACGCAGCCTGGCAGCGCTCACGCGATCGACCGGCCGGGCCTGATGTATCGCCGGACCTGCGACACCTGGTCAGTGGACCTGGTCCAGGCCGAGCTGGGGCCGAACATCTGGGAGGACGATGTCGCCAACTGGATGCGGCGGGCCCGAGGCGGAACCGGCCGGCGGGGCCCTGAGGGGACCGCCACGGCATATCTGTACGGGCGTCATGGCTGGGGCGGCCCGATCGCGGGCCCGTGCAAGCCGAAGCCGCCGCCCGAAGACACGGGCCAGACGTGCCACGGCCACAACTGCCCGCCTGAGCCGAGCCCGACGCCTTCGCCGACACCAGCGGCGGCACCGCGCCGGGTTCGCCGCGGGCGAATCGCCGGCCGGTCGATGCGACATGGTTCAAGGGGACACGGTCGTCGGCGCCTCGTCCACCCGCGACCGGCCTGCGACCGGGTCAGGGCAGGCGCGAGATCCGACTGAGGTAACCGTGGGCCTGAACGTGGACCAACCCTGACGAGGGGTGGTGGCCCTAGCTCGTCAGGCGGCCCTCCTCGACCATCCGGCGCAGGAAGATCAGGTGGTCGATCTCGCGGACCGTCCAGCCGAATCGGGCCGGCCGCAGCCCCTCGAGATGCGCGATCAGGTTGCCGGCCGCCCGCGCTTCCCAGCCATCAACCGTCAGCTGTCGATAGATGACGTCCGGGCTGGGGCGCGACCGCGCCGGCTCCTCGGTGGTTGCCCACCCGCTCCCCGGCAGCATGTCGTTGACCATGGGTCCAAGCTCCAGTGCCCGTCGATCCTTCGACGTGTTGGACCCACCGTATGCTCGACATGCCGCGCCGGGAGCGTCATTGGCGGCCGCGCGAGTTGCAGTCCGGTTGCACGAGCCGAGCTGTACGGCCGCTGCGACGGTGGCCGCGCCGCTCGTCACGCGGTTGCGAGGCGGGACGGGCGGCCGGAGGCTACCGGGAGGGCCGTCCCATCGCGCCGCGGCGATCGAGCAGGATCATCCCGGCCGCAGCGACCGGGACGAGCGTGGCCACGACGAGCAGTCGTGGCGCGCCGCCCACGAGCAGGCCCATGGCCGCTCCGAGCGCAAATGCCGCGCCGGTCGTCAGCGCCTGGTCCGACCCGGCCTCCATCTGGCGCATGGCCTCGGTCATGGCGCCCCGTGTCGCGTTGGCGACCTCCGGGGCCCGGGCGGCCGCGGTGGCGGCGGTGTCTCGCGCGGTGACGACCGCCGAGCGAACGTCGTCGATCATCGCGTCTCGGGTCCGAGCCGCGGAATCCGCGACGGAATCGGGCGAAGAAGTCCGGCCGGGCTGATCGTTCGTGTGGACGCTCATCTCATTCCTCCATCCATCGTGATTGGCACGGCCCGCGCTCGGCGGCCCGTACGGACCGAAACGTACCGTTGCGCACGACACGCGGACGTCCTCCCGGCCGTCGGTCACGTTCCGAGCGCCTTGCAACGCGTCCGTCACGTTGCCGTACGACAGTGCAAGCAGTCGACGGCGCGGCCGCAACGGACTCGGCACCAGCATGCGTCGATGGCTCAATCCCGGACGCCTGCCGGCTTCGCGTTGCCTGCCGGGTCGGTGCGCCGGACGCGATGGCTCGGCCGCATCCTCGTGGCACATGGCGCCGTCGGGCTGACGCTCCTTCTCCCCATCCTGGTCATCGTCGCCTCCTTCATGGTCGGTCAGATGGGACGGGACGGCGTCGCCGCCAGCCTGGACCGAGCGCTCGAGCGGGCACAGGTCAGCGTGGCCGATGGAGCGCGCGCGACCCGGGCGGCAGACCAGGCGCTGAGCTCGACGGACGCATCGACTACCGAGACGAGCGCGATGCTGTCCGAGATGGCGAGGGCGATGCGCGACGGCTCGGCTTCGCTCAGGGTCAGCCTGTTCGGCCAGCAGCCGTTCCTCCCCCTGGCCGATTCGTTTGCCCGAACGGCCGAGCGAGCCGATCTCGCCGCGCGCTCGATCGCGGCGACGGGACCGCAGGTCGAGCTGACCCGGCGCTCCATGGCCGACCTCGCGGCCGATCTCGACTCGCTGGGCCTGGAGCTCGCGACCGTGCGTGCAGCCGCGCCTTCGGAGACGCCGGCGGTCGCCCTCGGAATCCTCCTGCTTTGCGTGGCCGGCTGGCTCGCGATCGGTGCCGCCATCTGTCTCGGCGTCGGCTGGCGGCTCCTTCGGCCATCTCCTGCGCTGCCCGAGCCCGGGAAGCGACGGCGAGGGACAGCAGGACGCCCGTCCGAGGGACCATCGGGCGGGCGTCGTAACCGCGGTTCGGGCCAGCAGGCAACCGGCGGGACGACAGGGTAGGTCCTCTGCGCGGTCGACCGGAATACGTCGATTGCACGGTTTCCGGAGGGTACGTTGGATGGACCCGCCGGTCCTCGGTCAGGCCCCGGCCGGCACGCGAATCACCGGGCACTCGAACTCCTTGACGGGAGTCGCCCCGATCGTGATCCAGCCGTTCGCGGCGTACTCCGCCACCTGCTCGTTGCTCGTCAGCTGCGTGGGCGTGGTGTTCCACGTCACCGGCACGACCATCCAGCGTCCACCCCGGAAGCCGGGCTGGCCGGGGCCGGCCTCGGCGACATTGACGAGCCCCGGACCCAGGGCGTAGATGGTCTCGAACGAGCTGGCCGGCGCGCCGGTGCCGGTGAAGTCGGTCGGCGTTCCGACGGTGCGGTAGCGAATGCCGTCGACATAGAAGGACAGCGATGGCGGGCCGCCGGCCGATACCGTGGCCGCCGCGAGAGACAGCGCGACGCTCAGCGCGGCGATCGCGGAACCGAGCCTGACGAACGGAATCCTGCGCACGTGGCACCTCCTGATTGACGTGTGGACCGCTCCGGTCCGGGACGCCGGCCATCCTGGGCCGGCAACGTGTCCTGCCGATGGCGTTCCCGTGACGGTTCGGTGACGGGGACGCCGGCCGGATCACGGTGCGCGCCCGCCGTGCCCAACCACCCATTGCGGTCTATCGTGGTCCCATCCGGCGGCTGGCCCGCCGATGACGGAGGCCCCGACCCAGGAGTCATCGAGTGACGGTCTCGATCGAGCGCCCGTTTCCGCGAGCGGATGGTCCGGCCAAGGCCACCGGCCAGGCGCTGTACACGGCCGACCTTACCGCGGCAGGCCTGGCTCATGGCCGGCTTCTCGCCGCCGGCCGTGCGCACGCCAGGATCCGGCGGCTGGACGTTGCCAGGGCGCGGGCGTTGCCGGGCGTGTTCGCGGTGATCACGGCCGACGACGTGCCGGACCGCCACTACGGCTCGTTCGGCTTCGTCGCCGACCGTGTGCTGTTCGCCCGGGACGTCGTCCGCTACGAGGGCGATGTGGTCGCGGCCGTCGCTGCCGCGACGCCCGAGGCGGCCGAGGCCGCCCTCGCCGCCATCGAGGTTGAGTACGAGGACCTGCCCCTCGTCCTCGACGTGGAACGCGCGCTCGAGCCCGGGTCGCCGCTGGTGCACGCGGACTGGGCGAGCTACGAGAAGAGCGCCGAGATCGTCGCCGATGGCAACATGGCCGCCCGCTCCACGATCGTGAAAGGCGATGCCGCGGCCGCCCTTGCAGGCGCCGACATCGTCGTTCGCGAGCGCTACGTCGCGGACATGATCCATCCGGTGCCGATCGAACCGCACGCTCTGCTGGCCGAGTGGCACGGCGACCGCGTGACGATCCATTCGTCCAGCCAGGTCCCGTTCGCCGCACGCGCGATGGTTGCCGAGACGCTGGAGATTCCCGAGCACCGGGTCCGGGTTGTCGTGAGCCATCTGGGTGGCGGCTTCGGCGGCAAGTGCGATTTCCATTACGAGGCCCACGCCGCCGCGCTCGCCCGCGCCGCCCGCCGGCCGGTCCGTATCGTATTCACCCGGCGCGACGAGTTCACGATGCCGGACAAGGTCGGGCACGGCATGATCGTGGACATCGAGACCGGGCTGTCGGCGGATGGGCGGATCGTCGCCCGTCGCGGGCTGTTGCTGCTGGACAGCGGAGCCTATGCCTCCGACTCCCCGACCCTGTGCCAGATTGCCTGCATGGAGGCGGTCGGCCCCTATCGCATCCCGCACGTCGATCTGGACGCGCGACTCGTGTACACGAACCGGACCCCGTCGGGATCGGTCCGGGCGCCCACGGGTCCCCAGACCTGCTGGGCAATCGAGCAGCACACGGATGAGCTCGCCGCGCGGGCGGGCCTCGATCCCATCGAGTTCAGACGACGCAACCTCGTGACGGCCGGGGACGAAGGTCCCACCCGCCAGATCTTCGAGCCCAACGGTGCGCTCGAGGCGCTGGACGAGGCGGCTCGCCGGATCGGCTGGGACGAGCCACGTCAGCCTGGCGAGTCGATCGGCGTCGCCTCCGGCTGGTGGTTCTCCATGCCCAGTCCGTCGGGCGCGTTCGTGCGCATCGATGCCGACGGACACGGCCGGATCGTGACCGGCGCCCAGGAGAACGGGACAGGAGCGGTGATGGCGCTGGCGATGCTCGCCGGCGACGTGCTGGGCATGGCGCCGGAGGCATTCGCGATCACCTACCAGGACACCGACGCCGGCCCGTACGACGGCGGCAGCTCGGGCAGCCAGACGACCTTCAACGCGGGCCGGGCGGTCGTAGAGGCAGCCGGCGAAGTGCGAGCCAAGCTAATCGCGGCGGCGGCCGAGATGCTCGAGGCGGCGCCGGCCGATCTCGAGCTGCGCGACGGCGGCGTTTCGGTGGCGGGGAGCGCGGACCGCCGGGTCACGATCGCGGCGGTGGCCGCCAGGGTCCAGGGTGATGGCCAGCTGCTCCTGGGCACCGGCTCCGGCACGGCGCCGCCACCGCCCGATCACGACGCATCGGCCTGCGTGGGACGCCACGGCTTCGAGGCCTTCTCCTCGCCGACCTTCTTCTGCCAGGCGGCCAGGGTCCGGGTCGACCCCGAAACGGGCATCTTGCGAGTCCTCGATGTCGTCGCGGTCAACGACGTCGGCCGCGTCCTGAACCCGCGCGGCGCCATAGGCCAGATCACCGGCGGCGTCGTCCAGGCGATGGGCACCGCGCTGACCGAGGGAACGGTCTACGGAGCCGACGGTCGCCAGCGCAACGCGACGCTCCTGGACTACAAGCTGCCGACGGCGGCAGATGCCCCGTCGATCGAGGTCGCGTTCGTGGAGGCGCCGGCGTCCAACGGCGGTCCCTACGGGTCCAAGGGCGTGGGCGAGCCGCCGATCATCCCGACCGCCGGCGCCATCGCCAATGCGATCGCCGCCGCGACCGGCCGTCGGGTGCGACGCCTGCCGATGACGCCCGAGCGGCTCTGGCGAGCGATACACGAGGGAACCGACGGCGCGGCGGATCCGGGCGGACCGCTGGCACCGGCCGACGAGCCGGCACGCGAAATCGCAGGCGGGCAGGCAGAGGGCCGGGCATGACCCATCGCTGGACGGCACCCACCGGGCTCGAGGAGGCCATGGCGGTCCTCGCGGCCGACGCTGAGGCGCGGCCGGTCGCCGGCGGAACCGACCTCGTGGTCGCCGCCCGCCAGGGACGGCGCTCCCTCCCGGATTCGCTGGTCGCCATCCACCTGATCCCTGAGCTTGCCGGCCAGCGGCTGGCGGACGACGGCGCGCTGCTGTTGGGTGCGCTGACGCCCCATGCCTGGCTGGCCACGGCCGAGGAGGTGCGGAGCGGGTGGACCGCCCTGGCCGACGCGGCGGCGATCGTGGGGTCACCGGCGACTCGCGGTACGGGGACGATCGGCGGCAACCTCATGAATGCCTCGCCGGCCGCCGAGACCGTCGGGCCATTGGTGGTCGCCGGCGCCGCGGTCACGTTGGCCTCCCGGGCGGGCTCGCGCGAGATCGCCGTGGCCGATCTCGCGACCGGTCCGGGCCGCACGGCCGCCCGAGCGGATGAGCTCCTCGTCAGGGTGCGGGTCCCCGCTCTGCCCGCCGGGTCCGGGAGCGCCTACGTCCGCCTCGAGTATCGGGGCGCCATGGAGATCGCCGTCGTTGGCGCCACCGCGGTGCTCGTGCTCGAGGGAGGCTCCGGCGGCAAGGGCGCGGGCGGCATCCGCGAGGCGCGAATCGCGCTGACGGCCGTAGCGCCAACGGTCGTCCGGGCCCCCGCGGCCGAGGCCCTCCTGGCTGGCCGAGCCCCGGACAGCGCCGCGCTCCGGGAAGCGGGCGAGGCCGCTGCCCGGTCTGCCAACCCGATCGGGGACGTCCGGGCGTCCGCCGGATATCGCGACGCGATGATCCGGGTCGTCGTGACGCGGGCGCTAGCGGCCGCCGCCAGGCGCGCCGCCGGCGAGCCCATTCCCATCCCGGCCTCTCGCTGGGCGCATGGCCAGCGGGTCTGATGGGCGTGCCTGAGACCGTACCCGAACGCATGAGCGAGCCCGAGCCCGTCCGCCGGTCGGACGCGACGGTGGTGCCGCTCGCCATGACCGTCGACGGAGTGGCATATGCCGTGGGCGTGGAGCCGCACCGGACGCTCCTTCGCTTCCTTCGCGACGACCTGGGCCTCGTCGGTCCGAAGGAAGGCTGTGACGATTCCGAGTGCGGTGCCTGCATGGTCCTCATCGACGGACAGCCGGTGAACGCCTGCTCGTACCTCGCCCTGCAGACCGCCGGCCGCTCGGTGACAACGGTCGCGGGTCTCGGCACGGCCGACCACCTCCACCCCCTCCAGCGATCCTTCCTGGAGGCAGGAGGCATCCAGTGCGGGTTCTGCACGCCGGGCATGCTCATCTCGGCGGCGGCGCTGCTGGCCGCCGATCCGGATCCCTCGGATGAGGCGATCCGGGATGCCCTCGCCGGCAACCTCTGTCGCTGCACGGGCTACCAGCCGATATTCGAGGCGGTCCGCCGGGCGGCCGCGGAGCTCCGGACCGAG
>Ga0137373_10005058_pt1 | contig 14329 bp, 17 predicted proteins | sample SagtaG_5_FD_104912 | JGI IMG/M metagenome (GOLD analysis project Ga0137373, IMG submission 104912) | Vadose zone soil microbial communities from Sagehorn Ranch, Mendocino, California, USA - Sage1_R_80_16 metaG | ecosystem: Environmental > Terrestrial > Soil > Vadose zone | place: USA...
ATTCGTCGATGGTCCGGAAGCGGCAGGCGCGGCCCACCATCCCCGGCGGCACGGTCGAGTGGATCATGTTGCCGTGCGGCCCGTCCATCAGGTAGCGAACAAAGGCCCCCAAGGGCGAGCGGCCGCGCTCCGCGGTTTCGACGGTGGTGGTCTTCACGTAGCACTCCCGTCACGAGACAGGTTACGCTTGCAAGTCTTCGACTGCTGCGTGTCAGCGCAGGCTCGGTGTTTCTGCTCCGCGCGGGTCGACGGCGAACCCTGCGGTGCACGAGTGTCCTGTCCCCGGACCGAGCCAGTGTACGCACAAGGAGCTCTGTCCGCGGATCGACAGGACTGGGTAGCGCAAGCACGGAAACCGTCGCTGGACGCGGCGGTTTCACCTGTTGATCCGTCCCAGACGGAGAGGCCTCACGTGCCCCAGCACCCGCCGCCGTGCATGTCGTACGATGCCGCAGAAGGATGCCACGGTAGCGACGTCTGATCCGATCGCCGACATCATCGGGGACTTCGGGCCTTCGCGACGATGCAGCGCGACCGTCTGGTTGCCCGTCCATCCCATGAACGTCGTAGATGGTGGTCCCTTTCCCTTGACCGTAGATCCGGGTCGTTCCCAGCAAGGCTCTGCACGAAATCGCTTCCACCGCGCGCGCAGATCACGTCGTCGTGGGGCGTCCCAATCAGCTCATCGTGCCCCGCCGTGCCGACGATCGTGCACTCGCGACCGCCCCTCATCGAGCACTCAGCTGACGCTCGTTGCCGTATACACCAGCGGACATCTCCGACGTACTAAGCCTCTAGTGGATCGACGCGGGGAGGCTGAACATGCGCAAGAACAACGGCAAGCAGTGGACACGCGAGGAGATCAAGACACTGCGGCAGGAGGTTCGTGACCGCAACATCTCGACCAACGAGATCGCGAAACACCTCGACCGCATCGTCGCTGCGGTGCGTGCCGCGGCGCAGCGCGAGCTATCTCGCTGAAGCCGATGGATCGGTAAGGCATTCTCGTCGCGGATCACCGCAACGACCGAATGCGCGCTCGGACCACCGCGCGTCACGGAGGAAAGACCCCGCCTTTGAGGGCGGCCACTTCAGTCCAGTGTTGCGCGGAGTCGGAAGATGGCTTTCTCGCGGCACCCAAAGAACGAAACGGTCCCATCTTGGAAGACCGGCTGCGCCAATCTCTCGAACGTTGGGCCGAGCCTCCCGTCGACCAGAGGCCTCATCTGGGCGCCCAGGATAGCCACCGCCGCGACGTGGTTGCTGTCCGGGCTGAATTCGAACACGCCCGGGAAGGGCCACAAGCTGGCGGGGAAGCGCAGGGCATCGACAGGCGGTCCAGGGTTTTGGTCGAGCATCAGGAACGTCTTCCCGCCTTCCTCAGCCCGATAGGCGAGATGCCGAGAGTCGGGACTGAAGTGCCATAACGCAGTGCTGTCGAACCGCGGCCCTTCGATGCCGTCCACGACCACGAACTCCCGCTGCTCCGGGTACTCCCCCTCCCAGGCCTGGAAGGCGATCCGTGTTCCGTCCGGGCTAAACACGATGTTGAGGACAGCGTCCATCTGGTCGCTGGCGATCTTGCCGTCACGAACCAACACCTGCTTGTCGCCGACTTTGGCGTCCCACGCCGAATGCTGGCCGTCGGGCGTGAAGACGGGGCTGTCCGACCCTGGAACGCCCAGTGGGACGGCATCAATGAAGGCCTGGTCGTCCGCGACGGTGTACAGCCGGCCGTCGGGAGCGAACTCGGCGTACTTCGTGCCTTCAGGCAGGGGAACACCGTCGACGAACCAACGGTCCAAATCATGGTCGAGGTGATAGATCCGCCTTCCGTCGGGACTCAGCCTGGCGTAGAAGGAACGGGATTCGATCACCACATTTTCGTCGACGACGAACGCGAAGCGTTCGGGACGACGGAAGCGCTTCCGAGTCAAGGCGACGTCGTATGACACCCGCCCGTTTGGCGCGATCTTGATCTCGTTCACGATCCGAGCAAACGGAGGTCCGGCCTTGCCGTCGAGGACCACGGCCTCGCCGCCCGGAACGCGGGCGACGAATGCGATGCGTGATCCGTCTGGGCTGAAGGCAGTTCCCAGCCCTGGGACGACCTCGTGCTCGAGGTGGATCTCCCCATTGAGGACGAGGCGGTTTACACCGTCCACCCTCGCCACGTAGACGGAGGTCGATCCGGTTGGGTCGAAGTAGGGTCCGAACTCTATCGCTTTGTATTCCCTGCTCTGGACTCCATCGATGGCTACGAAGAGGCCCTTCCGTCGTCTCCCCCCGTACGCGAAGTGACGTCCATCCCTGCTGAACGTGTAGTCCGACTCCACGATCATCTGACGAAGCCACTGGCGTTGCCGGCGGCCGATCCGTTCGAACGGGTCCCAGAACGCGTCGAAGCTTGCCCCCGCTGTCCCGTTGACGACCGGGATCACCCGTCCATCGGGGGATCGTTCGAACCAGAACAGGAACCTGCCGTCTCGGGTGGAGTCGAGACCGACGATGTCGTTCTTGACGTCGTACAGCTTCTCCTCGGTGAAGACGAGCGACCCGGCATCGGGCGTGTCCCCTTGCCGACCATGCCACATGCTCATGGCCGCCTCCGCGGTTTCCTCAACGCCCACCCGACGCTGCCGCCGAGGATGCTTCCAGTGAGGAGCCCGATCGGCGCCCCCCTCATAGCCCAGTCAGAGGGGCCGATACGGTACGAGCCATACGGCTCCGGCGGGGCATTGGCTTCCCCGATCCAGAAGCCGATGGCGGCTCCCAAGATGGCTCCCACCATGATGGAGCCCGCGATGATCGTCCGCGTAGCCACGGCCAGGGCGACCAGGAGGAGGATGACGAGTACGGTCATAGCGACCGCGCCCACCCCTATCGCGATGACCGCGTCCCGACCATAGGCAGGGATCCGGGAGGATCCAGACACCAACGATGCCGGCAGCAACACAGTCACCAGCGGACCCGAGTCGGGAAAGGGAACTTGTCGCATCGTTCCTCACCCCCCCTTTGAGAACGCCCCCTCCAAAGGCGCCCAGTCCCGATGGGCGGCATTGACGCTAGCGCATCTCAACCGGTCACGGTAGCTCTCCTTGATCTCTCCGGCTTTCGGTCTACGCAGCAGAGACGTTATCGGCCGATCGAGAAGGTGCCCCGCTGCCGGCCGCTGCAGGCTGCGTTCCACGTACGCAGTGACCAGCGAACTCAGCCCCGGTTCCGGCCTCGCCGTGTGGCGATTCGGCCGGACTCAGGCGCTCTGTCATGCGAGTTGGGCGTCCAGGGTGATCCGGAGCAGGTTGTGGACGGCTCCGGCAATCAGGAACCACGCGCGCTTGCGCCTTCGGCCCTTGTACCGGAGCTTGCGGCCGCCGGCGACGGTCTTGATCCAACCGAACGGCTCTTCGACGCGGGGGCGGATCCGCTCCTCATCACACGGTCTCTTCCACGTCGGTCCGGCAATATCGTGCGGTCCAGAAGACTTGTCCGGTGTCGTTGGACCGAGCTGGAAGACTTGTGTGGCAAACGGGTTTTGAAGGCATGTCCGACGCTCGCGTGGACTACCTTGAGCGTGTTCCGTCATGGGTGAGCCAGGGAATTGAGCATGTCCTGCACATAGAGTGGCAATTACCGACTGCGATTCCTGGCTGGTGGGACGGCCCAGGGTTCATTCAGGTCCCGGCATCTCGACCGGACGTCCTGGAGCGGCATCCAAATGCCCGCCCGTTCTGTCGGGTCGCCGTTGCGAACATCGCGCTCGCGGGCCAAGTCGTAGCGCCGATGCATCGTTCGTTCGATCCCCATCGAGCCGACTGGCGAGATGCAGAGGGACGCTCAGTCCGGACGGACCTGTCCGGATACTTCATTCTGCAGACGCTTGGCGACGCGCTTCTTCGGGCCTGGAATGCGTTCGATCGGCGCACCGTCGCGCCTGACGGTCAACCCGTTGGCCGGGGAACGAAAGGAATCACCTCGGCTTCTCCTTCGATCGCCGGAAGGGTGCGGGTGATCGGCAAGGAGTCGCGAGGCCTGGGCATCGGGCGAGGTGTCCTCAATAAGCCGGAGTTCATAGAGTACGGGGGAGACGACGATCTCAAGGACGTAATAGAGGCGGCAGGTCGTCTGTCGAAGGAGTCGGCAATTCGAACTCAACTGCGGGAGGCCGTCGGAGTCGAGGAGCGGGCGTTTGCCTATTGGCTCAGCGGGAAACGGAAACCCGGCCGGGAAACATTCAACCTGCTTACTTCGGCTGTTGCGAAGGCTGCAAGATCCCAGCTTCGGCAACATGATGCGTTTGGGCACTTGCCGGAATCCGAGCTGGACGTGATCGCTGCGTTCCTTGATCTTCCGGAGCCCGTGATCCGGTGTCTCTATTGCGGAAGAGCGCTCTCAGGTCGGGCGAGCAGATGGTGCCCAGGTGACGTGTGCAGAAAGCGGGCCTCGCGCACCGAACAGACGCGCTTCGATCGGTTGGAACCTTGAGTCAATAGACCGCCTGTCAGTTCCCGGAGAAGCACAAGCGTGACGGGACGACCTGCCGTTGTTCTGCTCCTTCATCCCGAAGCCCCTGAAAGTCGAGGGCGATAAGCTCAACGCCATGGCACGCGACTCCCATCCAGACTGGCCTACTGAGCAGTGGGCAAAGCAGATGGCCGAAATGCAGGACGTCCTTCGCAAGGCGCTCGGGGGCCAGGGATTCGCGCAGTGGGCAAAGCAGATGGCCGAGACGCAGGAGGCGTTGCGCAGCGCTCTCGGAAGTCAAGCCGTCGCGCAGTGGGCAAAGCAGACGGCCGAGACGCAGGAGGCGTTGCGCAAAGCGCTTGCAAGCCAGGCATGGGAAGGGACGCAGGAGGCCCTGCGTGCACTGGCCCCGGTAGTCAAGAGTTATGAGAGGGAGCCGCGCACGGAGAAGCCCGTTGAGGTGAGTCCCAACCCCGAGGCCGCCAAGCCTGAAGTCCGAATGCTGGCGCGACATGCCGACAGGGAGTGGCTCAATACCGAGGAGGCACGGCGTCTCACGCTACGTATTGAGCAACAACGGCAGCAAAGTGTACTTGTGTTGGTGGCGGACATTCGGAAGTCCACTCAGGCGATGATGGAGGCACTTGATCCCTTTGAGTATGCGTCCACCATCACTGCCTTTGTCGAACAGTCACGCCATGCCGTACTTAGTGAAGGGGGCTTGTTTGACAAGTTCACTGGAGATGGGTTTCTTGCCTATTGGCCCTACGACGCCCGTACGCATCTGAGAGCCAGGCGTCGCTCCCTCGACGTCATCAAGTCGATCTTCATTTCCTTCGCCCAAGAGACCATGCCGCGTCTGCGCCGCAACTCTCAGAGCCTCCCCAGTGAACTTGGTCTCGCATTTGGGATCGATGAGGGTCTCGTATCCTTCGTTACCATTTCGCGTGACCTGACAATCGTTGGTCGGCCTGTAGTCGGCGCGGTTCGCATGGTTGGTGGGGCGGTCGCGGGACAGGTCATCGTCAACGTTCACGTTGGCGAAGAAATACAGGACGATGTGCACGCAGGTCGACTGCCCGGAATCGAGCTAGTGCCCACCGACATTCCCGGCAAGGAGTATCCGCGCCAGATGGCCTTCGTGGTCCGATTCGTGGACTTCTCGCTCCCTGAGAACTAGAGAGGAGACGGGATAGGTAGACGTGGGACTTTCTAACGTTCAGACTCGGGAGTCAGTGCTCAAAGCGGTTCAGGAGTGCGAGACGCTGGGAAGGAAGGCATTCCTTGAGCGGTATGGGTACGGTCGTGCTTTCAACTATTTCTTGGTTGTGGACGGAAGAATGTACGACTCTAAGGCAATTGTCGGAGTCGCACATGGGTACGAGTTCCCAGACCTCGGCCCACTAACCTCCGATCAGTTCTCTGGAGGCAGCGCGACCGTACAACGCAAGTTGGAGCAGTTGGGCTTTGAGGTCCGCACTCTGACCGATTCTGGGGCCACCACCCCCAACTACTGGTGGGAAGACTCTCTTTCTGAACGCTCGTGGATCGAGATCCGGAGGGAGATGCGAGGGTTGGGAGTCGAACTTCGATGCCCGTTCGTGGATGCGCATATGCAACCCAATCCTTGGTACGACCTCGTTGACGATGTACGAACGGGCGACATTGTGTATCACTGGAACGCGAGAGAGGAGCGTTTCGTCGGCAGGTCCGTGGCAGCAAGCGCGAGGGTCACGGATCCCGAGACCGGCGAACGGATAATCCCCTTGCAAGACTTTGTCCCGCTCGAAACCGTTGTCGGCCTCGAAGAAATCCGGTCACTCCACTCGCGACTCGACAAAGCCAGGGACGCTCTTGAGAGTTCCCATCCAGCAGCCAAGCTCTACCTGCCGTTTCAGTTTCGAAGGGATGGCCTTCGCCTCATGTCGAACTACTTCACGAAGCTCCCAATCTCGATGCAAGACCTTCTGTTCGGCAGTGACGGCGTCGCCGAGCAGGGCCTTGAGGAGCCCCCGCCCGAGGAGGGGCCTCCAGGTCTTGCCTCCTCATCCGGCGTGCGGGCAGGCTTTCTCAAGCCGTTCAAACCAAAGGCTGATACGCAATACCTTGCCCGGATTCAAGCACGTGCGCATAAGAGGGGAAGAACTCACGAAACACTGGTCAATGATTTTGCGAGCTGGCTCGTTAAGCAGGGAATCAGTGTCGGCCGCAATGCAGCGATCGACCTCGGAGTCGAAGATCCCCCTGTGATCATCGAGGCCAAGGCTGTCCTGTCTTGGGCCAGGTCGATTCGTGAGGCCGTCGGACAGCTGTACGAATACCGATTCTTCCAGGTCGTTCCTCCTGACTCGAAACTTGTCTTTCTGGCCTCGGGACCCGTTCCGATCGAGTGGCGCGACTATCTTGAGAGGGATAGAGAGATTGGAGTCGCATGGCGGGACGTGGAAGGGTTCAGCCTGACGTCGAAGGCAAGAGAGTCACTCGGGCTCGAGCGAGGCGGTGAGCGATGACGTTAGGACCAGGGGATGATCTGCGTCAGCATATGCAGTCAGCTTCTCAACAATTTGCAGTAGCAGCGGTGCGTGATTACGACACTGGGGACTGGATCAGTTTCGCCTTGCACGCGGGTGCCGCGCTTGAGCTACTCGCGAAGGCGTATCTCGCGTCTATCCATCCGAGCCTTGTGGTTGATGGTGTCGATTCCCTCTTGTATGCGTCAAATGTCCCCGGACACACGCGTATGCCCCTTGGTGCGATACGCACGATAAAGACGTCGGAAGCAATCGCCCGTGTGAGTCGAGTCTTGCCAACTATCTCGAACCTTACACGGGGGGACTTGACTATCTTGATCGAGGTTCGGAATGGGGCAGCGCATCTTGGGCGCGTTGATGAGATGACGGCTCGCCGCATGATTGTTCCGTTTCTGCGGGCATGTGAGGAGATCCTACGCGTGCTCGGAGTAGAGACATCGAAGTATTGGCAAGGCGTCGCAATGTCAGTTGGTGAGCGCCTGTCTGCGTCTGCAGACTCCGCTCGCGAGCGTGTTGCTCGACGACTGGGGCAAGCAAAGAGAGATTTCAAGGAACGTATGAGGGGAAAGGACCAAGATGCTCGGCAAGCTTTAATTGAAAGCATGTACGCAACATATGACGCAAGAGGCTACGAACGGCGACTAGGCGATTGTCCCGCGTGTGGGAATAGAGCACTTCTGACCGGTTCGATTGATTCCGAATGGACCGTGCCTGATGGCTCCATGGATCCGGACGTCTGGGAGAACGAGGCATATCCGGAAGTGACGTTCTATCCAGCGGACTTGCGGTGTCACGTCTGTGGACTGGCACTAAATGGCAGCGACGAGCTGGAGGCTGCGGAGTTCCCTCTCGACTGGCTGATTCCTCAGGAAGAGGTTGACCCCTCCGATTTCGTGCCGAGATACGAGGATGTCGACCTCTAGCGCCCTTTCGCGACTCTAGCTGTCGGCGGCGGAGCGGAGCGTCAACAGGATCATTTTTTTCCCTCGGAGGGGCAGTTAGTTCACGATCGCATGTCCGGGTTCCTGCACAAACCCGCGCCGCCCGCGCGCAGGGCGCCCGTTTGCTCGTGAGAACGCCGCACTCATTGCCGCTGCCGCTCAGGTGCGGATCAGGTCGCGAATCTCTAGCATCTCCATTCAGGGGTGGCTGATCCAAGGTTTTGGGAGGAACCATGCCGATTGAGATGGCTCTCTGGAGGCTTCAGGGCGACAACGTGGTTCCGATCGCGTCCTCGACTATCGACTCAGAGAAGCGCCTGGAGGAGGTACTAGAGCGAGACATCAGCATCCTCGGACTGGACCGACTCGTGGTGATTGGTAGGCAGGTTACGACGCGGTTCGGAGGGGTTGTAGACCTCCTTGCCCTCGGGCCACAGGGTGACGTTTATGTGATCGAACTGAAGCGAGAGCGCACACCCCGGGAGGTGGTCGCCCAAGCCCTCGACTATGGGTCTTGGGTCAAGGATTTGGACTACGAAGAGTTGTCTGGAATCTTCGAGGCCTACCGACCTGAGGCTACCTTCGATGACGTGCAGCTGAAGGCCTTCGGCGAGCTACCGGAAGATGTGAACTCGTCGCATCACTTGCTAGTCGTGGCTTCGGCGCTGGATCCGAGCACTGAACGCATCGTCGGCTACTTAAACGATAACGACCTGCCAATCAACGTCGTCTTCTTCCGTTACTTGAAGGATGGCGACAACGAATACCTTGCTCGGAGCTGGCTGGTTGACCCGGGCGAGAGCGAGGCCCGGACGAGCCGAAAGAAGAGACCTTGGAACGGAAGAGACTTCTACGTCGCCTTCGGCGAGCGTGACGGTGAGGGCCATGACCGGCGACGATGGGAGGATGCCGTCAGGTTCGGATTTGTCTCGGGGGGTGGCGGGCTTTGGTACTCGCGGACCCTGAATGCACTTCAGCCCGGCCACCGCATATTCGTATATATCCCGCAAACCGGCTACGTCGGTGTTGGCATCGTCGAGGAGTCTGTGCAGCCCGTAGCCGACTTCAACGTGTCGACCGATGATGGGATGGTTCCGATCCTTTCGGTGGCCGACCTTCACGCCCGAAACATGGACGCGAATTCCGATGATCCCGAGCGCTGTGAGTACCTCGTCCGAGTCAGATGGGAAAGGACGCATACACGCCAAGAGGCGTTCTGGGAGCAGGGTCTGTTCACGAATCAAAACACAGCCACGAAGCTGAGCGATACCCACACGCTCCAGCGCCTCGAAGAGCACTTTGGATTGCCAGAATCGACCCCCTGATTACGTCCCTTTGTGAACCGCTGCGTCGAGCCCTCCTAGCCGCAGCCCGCAACGTGACCAGGGCCGTCGACCCCCTGTCCGGGTTCCTGCACAGCCGCGCCGCCCGAACCGAAGAGTGATCACGCCTGGCCATCCGGCACGCCAGGCCGAGCTAGCCGTCGGATCCGGAGGATGCGACTCACCCAAGCCCCCCCCCTCTTGTCCGGGTTCCTGCACAGCCGCGCCGACCGCCACCCCAGCCCGTCCTGCACGTGATCGAGAGGATCGTGGCCCCGCTCGGCCTTCGGGTCGATGAGTCATCACCTTGGGTGGATGCGCGACTGTCGGCGAAAACCGACCTCCGCACTATTGGCAGGAATGCGAATCTAGCGTTGTGAACACATCCGCTCTGCGTCGCGGGGACGGCGCGCGAACGCGAAGGGGGGTCGAGTGACCCTTTGCGGCGCCGTACACTCGGCGACATGACCAAGGTCTCAGCCGGGCAGGTGTTCGTAGCTGGTGGCCTGCCCACGGTTACGTATAACCCGCGAGCGGGACTTCGCCTCGAGGATCGGCTGCGGGACTACCTGGACGAGCGGCACAAGATCCTCTCCGTGTCTGGCCCTACCAAGTCCGGCAAGACGGTTTTGCTTCGCTCGGTCATCAAGGATGGGGTCTGGCTGGCTGGGGGTGAAATCGGCACGGTGCCCGACTTCTGGGGGACCGTCGGGGACAAGCTGGAGGTTCTGCTGGAGGAGCAGATCGCGAGTCGGGACGAAGAGACCACGTCCTCGGCGACGTCCGGCGGCGGCCAGATAAAGCCGTTAGGCATTGGGGGGGCCGCCGAGCACCAGCGAGGGCAGTCGAACACGACCGGCGAGACAAAGACGCGGGCTAGAAAGCGACCGACTCAGCCGGCCGTGAAGGAGGCGCTGGAGAGGCTTCGGCCCGTGATCGTGATCGATGACTTCCACTACATGCCGCAAGACGTGCAGCTCGGCATCGTTCGAGGCGTGAAGGATCTCGTCTTCCAGGGATTGGGCGTCGTCTTGGCAGCGGTGCCGCACAGGGCGTACGACGCCGTTCGCGTGGAGAGGGAGATGACAGGCCGGGTTGTGCAGCTCCCGATTGAGTTCTGGTCGAGGGAGGAGCTGCTGGGGATCAGCCGCGAAGGCTTCGCCGCCCTGAACGTCCTAGACCCGGGCGAGACGCTGAGCAGACGGCTTGCGGACGAGAGCTTCCGGAGCCCGTTCCTCATGCAGGACTTCTGCTTGCAGCTGGTGAAGGAGAGCGGCGTGCGAGAGACGGCCGCTGAACCGGTCACCCTCGAAGCGCCAGATTGGGATGCCTTCTTCCGGGCTCAGGCGTCAACCGCATCGAAGTCTGCCTTCGACCGCCTCGCCCAGGGGCCGCGCCAGCGTCGGGACCGAAAGGAGCGGAGGCTCAGGGACGAACGCGTCACGGACATCTACGGGGCGGTCTTGGCAGCGATCGCCTACACCGGGCCGCTGACGCAGCTCACGTACGTCGAACTGCGCGGCGCGCTTCGCCAGGTGTTGAAGGATGAGCCACCGTCCCAGCCGGAAGTCACCCGGGTCCTTCAGGAGATGAGCAAGATCGCAAAGGAGAGAATCGAGGGCGAGCCGGTCGTGGACTACGACACGGAACTCGAGACGCTGTACATCTCGGATCCGTTCTTCGCCTACTTCCTGCGATGGGGAATCCCCGCGATCTCTTGATCAAACGGCGGGCTCGTGTCCTGCGATCAACTCCCTCACTGTCCTAGCGATGCGTCGAGCTCCCGCAGCTTGTCGCCAACGATGCCAGTGTTGTGATGCATGTTGGGCATACTCCCGAGCAGCTGGGAGGCTCGACCCTCGTCCCCTCGACTGAGCGCATCGCGCAGTTCGATTACCGACCGAGTGATCTCTGCCCAGCGGTTTCCTCCGCGCGGCGCATCCTTCCAGTGCTCGTCCTCGTACAGGTCGACGAGCTCCTCGAGTGTGAGCCGGAAAACTGGTGCGCGAACACATCACGAGCCGCGGCCGAAGTCCCGCTCCAAGAGGCTCAAAAGCGCAGGACCTGCATTTCTGCCCACGCCGCCTCCCGATCCTTCGGCAATGACCGGACGCGCTCGTAGGGCCCTGCTTCACGAAAATCCTCCTTGATTAGGAATCGGACGTTCCGGGCCTCGTGGTAGACCAGGCAAAGGTAACTAGCGAAGGAGCTCAACTCCTCCGGAGGTTTGTCAGGCGGTCCTCCGGGGCCGGTCAAGTGCGCTCGATCTCCCGGAGGATTTCCACCACCCATCCCCGCAGTACCTCGTCGGCCTCGAGCTCCACGAGAACCTCGACCATCCCCTCGTCACCGCGTTCGTGGAACTGCCGGATGACGTCGGCGCGGACGTTTGATGGGGACATGAGGACTCGGAGGAGGTCGGCACGAGCTCCTTGTGAAAGGTCTAGAAGATGTCGGACGTGGCTCGTCATGGCAGATACAAGCGCTTCGATTCCTCGAGCCAGGCCGGTTCGTTTCCCTGCTCGACCGTCAAGAGATCCGGCTGTACGTGCGGCAACGCCAGGTTGCGTAGGTACTCGCGGTCCTTATCGCCGACGCTGGTTGCGTTCTGCCACTTACTCCGTGTGAGCGCGTAGTGCAGGGTCCTTGGCCTCTCTTGTGGCCCGTCCGTCCTCCAGAAGGAGATGTACAAGAGCAAGTAGGGCTCACTCAGGTAGCCTGGAGGCCCGTCCATGTTGGGCTCGAACTTCCAACCGAGGTCGTACTTGTGTGCCAACCCTGTCAGTGGCAAGTCGAGGTGTTGGAATCCGTTCTCGTGTTCGTGCTCGTCCATTCAGTGCTTCGTGTCCTTTGGCGGGTTCGGATCGTGCGCGGGAGGCATAGTGTCCCTGTCGCGAATCTTGCCGTCGCGTCCATGGATCACTACCTCGCCACCCTCCGGCCGGACGTCGCGCTTCGCGGCCTTCTCTGCATTCGCCTGGGTTTCGTGGTGCGACACCGGGTTTTTCGCACCCGGCTTCGTCACGTCCCAACCCTTGCCGCCCTTGCTCGGAACCACGTCCCGACGATCTGGCTTAGCCATCTGGGCGTCTCCTTCATCTAGACGATTGCCTAACCGTAGCACTGGAGTGTGACACCTTGTCTGGCCTCTGCCGTAGCATCCTGGCCACGGACTCGACGGTCAACGACACGATCACGGCAGCCCTCCCTGGGATCTTCACGCTGCTCGGCGGTCTCGCAGGTGCCCTAATCGCTTGGCGGATCGGGCGCGCTCGTGAGACGCGAAACCTGCGGGAGGACGTCTACATCGGATGGCTGAAGGCCGCGCGTTTCCTCGGATCGTGGCCATCGAACCAACCGACACCAACCGGGGGGAACATCCAAGTGCCACACCCTGCCATGAAGGAGCGGGATCAACGAGGCGACTACCGAACTCGAGCTGGTCGCGTCCAGGGAAGTCGTCGACGCAGCGAACCGGTATCTCGAGGAGATCAAGTCGCCTGGCCTGGCGGCCGCGATGAACCAACCCGGCTTGAAGACATTCGATGACGCCGTCGACAGGTTCCAGGACTACCTGAAGGAGGCTCGCACGGAAGTCGTCTCAGAAATGAGGAAGGACCTGGGAGTCGCCAAGGGGTAACGGTTCCGGTGATCGACTGTCGAGTTCTAACGGAAGCGGGCGTATGAATCCCACGGTGGGACCTCGCCTCAAGCGAGGATGTCCCGGTAACCGGCCGGAGATGACCCCGCCGGAAGCTGTCGTGCCAGCACCTGTGGCGCTGACCTCTATGTCGACTGTCTCCCCGGCCGGACCGGGACGGCGGAAGTGACCTAATAGAAGGGTGGCAAGAACCCCACGCCCGCATGTCCTCCGCCGACCCACATCGTAGGCCGCCCGAGGGAAGGAGGCTAGATGAGGGCATCGATCGGCGTGGACTCGCACAAGGGCTCGCTCGCGGCCGCGGCCGTGGATGAGCTCGGCCGTGTCCTTGGGGTAAGGGAGTTCCCCAACCATCCAGACGGCCACCGGGCGCTCCTCGAGTGGGCACAGGGTCATGAGCAGCCCCGGACGGTCGGCGTCGAGGGGTCGGGTGCCTATGGCGCCGGGCTCTGCCGGACCCTCGCCGCCGCCGGAGAACAGGTGGTCGAGGTGCCTGCATCGCTCACATGGAAAGAGCGCCGGCGCAAGGGATCACAGGGCAAGTCAGACGCGGTCGATGCCGTGGCGATCGCCCGGATCGTGGCACGAGGCGAGGACCTACCATCGACTGGGCGAACCCAGGCGCTTTCCGACCTGAAGCTCCTGTCCGACTACCGTGACCAGCTTGTTCACGCCCGAACGCAGCTCGCCAACCGGGTCCACCGCGACCTCGTGGTGCTTCATCCGGGCTACGAGCGGGCTGTGCCGAACCTCATCGGGGCCAAGCACCTTTCCACGGCCGCGACCTTAGTGAAGAAAGATCCCTCCGTCCGCGCCGAGCTCGTTCGGCGACGGATCCGGGAGCTCCGACGCCTGGGCCAAGAGATCGCGGAGACGAAGCTCCGGCTCAAGGATGCGCTCGCTCAATCGGGGACGACCCTCACCGAGGTGCCGGGCATCGGGACTGTCATCGCGGCCAAGATCCTGGGAGAGGTGGGAGACGTGGGAAGGATCCGCTCGCAGGGTGCGTTCGCGAAGATGGCCGGGACGGCCCCACTCCTGGCTTCCTCTGGGATGACTTTCAGGCACCGGCTGAACCGGGGCGGGAACCGCAAGCTGAACTTCGCCCTTCACTACACGGCGCTCGTTCGCTACCGCACGGACGAGGAGACCAAGGCTTACGTGAGACGTAGACGGGCGGAGGGCAAGACGTTCAACGAATCCATGCGGTGCCTGAAGCGACACCTGTCCAACGTCGTGTACCGACAGATGATCGCCGACTGGAGGGCTATGCAGGGGACTTGACACATATAGAAGGTCGACATCCCCAGGCTTGGATTGCATGGCGGGCGGTCCAGAATCTGATTCCTAGTTGAGGAGGACCGATGGACCTCCCAGCGCGCGCCCGCGTCCTCAGGTGAGCTGCGTGAC
>Ga0137373_10005065_pt1 | contig 14321 bp, 12 predicted proteins | sample SagtaG_5_FD_104912 | JGI IMG/M metagenome (GOLD analysis project Ga0137373, IMG submission 104912) | Vadose zone soil microbial communities from Sagehorn Ranch, Mendocino, California, USA - Sage1_R_80_16 metaG | ecosystem: Environmental > Terrestrial > Soil > Vadose zone | place: USA...
CCATAAGTAGAATTATTCCAGTTGCCGACCATAACTAAAGGAAGTGCAGTTTGATTTGCAAAGGCCTCCAGAATCATATCGATATTATTATCTGGTTGAATTCTTGTTACAATAAAAGCATAATCATTTTTCAGAAACGAATAATTATTTAAAGATTCTTCAGTTACATCTCTTTTTTGAGCCTGATCACCACCATACGCAATTAAGGTACTTTCTTTTCCATACTCTTTCAAAATGTACTGCTGAATAGCAATATTATCAGAAACAATATGCGCACTATGTTTTACCAAGAGTAGTTCAGCTCTCTTAATAACTTTTTGAGCAACCGGGGACCATTTATCTCTTTTCCAATCTAATCCTCCAATATTTAAAATAATTTTTGATCGGTATCTTTTCAAAAAAGGTATTATGAACCCTCCACCAAATCCCAGGAATAAAATTTTTTCATATTTAAAAACTGCAAGTAATAATGAAACACTATCGTATAAAATACCAAGACTGCCATGTGAAGTAATAGGTATATATTTCAATTTCGCTCCTTTAAAATAAGACAGCTTAACCGCTATATCTTTTGAAGAACAAAAGACTGTGATGTCTATATCTTTAGAGAGATATTCGGCTAAATATTCAGCCAGTGTTTCAAATCCTCCATAATTGTTTGGAATACCCCTTGTACCAACGATTGCTAACTTCATCTCTTCTTATAATTATGAAAAACGTATAATCCTGTTTAGATTTTTTTATTAGGAAATTCATCATTAGTGACAACAGCCCGTTTATTTGGGTACAGGTATTGCGTATGAAAATGGCTATCTGAGGTAATTAATTTACAGTATACATTTTTGGTTAGTAGGCCAATATGGTTCCAGTCATAAATTTCAGATACAGTTTCACAAGCTGCTTTCTCAACCTCGGGTATGTTATTGCAGTTAATTATACTTTCAATTGTATTAGCTAATGATATTGGGTCACCATTTGTAAAAAGATAACCATTGTGATTGTGTTTGATAATTTCTGTAAATGCCGGTAAATTACTTGTTAATACTGCTCTTCCATAACTCATCGTCATTAATAAAACACCGCTTTGATAAATTTTTTTATAAGGCAACACTACTAAATTAGTATCGTTGAAATAATCCCAAATCTCATCATCGGGGATGTATTTTATATTTGCCCTAACGAATGGGGCAAGTCCTTTTTCATTAATTATGTTTTCATATTTTTCAAAAGAATCTTTCCAAAGTTTACCGGCTATTGTCAATTCACAAATAATATCTCTTTTTTTAATTATGTAGAGTGCTTCTAATAAAATGTCTAAACCTTTTACTTGTTTTATTTGTCCAAAAAATAAAATTTTAAAAGGATTTCTTTTTGTTTGTAGGTTTACTTTTTTTACAAATGGGATATAATTTCCGTGTGGTATAAGATTGTATTCTCTTTGGGGAAATAAAGATTTTATTTCCGAGAGGGAAAATGTGTTATGAACAATTATATTATCTATCCTGTAAATTAATTTTTTTGCTACCGAAGTTGGAATTGTATTACCTGCTAAGGTTGTAATATCATGAATGGTAACAACAGTTTTAAATCTGAATAGTCTGCAAAGTTTTATTGAAAAATAGAAAAGCCAGTCCATATGAAAAATGTGTAAATGTATCATTCGAATATTTTTTTGCTTACAAATTTTTAAAGAAGTAAGCAGACCTTTAAAATACGTTAACCCTTTCAGCAACTTATTTTTTTGAGACCATATAGAAGAAAAGGTAAGTATTGTAAATACCTTATCAATATTCATAATTTTTGTAGCATTCGAAGTAAAAAAATATACTTCAACATCGTTGTGTGCCAAACCCATTGAAAGACCATAATCATAAAAATTCATTCCTCCATGCCCGCCTATTGGCTCTATAATACCAATACGTATTTCATTCATGTTTTCTATAGTGTTAGTATTTTCCAACTTTATTTTTTTAAAAGAGAAGTTGATTTTTCAATGCAATATTTTCGTGCGAGTATTTATTAAAGAGAAAGACATCTTGTCTTTTTTATTTAGTTTTAAAAAGCAGAAATTATTCAGGGTTTCTTAATTTTATTTATTACTTGTTAGAAAAAAGGATTTGAGTAAAAAATTTTTCAAAATAAACTATGGAAAAGAGTTCATTTAGAAAGAGTATCTACTTTTTAGTAACTGTATTGCTTATTGCAGTTTGCCTCCTTATTTTTTGGAGCAGTTATAGTAAAAGCAAAAGCTTGCGTAATAAAACAATGTCAGATATTTCTTCAAGTGAAAAACAAAGTGAATCAGTTTTGAAAATTTCTCTAAGTGATAAAGTAAAAAAATTACCGCTCTATGGATTTAATGGAAACAATATCAAAGGCCCTTCATGGGCTAATAAATCTTTTCGTGATTCTGCTTCTTCATTACAGTTAAAAATTATCAGGTATCCCGGAGGCACAAATGCCAATTGGTGGGATTGGCAAAAAGGATGGTTTGCTAATGATGCAGACCTGCCTCAAGAATTTAAAAATATACCTTACAGTCCAACCGGACTTAAAGAATTGAAATTGCTTGTAGATGAAACAGAGTGCGATATTGTTTTTGTGTTAAACATGGTGACAAAAGATTTAACCGATCAAATACAAATGCTTAAATATGCCCAATCATTAGGAATACCAATTAAATGGATTGAATTAGGTAATGAATTTTATCTCCAAAATAGTATTGGACTTCGAAAATATAAAACAGTAAAAGGGTATGCTCAAGCCTGTTATGAATGGATAAACAATATCAAATCTGTTTTTCCGAAAGTTAAGATTGCTGTAATTGGAGGAAACAGAGAATACAGCAATGATGTAAAAAACTGGAATAAGCAGGTTCTTCAATATGCTCCAAATGCTGATGCTATAATTGCCCATGTGTATGCAAAATTTTTTAAAGTAACAGATGAAAATGGTATTAATTTTCAAAACCTGTCAGAAGAGTTTAGGAAGCAATATGAAAGCATAGGTTTTCCATTCATTGATAAAAAAATCCCCATTTGGATAACTGAATATAATATTCAGTGGGTAGCGGGTAAACCAAATGAAGAAAATAAGAAATTAAAAGAATTTGCTTTTTCCTGGGGGCAAGCATTAGCAACATTATTAATGACATCTCTGGCAACAAACTTTTCTGATAAAGTGGAAATGATTCTTGATCATAATATTTCCAATACATCTGTTTTTGCTGCAATTGAAACTGGAAAAAGAACTTTTCAAAAACTACCTAATGGTATAGGTATGGGATCATGGTTATCGGCTTCGAATCATATGGATTCATTAACTAAAATCAATTTTTTCAATAATAACAATCCCCTTAATGACTATGAATTATTAGGTTGGAAGTTTTATAATAGGGAAAAATCTTCATTCATTTTCGTAAACTTCATTAATACTCGGGTTAAGGTTAATATATCGCCTGTTATCAATGGAAACGCAAGTTTCGAAACAAAATATGCTGAAAAAAATGCCGTAATAAATAGTGCAACTGATGTAAAATATAAAAATGGTGTAATTAACAATAGTGTAATAGAATTGCCGCCATATTCTGTAACAATCATTAAAACAAGCCGATAAACTTTATTAGGGATGTAACCAGCAGGTTAAGTCTTTTTTTAAAAGATCAGAAGTTTTGTAAACATTTTCCTTGTAGATGCCGATCAAATCCAATTTTAATTGTTCATTCAAAACTGGTTTATCTTTCCTAAAAAAATGATTCTTTAATTGATGTTGAATATTTTCTCCAAAAAGCTTTTTTGCTATTGTTCGAATTTTTTTTTGTGCATATAGTTTTTGAATAAAAACATTTTTTGGAGAAGAATATACATTATGTTGTTGATCAGTATCGGGCGAAAAAGTGCAATCAACTTTTAGAAAAGTATACAATTCCCTGATTACATTCTTTATATCTTTTAGGGTATCTTCATAGAACAAGATTTTCACTTGTTTTTCTCCAAATGCAGTTAAGTATCTTTTTACTTGCTCATAATATTGTCCCAATAAAACATATTGCTGATAGTAAAGTTTAGAGTGAGGATGTTTTGTACGCTGCCACACAATGTCTTCATAAGAAAGATTTACAAACTCCAAGCGCTTATCCATTAAATAATGAGAAAATCCTCTGTCAACGGGATTACGAAGAACAATAATTATCTTCGCTCCCGGATTAAAATCTTTGATCTTAAAAGGTACAGAGGGATAATATAAATAAGAAACACTTGCTTCGCCAATTGCTTTTTCACCTTGTGCATCTTTAAATTGATCCTCATATTGATTAAATGAACTGATATGTTCTTCTTTATAGAATAATCCCTGTGATTTAATTTCTTCATAAGAAAAATAATTAGTTTCTTTTATTGGAGACATAAATATTTCAGGATGCTCATCTAGATAATGATATAAAGAAGTGGTACCTGCTTTTGGAGTTCCTACAATGAAGAAATTTGGTTTCATTTTATAGTCTTTTTTGTGACGCTTGTCTTAAACTTTTTTGCCCTTTAAATTTAGGAGCAAAGAAACTTTCATTTAATTGATGGCCGATTATGAAAAATTATGAAGATTGGCTGGTAATTATTTTTCAAAAATCAATATGTCTTGAAAATAAACCCCAGGTTTTTCTTTCCAATTTCCGGAGTAATAATTAATTAATTTTAAGTTTGATTCTTTAATAAGAATATTTAATCCTTCTTTGTTAATACCGATTGCGTCTTCTGCGTTTTTAACCCATTTCGGAGAAAACCAATTTTTAGAACCATATGCACTTTCTGTAAAAAGCCACTTATTTTGATTAGTAGAATGAAACCTACTGATAGCATTACTTCTAAAATTAAGAGAATTACTATAACAATCATCTAAGTAGAAGAAGGTAATAATTGCTTTACCACCTTCTTTCAATACTCTATTAATTTCCTTAAAATAAAAAATTGAATCTTTTTCATTTAAATGAGTCCAAACTGAAAGTGCTGTTATTAAATCATAAGAATTATTTTGCAATGGCCATGGCTTCCTTTCATTTGATTGTTTCCTCGCATAAGTAGGATTTAAAACATCAAAATGTATAAAATTATAATTACTTTGTTTGAAATGATTTTTACAAAAATTAATATCATATTCAATAACATCAATCCCGGTGTAAGTACCTCCATCATAAATAAAGGGTTCTGATGAAATTCCTAACAATCCAGTACCACAACCAATGTCCAATATTTTATTTCCGAAGTTTCTTTTAAGATTTTGGAAAATTATAGTTTGAAAAATACCAATAACATACGCCCATTCAGCATATGAGAATTTCCCTCCCTTCCTGTTTTTAAAATCTGGTATTAGCCTTAGATTCTTAGCTCTCCGTATGCGGCTTTTATCAATACTTCTATAAAGATGGTCTAAAATTGGGAAGACTGTTCTGGTAATTTTACGTTTCATGAAAATTTGTTTTTGATTAAGAACTTTAACTTTTATAATAAGTTGAATTAAGCTTACTTTATATTAGCAAATAAGCTTATTTTAATATGTGATGTTTATTAGCCATGAAGGAATTTTTAAATTTTTTTGCTGAAGGTAAAGCTTCAGTTTCTTATTAGCCTCATAATAAACTTTCTGTAATTCATTAAGGCTATTTAAATCATATTCTTTCTTTTGGCGTCCGTTTTTATTAAAACTGTAATAAAAATCGCGCAGTTTTATTTTCAATGCATGATTTTGTCTCCAAAAACTTTCCAATTTGTTGTTTATTAATAATGCAAAAGAATGCAGAAATCTGTTTTTTGCGTAAATGGTTTTGTTCTCTACTGTATACTCCATTTTTTCAAAGGGTGAGCTATCAATTTTTAACCATTGAGCTAATTCCAACATAACGCACCCGGGTTGTGCAACTAGCTCTTCAAAATAAATAATTTTTAAATCTTCACCATAATTCTCCATCCAGGCTGGCAGATAATCAATATATCTTCCTTCCTGTATCGCCCTGCTATATTTATTATCAACCATTACACCATTACAATTCTTTATACACTTTTTTAAAAATAATGATAAATTTTCTTCCGGGTCAAGAATCAATTGAGCTTTCAGATAATTATAGAATGAAATGAATCTTTGCACCGGGTCTCTTAAAACAATTATTACTTTATGAGGTGGCAGAATTTCTTTCATTTTTAAAATGATGGATTCTTTGCCATATATATACGACGGGCTCGCATCTAAAACATATTTCTCATTTGTTACGGCAGAAAAATATTTTGCATACTCTTTTAACTCTTTAAGCTTCTCCCCATATCTGATAGGAGTAAAATAATGTAATTCTTTTTTGGCTGAACCAAATATTTGAGGATGAGATGTTAAATAAGTAAACAATGATGTAGTTGCAGCTTTATGCACCCCTGCTATAATCAGGTTTGGTAAATTTAATTTTGGCATTTTCTATTTTACAGTGAAATAAATTGAAAAGGAATTTTTGATCAGTTCAAAGGTCATCCCGTTTATTTTTTATTATAGAAATCTAAGACCGCTTTAAAAAAAGCTCTATTGGCTTTATATCTTTCATTTATAAAGTATAAGAAATTTTTATAGCCCATAAAGATTGAATAATTCAATAAGAATCTGCTCCATTCTAATTTGGTTAAATGCTTGTTCATCGTTAATAAAAGATTCTTCGTCATGTGATAAACGTAAAAATTCAGATGAGGATTTTTAGGATGTAAAGCCGGTAAATTATTATTTAATCCACCTATGGAGGCGTGAACCTTATGCAATATTTTGGTATCAGCGGTATACCATATTTTGTAATCATTTTTTTTTAATCGCATGCATAATTCTAAATCCTCAACGTACATAAACATTCTTTCATCAAACCCCTTGATTTTCTTTAAAATATCTCTTTTAAACATCATTGCACAACCACTTGCAAAATCAACATACCTGCTTTTTTCAGCTCCTTCTTGTGTTGATTGTTTTTTAAAGTCTGTTATTTTAGGTTTTCCACGCTTCAAATCAATTTGCCCGCCGCCATACCAAATCATTTTTGAGTCATTTGCAAAAACTATTTTACATGTTGAAATACCAATTTTTGAGTCTATAAAAAAAGGTTTTATTAATGTTTCAAGCGTGTTTATTTCTACTATTGTATCATTGTTTAAAATGAAAAGATATTCTGTCTTAGTGTTTGCTAACGTCCAGGTTATTCCAACATTATTTGCCCGTCCAAACCCCAAATTGGCATTGTTATAAATTACCTTGACATGATCATAAAAATTTATTTGTTCATGTATATTCTTATTGATCGAATTATTATCAACTATAATTATGAAGGGCTTAATAGTACTGTTTGATAATGATCTAACACATTCTATGGTATCTTCGTTTGAATTATAATTTACTAAAATAACCGCTACATTCATTAGAAAATTCTTCAATTTTTAAGATTAATGTTGTACACAGTTCTAATGGTTAAGCACATTAAGATAAAATAAAAATAAAAGGTGTCTAATTCACCGGTTGCTAAAATGAGAATAATATAACCGGCCGTAGAAGCAACGGCGCTATTAAGTAAATAAATAGATTTTTTATCAAAACAATGATTTCTCAGTTTCAGTAGAGATGAAATCAACACACCAAAGAAAAGAGTATATGCAATAATCCCAACCAAGCCAGTTGTAATCATTTGCTGGAATAAAAAGCTTTCATCTCCATGCAAAGCAGCAAGTGTTCTAAATGAAATGGATTTATCGGTATCTAATACAGCAGTTGCACCTATCCCTCGCCCAAATATCGGTGATTCAATAAAAATACTATAGGCTGCCTTTAACTGGTTTAAACGCATTTCAATTGAACTGCCTCCAATAGAAGATGATGTATCTCCCGAAAGCATTTCAAATAAAGAGCCGATGGTAGATGAATAAGCAGCAAAAAAAGGAAAAGCGGGGAGGGAAAGAAATAACAGAACTGTTGATGAAGATATAACAGTAAATTTATCTCGTGGTTTAATCAGTAAAAACAGAACTATCAATGAAATCATAAGTTGAAGAATCGGTGATCTTGAGTTCGAAGTAATAATGCCAATAATTAACAAAGACATTAGTATAAAATAGAAAAATTTTTTTCTTTTTTTTGTTTCCAGTAATAAAAAACTTACTACAAAAGGCACCACAAGAGCTAAATGACCACCATAACGGATAGGATGGTTAAAAAATGATTGGCTACGCGTTGTTCTGGTAGTATTTTCGCGAACTTCTGCATCGTAATAATGAATAAAATCAACATCATCAGTACTATAATGTTTGTCGATGTACTCAATATAAGGATTGCTATTTGTTATTGTACCAATAAACCCGTATAGTGCTATCACAATAAAAAGAATCCCTAATACTTTAAACATCTTTGAGGTATCTTCCTCTTTATTAAAACTAATCCAGATCAGTAACCCGAAAAGAAAACGTTTTAAAATTTCTGTTATTAAATCTTGAAAACCAAAAAAGGAATTTGCAAGTGTAACTATGAATAAAGAAAAGATTAATATCTGGAGGGGTTTTTTTGCAGGAAATTCAAATATTGTTTTTCTTACTTTCCTTTTTGAAAAGAATTTTATCAGATAAAACAAGAACAATATTGATAACGCGATGTTCAATATGGACATGCTACCCAAGGTAATAGCTTTTGGTATTAAAACATCAATAATAATAGCAGCAATAATACCATGGCGCTCATTTCTAAGTAATAATATAATGAAGATTAGAAGAGGGAATATGGATAAAATCATTAGTATTGAAAATTAAAAGAGAAAAAAATTACAGGAGTTTTTTGAGTATTTAATTACTTATCGTAATTGGGTAAATTAGATATTGAATCGAGGCCAGGGGCAACTTTTTAAATTTAAAAGTTGCATTAATTTTATTACGTCTTGTCTATACAGATCATACATAAATTTTGCTTCTTCTTCGCTTAATTCATTTCTATGCGGTTTATTTTTTAAAAATCTTGCTTTTATTTTTACTTTATTTAAATGCACAGTTGCTTGATCAAAAAATAGAGGAAATATTATTTTTTCAGCAAGTCTGTAAGGCGAATACTTACCTATTAATAATTTCCCTAAGAATGTAATCTCTGAAGAAGATCTTAGTTTTGGTACTTCCTTAATTGTTTTAAACGGAGGTACCTCTAAAAAATCCAACATAGAATTTATAAACTTTAAATTATCTGATTGAAAGTCTTCGTAAAAAAGAACTTTCACCTTTGAAAAATTTTCTAAATAATATTTGACTTGTTCATAATATAAACCCTGTTTATAGTTATGTTGAAATCCAAATAGTTTATCTCTTTTTCCTTCAGTCTCTTGTTTAATTGCTTCTATAAAATTTTTGGTGAGTTTCATTTCGGCGCCTCTATTAAAAAAATAATTAGAGATTGCTCTTTGAATCGGGTCTCGCAGTATGATAAAAACGTAGGGGTCTCCTAAATATTTTTTTATTTTGGGACCGGCAGTTTTATAATAATACAAATACTGCACACTGGCATCTATTTTAAACTTACTCCTATTATCAACGTAAAGCTCATTATACTTTGACCCATCCAAAATGCTTGTTCTCATTAAATATTTTTTCAAAGGCGTATTATCATCCAGTTCTTTGATTTTATCTTCAATAAAAAAGCGTGGTTCTTTCAGGGCAGGGACATAAATATCTGCATGCTGATTCAAAATGGAAGCTATTGACGTTGTTCCTGCTTTTGGAGCACCTGGAATTATAACATTTACTGTTGGCATCAATTTTTATTTAAATAAATAAGCTTTCAATCGGTGATTCACTTATTGTTATAAAGAAATGGAAAGTAGAAGCTTGAAAAACCAAAATATTTTTTTGTATAGTAAACCATACTAAAATTTTTTATTACTGAGCATGACAAGCTCGCTATGGCGGCACCCGTTACTCCAAAAAATGGAATTAAGATCCAATTCAAAATAATTTCCAGGAAAACACTAAGCCATAAAACTTTTTGCACAATTTTTTGATGACCTGTCATTTGCAATAGTGGTCCTACCGCACCTGTCATCACATTTATCAATGCGCTTAAGCCAAGAAGTGTTAATGCCGTACTACCACTTGTAAATGATTTACCAAAAATGCCAAGAAAAAAACCTGAAAAAATTGTATACATAGCAGCAATAGGAAAGGCAAACCAAAAAGTCATTTTCGTACTTTGCCGAACAATTTTTCCCAAGTTTTTATAATCATTCTGAAAGAAATATTCGGCAAATTTTGGTGTTGATATTGCTACAACTGACCTGTAGGAAAGAGTGGTCAATGTTGCATATTTTACACAAACATTGTAGATGCCAACATCTTGATGTGTCGCGAGTATACCAAGCATTACTTGTTCTACCCATATACCAACAAAGGAACTCGACTCGACCAATAAAAGGGAATATGAGCCATTGAAAATCTGTTTGATAGACAAATTTTTCGAGCTATCATAAGAGTTTTCTCCTTCGCTTTTTGCGGGTATGCTTCGTATCCATAATACCGTACTTACAATTGCTGCGATTACTATTGAGGCGAACAGGGTATAAGAAAGCAAATAGCTAAAATAGGAGGCCTTTCGATTTATAAAAGGAAAAATTAAGAGAAGCAATATGGTATTAAAAATAGTGAAGGCGGAGTTTTGCAGAAAGGAGGATATTCCTGTTTTTTTTAAGCCTCTGATACTTTGCGAATGAAATAAAGTAAGTGCCATTGGCAAAATAAAAATAGCGGAAAGCCGAACCATTTCGTTGGATAATTTAAACAGGGTAGCTAACTGGGCTGAAAAAATGATACAAATTAGTATCACTACCGCATTAAAAGATACAAGAAGTATTAATGACTTTTTATAGATATCAACAATATTGCCCCATAATTTATAACTGGCAAACCCTGCAGTATATTTCAACATTGATGTATCAGTTCCAAATCGTGTAAACATACTTCCTATACGTAAGAGTAAGGTTACAAGTACATATTGACCATATATGGCTGCTGAAGAATCTTTATATATTGCAGACACCAGCAAAACGAATAGGTATCCTATTCCCACTCCAACCATATTCATGATCAGAGCTGTTGAACCACCTTTGGCAAGTTCTTTAACGTCTTTATCTTTAGTAATTTTTTTATTAAGGGTAAGCAGTAAGTTATAAAACATTGAAGTCTTTATTTGTGTTTATAATCAAAGATCTTATAATAAAAGGATAAGGAACTAAACAATTTTTTATTGTTGATTCTCTGTGAATGTTAATGATTCCTTTCCTTTCCACTGAAGAATTTCTTTATGATTGCATGGTGTAAAAGGGTCAGCCATATTTATCTCCTTAATTTCCTGTTTTTCACTTAAATCCAATTGCATGTAATTATTATTGCTGTGATGACCTATTTGTTTTTCTCCGGGTGGCAACTGCATATAATTACCATACCGCCTGCGTAAATAAGCGTTCCAGCCTAGTGGTATATATGTTTCCATGTCTTCAAATTTTACTCTCATCAGCCTTGCTATTTCTTTTGCCTTTAGATAGTTGGTACCCAATTTTACCATTTTAAAACCGAATACGAAACTACAGGAATAAACTAGTGGAACAGGAGAATAACGGGAGATCCATTTTAACGCTCTCGCTCTTTTTCTGTTACCCTTTTTTTTGAAGAAAAATAACAAAGACCGGTTCATTAAATAGATAAAAAAGTTGTGTGGTAAATAGGCACGGTCATAAATCGAAATATCTATTTGTAAGCCGTTATGCCAGCCTTTGCTTCTACTATAACTGCTATATTTATCTCTTAATTTAGCTTCCATTATATGACATGAAGGATAATTAGCATCTGTTTCATCCGTTTGAAAAAAAATATCATTAGGTAATTCAGGTACTGCGTATTGAACAAATTTGTCGTAGTTGTCGCGGGTCATGCCTACATCAAGATCATCATCCCATGGAATAAAGCCTTGATGCCGTATTGCACCCAGCATTGTTCCGCCTGTTAAAAAATAATTTATTTGATGTTTGTTGCACAGGTAGCCAAGTATCTTCAGCATTCTTAGCATTACCAATTGGCATTGTCTTATCCGTGTTTCTCCTTTTTCCCTTTCATCCGGAAACAGATGATCAAAATCCATAAATTCTAAATTTTAGATGAGCCGTTTATTTTATTGCTTGTTCTTCAAAACTTCAGTAGATATTTCTTCAAAGCTCACCTTGTTTCTGTCTTTCCATCGAAGCGATTCAGCATGTTCACTTGGTGTAAAGGGGTCGGGCAGTTCGGCGCTATGATGTCCTTTTTGTTTTTCTATGGGGGGCAATTGCATATAATTACTGTAGCGTCTTTTTAAATAGCTGTGCCATCCTGAAGGAATATATGCTTCCATGTCTTCAAATTGTGTTTTTACTATTGTTGCTATTTCTTTTTTCTTTATAAAATGAGTTTCGCGCTTCAACATTTTCAAAGAAGAAATGCCATTGGTAGAATAAACAAGGGGAACCGGAGAATACTTTGCAATTAATTTTAATGCTCTTGCTCTCTTTTTATTACTGTTGGTTTTGCCTAAAATTTTTATAGACTTATTAAACAAGTAAATACAAAAATTATGCGGTAAAAAAGCGTTATCATAAACACATATGTCCACCTGAATTCCATTCTGCCATTTATATTTTTTTTTCTGTTCTTCACTTCGGCTGTAACTGCTATATCTGTCTCTTAATTTTGCTTCAACGCGATAGTAAGCCGGATAATATGGATCTGTTTCAACGTTTTGAAAAAAAATATCATCAGGTAATTCGTGTGCAGCATATCGAACAAATTTTTCGTAGTTATCGCGTGTCATTCCTATGTCCATATCATCATCCCAGGGAATAAAACCTTTGTGTCTTACTGCTCCCAATAAAGTGCCGTTGGTTAAAAAATAAACGATCTCATATTTTCTGCACAAATAGTCGAGGATCTTAAGCATTCTTAACATTACCAGTTGACATTGTCTCAGCTGCGTTTCACCCTGTTCTCTGTTATCGGGAAATAAACGATCGAAATCCATAATTAAATTTTTAGAAGGTAGATATTTAGATCGCTTATTGAGTAATCAAAAGCAATTAAAGGTTTTAAGACTGGATAGATAAAGTTATTTGTTATCGCTGCCATCTCAGGTGATTGACTGATTGCAATTTTCTGTCCTTCCAATGGAGAATTTCAGTATGATTACAGGGTGTAAAAGGATCACATATAACTTGATGATTCGAAATCCTTTTATCTACCGAAGGCAGCTCCATGTAATTACTATATTGTCTTTTTAAATAGGAATCGAATTCCTTAGGAATGCAGGCTTCCATATCTTCGAACTTAACTTTAATAAGATTGGAATACTCCTTCTCTTTAATGTAGGTGCCTCCCTTTAGTAAACCATAATTTTGTAGATAATTACTTGCATAAACCAATAGGAAAGGAGAATATCTTGAAATCCACTTTAGTATCCTGACTCTCTTCTTGTAACTGTTAAGCCATTTTAATAAAATATTTTGGGTAATTACAAAAAAGTTATGCGGAAGAAAGGAACGATTATAAACAAAAATATCTACCTGCAATCCTTCGTGCCAGGCATTGCTTTTTTTTCCAGTGTGGCTATAACTGCTATATTTATCCCTCAATCTTGCATCAACATAATCCTTTTGCCGGTAAAAAGCATCTGTTTCTATATTTTGAAAAAAAATATCATCGGGCAATTCCGGCACAGCGTGCTGAATAAATTTTTCATAATTATCCCGTGTCATCCCTACATCGAGGTCATCATCCCAGGGTATAAAGCCCCGATGCCTTACAGCACCGAGAAGGGTACCTCCTGTTAGAAAGTATTTGATTTCATGTTTTGTGCATAGGTAGTCAAAAATCTTAAGCATTCTTAACATTACCAGTTGACATTGTCGAAGGCGTGTTTCTCCTTTTTCTCTGTTATCTGGAAATAAATAATCGAAATTCATAAATTTTCGGATATATTTCTAATTTCGTCTATCCAACCGTTTTAGATTTCCAGTAAAGAATTTCACTGTGATTGCAAGGCGTGAAAGGATCAGGTATATCAGTACCATGATACCGTTTTTGTTTTTCAGCAGGAGGAAGTTCCATGTAATTACCATACTGTCTTCTAAGGTAACTGTCCCAACCTTGAGGAATGTAAGCCTCCATATCTTCAAATTTTGCTTTTATCAGGTTCTTTATTTCTTTCTGTTTAATATAGTTTGCTCTCTGCTTCATCATTTTCCTCCTGCAAATAAAGCTGCTACCATA
>Ga0137373_10005068_pt1 | contig 14312 bp, 10 predicted proteins | sample SagtaG_5_FD_104912 | JGI IMG/M metagenome (GOLD analysis project Ga0137373, IMG submission 104912) | Vadose zone soil microbial communities from Sagehorn Ranch, Mendocino, California, USA - Sage1_R_80_16 metaG | ecosystem: Environmental > Terrestrial > Soil > Vadose zone | place: USA...
TCGATCACAGACAGTAGAGCGAACCTCGAGGACGTCAGACCAGTGGCGATTGCGCGGTGTCGAATCCCAACCGCCTGGGTGTCAGGGACGGAATTCGCAACTACTTGATCACGACCGGCCTGACGATCATTTTCGCGCAACCCACTCGCAATCAGTCGCTTGGGAGCGTTGGGAGCGATGCTGCGGGGAAGCTATCCGATATTCATAGACAAATATCGAACAGGCTGCATTACCGGCGCAGTGCGCCGGCGACATTGGCCATCGGCATATCACTCGGCCCGGAGGGCGCGCACAGGATCGACGAAGGCAGCTTTTCTCGAAGGGATGTAACAGGCGACGAGCGCGGTGACGATGACGGCGACCGACACGAGTACCATCGTCGGTACGTCCGTCGCCTTTGTTTCGTAAAGTTGCGTCTGAATCAGTCGACGCGCTGAGAACACACCGATGGCGCCAGCGCCGACTCCCAGTCCCGCAAGTAAAAGCGCGTTCCGCATCAGCATCCAGACCACCAGCCCGCGACCCGCACCCAGGGCGATCCGCAAGCCAATCTCCCGTGTTCGGGACGTCACGGCGTACGCGAAGAGGCCGTAGACGCCCACGAGCGCGACAAGAAGAGAGAGCCCCGCAAAAGCGCCGACGAGCGTCGTCACCAGCCGGCGGCCCGCGACGGACCGAGACAGGTAGAACGCGAACTCCCGCATCGTCTGCACGGCAATGCCGCGACCGAGACGCTGCACCTCTTCACGAACGGCCGGCGCCACTCGTGAAGCAGGGCCGATCGTTCGAACGACGACCGTCATGCCACTCCAAGAATGCTGCCCCAGCGGCCGGTAGATCGCTGGCGCCGCCGGGACATCCGGCGACGCGAAGCGCACGTCCGCCGCCACACCAATCACCGTCATCCAAGGCAACGCCTCGACAGGCCCCGCCAGCTTGATCTGCCTGCCGATCGGATCCTCGCCCGGCCATACACGTCGCGCGAGCGCCTCGTTCACAATGGCGACTGGGTTACTTCCGGCCGTATCGCGCCGATCGAACGAGCGACCTCCGCGCAGCGCCACTCCGAGAGTTTCGAGTGTCCCTGGCGTCACGACGCGGACGTCGGCACTTGGCAGCGCCGTCCCAGACGGCAGCGGTTTGTCACCAACCAGAAACCCCCATCCGAAATTTGCGCCGCTCAGCGGAGCCAGGTTCAGAGCCCCGACGGATTTCACGTCATGTCGAGCCTTGAGGCGCTCCGCGAGCTCGGCATAGAACGCCGGCGCCTGCGCCTTGGATAGAACTCCGTCCGGAATCGACAACTCAAAGGTGAGCAGCGAGTCGGGTTGAAAGCCGAGATCAGCACTCATCACGGCTCCGAGGCTCCGACCGAGCAGTCCGGCGGTCGTTCCGAGCAGGACAGCCGCGGCGATCTGGCTCACCAGCAGGGCTCGCCGCACACGCGTGGCCCACGGCCCATCGATGCTGCCCCGCGAGCCAGCGCGGTTCAGCGCGTCCCCCGGCGTCGTGGCGGAAAGGCGCTGGGCCGGAACCAGGCCGACAGCGATGCTGGTCATCACGCTTGCAGCGACCGTGAACGCGACGACTCGCCAATCGATCGTCATTTCATCGACTCGCGGGACGAATTCGCCAAGCATGTCTCGTCCTGCGGAGAGGAGACCCCAAGCCAGCAGAAGCCCCAGCCCCGAGGCGATCGCGGACAGCAATGCGCTTTCGGCGACGAGTTGCGAGAAGAGGTGCGCTCTGGACGCCCCGAGGCTGGCGCGAACGGCAAGCTCCCTCGAGCGGACAGCACTCCGTGACAGGATCAAATTCGCCGTGTTGGCGCAGGCCACGAGCAGGAGGCAGATCACGGCGGCCCACAGGAGCGCCAGCGTCGATCTCGTGTCTCCGACGACCAGCTCGCGCATGGGGATCGAACGAAGCTGTTGTTGGCCATAGCTCGCTGGCTCGAGCTCTTCGTACCGACGCGCGATGAGGTCGAGCTCGCGCTGCACGGCGTCCGCCTGCCAGCCGTCTCGGCGCCTCAGAAGGACGGACATGTACCCGGCCCCTCTGACCGCGGCTTCGTTTGGCGCAAACGCCAGCGGCGTCCAGATCTCGGGCCTGAACGTTGGGCCGAACAGTTCCGGGAAGCGAAAGCTCGCGGGCATGACGCCGACGACGGTCAGCCGCTCATCGCCCATATCCAGCGTCCGCCCGACGGCGTGCGGATCCCGTGCGAACGCCCGCTGCCAAAGCTCGTTGCTGATGATCGCGACGCGCTCGGCGCCGAAGCGGTCATCCGCGGGCGTGAAGTCGCGACCGACCGTTGGCGCGACGCCGAGTGTCCTGAAGAATGTGGAGTCCGCACGCACGCCGGCCACACGCTCTGCGTCGGAGCCCTGCCGGACGACGAACTGCGTCGTCGTGAAGGCGGACGCCTCGGCAAACGGTTGGACGCGTTCGACCATCTCGAGCGCGTTTGCAGGCGCAACACCTCCGACGGGTTCTCCCGACCTGGGACCTTTGCGCACGATCGACAGGTCATCCGCGTGCGGGAACGGGAGCGGTCGAAATAAGATGACGTCCACCGCCGAGAAGATCGCGGTGCTCGCGCCGATGCCAAGGGCCAGCGACAGGATGGCCGTTGTGGCAAACCCTGGATTGCATCGTAGCTGGCGCATACCGAAGCGGAGATCGCGCAGAAGGGATTCGAACCAGCGGCCGGTGGAGACGCCGGGTGTCACGGGCGGTCGCTGTCGCGATTGCTGCAACCGCCTCAGGTTGTGTGTCAGGGCTCTGTCCCGCAAGAGCGCCAATGCATTGTGCATCGCTTCCTCTTCGGACGCGCCAGCATCGATCGACTCGCGCCATCGATCGTCAAGATGCTGAGCCAGTTCCTCGATGATCTCGCTCTCGCGCGTCGGCGCCAGATGCAGCGCCGTCAGGTGTGGGTGAATGTGCTGTTTCCAATCAGGCATGTTCCCCTCGCGTCACCAGGCGCACGGCCTCGACGAACTCGTCCCAGGTCTGGCGCTGTCGGGCCAGCACACGCTGACCTGTCGGCGTCAGCCGATAGAAGCGGCGCCGGCGCTCGCCCGCCTTCTCAACCCACGTCCCCTTGATCCAGCCGCGCTCCTCGAGCCGATAGAGCAGCGGATAGAGCGAATCGAGGTGGAACACGAGCCGCCCGCCCGACAGCGACTCGATCAGCTTGCCAAGCTCGTAGCCGTGTCGGGGGCGGGCCTCCAGGACGGACAGGAGGAGCAGTTCGGCGGCGCCTTTCTTCAGTTCGCGGTCGAGCGCCGGGAGATCAATGTCTGTCATAGGCAGATACTAGACCATGAGACGAGACGACGCGAACAAGGGTTGCCTTGACGGCGGGCAAAAGGCGAAAAGAGCGCCGGCGATGATCACCGATCTCGACCGAAGCGTACGGATCAAGTGTCTGGGATTCGAACCGTCGCATTCGAAGCTAACGCTTTGAGAATGCAGGCGTTGCGCCAGCACCGGCGGGCCGCGGCTCAGGATTGAGAGTGCGAGAGATCGAAATCGAACTCCTCAACTCATCACGAGAGAATGACTTGGAGGGCCTTGAGGCAATTGGCTGGGTGTCAGGGACTCGAACTAGGCCGCATGCCGGAGGCGCTCGACTTGGCGCAACCAGCTCGTCAGCGGGTTCCAACTCGTGAAAATCTGGCTCCCCGGCTCCGTACTTGTTGATTCCCTACGATCGGTCGAGACTGTGCATCCATTGGCTGCGACGCGGCGCGCGAGCCTGATTTCATTTGACGTTCTAATGTAAGCGGTGGTATTCCATTGGTGTGTCTAATAGACCGCAAGCCAAAGCTGACGTCCTGCAGGGCACGCTCGATCTCATGGTGCTCCAGACGCTGGATTCTCTGGGGCCCCTGCACGGCTACGCGATCGCTGCGCGCCTCGAACAGGTCTCCACCGGCGCGCTGCAGCTCAATATGGGCACGCTCTATCCGGCGCTGATGCGCCTAGAACAGCGTGGACTGTTGCGTGGCAGCTGGGGTACCACGGACAACAACCGCAAGGCGCGGTTCTACACGCTTACGCCGGCCGGCAGGCGCCAGTTGGTCGAGGAAAAGCGGGCCTGGGATCGGATGACAGCCATCATGCAGTCGTTGCTGGGCCGTGAGGCGTGACGCCAGGGAGACACCAGATGCGTATCCTCCGCGAATGGATTCACCGTCTGTGGGGAACGCTCCGCCGCGGCCGACGCGACGACGAGCTGGAGCAGGAGCTGCGGCTGCACCTGGAGCTGGCGACCGAGGCTGCGCGACGCCGCGGTGACACGGCGGAGGAGGCTGCCCGCGCGGCGCGGCTCCAGGCCGGCGGCATCCCGCAGGCGATGGACGCGCTCCGCGATCAGCACAGGCTGGTGTGGCTTGAGCACGCGGCGCAGGACGTCCGCTACGCTGTGCGGCAGCTGCGCAAGCATCCGGGCTTCGCCGCGCTCGTCGTACTGATCCTCGGTCTCGGCATCGGTGCGAACACGGTCGTGTTCGGCGCGCTCGAAGTCCTCGTGCTCCGCTCGCTGCCGGTCGGTGCTCCAGAGCAACTCGTCCTCCTCCGCACCGTCCGTACAGCAGGTCACGTGGTGCCGCTCGCGAATCACTGGATGTCGTATGCCACGTACGAGCACGTGCGCGACCACGCGGACTCGCTGTCCGGTGTCGCCGTTCTGAACGGGAGCCGAAACCTGCGGACGCTGATCCCCAGCGGGCAGGGCCGAGCGGAACCCCTGGGTGTCATGACGAGCGACGTGTTGGGGAACTTCTTTTCGCTGCTGCAGATCGCGCCCGCGCTCGGCCGTCTGCTCACGCCCGAGGATGATCGCCGGGAGGCACCGCGCGCAGTCGCGGTGCTCAGCCACGCGTTCTGGCGCCGTGCATTCGGCGGCGACCCCGGGGTGGTCGGAAAAACCGTTCAGATTGAGACCGTGATCTTCGACATCGTCGGCGTGGCGCCGCACGGTTTCGCCGGGGTGAAGATCGGCGAGCCCATCGACGTCTGGACGCCACTCGAGATGATGCCGGCGGTCAATCCGCGGACGGGCAGCAGCCTGCACCGGCCCGACTGGTTTGGTTTGATCGCGATGGCGCGGCTACGGCCCGGTGTCGCGCGCGATACCGCGGCGGCGCAGGTCAACAGGCTGTATCAGCAGCGAGGCGCCACGTTGCGACCGCAGGATTCGCCCGGCGAGCGGGCTCGAGTCTGGGGCACGATGGACCTGGAGGAAGGGACCGGCGGATTTGCCAGCGATATGCGCAACCGCGGCCGGCCAATCCTCGGCATTCTGCTCGTCGTCGTGACGCTGGTGCAGCTGATCACCTGCGCGAACGTCGCCAGCCTCTCGCTGGCGCGTCTGGCCAGCCGGCAGCGCGAGCTCGCGGCGCGTACTGCGCTCGGCGCCGGGCGAGGCCGGTTGCTCGCGCACCTCGTCACCGAAAGCCTGCTGCTCGTGGTCGGCGGGGTGCTGCTCGGGTTGCTGATGATGCGGTGGGGCTTTTCGATCGCGCGTTCCTACGGCGTCGATGCCCAGCCGAGCGGAGAAATCCTCCTGTTCGTGCTGCTCGTTTCGAGCGTGACCGGGCTGATCGTCGCGGTCATCCCCGCCCTCAAATCCAGTCGGATCGATCTGTCGTCGGTGCTGAAGAACGAGGCGGGCCGCGCGAGCGGCTCACGGCAGAGGCTGCAAGAGCTACTCGTCGTGGTGCAGATTGCCGTATCGGGCTGCCTGCTGGTCGGCACCGGACAGTTTGTTCGCACCGTCCAAAACCTGCAAAAGGTTGATGTCGGTTTCCCAACAGCCGGTTTGCTGCTCGTCGAGATCGAAGCGCCGCGCAACCAGACCGCCGAAGGACATACAGCGCTGCGGCACGAGTTGCTCCAGGCGATCCAGACCGTTCCAGGGGTGCAGCACGTCACCTTCTCCGAACATGCGCTGCTGAACGACACGATCGAGCAGGCACGGATCACGGTACCGGGCTACGTCGATGTTCCCGGTGAAGACATGACGGTGCAGTTCGCGAAGGTCGGGCCAGACTTTTTCGAGACCCTCGGCATTCCCGTGCTGCGCGGCCACGGCCGGCTGGCGGACCACTCGCTCGGCAACCGCCGGGCGACAGCGACAGTCGTGATCAGCGAAGCGGTCGCGCGACGTTTCTTCGGCGCCACCGATCCGATTGGCCGGGTGATTCAGCGCGGCGGTTCACCATATGAAGTCGTCGGCGTCGCAAAAAACACCAAGTATCGCAACCTGCGAGACGACGCCGAGCTCGTGTGCTACATCCCGCTGGGCGGGGCGCCGACGCGAAGAATCGGATTCCAGATTCGCACGATCGACCACACGCGTGGCCTCGCGACGGCCATTCCCGGCATCGTGCAGCGGATCGATCCTAGAACCCGCATGCGCCGCCTAGAGACCATTGAGGCGGCGCTGGCTCGCGCCACGCAGGAGGATCGAATGATCGCGGCAAGCGTGGGCGGCTTCAGCCTGCTTGCGATGCTCCTGACGTCGTTCGGCCTGTACGGCATGCTGGCCTACGACGTGGGACAGCGGACGAGGGAAATTGGCGTGCGGATCGCGCTCGGGGGGCGGTCTGGCGCGATCGTCGCGCTCATCCTGAAACAGAGCCTCCGGTTGACCGCAGTGGGCGCGGTGGTGGGTATCATCGCGGCCGTCATGCTGGTGCGGTTGATCGAGCATCGGTTGTACGGTATCTCGCCGGTGGATCCGACGATGTTCGCTGTGACCATCGCGGTGCTCGGTGTCGTGGCGTGCGTGGCGTGCTGGGTGCCCGCACGGCGGGCGGCTTCGCTGGATCCGATGGCGGCGCTGAGGGCTGAATGATCAGTTTCGTCTGGCCCATCGGTAGTGTGACGGCTGCGGTAATCCGCTGCTCCTAGACGGCTCGGCTACTGAAAGCGGCTTCTCGGAGTGCCTCAAGCCGTCTTATCCATGCGGCAGTGCGGTTCCAAACTGGCGAAAGTTAGGCTCGCGGAGATTCGCCGCCGGTGGAGGCGAGTTTAGGACGATGGCTAACGGACCGGACCGCGCCAACGTCCAAGTAAGGAGTACCAGCCTTCGAGAAGGGGTAGCCAATGGGGAGCCGACCGCGTTTGGTGCTTGCCGCCCTGTCAATCGGTGTGTTTGCTCTCCACGCGCAGGAACAACAGACCGCTTCCAGTTCGGCCGTCAAGGCAGATGCCTACGTGCGGGAGGAAGTCGCGAAGCGCCGAATTCCAGGCGTTTCCGTGGCGGTGATCGCCACCGGCACGGTCGTTTTCACAAAGGGCTATGGCTTCGCCAGTGTGGAGCTATCCACGCCCGCAACGTCGGACACCGTCTATGAAATCGCCTCGTTGACGAAGCCATTCACAGCGATTGCGGTGATGATGTTGGTCGAAGCGGGGCGCATCGCGCTGGACGATCCGATTTCCAAGCATTTGCCGAAGTTGCCAAGCCAGTGGGATGCCATTAGGGTGCGGCATCTGCTCACCAATACGTCCGGCATCCCGGATTACTTTTCGATTGCGACACTGCGTTCCGCGCCCGGTGGCATGTGGCAAACGGAATACGCGCCGACGGACCTTTTGGACATCTTGTTCAGAACGCAGCTTGCGTTCAGCCCTGGAAGTCGGTTCGCGTACAGCAATTCGGGCTACTGGGTCCTTGGCCAACTCGTCGAGGCCGTCACGGGCAGTTCCTACGAGCGATTCCTGTCAGATCGGATCTTCGTGCCGCTCGGGATGAAGGCAACACGCCGCATGGACCGGAAGTCCATCATTCTAAATCGAGCATCTGGGTACACCTGGGGTGACGGTGTGCTCCTTAATGCGCCACACACCAGCACAACATGGGCGTACTCTGAAGGCGGGCTCGTGTCCTCAGTCTCAGATCTCGCGAAATGGGACGCTGCACTTTGGAGCGGAAGGCTCCTCCGAGCTGAGTCGGTGGCTCAGATGGCGGCACCGGTCCATCTCCCCGACGGCACGGACTCCAATTACGGTTTCGGGTGGACCGTTGGAACCAATCCGAAACGCAGACAGGTTTACGTGACGGGGAATAAGCCGGGTTTCTCCGCTATCATCCGGCGGTACTTAGATGAAAGGCTCACCGTGGTTGTGCTCGCCAACGTCGAGAATGGTATCGACCTAGGCGGAACGGCCTTTGAGTTGGCGAACTTCTTCTCGCCACCGCAAAGGTAAACGTCGTCCGACGCGGCTGGTGGCAGGCCCTGGGCGCGGATGGCGAGCGGTGCGAGAGCCGCCGCAGTCCGAACCAGCGCATTGGTGCGCTCAGGCGACTGTCTGGAATGCCTCAAGCCGTCTCAGCCACTCTCTGAGGCGGTTCCAACTCGCGAAAGTTAGGGTCACCTGCCCCGGCTTGCCGATTCTTAACGGCCGATTTCGATCACAGCTAGTTGATCGAACCTCGAGCACATCAGACCAGTGGCGATCGCGCGATGTCGAATCCCAAACGCCTGGGTGCTAGGGACGGAATTCGCAACTACCTCATCACAGCTTCCTGATGGGCGAAACCCAGTCAATGGGCGCCGTTCTGACTCTCCGGTTGTCCGACATGCATGTGTACGAATCTCGGAGAGATTGTCGCAGCCGTTAAGCGCTCGCGGGCCTTGACATCCCCGAATCTTGGCGACACCGCTGACGCTCCGTCATTCCTGTCTGAGTGCGATCACCGGATCCACGCTGGTCGCTCGCAAGGCCGGGCGCACCATGGCCAGCAAGGCTGCGGCGACGACCGCCACGGTGCCCGTGGCGAGCGTGACAGGATCAGTTTGCGTCACGCCGTAGAGTTGGGCGGACACAAACCGTCCTCCGACAAAAGCCAGGCCGAGACCTGCAACCGCGCCGACAATCACCGGGAGAAACCCCTGCCGTAGCACGAGGCGAAGTATCGAGCCAGCTGTGGCGCCCATCGCGATTCGGACGCCGATCTCGGCTGTTCGATCGCCGACGATCCGCATCATCAGCCCATAGATGCCAGCCAAGGCGAGCACGAGCGTGACCGCAGCAAAGCTTGTCAACACGACGGTGTTGAGTCGCGCTTGCCAGATCGAATCGGCAACGATCGTCGACATCGGCTTGATGTTCGGCAGCGTCTGAGTCTTGTCGATGGCCCACACCGCGCTCTTCACCGCGGGAATCAGGCTCGAAGGATCGAGACCTGCTCCGCGCACAACGAGCTGAGCCGATGGCCACATGTCCTGTCCAAACGGCACGTACACCTGATCTCTGGGCTCGGAACGAAGGCCAGAATGCCGCACGTCGCCGACGACGCCCACGACCTGACGCAGGGGGGCATTCGCCACCGTGGCTTGCGTGCCCAATCGAACGTAGCTGCCAACCGGGCTCTGGCCCGGCCAGTACCGCCGCGCCATCGTCTCGTTCACCATCACCACCAGGTGTTTCGTGCTCATCTCCGCATCGAGGAACGCACGTCCGGAGCGCAGCGGGATGTCCATCGTCTGGAAGTACTGAGGCGTCACGAGATGACGTTGCACACTGGGTTCCTTGCCCGGTTCGGGACGAGCCCCGCCTTCGACGAGCATGCGTCTCGTGACGCCACTCCCACTCAGGGGCAGGTACTCAATCGCCGCGACATCTGCGACTCCAGGAATACCGCGCACTTGCTCGCGAATCTCCCCAAGGAAGAGGACCGTACGCCCCGAAGGCTCGGACGGTAGCTGGAGCGGCGCCGTCAGCAATTGGGCGGCACGAAAACCGGGGTTCACCACCATCAGGGTGGCAAAACTACGCAGGAGCAGCACGGCTCCCAGCACCAGTACGAGCGAGCACGCCACCTCACTCGCCAGCAGGGCGCTGCGCACGCGCTGCCCACGGCTCGTGCCGGTTGTCGCCCGCTCATTCAGGGCGCCCGACGACGACCTCAAGACCTGCCAGGCCGGCAAACAACCGAAGATGGCCGTTACCAAGAGCCCGATTGCCATCGTTACTGCTAAGACCGGAGCGTCAATCGCCACTTCGTCCAGGCCGGGCAGCGATCCAGCTCTGGGAATGAGCAGCGGAAGCGATAGGATCACGCCTCGCGCCACGACCAGGCCGGCGCCGAGACCGAGCACGGTCAGTAGCAGGCCTTCGGTCAATAGCTGTTGGACGAGCCGCGCAGTGCCTGCCCCGAGCGCCCTGCGGACGGCCATCTCTCTCCTTCGGGTCAGCGCGCGAGCCAACAACAGGTTGGCCACGTTGACGGACGCGACGAGAAGCACCAGGCTGACGGCACCCATCAGCAGCACCAGCACGGCCCTGGTATCACCGACGAGCTCATCACGAACCGGCGCCGCCGACAGCCCACGCCCGCTGTTGGCACCCGGGTACTCGCGCGCCAGACTATTGCCGATTACATCAAGGTCTGCACGTGCCTGCTGCAGCGACACGTCTGGCTTGAGCCGACCGATGGCCTGCAGATAGTGCGAGGTGCGATCGGCGCGCTCCGTGGCAGTCAGCTGCATCGGCGCCCACAGTTCGTGGTTACGGAACAGCCCGTAAAACCCCGCCGGCATGATTCCCACCACCTGGTGCGCGCGCCCGTCGACGAGAATCGTCCGGCCGACGATCCCGACATCGCCGCCGAACCGCCGCTGCCATAGCTTCTGGCTCAGCACCACCGCCGCCGATGCGCCCGACAGCTCATCCTCGGGGCGAAAACTCCGCCCGTGCTGCGGGGCGACCCCCAAGACGGAGAAGAACGAGCTCGAAACCAGTGCGCCAGCGATCTGCTCTGGCGACGCGTCGCCCGTCAACGCGAACCCCTTGTCGAGGAAGACGGCCGTGTCGCTGAAGCTGCGGTTCCGTTGCTGTAGATCGACAAAATTCGCCGCACAGAGAGGCGCCCGATCGACTCCGCGTTCGGGAATCTTCTCGAACAGCATCATGACCCGGTCCGGCTCGCGAAATGCGAGAGGACGCAGCAGAACGGCGTGCACGATGCTGAAGATTGCCGTGTTCGCGCCGATGCCCACGGCGAGGACGGCGATCGCCACTACGGCAAAGCTGGGGCTCTTTCGCAGCCCTCGCAGTGCGAAGCGCACGTCACTCCCGATATTCGCGACCCACTTCCACGTCAGCATGGCGCCTCCGTAACACTTGACTGGTCGCAGCCGCTAGTCGCGCGCGCCTGCGGACATGAGGAAGCTCACGACTGCTGCGTGTCGGCCCTGGCGGGCCATGCGCAACGGCGTTCGCCATTCGCCCCGTGCCTCGTCATTGCCGTTGGCGGCCCACACTCGTCCGTTCGTGTCGGCCCCTCGCGCCACGAGCAGCTTCACGATCGCGAGATGTCCGCGACCACTCGCCTGAATCAACGCGTTCTCGTCGCCTGGCGCAACCTCGTCGATCCGCGCCCCGCTGGCCAGGAGCAGCTCGACGACGTCCCCATGCCCCTCACGTGCGGCCATGATGAGCGGATTGCCGTCGCCTGACACCGCCAGATTCGGATCGGCTCCGCGATCGAGAAGCAGGCGCACGGCCTCCACCCGACCGCTGCGGGCCGCGCCGATGAGCGGACTTCCATCGCCCGCAAGGGCGGTGTTCACGTCTGCGCCGGCATCGAGCAGCTTTGTGATGTCTCCAACATCGCCCTGTTCAGCCGCTTCATGCAGCGCTTCGTCGAGTGGTTTCGAGCGCCGCTGGCTCTGCGTGGCGCTCCTCGTCGTGGCATTGCTGTCCTTCGACAAGCTACGTTCCGCCGAAGCGCTGGCGCCGAGTGACACGGCACCACTCGGAGACGGCGCCCCTGCACCCAACGCTGCCATTCCCACCACGACAAGCGCCACGGCCGACAGTGCTCCGACCGCCATCGGAGCTCCCGCTCGGCCGCGTCGCTGCCCGGCATTCAGAATCGCGGAGACTCGGGCAGACAAGTCGCTGCGCTTCGCCATCGCCAAGGCTGGTCCCGCTGACGCCGTCGAAATCCGCCGCGCTAGCTCGACGAGTTGCTCGGCGTACGCGGTGCTTTCGTCGACGACGAGTACGGCGTCGTCGCACGCCCGTTCGGCCTCCAGGCCCAGCCGGCGGAGCGCGATCCAGACCAGCGGGTTGAACCAGTACATCGCGCACGTGATTCGCGCCAGCACGTGGAACACCCAATCCCCGCGCCGGACGTGCTCGAGCTCGTGGACGAGTGCTCGGCGCAGATCGCCATCGCTCCATTTATGCGCATCATCAGGTAGGACGATTGCCGGCTGCAGAACACCCATCGTCAGCGGCGCCGCCACTGCTTCGTGGATGAGCACTTCCACTGGCCGAGCGATGCGGGCCTCAGCCGCGAGCAGTCGAATCAAGTCGCGTCCGGCCAAGAACGGGACACCTGTACGCCGGATCCGTCCGAGCCGCCACAATGCAGCCCACAAGGGGGCGAGCATCGCCAACGTACCAATTCCCCACGCCAATCGCGTGAGCTCATCAAGCGTCAAGCCACGCGCGGCTGCCGCTGCTGCGGAACGACTTGCGAGGACAGAACCAGGAACCGCACGACCGTTGACATCGAGACGTACGACCAGTGACGCCGGTTGCTGCATCGTTGCCAGAGGCAGCTTGATGACGACGGTTTCGGGGACGAGGGCAAGAGCGAATGGCAGCGTGAAGAGGGCGCTGAACGTGCCTACCATGATCAGATGGCGCACCGAGGCACGCGTGCGCCGGATCACGGTCACCGCGGCCAGACCTATCCCGACCACGACCGTTCCCTTGATCGCCATCGACAGGTCGAGCGACTGGATGATCGCGACGGCGATATCGGCCACGACTTCCTTCATGACTTCCTCCTGTCGGCTCGGACCTGATCGATCTCGGCCCGAATGGCTGCGAGTTCCTCTTCCGTCCAACTTTCCTGCTTGAGGAGCGCCGTCACGGCTTGCGTCGCAGAGCCGCGAAAGAAGACGCGTACTAGCTGCTGGAGCGCCGAGCGGCGAGCGGCCGCCGGCGATGTGGTCGGCGCGTAGACGTACCGCAACCCCTCTTCGTGGTGACGGATGTGCCCTTTGGCCTCCAGGCGGACGAGCATGGCACGCACTGCCGAGTAGCTTGGCGGATCGAGCAGGCGCTCACGAATCTCCTCACCCGGTGCCTGGCCGAGCCGAAACAGCACGTCCATGATCTCGCGCTCGCGGCGCGTCAGTTTCTGAGGTACTGGAGCAGGCAACTTCGTCTCCTGTCTGTGCTACACACGTAGCCTACTGCTGCAAGTGTAGCATGTCAAGCCGCGACCTGCGCCTGTTGACGCGTGTTGAAGGATGCGGGGTGATGCGACGCAAGTACCAGATCACCCGGAACCCCGTCGGTTCGATTCCTCCGCGGCTCACCAGCCTCCAGCGTGCTGACTCCACGGGCTTGACCTTGACACCAATGTATATGCGTGATACATGCAAATATATGCGTGATACATATATCTGCCAGACCTCAACCACTGGGTGGCGGGGACATCATGGGAATGGATAAGGATCGGAGCCGGCTCAGTGGTTCACAGCTGCCGCTGCGGTCGGTGGAGTTTCACATCCTGCTCAGCCTCGCCGCGGGCGAGCGCCATGGCTACGGCATCATCCAGGATATTCAGGCGCGTGACGAGACAGCAGTGCCGGACGTCGGCAACATGTACCGGGCGTTGGCGCGCATGGTCGAGAACCGCCTGATCGAGGCAGCGGCCCGCCGAGCGGCGCCCGAGGCGAATGACGAGCGTCGCAACTATTACCGCATCACCACTCTCGGGCTCCGCGTCGCCCGGGCCGAAGCGCGGCGGCTGGAAACCTTGATGCGGGCGGTGCGGGTCGGGGGCCTGCTCGTGAAAGGGACAAAATGAAGACCGATCGCCTGATCAACGTGTCGGAGCGCCGGTTCAGACTCCTGCTGCGGCTCTATCCCGCTGACTTCCGGGACGAGATGGGCGAGGCCGTGGTGGAGGCCTACCGCGATCGCGCGCGTGACGCCGTGAACCGCGGCGGTGTCATCCGGCTCGCGGGCGTGTGGGTGCGCGCGTGTGCGGATTCGCTGCGCAATGGTCGAGGCGAGCGGGCGCGTCCCGCGGTATCGTGCGGCGCGGCGGCAACTGGGGCCGCGACATCGAACTGGTCAGGCGGCGCCTGACGCGCTCACGGCTCTTTGCGGCAACCACGATCGGCACGCTGACCATCGGGCTGGGCATGTTCGCCGTGGTGTATACCGCGGTGCAGAAAGTTCTGCTGGACCCGATGCCCTACAAGGACTCGGGCGATCTGTATTACGTCTGGCGCGACTACGGTCCGATCAACGACGTCAAA
>Ga0137373_10005073_pt1 | contig 14306 bp, 14 predicted proteins | sample SagtaG_5_FD_104912 | JGI IMG/M metagenome (GOLD analysis project Ga0137373, IMG submission 104912) | Vadose zone soil microbial communities from Sagehorn Ranch, Mendocino, California, USA - Sage1_R_80_16 metaG | ecosystem: Environmental > Terrestrial > Soil > Vadose zone | place: USA...
CGATGCGATCGCGCCGAGCATGCCCGGACGGTTTCGGGCAACGCGAAACGTCTTCTCCAGACGCTCGACTTCGATCAGCATCGGTAGAGCCTAGCTGCCGGTGCTCTGGTAGTGCCGCACGCCCTGCTGCCAGCCGACCGTGGCCAGGCCGACCATCAGCAACGCGGCTAGCGGCGATGCTAGACGCGCGATGTCGGGCAGCCCGAGCGGATCCGGACGATCGAGGAGGTATAGCACCGGCTCGTAGTTCACGAAGGCGAGCGGCACCACGAACGTGAAGAACCGCCGCACAGGGCCGCGATAGATATCGAGCGGGTACTGGGCCAGACCCTCTCCGCCATAGGTGAAGACGTGGGTCGCCTCTTTGCCCTGCACCGTCCAGAAACAGAAGGCCGCACCCAGGACGAAGATGCAGAAGTAGATGACGGTGCCGCACACCAGCGCACTTGCGAGCACGACCAGCCGATCCCAAGTCCACGAGATGTCCAGGGCCTGCAGGCCGTAGACGAGCACCACGATGCCTTGCCCGACCCTGCCGAAGCGGCGGAGCGCGAAGTCTTCGCCGATTACCTGAAACAACGCCCCGCGTGGCCTGGCCAGGATGCGGTCGAACGTGCCCTGGACGATGTGGGTCTGGAACGAGTCGAGCGCCGAAGCGACGGCCTCGGCGAGCGCGAACGTCGTCGCCGACAGGCCGTACAGCAAGGCGATCTCGGGCAATGACCAGCCCACGAGATGCGGAATGCGCTGGAACAAGATCAGGACCACACCGAACTCGATGATGTTGACCAGGAACGAGCCGGCGAACGCGAGTAGAAACGACACCTTGTATTGCATCTGCGAGCGCAACTGCGCGGCGATCAGGCGCACGTACAGGCGGAACGGCTCCACGATTCAGCCGCCCTGGACAACCACGCGCCGCGTCGCAACCGCCGTGAGCAACTGCGCGCAGCCGAGCATGACCACTGCCCACACCGCCTGCAGGCCGAGCGCGCTCAGCACCGCATCGCCGGTCAGTCGCTCGATGAATAGATCGGCGGGAATCTGCATGATGCCCACGAACGGCAGCACCAGCACGATCGACTGCAGCCAATCTGGGAACATCCTGACCGGCACGACGAAGCCGCCCAGGAACATCGTCGCCGCGGAGGCGAGGCCGCCCAGCCCGCGCGCATCCGTGGTCCAGAACGCTGACAGGTTGAGCAGGAAGCGATAGCCGAAGCTGATCACCACGGCCAGCACGGTGCTCAACGTGAAGGCGAGCCAGGCTCCGACCGATGACGGCCAGTGCAGCCCGAAGATCAACTGACCGCACAGCAGGATTGGCAGCGCGCGAAAGGCGACGAAGTACACCGCGCGGCCCAGGTCACGGGCGAGCCAGAAGCCGAGGTACGAAAACGGTTTGCTGAGGTCTGACACGACGTCACCGCTGCGGATCGTCAGCTCGACATCCCACCAGCTCCACAGGGCCACGACCATGATCAGCGCCTGAGTAATCCACGAATAGGTGATCGCGGTGTGCTCGTCATAGCCGGCGATCGACGAGCTGGTCTGAAACACGGCCACCATCAGTGCCGCGCGCAAGTAGCCAAAGAAGCTGTTGGTGATCAGCCCGGCCAGGTTCTCCGTGCGGTACGCCAGCTGGCGCTGCAATGCGCGGCGCATCACCTCCCAGTACAGGCGCACAGCGCGCAACCGTAGCAGGTACTCGACTGTTATTGTGGGTTGGGATGCGCATCAGCCTGTCCACGGACGAGGCTCGCGGACTTGCTTTGCGCGCGCAGCGGTTCGCGTCCGATCGAGCCGCACCGACCGAGGCCGTTGACCTGCTGGATCAGCTGGGCGCGATTCAGATCGATTCGGTCAACGTGCTGGCGCGCAATCACCTGCTGATTCCGTTCTCACGGATCGGGCCGTACTCCGTCTCTGAGTTGCGCCAGGCAATCTACGGCCAGCGACGCGGGTTCGAGTACTGGGGCCACATGGCATCGTGGCTGCCGATCGGCGACTATCGCTACTTCCTGCCACGTATGCAGCGCATGCGCGCCGAGTCGCGTGGCTGGTGGACGCGCATTCGCGCCGAGCACGCGGCACTCTACCCGGTCATCATGGAGCGCATCCGCGCCGAAGGTGGGCTTGGCGCGGCCGCGTTCGAGGACCCGCGCGGCGGTCGCGGCACGTGGTGGGACTGGAAACCGGCCAAGCTGGTGCTGGAAGACTTGCTCGATCAGGGCGAGCTCATGTGCACGGAGCGCACGCCCGGCTTTGCGCGCATCTACGACCTGCCTGAGCGGGTTCTGCCCTCTGGCCTCGATACCAGCAACCCGGGCGAGGAGGCGGCGACGCGCTTTCTGCTCATGCGCGGCCTGGCCTGCCTCGGCGTTGCGACCGCGGGCGAAATCATCGACTACTACCGACTCAAGCCGCCGCTACCCAGGTCAATGTTGAACAGCATGCTCGCCGACGGCGAGATCGTCGAAGTCGACGTCGAGGGCTGGAAAGCGCCCGCCTTCAGCACACCGGCCGCACTGGAAGGACCGCTCGATGTGCCTGAGCACCCGCCAGCGCTGCTCGCGCCGTTCGACAACCTGATGTGGGAACGGGCGCGGGTCGAGCGGATCTTCGGGTTTCGATACCGCGTCGAAATTTACGTGCCCGAACCGAAACGTCAGTTTGGCTACTACGTCTTGCCGTTGCTCGTGCGCGGCGGCTTGCGCGGCCGCGCCGACCTCAAGTTGGACCGCCCGGTGGGAGTCCTGCGCGTACGCAGCCTGTGGCTCGAAGGGGCCGACCCCGCCGAGGCTCAATCCGCTTTGGAGACGTTAGCGCGTCACCTCGGCGCATCCGACATCGACTCCGGCTCGTAGCGCCGCGGCGCGAGCAGCATCAGCGCGGCGCCGAACACCATCGCCAGCGCGGCCGGATCGAGCAGCACGATGACACCCAGTCGATCCGCGAACAGCGACGTGATAGCCAGGGGGATCAGTACGGCAAGAGCGATCGTGGTCCCAAGGGGGCTGAGACGCGGCCGCGGCTTGCGTCGTGCTCGAGGCGAAGACCAGGCCGGTCGCGGTTGCTGATCCGGTCAGCTCGTACACTCAGAACCGCAGCGCGACGAACAGTGCGAAGTCGCCAGATATTGAGACTAGCTGCGCGAAAAACAGCAGGCCGGATGCGTTGGCGCAATAACCCAACATGGGACGTACGTCGTCGACGGTCAGTCGATGAAGATTTCGACGCGTTCGCCGCCTTCGTTGGCGACGTCGAAGATCATGCCCCGCCGACCGTTGCGCACGGCTTCGAACAGGTCGTCGACGTGCTCCACGCCCGGGATGCCCCGAAAGCGCCGCGCGAACCCAAGACCGAAGCCGACCATGCCGATCGGCACCGATACGTTGCTGCGTACGCTGCCGGTCTGGGCGTCGGTGACACGGACGCGGAACCAGCGCGCTCGGTTGGCGGGCGGACCGATCTCGTCGCTCAGCCAGCGGCCACCGCCGCGGCGCTTGAAATCCCGTCCGCGGTCGCCGAGGGCGGCGAGGAGCTCGGCCGCCTCGGTCGCGGTGATCTTGTGCTGCTCTAACAGCTCGAGGATCTTCAACCGCTCGGTCTCGGCGCCGTCGTTGTCCTCCTCTGGCATGGCACTAGGCCCTACCGAGCGCCTGGAGCAGGTCGTCGGCTTCTTTTGCCGAGAGCTCGCCCGCCTCGACCATCTTCAGGATGCGCTCCAGCTCCGGGTCGGCCGGCTTTTCGGCCGGCGGCTGTGGGCGGGACTCGGCGGGCGCGTGGTGCGCGGCGGCGGCCGGTCGGGCCGGACTGCGCGCCATGCGGCCCTCGTCGACGCGCAGCGAGCCCATCTCGGTGGACAAGAGGAGCCGCGCTGGCGCCGCCTGGTGCGATGGATAGTTGTTGTGCACCGACCCCAGACTGGTGTGCGTATCGACGCACACGTCCAGGCCCTTGGCCAGCTCGACCCGCACCGAGCCCATCGCGGCTCGGATGCGGTGCTCGCCCGCCTGCAGCTCAGTAATCTCGAGTCGAACCGAACCCGCCTGCGTCTCGACATCGAGGTAGCCGCCTACGTCGCGACCCTGAACGCTGCCCGCATCGGCCGCCAGATGCAGCAGCCCATGCACGTGCTCAAGCTCGATCTTGCCCGCGTTGGCCTTTACGCCCAGCTCACAGCCTTCGAAGTCGCGCACGTTCACACTGCCCGCATTCGTCTGCAAGTGCGCCCGCACGTCGAGCGGCACGTACAGCGTGGCGCGACATTCCCAGCCGCCGAACCAGTGGAAATTGCGCTGAGGTTCGAGCGCGACGCGCACCGTGTTGCCATTCTTCTCGACGTGCACGGCGATGTTTTCGGCGGTGCCGCGGGTCAGCTCGAGCCGCGGCTGACGACCGGCCTCGACGGGCACCAGCGACAGGCTGCCCCACTCGGTATGCAGCTCCAGCTCGGCGGGCGCACCGAAGGGGAGCTCCCAGATGTTGGTGTTGTCCATCACGGTCCCCCAGGGGTTAGAGCGCGCGAAGGCGGCCGGCTGCATCAGACGCGGTCAGCTTGCCCGAGGCGAGCTCGTCCAGGATTTGCTGGCGGCGCGCCGCCAGGTCGGTGTCCTCTTGCTTGACTTCGAAGCCCATCGCGGCCACGACTTCGTTCAGTCGGGCGACGACGGTCGGGTACGAGATACCCAGCTCTTCTTCGACGTCCTTGATCTTGCCGCGGCAGCGGATGAAGACCTCGACGAACTGCAACTGCTCGCGCGTGAGGCGCGCCAGGCGGCCAAGGGTGAAGTTGCCTTGAAGGGCGGAGCCGCACGCCTGACATTCCAGGCGCACGATGCGCAAGTCATCATTGCAGACCGGACAGCGGGTGAGGACCTGATGCGCGGCCTGATCGCGTCCGCCGCCGCGCGCGCCTCCCCAGCCATTGAATTCGCTTGTCGACATGTTGAGAAAATTAATGGCTGGATTGATATTTGTCAAGCACCGCTTGACCTCCCGCCCGGAGCCGAAGGTCAGTGCGCTCGCTCGACCTCCGACGCGGGGCATTCGTAGCCCTCTGGCAGGAGCACGTAGATCGTGCCGTCGCGCTGGCCGATGCCGAGCACTTTCACATTGCGCTCGTCGTCTGGGCGGTCACGACACAGGCAGCACGCGCACGGCTGGATATGGTGCGCCGCGGGCAGCTCGCGCACCCAGTCGCCGACCCGCACCACCCCGTTCGCAACGCGGGCCTCGTCTAGATAGGTTTCCAGTGGCGGCACGTTGTCCCGCCACTGCGCGTACAGGTGCGCCATGGGGCCTTTCGGTAAGTCTGCCGCTAGTCTACGGGCCTGCCGGTTGCGCTGACAGACGTTTCGCGTTGCGATCTCAGGCGCGGCCGCGCACGAGCGCAATGGCCTGGGCGGCTCGGTCGCACTCGCTGAACCTTACGTTCCGCGCGGGAGCCGACGCCGAACTGGACGTTCGCACTGGACCGGTGTCGACAGGCGCCCGCCCGCTTCGACGAGGCGTGCCAGGCCGTCGACGAACGCCTCGCGCTGATGGTCAGGCAAGGCCGCCAGGACATCGCTGTGAATGCGGGAGACGATGCGCTGGCCTTCCTCGACCTTACGCCGGCCTGCCTCGGTGACCGAGATGATCCGCGCGCGGCGATCCTCGGTCGACGCCCGCCGCTCGGCGAGTCCCGCCTGCTCGAGCTCGTCCATCGTCACGACCATCGTCGTCTTGTCGAGGTCGCACCGCTCGGCGAGCTCCTTCTGGGTCAGCGTGCCGCACAGCGCCTTCGACAGCACACAATGCGCGCGCGGCGAGATGCCCAGATCAGCGAGCCCCGCGGTGAGCTCGGTGGCCAGGACATGGCTGGCGAGCTGCAATAGGAAGCTCAGATCCGGGCTGTCTTTGACGACCACGACTTGATCCTAGCACAAACCGTTCTGCTACGGGATTATCCCGCGCCAGACCTATTACTGGAATTGTGGCCGTGGGCACCCTTGACCGGAACCCGCGAAGTGGAGCAGGTAACATCCCGCCTCACGTTCGTGCATCGGTGTCATAGTCGCGCACAGCCGCCAAGCTTATTGCGAATTGCCTTTGGCCGGGCCGTCAACCGCTACAGTCTAGAACACTTGTTCCATGATTCATCTGCCGCCTGACCCCGACCAGCTGTTGCACACGCCCTTCGGGCTGGCCAGCTTTCGGCCGGGCCAGCGGGAGGTCATCGACGCGCTCAGCGAGGTCGGCGCGGCCCTGGCGGTCCTCCCAACTGGCACTGGCAAGTCGCTGTGTTACCAGCTGCCAGCTTTGATGTTCGACGGCGTGACTGTGGTGGTGTCCCCACTCATTGCGCTCATGAAGGATCAGATCGACTACCTGCAACGGTTGGGCATCGCCGCAGAACGGATGGACTCGTCGCAATCGGCGGATGAGGCACGCCGTGTCGCGCATCAGCTTCGCTCAGGTGCGCTTCGCCTGCTGTATGTCGCACCCGAGCGGTTCAACAATGAGCGTTTTCTGAACGATCTGCATGCCACACGGGTGGCGCTGTTCGCCGTCGACGAGGCGCACTGCATCTCGGAATGGGGCCACAACTTCCGACCTGACTACCTGAAGCTGGCCGAGACGGCGCGTGAGATCGGTGCCGAGCGCGTCCTCGCGCTTACCGCGACGGCCACGCCGCCTGTTGTCGACGACATCTGCGCCGGATTCCGCATCCCGCGCCGCTGCGCCGTGGTCACTGGCTTCCACCGACCCAACTTGCAGCTCTACCTCACCCCGGCGACGACCAACGAGCGAGACGCCGTGCTGGTCGAGCGACTGCGCACCCGAACGCCTGGTCCCACGATTGTCTACGTGACGCTGCAAAAGACGGCCGAACGAGTGGCCGAGCAGCTGGTCGCGGCGCGCTTGCCAGCGCGCGCTTACCACGCCGGACTCGATGCCGCTGTGCGGGTCGACGTGCAGGAGTGGTGGATGGCGTCCGATCGAGGGATCGTAGTCGCAACCATCGCCTTCGGCATGGGCATCGACAAGTCGGACGTGCGCTACGTCTACCACTACAACCTGCCGAAGAGCCTCGAGAGCTACAGCCAGGAAATCGGCAGGGCCGGTCGCGATGGTCTGCCGTCCATCGTAGAGGTGTTGGCGTGCTCGGCCGACGTACCCGCGCTTGAGAACTTCGCCTATGGCGACACGCCCACGCCACGTGCGCTGGATAGCTTGGTTACCGAGCTGCTTGGCGCGGGCGTCTCCTTTGACGTGAGCCTGACTGATCTGTCGAACCGCCATGACATGCGAGCACTCGTTGTACGCACGGTGCTCACGTATCTCGAGCTGCTCGGCGTGCTTCGCCAGAGCACGCCGTTTTACGCCGAGTACGAAGCCCGACCTCTCGTTCCGCTCGAACAGATCCTGAGCAGCTTTCCAGGTGAGCCAGGGCGTTTTCTTTCGGCCGTGTTCGGCGCGGCCAGGAAGGGCCGCCTCTGGTTTCGGCTCGATCCCGCCGAGATTGCCGCCGTGGTGCACTCGGATCGCGAACGGGTCCTGCGCGCACTGCGGCACCTGGAGGGCAAGCAGCTCGTCGAACTTCGGGCCAGCGAACCGCGGCTGTGCTTCACGCGTAACGAGCACGTGGCTGACAGGACCGCACTGATAGCACGCCTGGCCGAGCGCTTCGCACGTCACGAGCAGCAGGAAATCGCGCGGCTGCAGCAGGTGCTCAGCCTCGCCGTGCACCCCGGCTGCCAGACACAGTTCCTGGTCGGCTACTTCGGCGAGCAGCTAGAGGCGCCATGCGGCCACTGCGGCTTCTGCGAAACACGCGTAGCGCCAACCCTGCCACCCAAGCCCACAGCTGCACGATTTGCTGACCTTGTCGACGCCGACGCGTTCGCTGCCGTCTGCCGCGCTCACGCCGACGCGCTCGCCGACCCACGCCAGCAGGCCCGCTTCTTGTGCGGTCTATCGAGCCCCGCTCTCACGAAGACCCGCCTCTCCCGCCACGCACTCTTCGGCGCACTCGAAGGCCAGCCCTTCGCCGATGTCCTCGAGTGGTGCGAAAGGAGAGGCGGTCGCGTGACAGATTAGTGTGTCAAGACAGGATCACTGCTCGCGCCGATCTGATGCATGAACCCCGCTATGTCGGCGTGAGCCCAGTGCTCGGTGAGCCGTCCATTTTCGATGCGGTGCACCGCAATCCCGCTTATCTCGACGACTCTGCCCGTCGGCTGATACCCGATGCACTCCCCGAGGAACGTTCCACGCGCGGTCACCCGTGTCATCACCTTATTGTCCTCGGCAATCACGTCGTCGATGACATGAACGGCATCAGGGAAGGCAGCCTTCAGGATGCGAACATACTGTCTTACGCCTTCCCGGCCCGCCGGCAGGTTGGGTAGCGCCGGGTTGTGGTCCACATAATCGACCGCGATCAGATCGTCGACAATGTCGAGGTTCCCGCGATCCAACTCGGCGAACCAGCGGAGAACGATGGCTTTGCTGTCCTCGCTGGACATAGCTCCTCTCGGCGAGAACGTACGCCGCTCACCGTGCGGGGTCAAGAGAGACCAGGCGTGCGGGTCTCGCGTGAGTGTCAGGCTGATACAGGCGCGCGCACCTCCACGACGTCGTTTTTCAGGCTCGTGAAGAAGCCGAGCACATCATCCCGCTCACGCGGTGGCACGCCGAAATGGTCGAGCGTTGCGGCAGCGTGGCGCATGAAGACGGCCCAGTCTTCGTCGTCGATGCGCATGCCCTCGTGGGCCCGCTTCATGTCGCGCCCAACGTAGAAGGCTGGTCCACCCGCGGCGTCGACCATGTAGTCGACGATCAACTGTCGCGCTTTGCGGCGGTTGTCGGCGCTGGCGCCTTTCCAGAAGTCCTTGAGACGCGGGTCTGTCTGCAACCGCCCCAGGAGATCGTCGGTCGCCGCCGCAATCGCGTCATAACCGCCAAGACGCTGGTACAGGCTCTGATCCTGCGCGTCGCTCGTCGTCATGCTTCCCCTCCTTCGTTTGTGTCAGCAGCACGGTCAACTCTCAGGTACCCGGCCTGCCGCGCACCATGAGAAAAACACACAGAATCAGGCACGGTGGGGGCAGGACCGCGTGCTACGCTAGCGCGCCGGCAGGACCTGCATGACCGTCGCAGAACCGCGCTGGGCCTTTGGCGCCTTGTTGAAGCGCCACCGACTGAGCGCCGGACTCACCCACGAGAGTCTGGCTGAGCGCGCGGCTCTCAGCGCACGCACGATCAGCGACCTCGAGCGGGGCATCAGCCGCAGGCCACATCGCGAGACAGTCAATCTCCTGATCCAGGCACTCCAGCTTTCGCCCGCGGAACGGTCGGCGTTGGAAACGGCGGTCTGGGCGGCGGCTATTGGTCCGCCGGATTCGACCACCGCGGGAAGCCACCCGGGCAGCCTCCCGGTGCATCTCACCAGTTTCGTCGGGCGTGAGGCGGAGCTACGTGTGGCGCACGATCGGCTGCGACGCCACGGCGCTCGCCTCGTGACGCTCACCGGACCAGGTGGAAGTGGCAAAAGCCGCCTCGCCGTGCGCGTAGCCACCGACCTCATGGGCGAGTTTCGTGACGGAGCACGCTATGTCGAGCTTGCGCCAGTGGCGCACGGTGACGACGTATTGCCCGCCATCGCCAGCGCGCTGGGTGTAGCCGATGCCGACGGCTCAGCAGTACTCGTGGACACCATCGACGCGGTCCGTGATCGGGAACAACTGCTGGTCGTGGACAATTTTGAGCACCTGCTCGCCTCCGCGCCGGTGCTTTCCGCGCTCCTGCGAGGCTGTCCAGGGCTCGTTGTGATGGTCACGTCGCGGTCGTCCTTGCAGTTGTCAGGCGAGCACGAAGTGCCTGTGCCTCCACTTGCCGTCCCGCCGCCTCTTCAGAACCTCGCGTTGGAAGAGATCGCACGGTTTGCATCTGTGCGACTGTTCGTGGAGCGCGCCGCGTCGATTAACCCGACATTCGCCTTGCGCGTTGATAACGCGGCCGCGGTCGCGGGCATCTGCGTCAGGCTCGATGGCCTGCCACTGGCACTCGAGCTTGCGGCCGCGCGAACGAAGATGTTGACGCCGCAAGCGCTGCTCCAACGCCTCGACAGCGCAGTCAGCGGTTCGGCGCTGAGGCTTCTCACGCGTGCCGCGCGCGATGTGCCGCCTCGCCAACGGACCCTCAGCGACACGATGATGTGGAGCTACAACCTTCTGACGCCCGCTGAACAGCGTATGCTGCGACGAATTGCGATCTTCGCCGGCGGATGCACGCTCGCGGCTGCCGAAGCGGTCTGCGCATCCGACCCGTCACAGACGGCAGCGGACGTAGATCCCGCCCATCGGGTCTTCGACGGGCTGGCGTCGTTGCTGGACAAGAGCCTCGTCTATCTGCACGCTGGGCCCGACGGTGAACAGCGTTTCATGTTACTCGAGACCATTCGGGAATTCGGCCTGGCCCAGCTGCGGGCCAACGGCGAACTCGAAACGGTCGCTCGCGCGCACGCCCAGTACTACCTTCGGTTGATCGAAACGACAGGCGCCCTACTTTTTGCCCAGGCGCCTACGCAGCGCCGCTCCGCCGCCGAACAACACAACCTTCAGGACGCGCTGCGCTGGCTGCTACACCATGACTGAAGGCGGCTGACCGGGCGGCGCCGACCTCCGCTCGAGTCGGCGAACCGACTAGACGTCCAGGTTGCGCACGTACTTGGCGTGCGTCTGGATGAACTTCTTGCGCGGCGGGACCTGATCGCCCATTAGCGTGTCGAAGACCTCATCGGCGCTGGCGGCGTCCTCCAGGTTCACACGCATCAGAGTGCGCGTGGATGTGTCCATCGTCGTGTCCCATAGCTGCTCGGGGTTCATCTCACCCAGGCCCTTGTAGCGGGTGACCTCTGGATCACGAGCGTTCTTGTGCTTTTCTTTGATCTCGGTCAGCGCCGCGTCGCGCTCCTGCTCGTTGAAGGCGTAGTAGATCTCCTTGCCATACTGGACGCGGTACAGCGGCGGCTGGGCGATGTACAGATAGCCATCGGTGATGACCTGGCGCATCTGACGGAAGAAGAATGTGAGCAGCAGCGTGCGGATGTGCGCGCCGTCGACGTCAGCGTCGGTCATGATGATCACGCGGTGGTAGCGCAGCTTGGCGGGATTGAACGTCTCACTGTTGCCGGCGCCGAGCGCGGTGATCAGGGCGCGGATTTCTTCGAAGGCGATGATCTTGTCCTCGCGCGCGCGCTCGACGTTAAGGATCTTGCCCTTCAGCGGCAGAATCGCCTGGAACGTCCGATCGCGGCCCTGCTTGGCTGAGCCACCGGCCGAGTCACCCTCGACCAGGAACAGCTCGCAGCGGCTGGGATCCTTCTCGGTGCAATCGGCGAGCTTGCCGGGCAGCGTCAGTCCTTCCAGTGCACTCTTGCGGATGACCAGCTCACGCGCCTTGCGCGCCGCTTCGCGGGCCCGCGCGGCGGTGAGGCACTTCTCGAGGATGCGTCGGCCGTCGAGGGGGTTCTCCGACAAGAACTGGTCGAGCCCGGCGTTGACGATGGTCTGCACGGCTGGGCCGACCTCGGCGTTATTGAGCTTGTTCTTGGTCTGGCTTTCGAACTGCGGGTCGATAACCTTGACGCTGACGACCGCCGTCAGCCCTTCGCGCACGTCCTCGCCCGACAGATTCGCGTCCGAGTCCTTGAGAATGCCGCTCTTGCGCGCGTAGTCGTTCAAGCTGCGCGTGAGCGCGGCGCGGAACCCGCTCAAGTGCGTGCCGCCGTCGACCGTGTTGATGTTGTTGGCGAAGGTGTAGACGCTCTCGGCGAAGGAATCGTTGTATTGCAGGGCGACTTCGATCACGGTGTGGCCACTGCGCCGTTCCACGTAGAACGGTCGCGGGTGCAGTGGCACGCGGCTCAAGTTGAGGTGCCGCACGAACGAGACGATGCCGCCCTCGAAGTAAAAAGTGTATTCGCGCTCCTCGCCCGGGCCGGGTCGCTCGTCGATCAGCGTAATGCTCAAGCCCTTAGTCAGGTACGCCATCTCGCGGAAGCGTTGGGCGAGCGTGTCGAAGTTGTAGTCGATCGTGGTGAAGATGGTCTGATCGGCCATGAACGAGATCGTCGTTCCGTTCGGCTGGTCGGTGTCGCCGACACGCTGCACTGGATCGAGCGGGATGCCCTCCATGTACTCCTGGCGATACAGGCCACCGTCCTTGCGCACTTCGACGCGCATCCACGCGCTGAGCGCGTTGACGACGCTGGCACCGACGCCATGCAAGCCTGAGCTGACTTTGTAGCCGCTGCCGCCGAACTTGCCGCCGGCGTGCAAAACGGTCATGACCACCTCGAGCGCCGACTTCTTTAGCTGCGGCTGCAAATCGACCGGGATACCGCGCCCATTGTCGGAGACGGTGACGGAGCTGTCGGCGTGGATCGTGACGCAGATGCTGTCGTTGTGGCCAGCAAGGGCCTCGTCGACAGAGTTATCGACGAGCTCGTAGACCATGTGGTGCAGCCCGTAAACATCGGTGTTGCCGATGTACATGCCGGGCCGCTTGCGGACCGCCTTGAGGCCCTCGAGGACCTCGATGTTGGCGCCCGTGTAATCGCCCGTGGGGCCCACGCCATTGACATGCTCGTCGTCTTGATCCACTGTGTTGTGCTCCGTTGCGCGGTGACTGGACCGCGGCGTTGTCAGTTCGAACTCAGCGCGACCGCCGGCCCGGGGCTCGGCACCGCTTCGGCGCGCTCAATGTAGAAGATCATCCCCGCTGCAACGAGGCCGCTGGCGACGTAGGCATTGCCGAGAATGCTCAGGGCGATGCCATAGGGAGACTGCAGATTGCTGGCCACCACCGCCCACACCTGGGCCATGCCCGCCAGGATCAGCCACGTCAGGAGCATCAAGGCCATGCTGGACCGCGGATGCCGTCGCACGACGGCGACACTGCGCTGAATCGCGTTCAACGGGCCAACGTTCGACACGAAGATGGCGTCCACGGCGAAGAACAGGTGCAGCAGCACGAACACCAGTGCGCCGAACACCAGCAACACGCCCATCGCCGCGACCAGCGGAGCGACGAATGCCGTAAAGGTGACCAACAGCAGCACGGGTAGCCCGAGCAGCCCGCCCACGCCAAGCAGCGCGGCGAGCAGGCCCAGCACGCGCACGACGTCGCGCCAGGTACGCCGACCTTCGGCGAAGAGCCCGGCCCCCTTGCCGGAGCTGGCAACCGCAAGACCACGATAGAACGCTCCGCCGAGCAGCAACCCGGCACTCAGACATGCAACGACGAGTGCCAGGGCGGCGCGCCAATCGGTGATGAAGGACAGGTCGCCGCGCACGCTCGGGACTGTCCCCAAACTCGGTGGCGCCAGCGGTCCGCGCGCCACGACGGTCAGCACGTTGAGCTCGCCGGTGCGCGCAATGAGCCACAGGCGAACGTCGTCGAAAGCGTTCACCAGTTCGGGATTACGCTGCGCGCGACGCGGACCGAGGGCGACCTGACGCGCCCATTCGGTCGCGCGCGTTACCGTTGGGTCGACCAGCGGCGAGTACGACACGTGCGGCCCAAACCATAGGAACACGTCCACCAGGATGGGCAGCAACAGAACCCACAGGTGGCGGTTGACCGCCACGTAGCCCGCCGAGAGCGTCTCGATCACCCCGGTCGGCGTCGCCTGTCGGCGGGCCGCCAAGGGGTGCTGCACGGTCGTAATTGTACTTGACCGGCCGATTTTCGAACGTGGCTTTCTACTCGCCGACGGTGCGTTTCACGTGCGACGCCGCATGCCCGGCATGTACATCGGAGCGCGGGCCAGCAAACCCGCGGCAGCAGCCACGACCAGGGCGCCGTTGACCAGCAGCGCGCTCGGCGCGCCGAGCGCTGAGGCGAGCGCGCCCATCTCCAGATGGCCGAGCGGCGCCGAACCGATGCCAAGCACCCACAAGCCCATCGCCCGCCCGCGCTGCTCGGATGGCACCGTGAGCTGGAGCAGTGTCTGCTGCAACAGGTCGAAGGCGCCTGAGCATGCACCAATGACCAGTGTCACAGCGACCGCTACGGGCAGCGTGGGCGCGGCCGCCAGCGCCAGCAGGCCGAGACCGTAGATCATGAACACCGTCCCTAGCAGCGGCTCGCGCCGCACACTGGGCGGCAGTACTGCCAGCGCGATGACCGAGAGCGTGCCGCCAACCCCGACGCCTGCCGTGAGCAGACCCAAACCTTCTGGTCCGGCATGGAAGACGTCGCGCGCGAGGACAGGGAAGGCCGTCGGGTGCGAGAAGCCGAAGACTTCGCAC
>Ga0137373_10005075_pt1 | contig 14305 bp, 9 predicted proteins | sample SagtaG_5_FD_104912 | JGI IMG/M metagenome (GOLD analysis project Ga0137373, IMG submission 104912) | Vadose zone soil microbial communities from Sagehorn Ranch, Mendocino, California, USA - Sage1_R_80_16 metaG | ecosystem: Environmental > Terrestrial > Soil > Vadose zone | place: USA: California...
CAAGCTTCGCCGAGGCGCTCGAGCTGCTCCTCACCGGCGACAACAGTCGGTGGAGCACACGATCCGCCATCTGGAAGGAAGGATGGCGCAACCTTCATCATGCCGAAGCGCGCATCGATGCCGAGTTCGTGTTGGAAGGCTCGAAAGGCACGACGTCGATCTCCCGTCGTTGGGCTCCGGGGGCCAAGCTGGAGGACGCCGAGACGCTGGTCACGGCTCCGGGTTCCGAGGTCTCGACGATGGACGATCTCGGATGGGCCGGCGCCGTCGAGATGTACCGTCCGTTCTTGAGCTACAGCGAGCTGGGATCGATGCTCGACTCCGGCCCTTCCGCGCTGTACGACGCGCTTTCCGCGATCCTCGGGCTCGAGGACCTGGTCGTCGCCGAGGCACGCTTCAAGGAAGCGGCCAAGGAGAGGAAGAAGCAGGCCGACGAGGCGAAGTCGTCGCTCGCACCGCTGCTCGAGCGCCTCGGGGAGATCGAGGACGAGAGAGCACGCGCCTGCCTCGGGGCGCTCTCGGGAAAGACCTGGGACCTCGACACGGTCGAGCGGTCGGTGATCGGGCCGGAGTACTCCCTGCAGGAGGAGACCGAGGGAGCGGCGCTCCGCCAGCTCACGACGCTCGAGGGCCCGGCCGCGGACGAGGTGGAGATGGCTGCCGACGGGCTCGAGGCCGCATCGGCCGCCATCGGTCAACTCGGCGGCACCGAGGCCCAACGAGCGCTTCAGACGGTCGAGCTGTTGGAGTCGGCGCTCCGGTTCCACGCGGATCATGGCGATCAGGAATGCCCGGTCTGCGGCACGGGAGCTCTGGACAAGACCTGGCGGAGGGAGACGGACAAGGAGGTCACACGCCTGCGGACGGTCGCCGAGCAGGCGGAGCTCGCTCATCGGCTCCGGAACGAGGCGACCAAGAGCGCCATGTCCCTGATGCTCGCGCCTCCGTCGCTCCTTTCCACCGCGTCGACGCTCGGGATCGCCGTCGACGATCTATCGAAGGCGTGGAAGGCATGGGCTTCGGGCACGTCGATCGACGTTGCCGAGTCGCTGGCGGCACATCTGCGGACCACGCACGCATCGCTCGTGACCGAGATCGAAGCGGTACGAGAGGCGGCCGCCAAGGAGCTACAGGCGCGCGAGGACATCTGGCGGCCGGTTGCCGCCGAGCTCGCGGCGTGGCTGGACGTCGCCAAGCACGCGGAGACGGGTGAAGCCCAGCTCGACGACCTGAAGGCGGCGGAGAAATGGCTGCGCGCAGCATCGGCCGACATCCGCAACCAGCGGTTCGCGCCCATCGCCGATCTCGCCCAGAGTGTCTGGGAGACCCTTCGCATGCAGAGCAATGTCGAACTCAAGAAGATCGTGCTCACCGGCGCGGGGTCGGCCCGCAAGGTGGTCCTGGAGGTCACGGTCGACGGCATGGAGGGCGCCGCCCTCGGAGTCATGAGCCAGGGTGAGCTCAACTCGCTGGCACTCAGCCTCTTCATGCCGCGGGCGTCCCTGCCCGAGAGCCCCTTCCGTTTCGTGGTGATCGACGATCCCGTCCAGTCGATGGATCCGGCACGCGTCGACGGGCTCGCGCGCGTCCTCGAGAACGCGGCCCGCTCCCGGCAGGTGATCGTCTTCACGCATGACGACCGGCTGGCCAGGTCCTGCCGGCTCCTGGAGATCGACGCGAAGGTGGTCGAGGTGACTCGCCGGGCCGAATCGGTCGTCGAGCTCCGGCCCGGCCTCGATCCGGTCAAGCGGTACTGCGCCGACGCGTGGGCGATCGCGAAGAGCGACGACATCGACCCTTCGGTCGTATCCCGCGTCGTCGGCGTCTTCTGCAGGTCGGCGATCGAGGCCGCATGTTCCGAGGCGATCACGCGAAGGCGTCTTGCCGAAGGCGAGGACTACGCCGCCGTCGAATCGCTCCTGGATGCCACCAAGGGACTCCTGGAGCTGTTGGCGCTGGCGCTCTTCGACGATGTCTCGCGCACGAAAGACGTCGTCCCGAGACTCGACAAGGGTATCGGACGTTGGGCGGTGTCCGCGTATCGGGGAGTGCAGGAGGCATCTCACAAGCCGATGGCTCGTGAAGCGCTCCTGGGCCTGGTCGAGGACAGCGAGAAGCTCGCACGCGGTCTGGTGCAGCTGCCGTGAGCGACGCCACCACGAGGGAGCTCCTCTACCGAGCCATCGACCTGCTCGAGCGACCGACGTCGGAGACCGTCGGTCTGTGGCCACGGGCCACCGCGGTGCTGACGCGTCAAGCGCTCGAACGAGGACTGACCGAGGTGCTGTCTGCACGGGTCGAAGGGATCGAACGGGCACCGGTACGGGCGCAACTCCTGTGCCTGAGGGTCCTCCTGGACGACACCGCGACGGCCGACGACGTGAACGTCGCCTGGTGGGCGCTGTCCCGCGCTTGTCATCATCTGTCCTACGAGCTGCCACCGACGGCGGCGGAGTTGCGGGCGTTGATCGACATCGTCGATCGTTTCGTCGAAGCGTCCTAGGGGTTTCCAGCGTGACCGGCCGAGTCCAGTCGTTAGCATTCCTCTTCACCGACATCGAAGGGTCGACCAACCTGCTTCGCCACCTGGGCGTGCGGTACCGCGCGGTGCTCCTGGACCACAGGAGCCTTCTCACGACGGCGTTCGAGCAATTCGGGGGACGGCTGCTCGGTTCCGAGGGCGACTCGCTGTTCGCCGCCTTCTCGAACCCCGAGGACGCGCTGCTCGCCGCAGCCGAGGGCCAGCTCCTCCTCGGTGAGGCGACGTGGCCGGATGACATCGCGCTCAAGGTCCGGATGGGCATCCACATCGGCGACGTGACCGTCGAGGAGGACGAGTACGTCGGCCTCGCGATCCACCAGGCCGCCCGCATCAGCAACGCCGCTCACGGGAACCAGATCCTGGTCTCGGAAGCAACGCAGCTGGCTGGTGCCGAAGCGCTCCCGGGTGAGATCACGTTGGAGCCGGTTGGGCGGTTCCGCTTGAAGGACTTCCCGGAGCCGCAACGCTTGTTCCAGCTGCACCATCCGAGACTGCCGTCCGACTTCCCCGCCCCTCGGACCGCGGGCGGACCGACGCACAACCTGCCGAGGACGTTCACCTCGTTCATCGGGCGTGACCGTGAGCTGAACGACCTGATCGACCTGCTCCGAGCGAGCTCGCTCATCACGCTCACCGGCCCCGGCGGGTGCGGGAAGACACGCCTGGCCATCGAGGCGGCGTCGGCCTCCCTGAGTCTCCGGCCGGACGGGATCTGGTTCGTCGACCTGGCGCCGGTCTCCGACCCCGGTCTGGTGTTGGCCGCCGCTGCCGAGGCGATGAACCTCACCGAGACCCATCGGGATGATCTCGACGGCGCGACCATACGGTTCCTGTCGAGAGGCAGCCCCCTCGTCATCCTCGACAACTGCGAGCATCTGATCGCCACGTGCTCCGACCTCGTCGAGCGATGGCTCGCCTCCTGCCCGTCGATGACGATCCTCGTCACGGCCCGGGAGCCACTCGGGATCGCCGGCGAGATCATCCGGCGCGTTCCCGGTCTCGACCTCGGACCCGACGGAGAGGGATCACGACCGTCGGAGGCGGCTCAGCTGTTCGTGGACAGAGCCGGCGCCCACGATCCCGGGTTCGAGCCGACCGAGGATGAACTGGCGCTCATCGCACAGCTGACTCGGCGTCTGGACGGGATCCCGCTGGCCATCGAGATGGCGGCGGGGCTGATCGGCGCGCTCGACGTGCCGGAGATCGTGTCGCGTCTCGACGATCGGTTCCGGCTGCTCACGGGCGGAAGCGGCAGGACCCTTGGGCGCCAACAAACGCTGTTGGCCACGGTCGAGTGGAGTCACGACCTGCTCCGACCGGCCGAGCAGATGCTGCTCCGCCGCCTCGCCACGATGTCGGGTTCGTTCTCGCTCGACGCCGCGGAAGCGATCTGCGCCGGCGACGGACTCGATCGTACGGAGATGGTGCAGTTGGTGCGCCGTCTGGTTGCGACGTCGTGGCTGATCAAGGAGCGAGGGGCAACCCAGGCGAGATATCGGATGCTCGAGACGTCGCGTCAGTACGCGTTGGAGAGACTCGTCGCGTCATCGGAGGCGGAGCGATTCCGCGATCGGCACACCGAGTGGTTCGTCGAGCTTGCCGAGAACGCGACCGGGTTCCTTCTCGGTGGGCCCGAGCAGGCGACCTGGTTCGATCGCGTCGAGCTGGAGCTCGACAACCTGCGGACCGCGTTGGCGTGGAGCCTCGGCGAAGGCGACGCGACCCTCGCGTTGAGGATCACCACGGCGCTGACGCGGTTCTGGGAAGTTCGAGGCCATTGGACGGAAGCGCTCCGCTGGTTCGAGCTGGCGCTGGAACGCGCGTCGGGCGCCCCGGCGCATCTGCGCGCTCCGGCGCTGGTGTCGGCATCGTTCATGGCGTTCTACCGCGGAAGCTTGGATGTGGCCCGCACCTTCGCCGAGGAGGGACTCGCCGCCGCACGTGAAGCGGGCGATGAGGTCTCCGAAGCCCGTGGGATGCGCTTCCTTGCAATGACCGAACTTCGGTCCGGCAACGAGGATGCGGCGCTCGACCTGTCGGAGCGGGCGGTCGCGCTGAGCCGCAAGACGGGCATCGGCGCGGATCTCGCGTTCGCCTTGCAGGTGTTGGGGCGCCTGACCTCAGATCCCGGTGAGGCGCGCGTCATCCTCAGCGAGGGTCTCTCCGTGGCCCGGGCCGCGAAGGATGGCGTCTCCCAGATCTATCTGTTGTACGCGCTGGGTCAGCTTGCGATCCGCACGCGGGAGGACGGGCAGGCGCGCGAACACTTCAACGAGGCGCTGGGGATCGCGCACCGGCTACGAGAACGATGGATGGCCATGAACGTGCTCGTGGCGCTTTCCCGAGTGAGCGAGGAGATCGACGCGGGCTCGGCCGTCGAAGAGATGATCGGGCTTCTCCGTCAGATCGGCAATCGGCTCATGCTGATCAGATGGCTTCGTCAGCTGGCGTACCTGCGACGGATCGAAGGCGACGTCGTCGGCGCCCGACGGTCGGTGGACGAGGCCCTCTCGGTGATCGAACAGGAAGGCACGGACGAGGCCAGGGCCCTGGGTCATTTCATCCTTGCAGGGCAGCTTGACGAGGGGGAGGGCGATCACCGGTCCGCTCTGCGTGAATTCCAGGCCGGGGTTCGTCTCGCACACCACCTCGGGTCGAAGTGGGAGACAGCGTTCGGTCTCGGCGGGATCGGGCGCGAGCTTGCTCTCGTTGGAGATCGCGCGCGTGCGGCAATGGTGCTGGGGGCCGCGGACGCGTACCGAGAGGTCGTCGGCATGCGGCCCGCGCGCCGCCGCGCGGAAGTCCTTCGCCGGACTGCCGAGGAAGTGGCTCAGCAGGTCCTGGGCGATGCCGAATTCGGCCGCCTTTGGGAGCGGGGTCGACGGATGTCAATAGACGATGTCGTGACGCTCGCGACGGAAGCTTGAGTCGCGGCCCAAGGAGGATCTGACGGCTTAAGGACTGCGACGGAGCACGCTCGGCAGTCGGCGCGGGAGCCCTGGGGCGGTGACGACGGCAGTATCAAGAGGTGGAAGTGGAGTGAATGCGCTACCGAATTGGGATTGACTGGGGAGTCCCGCATGTGCGCCTCCGGGATGGGGTCGATGCGGGCAAGGGAGGCCTGCCTTCCGGCGACGCGCGCAGACGCGTACCGATGGGCTTTGGTCAACGCGATTCCTCGAAGGGCGTTGGAAGATCCATGACCGCAAGCGGAGGCACACATGTCGAGCATGACCGGCGCCCGCCCTGGCGCGGGCGATGGTGGCTGGCCGGCGCCATGATCGTGGCCTTGGTGGCTGGAGGCGTGTGGCTGGCGCTCTTTGTCCGCACGGTCGGCGACCCACCTCGTGATATCGGGGTCGTTGTGGAGAATCGACTGGATGTCGGCGTCGTCGTCTTCGGTCAAGTCCCGGGAGAGGGAGAGCTCCGTCTTTCTGAAGTTGCAGCACACGGAACCAGGTCCACCGGACTCTGTTCCGGATATGTTCTCATCGCCAAGACCAGCGAAGGAGATGAGGTCGCGAGGCGCTCTACAAGCGAGGACCGTGACGAGATCTGGATCATCCGGACGCGGTGAGTGCGGAGGAGGGGAGCGCTCATCCGGTCGCTAGTCGCAGCCGGGCGCGTCATGGTCGGGAGCCGCTCCCCGAGGCGCAAGAAGTGATGACCCGGGGACGCCGCGGGTAGCACGCGGCGTCCGGGATTGAACCACCTTCGGCTGAGGAAGTTGCCCGGGGCTGGTCTGTGGAAGGTTGGCAGTCGCGAACGAGCCTCTCGAACGAGCAGGATCGTGGCACCTTGTCCTCCACCCCTGGCAGGTGGATACACAGCTCCCCGACCGCGTGCTCCTGCCAGTGACGGGACGCAACGCGAAGCGACAGGCACGGTCCGGCATTACCAGACCGACGGCGCAGACGGCGGGCCCTGACCTGCCGCGGGATATCTGCGGGATCAGTCGGGTCTGGGGGCACCTGTTCGTGGCGGAGGGTCGGCCCGAACTTGGGCGCTGACCTGCACGTTCGGCGTTGTAGTCCCAACGGGGTTCGAACCCGTGTCTCCACCTTGAGAGCGTGGTCTGAGCCAAGTCGCTGACCTGCGATGCCGCCCAAGAATCGCTCTTGACCTGCGGTTTCGGCTGCCAGTCGCCTCCAGTTGTTCCCCGTCGTTCTTCGACGTCATGCGGGATCAGTGCGGGATCTCGCGCGGGGTGTCCGCCTACTTGTGCTCAGCCCTCTCGCCCTTCCACGGTGAACCTTGAGCCGGTACGAACCGCGGCCGGGCCAGGGCAGTCGCTAGCATCCAGCTGCATGCCGAGTGGAGGCGGAAGAGATAGCCGTGGTTCAGTCGCGAACCGCGCCGGGAACGGCCGGCTGGCGCGTGATCGTCGGACGAGCGTCTTGGCGCTCGGCGCCCTCGGTGTGGTGTACGGCGACATCGGGACGAACCCGCTCTTCGCCATGCGGGAGGCGTTCCTCGCCCACCACCTCCGGGTCACGGAGGACAGCGTTCTCGGGCTCCTGTCGCTGATCTTCTGGTCCTTGGTGCTGGTGATCTCGGTGAAGTACGTAGCGTTCGTCATGCGCGCGAACAACGATGGGGAGGGGGGCATTTTGGCGCTCGTCGCCCTGATCCGGGGGGTGGAACTCGCGGGTCGGCGCCGACGGTGGACCCTGGTGCTGCTCGGCCTGTTCGGTGCCGCGCTCCTGTACGGCGACGGGATGATCACGCCGTCCATCTCGGTGCTCGCTGCCGTCGAGGGAACCAAGGTTGCGACGCCCGAGCTCCACGCCGTCGTGGTCCCAATTGCTGTTGTGATCCTCGTTCTCCTGTTCCTCTTGCAGCGCAGGGGCACCGCCTATATCGGACGCCTCTTCGGTCCCGTGATGGTCGTGTGGTTCACGGCGATCGGGGTGCTCGGCGCCGTGCAGATCGTCAAGCTTCCGGGGGTCCTACGCGCAATTAACCCCGGCCGAGCCGTCTCGTTCTTCGTCGACAACGGGGTCACGGCCTTCCTCGTGCTCGGGGCTGTGATCCTGGTCGTCGTCGGAGGGGAGGCCCTGTATGCGGACATGGGTCACTTTGGCCGCAAGCCGATCGTCGTGGGCTGGTACGGCCTCGTCCTGCCGAGCCTGATCCTCGTCTACTTCGGTCAGGGGGCTCTGCTGCTCAGTGAACCCGCATCGATCGACAATCCCTTCTACCGACTGTCGCCCGCGTGGGCCCTGTACCCGCTCGTAGTCCTGGCAACGGTTGCCACGGTGATCGCCTCGCAGGCCCTCATCTCGGGTGCGTTCTCGCTCACGCGGCAGGCGGTGCAGCTCGGCTACAGCCCTCGCCTTCGCATCAAGCACACGTCCGAGAGCCACATCGGCCAGATCTACGTCCCATCGGTGAACTGGCTGCTCATGCTGGCGTGTGTCGGGCTCGTTCTGGGATTCCGCAGGTCCGAGAATCTAGCGGCCGCATACGGCCTGGCTGTCAGCGGCACGATGCTCATCACCACGATCTTGTTCTTCGTTGTCATCCGCGAGCGGTTCAACTGGCCGGCATCGCTAGCCGTCCCCCTGTGCTTGGTCTTCTTTGTCGTCGACCTTTCGTTCTTCGGGGCCACCCTGTTCAAGATCCCGCGAGGAGGTTGGTTCCCGCTAGCCATGGGCGCCGTCATCTTCACCGTGTTGACCACGTGGCATAGCGGACGCGAGTTGGTTCGGAAGCGGCTTCGCGCAGGACTTCCGCTGACCGCGTTCGTGAAGAGTCTTTCCCGTCACCCGCCCGTTCGGGCGCCGGGGACGGGGGCGTATCTGTTCGGGACGCCGGGAGTGACTCCACCGGCGCTGCTGGCGAGCCTGCGTCACCACGACTCGCTCCACGAGCAGGTGCTGGTGGTCTCTGTTCTCACCGAGGAGCGACCACGGGTGCACCAGCTGAAGCGCTGCGAGATCCTCCATCTCGGGCAAGGGTTCCACGAGTTGATTCTGCGCTTCGGCTTCATGGAGGACCCCGATGTTCCCAGAGCGTTGGCCGCCAAAGCGACGCTGGAACTGGGTCTCGACCTCGATTCGGTCACCTACTTCTTGGGCAGGGAGTCCATCCAAGTGACGCCTCTACCAGGCATGGCGATGTGGCGGGAACATCTCTTCGCGCTGATGTCTCGCAATGCAACCAGCGCCGCTCAGTACTTCCGTCTCCCGCCCGATCAGACCTTCGAGCTCGGTGTGGTCGTCGCACTCTAAGGGCAGGCGCGTAAGGTCACCTCGATCTTGCCCCGCTGTCGCTGCACAAGCAAGCAGACATGAAGACAACCCCGATCGTGAGCTACCTGCGTGCTTGGTGCGCTTGGGTGGCCACACTGCGATCGCCGTTCGACGACTGCGGCGACCACGCCCACGAGTTCATCTGACGCGTGCGGGATCTGGCGGGATCTGGTCGCCCGTACCTTCTTGCCATCGTCCGTCGAAGTCGAAGATCGACCCCCTGGCCTGCGTTTTCTCGTCGTCCCAACGGGATTTGATACCCCCTCTGAGCTGCGGAGATGAGCGTCCAAGTGTGTGGGCATGTGTGGGCAGGCGCTCGCGCGCCGTTGGGCGTTGAGATAAGCAGTCTCGACATCCCGAGCAACGACCTTCAGTCTGCCGAGCCTTTCGGCTTCACCCCATGAGACGCCTCCAGTGTGGAACGCGCGAACAGCATGCGCCTGACCGCGACGGAGGTCACTCCGGAGTATGGGGGCCGGCAGTCCGCGCCATCGTCGCCCAGAGTGTCACCCGTGCCGGCCGTGGTCACCGAGATCCTGGCAGTCCAACGGGGATTTGAACCCTGTCTTCACCTTGAGAGTGTTCTCGAGCCCAGTTTCGCTACCTGCGGCGATACTCGAATCCGGTTCCTGACCTGCGGATTCGTGCTCCCGCCGTTCTTGTCAGTTCTTGACGTTTCCCGGTCGTTCGCGGGACGAATGCGGGGCGAACACGCCGGTATTACGTCATGCGCGGCCGCGTCTCCCCGAAGAAGGTCTGGTCCGTCGGAGGCTCGGTAGACGGAAGTCCATCTCGTGCGAACGCGACTGCGAACCGTTCAACCTCGTCACGCTTCGGCGGCCAGGAAAGCACTGCGACGTGTTGTCCAGTGAAGAGTGTGGACGTCGTTCTCCCATGGTCCAGGATCAGCAAGGGCTTCCCGCGCGACCGGTAATAGCGGACGAGATCCATGGCTGACGAGCCTCGGTCGTCAGCGTCGCTCTGGAGCCATAGATCGAGGACGATCACATCCGCATCGCGAGCGAGGGGACAGTCGCGCTCGTCGGCAGCGATGCAACGGTAGTCCGGTCGCCGCGGACCCGGGCACAGATCGACGTCGAAGCCGGCCATCTCGAGCCATCCGCCGACCGCTGAGCTGATCGCACGATCGTACGCAACGACCAGCGCCTCGCGGCCTGTCCCGCTTCGGGTCAGGACTCCAGCGTCCACGACCCCACCCTCGCCGGTGCTCCTCGTGTGCGGTGAGGGCCGAAAGGCCCCCATTCTCCGGGACGATGGCGCCACGCTGCTCGGCGGCCTGGGCGCTGCCATGCACCCATTTCCCCCGGCGATCCGCCACGGTCAGCCGATCCATGACGCTCGCTCTGTCTGCCCGCCGACCCGCCTCATGGAACGGAGACGGTGCTCCCATCGTGCGGGAGCCCCGTGCAAAGGCCCGCGTCCGTGTCGCATCCGAGGTCGACGATCGCTACGCTCACCGCTTCCCTCAGGACGCAGCGGGTGCTCGCCCAGGCGTGGGCAGTCGAGGGTGAGGCCAGGATGGACGCAGCCGAGGGTCATGTAGCCGGCCCTGGGAGCCATCCGATCCCATGTCCGCTCGTGCGACAGACGTGCCAACCGATCCCTTCGGTCGAGCGGCCATCCCCCCCCGATCTCGCTCGTGTTCCGAAAGAGCCATGAGGAGCCCTTCCGGGCCCCTCATGGTCGTACAGCCCGTGACGCCTCTACGGCACCGTGGCGAACTCGGTAGCCACCTTCGCGGAGCGCTCGATCTGCGTCATGACCTCCTCGGAGACGATGAGCCACTCCCTCGTGAGGTGCTCGACGACGTAGCTGCCCCTCGTGAGCAACATCCGGTACTCCTCCGTGTCGAGGATCTTCCGGATCTCCTGCTCCGGCCCCTTGACGAGGAAGAAGCCGAGGTCGGTCTCCGAGTCCCCGCTTGCGTACAGGAACGGCTCGAAGTAGGTGATGGCACCCATCCTGAGCGGCTCCCGCCAGAAGGTCACGGTCTCCGAGAACAGCTCGAACGCCTTCTCCTCGCGTCCCGGGACGAGCCTGCCGTACTTGACGATGTACCCGACGTCCATGAACATCCACCTCCCCTCTCGGAGTCCATGTCAACCCTTCTCGGCTCGGGCGTCGAGGGTCGATTGGTCCCGTGAGACCAGGGACCTCGCTTCGGGCCCCGGCTGGTCCATCCGCCAACGTGGGCCGCGGAGCTCGGCTGACGACGCGAAGAGGATGACAAGCTGGCCCCGAAGCCAGCGAACCTCACCTTCGAGCAGGCCGCGGCCGTCCCGATCTCGGGCCTGACCGCCCTCCACGCCGTTCGCGACGTCGGAAGGGTCGAGTCGGGGCAGAGGGTCCTGGTCATCGGCGCGGCAGGTGGCGTGGGCACGTTGCGGTGCAGGTGGCCAAAGCACTCGCCGCGGAGGTGACCGGCGTCTGCAGCACGACGAAGGTGGAGCTGGTCCGATCGATCGGCGCCGACCACGGGATCGACTACACCCACGAGGACTTCGCGGACGGCGTGCAGCGCTACGACCTCATCGTGGACACCGCCGGGAACCGCTCCCTCTCGCAGCTCAGGCGAGCCCTCGCCCCGAAGGGAACCCTCGTGATCGTCGGTGGCGAGGGTGGCAACCTGTGGATCGGGGGCTTCGGTCGACAGAGCGTCCGCGCGCCGATCCTGTCGCTGTTCGTGAGCCAGTCGCTGCGCTCCCGCTTGTGCCCAAGGAACGCAGCGAGGACCTGATCGCGCTGAAGGGCTCATCGAGGAGGGAAAGCTCACGCCGGTGATCGATCGGACCTATCCGCTCGCCGAGGTCCCCGAGGCCATCAAGTATCTGGCGCGGGAGCACGGTCGGGGGAAGGTCGTCATCTCGACGACCTGATGCTGCAGGACCCATACGCTCGCGATCGGGCCTGTTTACGCAAAGTCGTGGGCCGTCGACGGCGAAGCAAGCCCTTTGGTCCGGTCCGCGCCGATCCCACCAATATTCTCGAACCTCTCCGGCGGACGAGTGTTCTCGGGCGGACCTCAGGAGGGTGAAGCCCGACTGGTGTGGAGGCTTAGGCGGAACCCACCCCGCCCATTCCTTGGAAGAAGCGACTGACTGTCGTTGGGGTCGAAGGCCCGGTCAAAATGAACGACGCTCTCGTAGCCAGCTGGGCAACGACTCGCTCTGAAGAAGCAGACGCCCGAGACCTCGCCGGTCTTCTGGGAAAGGTCATCCAAGGCACCACGACCGGTTGAACCCTGGCACGCATGCCAGTAGCGGTCGAAAGGCCCACTGAGCTCAGCGCTGGCGTGCATCCGCGGCACAAGGCCATGGCAGGCCCAACCGGTCTCGCGATCCTCCAGGCCGCCGGTCTCGCCGTGCCATGCGACGGGCCCGACGTCCCGGGGTCGAGATCGTGTGCCGACAGCCTTCGCCTTTCGGCGAAGGGCGATGGGGCGTCAAGAGAGACAAGCGTGGGCCGTCGTCAATTGAGGACTGTCAGGTTGAGCTCACGAAGACGCTCGGGGTCGGCCATCAGCTCGATCTCGAGGATCTTGGTGTCCACGATCGTGAAGCCGAATACGACACGCGGCCGACCGCCCGGAGCCCACACGGCTCCCGCGGCGCCGTCCACCAACGCCGGTCGCGCCCCCTGGGATCTTCCCGAGAAGAGTCCGGCCACGGCCGACGCCCCGCGGACGCCCTTCGGCGCTCCCATTTCAACGGCCGCGTGATCGGCGATGACTTTGGCATCTGGGTCGAGCAACGCGAGGAGCGCCTCGAAGTGTCCGCCACGTGCGGCGGCGAGAAAGGCTTCGACGATCGCCCGACGGCGGGCGAGGTCGACATCGTTGGTCGTTGCCCCCTGCACTCGCCGGCGTGCGCGGCTGGCGAGCTGACGGGCCGCCGCCGGCGAGCGCTCCACGATCGGTGCGATCTCCTCGAACGGCACATCGAACATGTCGTGAAGGACGAAGGCGACCCGCTCGGCGGGAGTCAGTGTTTCGAGCACGACGAGCAAAGCCATCCCGACCGAGTCCCCGAGGAGAGCCTCCTCCTCCGGGTCGGCGACCTCGGCGCCCGCCAGGGACTCGGGAAGGCGCAGGCCCACCGGGGCCTCGGGGTGTGACTCACGTGAACGAAGCATGTCGATACAGACCCGGGCGCCCACCGTCGTGAGCCACCGTTCAAGCTCTTCGATCCCATTCGTGCCGGATCGATTGAGCCGAAGCCACGTTTCCTGCACCGCATCCTCGGCCTCGCTCCACGAGCCGAGGATCCGGTAGGCCACGACCTGCAACCGGCGACGGTGTCCCTCGAATCGTTCTTCCAGCCAGTCACGCTCGCCCATCGGTCACATTCCCTCGCTGGCTCTCGTCATACATGGTGACGGCTGAGACGCACCAGATGTGACGAAGGAGGAAGGGAGGATGAACCCGCAAGTCAGCGTCATCACACTCGGGGTCAGCGATCTGGAGCGAGCGAAACAGTTCTACGTCGACCTTGGATGCAACATCCAGTGGGATGAGGGCAGCTTCGTCGCTCTCGATCTGGGGGAGGGCTCGTCGAGACTGTCTCTCTACTCGCGGGAGGGGCTCGCCAAGGACGCTGGCGTGCCCCCGAGGGCACCGGGTTTCGCGGGTTCACGTTGAGCTACATCGTCCCGTCCGCCGAGGAAGTCGATGAGGTTCTGAGCAGGGCGACGAGCGCTGGAGCTGAGATCGTCAAGTCGGCTGGAACCGCCGAATGGGGCGGGTACTTCGGGTACTTCAGCGATCCCGACGGGAATCTGTGGAAAGGTGTCACAGCGCCGCCGCCCGCCTGAATCGGCCGCAACGGGCACGCTGAGCTCGCTCGAAAGGAGTCTGGCTCGTCTTGAAATGCCTGGTCGCGAGCGCCAGACGAGGGACCGCAAGGATGCGCGAAGAGCATCGCTGCCGCTTCGAGATCGGGCCGTACAGGAAGGCGATGTCGCATGGACTTCGTAAAGGGGAGAAAGGCATGACCCCGATGATCGAAGCGACTGGCGTGGTCAAGCGATTCGGAACGACGGTCGCGCTCGACGAGCTAGAGCTTCTTGCGGAGCAGGGAGTGATCCTCGCCATTCTCGGTCCCAACGGTGCCGGCAAGACCACATTCGTGCGATGCGTTGCGACCCTCATCAAACCAGACGCCGGGGCTGTGCGCGTCTTCGGACGCGACGTCGTTCGGGAGCCGCACGCCGTTCGGTCTGCCATCGGTCTCGCCGGTCAGTTCGCCGCTGTCGAACCGACGATGACCGGGCGGGAGAACCTCGAGATGGTCGCGAGACTCTTCGGGCAGAGCAGTGGTTCGGCCCGGGGCAACGTCGCTCGCGTGCTGGATCAGATGGGACTCACTCGGGACGCGGAGCGGCTCGTCCGGACGTATTCCGGTGGCATGCGCCGCAAGCTCGACCTCGGCGCCAGCCTGGTCGGCGCGCCGCACCTGTTGATCCTCGACGAGCCGACGACGGGTCTCGACCC
>Ga0137373_10005088_pt1 | contig 14283 bp, 16 predicted proteins | sample SagtaG_5_FD_104912 | JGI IMG/M metagenome (GOLD analysis project Ga0137373, IMG submission 104912) | Vadose zone soil microbial communities from Sagehorn Ranch, Mendocino, California, USA - Sage1_R_80_16 metaG | ecosystem: Environmental > Terrestrial > Soil > Vadose zone | place: USA...
GCTCTGTCGACGTGGGGACGCCGAGGCGGGCGAGAATCTCGTCTTGCCTGCGCGTGGCCGGCGCCAGTCGTTCCGGCCTGGCGGCGAGAACGACGCCGACGTCAGCGCCCGCGACGAGCAGATGGCGGGCGGCCGCGAGACCGCCGCCGCCGTTGCCGCCGCTTCCGGCGAGCACGAGCACACGGCGGCCGCGCGCATTGCCGCCGAGCAGCTGCCGGGCGAGCAGCGCCAAGTTTCGGCCGGCGTTCTCCATCATCTGCTCGAGCGCGATCGCGAACTCGTCGATCATCAGCCTGTCGACTTCACGCATCTGCTCGACCGAGAGCCACGGAACCGAGTCGGCAGCGACGACCGGGAATGGCATGGTGGCACGGCCGTATCGGCGCGGACGGCGTTGTTCCGGCGGCCAGTCGCGCTCGAGTTGCACGCCGAGCCCGTCGGCGACGCGGTTGACGTAGTTGTAGTAGGAGACGATCTGGTTCGCGTCGACGATCGCGCGGTCCTCGAGGCCGTGCGCGCGCAGCCTGTCGAGGTCTTCTCGAGGATCTCGGCGGGAGCGAGCGTCAGTTTGCGGGCGTACTCGAGCAGCGCGGCGAGCCGCGGACCGTATTTCTCGACGTTGCCGGAGACGACCGCCTCCGCCAGCGAAGCGTCACCTGATTCGCGGGTGAGCGCTTCGCCGTGCTGGACGACTCAGTAGTGGCAGTCGTTGACGGCGGAGACGGCGACGGCGATCGCTTCGCGCTCCGTCCGTGTCAGCCGCGAGTCGCCGAACATGATCGTTCGGTAGAGACGGACGTGCGCCGCGAGCGCGTCGGGGTTGAGCGAGTGGGAGGCGAGGATGTTCGCGAGCTCGCCCGCGCCCTGCGCCGTCTTCACCCATGCGATTCGTTCGTTGTCCATCGCTACTAGGAAACCGTAAATAGCTGCACGCGCATCAGAACGTCACCACCTGGAAGCCGTCGGCCAGCAGTCCGCGGATGCTTGGGTGCTGCTCGTATTCGTCGAGCAAGGCGATCCCTGCCTGCTCGACCTGCTCGGTGACGCCGTAGCGGCCGGCGCAGTAGCTGCATGCTCCGGCGATCCGGTCGCGGACGTCTTCGAAGGCCTCGTGGTAGCGGTGGCTCGGGTCGTCACATCGGGTGAACGGATGCCCTCGAACTCCTCGACGAGGTTGGGGAGGAGGCGCTCGAGGCGGATTTGGTGCGCGGTGTGGTCGGCACGAATCGCGTCGAGACGGTGTTCGACGAAATCGCGTACCCGCTCCTCGAGGAGATCGCGGATCCCTCGCACTTCCTCGAGGCTTTTCCCGGCCGGATCGGGAATCTCCCAGTCTTCGACGACTGTGGGGACGTACGGGCAGGCGCCGCCGCAGGCGAGCGTGATCGCCCAGTCGGCGTGGAGTTGCATCTCGAGGTCGAGCTTCTTCGGCCTGCGCTTGGAGATGTCGATCTCGACCTCGCGCATCGCCTCGACGACGTTGGGCCAGATCGCTTCGGCGGGTTCCTGGCCGGCGGACTCGGCCCGGATGTCCGGGGGCGCGTGGCGCTCGAAGAACGCCTGCGCCATCTGCGAACGGCCAGCGTTGTGGGTGCAGACGAACAGGACGTATTTCACGGTTCCTCCTCTCAGGCGGCTGCCACTAGGTTCTCGGCGAGTTCTTCGGGCAGGCCGACGGCTCGCATTTCGCGGGCGACCGTGAGGGCGTCGTAGTCGGCCCGTTCGATCGAGACGGAGACGCCGCCGTTTCTGTCCTCGAGCACGGCGAAGCTGGCGCGCGGGTCGCCGTCCTTTGGTTTGCCGACCGCGCCGCAATTGACGAACAGCACCCCGCCGTATTCGTGCACCCACGGCTTGTGCGTGTGGCCGAAGACGAGCACGTCGCAGTCGGCGAGCGCTGCGATCCGGTCGAACGTGCGTGCCGGCTTGTCCTCGAACAGGTACTCGTTCACCTTCCGCGGTGAGCCGTGCACGAGGCGAATGCGTTTGCCGCCGAGCTCGAACCGAAGGTCGAAGGGCAGCTCCCGCATGAAGTCCTTCGCCCGCTGGTCGGTGTGCACGAGCGTCCAGTCGACGGAAAGCTGTCCGATCTCTCGGTCGTGCTGGGTGACGTAGGCACAGCCGCAGTCGGGGATGTCGCGGGCGATCGCGTAGTCGTAGTTGCCGTAGATGGTCGGGATCGCCCTCGCCTCGATCGCGGCGCACACCTCGCTCGGGTGCGGGCCGTAGCCGACTAGGTCGCCGCCGCAGTAGACGGTGTCGACCCCGAGGCGCTCGATCTTCGCGAGGGCCGCGGTGAGTGCCGACAGGTTCGCGTGGACGTCTGTGATCACGGCGATCCGTGTCATCGGCGTCCTTCCTTGCGAAACCGGAGTTCCAGTGCGCGCGCACTTGGACGCGGCGTCCTTGCGCCCGCTCGCCGGAGCAGCCAGCCGGGGAGAAGCGCGGACAGGAAGCCGAAGGCGAACGTGAGCCCTGCCGCGAGCCAGGCTCCGATGAGCGCGAGGAGAAGACCACCCGCGAAGCCGGTCAACGAGAGGTTGAGGAACAGCCGCCACACGTCCTGCTGCGCGCGCGCCGGACGCCGTCGCTTCGCGACCGGGCACCGCCGGCTCGTCGACGCCGCCGCGGCGGCACTGTGCGGGTGCTGGGAAGGAGCGCGGTGCTTCACACGCGCTCCTTCTCGAGCGTTCTGTCGGGCTCGGGCTCGACCAGGTGCTCAGCCGGACGCGTGGGTTCGTCGCGGACGAACTGGTAGGCGAGCGCCCCGAGCGCAGCGCCGGCGGGCGGGGCGACGAGGTAGAGCCAGAGCGCATGCAGGTCGCCGGAGACGAGCGCCGGCCCGAGCGAGCGCATCGGGTTCATCGACGCGCCGGAGATGGGGCCGCCGAACATGGCGTCGAGGCCGATCGTGCCGCCGATCGCGATCGCGGCGGCCTCGCCGACCGCGCGCGTATCGGTGGCGACGGCCATGATCACAAACATGAGGAAGAAGCTCATCACGAGCTCCCAAAGGAACGATTGGCCTTGCGAGCCCGAGGGCAGGGTCGCCCCGACGTGGGCGATGTTCCCGAGCGAGCCGCGCAGGATCGCGGCGGCGGCAACCGCGCCGACGAACTGTGCGAGCCAGTAGCCGACGGCGCGCCGCCAGGGGAAGTGGCGGCTGAGGGCGAAGGCGAAGGTGACGGCGGCGTTGAAGTGCGCGCCCGAGATGTGTCCGACCGCGTAGATCATCGCCATGATCACGAGTCCGAAGGTGAGCGCGACGCCGACGTGGCCGAGCGCGTGCGTCTTCGCGTCCACCATCACCGCGCCGGCGCCGGCGAAGACGAGCGCGAAGGTGCCGATTCCCTCGGCGACAAGCGCGCGCTGAAGTGAGCTTGTCATCGGTGCTCTGGGCGCCCTCGCGGCCACTCTGCTCGAGCCGTCGGTCGCGGCGATGGCGGGATCTGGCGGGCCGAGGCGGGGTCGCAAAGGCAGTTGAAGATTCCGTATGCGGAATGTAGGCTCGCAGACTTTACAGCGTCCGTTTGAGAAGGGAGGCAGCGGTGGCAGACAGCTCCGCAGCACCATCGGGCGGTGGACGCCGGCTGACGCGCAAGCAGGCCCTGATCGGCGGAGGCGTGTTGGTCGCCGGCGGCGGCACGGCGGCGGGAGTCGTCCTCGCGACAACGGGGGGCGGAGGCGGCCCTTCCTATCCGCGGGCGTCGATCGCGCAGCTGTCGAGCGTCCAGCCGAATCAGCCGATCAGCTTCGACTATCCGCTCAAGGGGCAGGCAAGCGTCCTGCTCGACCTCGACCACGCAGTGCCGGAGGGGGTGGGGCCGAAGCAGAGCCTCGTGGCCTACAGCCTGCTCTGCCAGCACATGGGCTGCCCGGTGGAGTACCAACCCGCGCTTCGCGAGTTCGTCTGCCCTTGCCACCAGAGCCGCTACGACCCCGAGCGGCTGGGCTCGATCGTCCAGGGCGTCGCGATGCTGCCGCTCCCGCGCGTGCTCTTGGAAGTGAAGGACGGCTCCGTCGACGCGGTTGGCGTTGACGGCTTGATCTACGGCTATCGCGACAACCTCCATCCCGGCGAGCGTGTGGGAGGTAAAGCATGAGCGAGGAGAACGGACACGAGCAGCGGCTCAGCCGCAAACAGGTGGTCGGGGGCGCGCTCGCCGGCGCAGGCGCGCTGTCGCTGCCGAGCTTCCTGCGCGAGGGCGACGCGCTCGCCGCCGACCGGGAGACGCAGGACCTGGCGATGGCGGAGTTTCTCGGCCAAGACCAGTTGCCGGTGCCGCCCGCAAGCGCGAAGGTCCATACCTCCGCCTGCCAGTACTGCAACGTCGGTTGCGGCTACAAGATCTACACCTGGCCGGTGGGCGACACGCCGAAGGACCGAAACGCCGACGGGCCCTACCCGAAGGGGACGCTCGGCGACTGGATCTCGCCGGCGATGGTGACGCGGGCGATGGTCGACGGCGAGGACAGTTACGTGGCGGTCGTCCCCGACAAGGACTGCGTCGTCAACAAGGGCGACCATTCGCCGCGCGGGGGCGCGAACGCGCTCACCGTCTACACGACCCGCGAGCACCCGCTCACCAAGCCGACCGAGCGCCACCTCTACCCGCAGGTGCGCGACAAGAAGGGCGGGCCGCTGCGCAAGGTGAGCTGGGACGAGGCGCTCGACCTGATCGCGACCAAGATCAAGGCGGCGCTCGACAAGGGCGGGCCCTCCTCGATCGGCCTCTGGGCGGCCGACCACCTCTCCCCCGAGATGAACTGCACCTCGACCAAGCTGTTCTTCGCGCCGCGGCCGCGCGGCCTCTACGACCCGAAGCTCGGGCCCGACAAGGGCGTCGCCGTGCGCGCGATCCACAACCGCCCCAAGTGGAACTCCGAGCACCCCTCGATCGGCGACAACTTCGGCTCGGCCTCGACGCTGCTCTACTCCTACCGCGACTCCGCACTGGCCGACACCGTCCTGTACTCCGGCTGCAACGCCTACGAGACCGGAACCGTCTTCTACAACCGCGTCTTCGCCCAGCCGAGCAAGAAGATCGTGATCGACCCGCGCAAGATCGTCTCGGCCCAGAACGCCGAGGATCTCGGCGGCGTCCACCTGCAACTGAAGCCGAACACCGACGTCGTCCTGATCAACTCGCTGATGAGCGTGATCCTGAGCGAGAACCTGCACGACCCGGCCTACATCGACGCCCGCGTCGACAAGGCCAGCTTCGACAAGCTGAAGGCCGTCGTCACCAAGGACAAGTACCGGCCAGAGAAGACGGAGATCGTCACCGGCGTGCCGGCGGCGAAGGTGCGCAAAGCGGCGCGCCTGCTCGGCAAGCCACACAAGAGTTCGATCCTGTTCGAGAAGGGCCTGATCTGGTCGGGGACGCAGAACGCCGCGGTGATGAACAGCTACGCCAACCTCGCCCTCCTCATCGGCTCGGTCGGCCGACCGGGGCAGGTGTTCGGCCGCCAAGGCGGACACCAGTCCGCCTACATGTACGACTTCGACTGGCCGCATCCGCAGGCGAACGGCGACCTGCGCCGCAACCTCTGGCAAGAGCTCGAGAAGGGCACGATCGACCTGCTCTTGGTCGGGATCGCCAATCCGATCCGGATGCAGCAGCAGTCGACCCAGCTGCGCCAGTTCATCGAGAAGGTCCCGTTCGTGGTCGACATCAACATCCGCCCCTCCGACATCACCGCGGTCGCCGACGTCGTGCTCCCCTCGGCGGCCTGGGGCGAGTACACCTATACGCGCGAGAACCTTGAACGGCGCCTGCGCGTCAACCAGCGCTTCTACGACCTACCCGGCGAGGCAAGACCCGAGTACCTCATCTTCGCCGACATCGGCAAGAAGATCGCCGCCAAGTACGGGATCCTCGACGCCAACGAGTGGCAGTTCTCAAGCTGGGAAGACGTCTTCAACGCGATGCGGGTGACCAAGGAGGGGAAGGCGATCGGGCTCGACAAGGTCAGCCCGGAGGAGCTCGCCTCGCTCGGCACCAACGGCATCCAGGAGCCGATCACGCGGAAGGACAAGACGCTGATCGGCACCGAGCGGATCTACGCGGACAAGTTCGCAACCCCCGACGGCAAGGCGGTTTTCGTCCCGCACGACTACAGCTGGACGGCGGCCGACCCGCTCGCCTTCCTGCCCGAGCAAGTGAAACCGAACGCGCAGTACCCACTCTTCGTCACCACCGTCCGCTACCAAACGATCTGGCAGTCCGGCTACACCTACCGCTGGCTGAAGGTGCAGCCGGGGCGGAGCGTCCCCTTTATGGAGTTCATGGTGCACCCCAAGGACGCCGCCACGGCGGGGCTGAAGGACGGCGACTGGGCCGAGCTCTCGAACCAGTACTCGAAGACGCAGGGCGTCGTGAACGTGACCGACGAGGTGCAGCCGGGCCTCGTCTCGGCGCTCTTCGGTTGGCAGGGACCGAGCGACCCCAACCCGAACGGCGTGCCCGCCTACTACGCGAACAACCTGATCGGCGGCGGGCCGCTGCAGCAGAAGTCGAACGGCGCCTTCTACAAGAACAGCCGGGCTGCGCTGCGCAAGCTGAGCAAGCCGCCGCAGACGGCCGAGAACACGCCCGGCCTCTCCGAGAAAGACCGCTACGGCCACGTGAAGGCGCGCGGCGTCGCCGGCAATCCGCAGTCGAAGGCGAAGAACTTCGTCTCCCGCACGCTGCCGTGACCGAAGCCCTCCTCGTGCCCTCGCCGACGCCAGGCGCGCCGGCGAGGGCGCCCCTCCTCGACGGCTGGGGACGACAGATCAAGAGCCTGCGCGTCTCGGTCACCGACAAGTGCAACTTCCGCTGCCGCTACTGCATGCCGGCCGAAGGCCTGGAGTGGTTAAAGCGGGACGAGATCCTCAGCTTCGAGGAGATCCGGCGGCTGGTCGAGCTGATGGCGGCCCTCGGCGTGAACGAGATCCGGCTTACCGGGGGCGAGCCGCTCGTCCGCCGCGACCTGCCCAAGCTGGTGCGGATGCTCGCGCACACACCTGGCGTCGACGACCTCTCAGTGACGACAAACGGCGTGCTCCTCAACAAGCTCGCCGGCCCGCTCGTCGACGCGGGCCTTCGCCGCATCAACGTCTCGCTCGACTCGCTCAACCATGTCCGCTTCGCCGAGATCACGCGCCGCGAGGCGCTCGACCGTGTGCTCGCCGGGCTCGAGCAGGCGGAGCGCTACCCGCAGCTCCGCCCGATCAAGATCAACTGCGTCGCGATCAAGGGATTCACCGAGCTCGAGGTGCCGGCGCTCGCCGAGCTGGCACGGCGCAAGCCGTACGTCGTCCGCTTCATCGAGTTCATGCCGCTCGACGCCGACGAGAGCTGGCGCCAGGAGGACGTCCTCACCGGCGCCGAGATTAAGGCGATCGTCGAGGCCGAGATCGGACCGCTGGTCGAGATCCCGGCGAAGCCCTCCTCCACTGCGCGGCGCTACCGCTTTGCCGACGGCGTCGGCGAGCTCGGCTTCATCAATCCCGTCTCCGAGCCGTTCTGCTCGGCCTGCGACCGCATCCGGCTGACCGCCGACGGGCAGCTGCGCACCTGCCTGTTCTCGCGTCGCGAGTGGAACCTCAAGACGCCGCTTCGTGAGGGCGCCACCGAGGCCGAGCTCGAAGCCCTCCTGCGCTGGGCGGTCGCGCACAAGGAGCTCAAGCACAAGATCAACGATCCCGGCTTCGTCCGGGCAAGCCGCTCGATGAGCCAGATCGGCGGCTGATCGGAAGATGAGCTCGCGGCCTCCGTCCCCGTCGGCGCTCGATTCCTGGATGGCGCGCGCCCGTGACGCCGTCGCCGAGGCCTCCGGGCTCGCGCCCGCCGAGCTCGACCTCGACCAGGAGGCGGTCGACAGACTCCTCGAGCTCGCGCGCGTGGCCGCTCACGAGAGCGGCGACCGCCGGAACGCCCCGCTGCTCTGCTACCTGATCGGCAAAGCCGAGCGAGAGATCGACCTCGAGTCTCTCGCGAACGCAATCCGGCGGGTCGCTTAGCCACTGCCGCGCGCCGATCTGACCGGAGTCCTGCTCGTCGGCGGCGGAAGCACACGCTTCGGCTCGCCCAAGGCGCTCGCCGTCTACGAAGGCGAGACCCTCGGCGTGCGCGCCTGGCGCACGCTGCGCGAAGCCTGTGTCCACCGGGTGGCCGTCGGCAAGACCGCGGACGCGCTCGAGCTCCCCTTTTCGATCCTCGACGACGGGACCCCGGAGCGTGCCGCGATCGTCGGGCTCGCCGCCGGGCTCCGCGCCGCGCCCACCGACCTCTGCGTCGTTCTGCCGGTCGACACGCCGCTCGTAACCGCCGCGCTCCTGCTCCAGCTGGCAGCCGCGTGCCGCGACGCGGCCGTGCCCCAGACGGGGCCGCTGCCGGGCGCATACCGCAAGCGGGTTCTTCCGGCGCTTGAGTCCGGCGAACGCTCGATTCGGCGGGCGATTGAGCGCCTCGACGTCGCCGCCGTCGAGCTCGACCCGGCGCTGCTAGTGAATGTGAATACGCCTAACGATCTTCAGCGGCTCGCCCAGCGCGCGCGCGCGCGCTGACCATCAGTCGACACCGGCCTGGCCGCGAGCTACTTCGGTTCGGCGCAGAAATCCGCCTCGTGCGGGGCCCGAGCGGACCGCTGAACCTGATCGATGAAGCTCGTCGCCAGGTCGAGCATTTCGTCGTTCACCTCGTAATAGACCCACGTCCCTTCCCGGCGCGAGCGCACGAGCCCAGCCCGGCGAAGGGTGCCAAGGTGCTTCGAGATCCGCGGTTGCTTGTACCGCAGCGCCTCCTCGAGATGGCAGACACAGATTGGCCCGTTCGCAGCGATCAGAGCCAACAGCTCAAGGCGAATCGGATCCGCGAGCGCCCGGAAAACGTTGACAGTGACGTTGCGCGGCTCGCTGACGATATGCGGCGTAGCGATCGGCTTGCCGTCGCCGACGAGCGGCAGCGGTCGAGTGATCGCACTCGGCTCTCTCGCCTCCGACATTGCTCGAAGTGTAAACGCCACCGGCGCGGGCGTCGGAACCGAGCGCCCGCCGGGCCGTCCCAAATAGCTCGAGGTGGACGCGAGCCGTACGACACCGGCGTAGACGCGCCGCGTCGACCCGTCGCAGGTCGAGGCGTGCGTCCCGCTGTACGCCGCGGTCGCGGGGGAGCGTTGTCCCGACAGCCCTTGACAGCGGCGTGGCCGAGATGCAAAGGTCGATCCGTCAAGTCCTGTGGGCCTTCGGGTTCGCAGGACTTGGCATTTTCAGCGCTCCTCGACGTAACTCTCGACGTCGCCCTCTTGGCGTCAGCTTCGCGGAACTCACCACCCTTGGCTGCAAGGAGAGGTCGGTAGAGGAAGCCTGTAAGGGCAGCGAGGCGTCGCGCCTGTGACGATTCGCCTGGTGACCGATGTCGCTTCGATGATCCAGGCTCCAACTGGGCCATGTGTCCGCCCTGCCAAGTGAAGCGCACGGAGGCAAGGAGGCGGATCGAGGGTCTCCTCGGTCGCGTGGTGAATGGCGAGGGTCGCTACTTGCAGCGGGTGCGCGAGATCTTGGCCTTCGGTTCCTATGCGCGCGGCGCGCTCGAGGTCGGCGACGTCGATCTCGCGGTCGAGTTCGACCAGACGAAGGACGAAGCGGGTCGATGGTTCGCGACCCTGATGGCGGGCGGCTTCGACCATCTCGGCGCGCTCCGGCGCGAGCTTCGCGGGAAGCAGCGCGCGCTCGAGATCCACTTCAACGAGCTCGATGACCTGCGCAAGGAGGGGTTCGAGCCACAGTTGCTCTGGCAGCGCGGCGACTCACTCGACGAAGCGCGCGCTCGGCTTGCGGCCTTGGCGCAAGACGCGAGCGCCCGGCGTGCCGCGCGCGACACCGTTCATCCGCTACTGGCTGACGTCGAGAAGCTGATCCCGCGGCCGGCCCGCCAGGAGTTCTCGCTGTTCATGTGGGCCGGCTGGCTCGATGCCAAACTCGTCGAGCTTCCGCCGCAGCAGGCGACGAACGCTGTAACCCGCCGCCGCTTCGCCGAGCAGTGGTCCGAGTCCAACCCGCGTTTCCGTGCAGCGCACGCCGTCGCGAGCTACCTCGAACGAGAGGGAGTTGCGCCGCTCAGCGCCGGCGGCACGCTCTACTCCGACGAGCGGGAGATCCTCGATGCGGAGCGCGACTACTGGCAGCCGCGCGTCGCCGTCCACTTTGGTGCCAAGTTGCTCCAGTGGGCGATGTTCGACTTCGGCCAGGGAATATCGCGCGTTCTGGCCGTCTTGAACCCGACCGCACGCAAGCAGACGCTGCGCGCGCTCGACATGCGGACGACGGTCGACCACGAGGAGTTCTTCCAGTTCCAGCACGGCGACGCTCGGCTGCAGTTGATCGACCGGCTGGCCGCCGCCTACCGTGCTGGCGAGCTCCCCGACTACATGCTCGAGTTCGTCGACTCACTGAGAACGCGCGCGAAGTCAGCCACCTCCTGAGCGCTGGCCGCTCCCTCCGACTCGCTCGTCCTGTCCCCGAAACCTGTCCCCAACTCGCCACACCTCTTTCGTCGCTGAGAGAACGATCGCGAAAACGGCTTATCGAAGCCGTTTCCTACACAGCACCACGAGCCCGACTCATCGAGGCCCTCTGATGCAGGGAGGTGCTCCATCAGGCCGGACAAGACGGTGATTTGCGGGGAGTTTTCGGGCCTGTGGCCGATTCCATCCGCGACCCCCTCCTTGTTCAAGAGGGACTCGGCAATCATCGAAAAGGGTTGTTTTGCAGGAATTTAAGCCCTCTCCCGGACTCGAAGCGGGGACCGCCTCCTTACCATGGAGGTTTCGCGCGGCTGTTATGTGGTGCCGAAAGAGCGCTTGTTAGAGCGCTCCCTGCAATTCGGCTGATTTCTCCGCTTGTTGCACCCCCTCCCCGAAGAACCCTGAGCCGCCCCGGAAACCCTCGAACCTGTCCCCAAAACCTAGCCCCAAAAGAGCCGTGATCGCGGCGCGCGACCGCGATTGGCAGCGGTCCGCGGAGGCCAAGGCTGGCCGTTCATCGTTCTTCTTTGACGGCTGGCGCATCGAGGAAACCAGGCTAGCGCTGCGTGCGGATGTTGTCGACGAAGCGCGGCACACCGGCACGTGTGTGGGAGCGACCGGTGTCGATCCCTGCATTTACACCTCATGAGATCGCGATCCGGGCGTAGCTCGACGCTGATCACCATGCGCTCGGATTTGGCAGGATTCGTCTGATGCGGTGCGTGTTGCGGGAGGTGCGGGACGCGGATCTGGCGGTGCTGTTCGAGCAGTGGGCGGATCCGGTTGCCGTGCGCATGGCTGCCTTCACGGCGCCCGATCAGATGGACCGGGACGCGTTCGAGCGCCGCTGGTCCAGGCTACGAGCCGACGAGAGTGTGATCGCCAGAGCCATCGTCGTCGACGGCGAAGTCGCCGGAACGATTGGGTCGTGGGGCGACCGCGACGAGCGCGAGGTCACGTACTGGATCGGCCGCTCCTACTGGGGCAGGGGGATCGCGACCGGCGCCCTCGAGGCGTTCTTGACCGTTGATCCGTCGCGCCCGCTGCACGCACGCGTCGCCTACGACAACGTCGCGTCGCACCGTGTCCTTGAGAAGTGCGGCTTTCGCGTCATCGCGACTGAACGAAGCTTCGCTCAAGCGCGTTCCGCCGAAATCGAGGAATTCGTGCTGCGGCTCGAGGAGCCTGGTTCCGCGGCTTGAGGTGACGCAGCGCCGAAAAGCACGGGCCGCTCGTCGACGAAGGCTCTTTGAATCGCGTGCGGGAGTTGCCGCTCGAGGCGGTGAGGCCGCGTGCGAGCACAGTCGTCCTTGGCCTTGCCGCGAAGTGTTCGTTACCTGATCGTATAGCGCAGCTCGACCATCCCGTTTGCCCGAGGGAAAACGTTGCTGAGCTGCATCGCGCCCGGACGCGCGCGTGGACACGAGCCTGGCCGACTACGCCGCCGCGCTCGCCCGTCTCTCCGGCAGCCGCGCTAGGAACGGACGGGGAGGGCGGCCCGCCACGGCGCCGCCTCTCCAAAGCGAGCGACTACGTTTGCTGAGCCAGGGCGCTCTCGCCTGAGCGCCTCTTGCCATTCATCAGACGCAGTGAAGCGAGTGCGACATAGCCAAAGTCAACGCGCAGGGCTGGTCCGAACTATTGGCGCACGTCTGCCCGTTCGGCGTGCGGAGGTGAGCGGGAGCGACGGGTTCGACCCAGTCACAGCACGGAGAGGAAATCCAGCGTCCGTTGCGTCACCAGCGCGGCAGCTTCGGCGTCGTAGGTCGGCAGCGAACGGTCGAGAAAGAGATGCTCGCCACCGGGGTAGACGAACAGCGCGCCCAGCTCAGGCCCAACCGTCGCGACCAGCTCGCGCGCAGCGTCGATGTCGCCCTCGTGCGCGAAGAACTGGTCGTCCTCCTTGCCGTGGATCTGAACCGGGACGCCGTCGGGCCACGGGCCGAACGCGTACTCACCGGTGATCGGGTAGCAGGCTTCATACAACAGCGCGCCTCGAGCACCCGCGCGCGTCTGGGCCAACCGCTGAGCCGAGCCGACACCCCACGAGAAGCCGGCATACACCAGCGCCTCCGGCAAAGCGTCCGCCGCACTGGTTGCCTTCGCGTCGGGCGCCTCGCCGAGCTCCTTCGCGTAGGCGAGGCCTTTTCCGATGGTGTCGAACGTCCGCCCGTCGAACAGGTCCGGCGTGTGGACGGTGTGTCCAGACGCCCGCAGCTCGTCCGCGAACGCGACGACTCCGTCGGTGAGCCCCTGGATGTGGTGAAACAGTAGTACCTCGGTCATCCCAGCTCCTCCTGAACGATTGATCCATTAATTTGGAACAATCGGCGATGTTAGTCTATTCGGACGTGGCTCGCAACTCGCCTCCCCCTGATTACGACCTCGCCGACCGAATCGCGCTCACCAAGCCTTCCCAGGTGAAGGCGATCGGCCATCCCCTCCGCACCACGATCCTGGGTCTGCTCCACGAGAGGGCGGCCACGGTGAGCGAGCTCGCGGTCGCCCTCGAGCGCCCGAAGAGCACGGTTGCCCATCACGTCAAGGTGCTCGCCGAGGCCGGACTGGTGCAGGTGGTGAGGACCCGGCGGGTGCGGGCGATCGAGGAGCGTTTCTACGGCCGCACCGCCCGGATGTTCTACGTCAGTGTCGAGCGGAGCTCGGATGGTGACCAGCTGCCTCGGGACTTCAACGACTTCGAAGTCGCCGCTAGGGAGTCGGCAGCGGCGTACCGGGACGGGAAGCTGTGGGGTTTCATCCGGCACGCCCGCATCTCGGAGGCGCAGGCGTCGGAGTTCTGGGAGCGAATGGCGGAGCTGGTGGCGGAGTTCGACCGGCTTCCGCGCTCGGGCGAGACCGTGTATGGCTTCGCGATCGGCGTCTATCCCAGCGACCAGCCGACGCTACCGGGCGCCAGCGACTAGGAAGGCGCAGAAGCCGGTCATTGCAGCGGCTTCGTTAAGAGGTCCTAACTCAATGAGTTCTCCAGCCGCCGGCCAGCAGATGAGGCAGCAGGCGAGGGCGAGAAACGCTTCGTGAATTTCGTCGCTGCGGTCAGTGCGGATGAGCAGGCGGCGGCGGTTGTGGAGCCAGGCGAACATGCGTTCCACGACCCAGCGCTGGTGCCCGAGGTCTCAGCGTGCGCCGCCGGCGAGGGTGAGCACGACGTTTCCGGTCTTCTGCTGCGTCTCGACGTAGCGCGTCGCCTCGGCGATGTCCTCGAGCGGGTAGGTCCGGTCGATCACCGCCCGGTAGCTGCGCGCCTCGATCAACTCCTTGAGGAGGCGGACGTTCTCCTTGGTGTACTTGGGGATTGGGAGTGTCACGCGCTTGCTTCCGATCCACCGGGTGAGGACGGCCAAGAGGGGCACGTGCCACATGAAGCCGAGGTCGGTCTCGATGTAGGTCCCGCCCGGCCTCAGCGAGCGGCGGCACCGCCGGAACGAGTGCTTGCCGACCGCGTCGAAGACGACGTCGTAGGTCTTGCCGTTCTGGGTGAAGTCCTCCTGCAGGTAGTCGATGACCTCGTCTGCGCCGAGCGATCGCACCAACTCGACGTTCTTGGTGTTGCACACGGCGGTGACGTGGGCGCCCAGGTGCTTTGCCAGCTGCACCGCGGCGGTTCCGATCGATCCAGACGCCCCGTAGACGAGGATCGTCTGCCCGTCGCCGAGAGCTGCACGCCTCAGGCACGACAAGGCGATGGTCGCGCCGTCGCAGACGGCGGCGGCTTCTTCGACGCTCATGCCGGTCGGCTTGTGCGCCAGGGGA
>Ga0137373_10005091_pt1 | contig 14282 bp, 12 predicted proteins | sample SagtaG_5_FD_104912 | JGI IMG/M metagenome (GOLD analysis project Ga0137373, IMG submission 104912) | Vadose zone soil microbial communities from Sagehorn Ranch, Mendocino, California, USA - Sage1_R_80_16 metaG | ecosystem: Environmental > Terrestrial > Soil > Vadose zone | place: USA...
CATGGCTCGATGACTTCGTCGCGAACCTTCGCCGGTTCTACGGCCTGTACTTCCGCGAGGTGCAGCGCGCGTTCGCCGACATCTGGGAGAGCAAGAAGCACTCGGTGCGCTCGACGATCGCGCTGCGCGCGTTCGTGCAGGCGTCGCCGCCGGTGGTCGCCCGCGTCTACGAGGTGGGCGGGGATCCGCGGCCGACCGTGTCCGCCCTGCTGGCACCCTGGTCCGCTGGGATCGGGGGAGCGCGGTTCGAGACCGGCGGGCCCTGGCGCGCGAAGGCGGCGGGCGGCGGAAAGGAAACGACGCGGGTGCTCGCGAGGGAACTCGTGGCGGCGCTCGGGGAAGCGGAGGCGTGAGCGTGGATGAATTCATCGAAGGGCTGAGCGCGGAGGCTCGCGAGGCGGTGCGGCCGCTCTTGCGGCAAGCGTACGATCGAGGGTTCCGCGAAGCGCTCGCGAGCGCGGGCCAGCCGGCGGCGCAGGAGAGGGTCGAGCAACCCGCGCCGCTGCCGGCTGCGGTTCCCATAGCGGTGCCGGTAGCCGCGCCGGTGGAGTGGGTCGAGAACGCGGAGGCAGCCCAGGGTTCTGCAGCCGGCGGCGAGGGGCACGAGGACGACGAGGACGGCGCGAGCGCGGGGGAGACGCCGGTGCCGCGGCCGATCTTGCCGAACGCGATGATCGGGACGCTGCGCCGTCGGATCATCCGCACGTTCGATCTCGAGCGCTTCGACATTGATGTCGTGATCTGCCGCAGCGGCGACCCCGATCGGCGGCAGCTCAAGAGCACGGCTCGGCTCGCTCTGTATCGAAGGGAGGAGGGATGAACGAGAAGCCGCGCAAGCCGGTCGAGTGGGGTTTCGACGGCGATTCCGCGAGTGAGAAGCGTGGTGATGTGCACCCCGCGACTCCCACGGGGCGAAGGCCGCCCCTTGATCGAACAGCGCCGGGGAGACCGATGTCGGTTCCTGGATTCGAGGCGTGGTTCAAGGACGTGACCGGTAACCCGCCGCATCCTTGGCAAGCTCGTCTCGGGACTGACGACAACTGCCCGGATCGCTTGATCCGGATTCCGACCGGGTTTGGGAAGACCGCGGGCACGGTGCTGGCGTGGCTGTTCCATCGCGTGATCTGCGCCGACCTCTCGTGGCCCACGCGGCTGGTCTTCTGCCTGCCGATGCGGACGCTCGTCGAGCAGACGAAACGCGCGGTCTCGGAGTGGCTTGAACGGGCGGGACTGAATCCACAGGAGCGAGTGCATGTTCTCTTGGGGGGCCTCTCGCCCTCCGACTGGCACCTCGAGCCGAAGCGAGAGGCTGTCCTCATCGGCACGCAGGACATGCTCCTTTCCCGCGCCCTCAACCGCGGCTACGGCTCCGGCCGCGCGCGTTGGCCCATGGAGCACGCGCTGCTCAACGTCGATTGCCTGTGGGTGATGGACGAGATCCAACTCATGGACGTTGGTCTCGCGACGAGCGCGCAACTACAGGGCTTCGCGAGCGGCGATGAGCGAGACGGCAAGCTTCCGCGCCCGCGCAAGACCTGGTGGATGAGCGCGACCCTCCAACGGGACTGGCTGCGCCGCGCGCCAGACCTCAGCGGCGTGGATTCGCTTCCGGTCATCCGACTTGAGCCACCCGAGAAGACCGGCCCGCTGTGGACGGTGGCGAAGACCGTCCGCGTCGAGCGTGTGCCTGCGGTCAACGACGACAGGGCGGAGCGCTGGGCCAAACTGGTTGCTGACGCTCACGACGAGGCTGGTCGCGGGGTCACCCTCGCCATCACCAACACGGTGAAGAGCGCGGTTGCTCTGCGCAAGGCACTCGAGAAGCACAAGACGGATAGCGCGCTTCCCGCAGGCGTGGATCTTCAGCTCGTGCACTCGCGCTTCCGCGGCGCGGAGCGGCGACAGTGGGCGACTGAGTTTCTCTCTCGCGAGCAGTGCGGACCCGGCAAGAACCGCATCATCGTCGCGACGCAGGTCGTCGAGGCCGGGGTCGACATCTCGGCGAACGCACTCGTGACCGAGCTCGCGCCGTGGGCATCTCTCGTCCAGCGCTTCGGGCGGTGCGCGCGCTATGGCGGCGAGGGCCAGATCGTGGTCGTCGATCGGCGGCACAATGACGAGAGCGCCAAGGAGATCAACGCGAAGGACGATGCCGAGCGCGACAAGAAGCGTCGCGATGCGGATCGTTCGACCGTGATGCCGTATGAGCTCGAAGAACTCGAGGCTGCCGCCGATGCCATTGCCTCACTCGGCGCGGCGGGTCCTGCTGCGCTGGAAGATCTCGAGGATGGACGACAGGATCTACTTCCGCGCCTATACCCCTACGCGCCGGTGCACGTGCTCACGCGGCGGGAGCTGCGTGATCTCTTCGATACGGGACCCGACCTCACCGGCGCGGACATCGACATCTCCCGCTTTGTGCGCGAAGGAGACGAGCGCGACGTCACCGTATGGTGGTGGCCCATTCCGGAAAGCCACTCGCCGCATAGGCGCCTGCGCCCCGCGCACGACGCGCTCTGCCGCGTCCCGATCGGTGACGCGCGCAAGTGGCTTGTCGCTGGAGCAGGCAAGACCGATGACGGAGAGTCCGCAGCGAAGGAGGCCGGTGGTGGATCGACGAAGGCCCCACCGCGAGCCTGGATGTGGAGCTATCTCAACGGCGAGTGGGAACGGCTCGAAGCACGACACGTCTACCCCGGGCAAACCATCCTCATCGATGCGAACGCTGGCGGCTACGACGTGCACGTCGGCTTCACTGGGAAGGCCGGCAAGAAGATTCCGGTGGTGGCCGAGCACGCGCGTGCAATCGAGGCGGCCGATGCGGCGGATGCCGCCGACGAGCAGGACGAGCTGAGCGAAGGGGTCGGCCAGAGCAATCGTCAGTACAAGACGATCGCCACGCACGGCGCCGAGGTTGCCGTCGAGGTTCGGAAGGTTGCCGAGGCGCTCGGTCTGCACGAGCCCGAGGTGCGGGGGCTCGAGCTGGCAGGTCTTGCCCACGATATTGGCAAGGCGCATCCAGCGTTTGCCGGTGCGATCAGGGACCGAAACGGCATCGCTCAGGAGACGCCGCTGGCGAAAGCCCCGAAGGGTCGCTGGCGCGGCGTCCGCAACATGTACGACCACAGCCCCCTGGGCAAGCGCCCTGGTTTCCGGCACGAGCTTGCCAGCGCCCTCGCGCTTCTGGAACTCGCGTGGTGTGCGCGCCCCGACCATCCAGCGCTGCAAGGAGGACGCGAGGAACTCATGGACCTCACCGTCGGCCGAGAGCTCCCCGGCGGCGAGGACCGCGTCGAGAAGGATCGAGGGATGATTGCGGAGCTGATCGACCTCGACGCAACCGTGTTCAATCTCGTCGCATACGTCGTCATGTGCCATCACGGGAAAGTGCGCGCCACCTTGCCCATGAGCTCGCGCGACCAAGACAACCCTGAGCGGGACGGCAACTTGCCTATTCGCGGGGTGCGTGACGGCGACCTGCTCCCCGCGCTCGTTCTTGCTGACACCGAGGGGCGTGACTTTGAGCTTCCGCAAGTCAGGTTGCGACTGGATGCGGCGAGCGTCGGTCTTTCGCGACGCTATGGCCCGAGCTGGGTCGAGCGGGTGCTTGCCTTGCGGAAGCACTACGGCGATTTCCAGCTCTCGTGGTTCGAGACGCTTCTGCGGGTTGCCGACGTGCGCGCCTCGAAGATCGCCGAGCCTCGGGATCCACGCCTTCCGCAAGACCTCGTGGAAGTTCAGACTGTTCCGGATGCCAAAGATCGCGATGCAAAGCTCCGAAAGTGGATCGATGAAACCCTCGCCTCTGCCACGGCGGAGCCGCAAGCGGCGAAGCCTCGAGGGAACACGGGAGGGCGTACCGAGCCGAAGCGACCGCGAACCCCAGGGAAGAAGAGCCCGCGAGGCGCTCGTGGAGGAGCGCCATGACGAAGCTCCATGTTCATGAGCTCGCGGGGCTGAAGCCCGACGCGCTCGCGACGTATCTCGCGGCGCTCGGGGTCATGCGTCTCTTGGCCGTCCCCAAAGGGGACCCGAAGGTCCGCGGGTTCTGGCGCAACGAGCACTTTGTGCTGGTCAGCGAGCTCGACTGGAAGGCGATAGAGCGCTTCTTCCTCGAAGACTACGCGCCCACGCCGATCCTGGCGCCGTGGAACATGGAGAGCGGCTTCTTCTCCTTGAAGCCGACGGGCGCGAACTCCGAAGAGTCCGACGAAGCCGTTCACGATGGGAGTGAAGGCGCAGACGGCGAACCGGCCGACGACGATAAACAAGCCGAAGAGGAAGGTGACGAGACGGATCAAGCAGTGGGCGATCCGAGTCTCGATCGCTTCGCGAGCTCTTCGGCGCAGCGGCTCGCATCGTTTCGACGTGCAATCGAGATCGCGCGGGCAGCGATCTCCAGCGAGCTGCGCCGTGCAGAAGAGGATGCGTGGCGCGCGCACGACGAGATGAAGGAGAGATCGGCTGAAGAGCGCGCCATGCACGAAGACGCGCTGAAGGAGGTCGCCGACGGGGAAAGGGGCGTTGCGGAGTTGAAGGCGGATGTCGAAGCGAAGAAGGCCGTCGTCAAGGGAGTGGCGAAAGGAGCGCCGCAGCACGAGGTGCTCAAAGAGGCAGAAGAACGCGTCAAGAACGCGCAGGAGCAGCAGAAGGCCCTCAAGAAGAGGGCGAAGGAGCTTGAGAAGAACCTGAAGCTGGCGGAGAAGCGGGCCAAGGGAAACGAGCAGCTCAAGAAGCGGATCGCAAATGCGAAGGCGCACTTCAAAGCGATCCAGGGAGCGACCAAGGATCGACTGATCGCCCAGCTGCGTGCGAGCTGGGGTGTCGAAGGCCAGCAATGGGTGGATGCGGCGATCGCGCTCGACGAGAAGGGAGAGGCGGGGTTCACATCGCTCTTCGGCTCGGGCGGGAACGACGGGCGCATGGAGTACACGAAGAACCTTCGCTACCACCTCGAGGCGCTCTTCGACGTCGGCAGTGGTGATGCGCGAAATGACACGGCTGCGAAGCTCAAGGCCGCCATCTTCGGAACGCCCACGAACCTTCTCGACAGTAAGGCCGTGGGGCAGTTCTTCCCCGGCCGGGCCGGTGGCACCAACATGGGCGCGGGCTTCTCCGGTGGCGCTGGCATCAACCCCTGGGAGTTCGTGCTCATGCTCGAAGGGGCGGTGGCGCTCGTCGCCGGCATGAGCCGCCGCGGCGACGTCGAGAAGGCACGTGTATCGTCGCCATTCTGGGTGGAGGGGGCTTCCGCCGGATTCGGGAGCGCGTCCGAGCGCGAAGGCTCTCCTCGGGGCGAGCAGTGGTTGCCTCTGTGGTCGCAGCCGCTGTGCTACGACGAGCTCGTCGAGCTCATTCGCGAGGGGCGGGCGCAGGTCGGACGCACGCAGACGACACGAGCTGCCGATCTTGTGCGCGCCACCGCGCGACTCGGTCTTGCGCGTGGCATCGATTCCCTGCAGCGCTTCGCCTATCTCCAGCGCAACGGCCAGTCGAACCTCGCGGTGTCGACCGGACGGTTTCGAGTGGCGTCGCGTTCACATCAGCCGCTTCTCGATGATGTCGCGCCCTGGATCGACCGGCTCGGATGGCAGGCCCGCGAGAAGAACGCGCCGGCGAGTCTCGGCGTGATCGCGCGACGCACGCAGGAGGCTCTCTTCACCGTGTGCCGCCAGGAGGCCACCACGACGATGTGGCGAGAGCTCCTCGTCACGCTCGGGGACGCGGAGCTCGTGCTCTTGCGAGCCGGCAAGAACCCTGCGCGGCGGCCCTTGCCTCGACTGAGCAGCGGCTGGCCAGCGGCCGTGGATGACGGGACGCAGGAAGGCCGGACCGCGCTTCGTCTGGCGCTGGCACTTGCCTCTCAGCACAGGCCGCGGGAGCAAGAGGATGCGCTGTTCGTGGACTTCGTTCGACGGCACTTCCTCCCTCTTGTCGATTGGGACAAGCCGCGCTCCTGGTTCAAGCTCGACGACAAAGGGCGCGTGGTGCGCGATCCCGAGCACGTGTGTGTTGGCCGTGATCTCGTCACCGACGCGATCGCCTTGGTGGAGCGCAGGTCGATCTGGGCGCGCCTTGCGAGTGACAAGCGCGAGCGGGCAACTCGGTTGCCGCTCGAAGCAGTGAAGGGCTGCGAAGCGACTCCCGAAGAAGTCGCCGCGTGGATGCGCGGTGAGGTCTCGGACGACGGCGTGCTACGGCTCGTCCGACCTCTGCTCGCCCTCGACTGGGGCGAGGTTGCGCAACGAGGTTCAGGTGTGCCGCCGGAGCGCGGAGGAGTGCCGGATCCGCTTCAGATGTTGTTCCGCCTTGTTCACTTGCCATTCGATGTACCTGTTCAGGCGTCGGACGGGCGGACCGAGGCCGAGGTCACCCTGCGGCTCGACCCCGAACCGCTCCGACGTCTCGCTGCGGACGATCTGGACGGCGCACTGAAGGTGGCCATCCGCCGCCTCGACGCGAGCGGCCTTCGGCCGGTCTTCCGCCGTGGCATAGCCAGGCCGGGCCTTGCACGTCGCATCGCGGCGAGCCTGGCATTTCCGATCTCGCGAGATGATGCCGCACGCGCAGCGCGACTCGTCTGCAAGCCCTACGACGTGAAGGACGCCGAGGAACTGCCACCCACCCCAGTCTAGGAGATGCACCATGCCTGTCGATCTGTCCCCGCTCAAGCCGCATCACGACCTGCTCTTCGAGATTCCGCTCAAGGTCCGCCAGGGCCATCGCTTCCAGCCAACGGGGTTTCCTGACCTCGGCGCAGCCGAGTTCGATACACCCAGCGGCAGGTCGCTGCTCGTCGAGTCCGCGCAGAGTATGGCGAACCGTCTGGAGGCGGTGTGCTGGGACGAGAGCGCGTCCGATCTCGTCGAGCCGCTGCGCGGGCTCAGCTACGTGAAAGTCGTCGATGGAAACAATACCTTCCTGACGAACTCTGTGCTGGAGGCGCACCGACTCAACAGCGCCTACATCGAGAAGGCCAAAGAGCCCGGATGCCACGCTTTGATCGAGAAAGAAATCGGCGTAACGAGGAATCGGCCGATTGATCGTCCGAAGTTCGTCAAGACCGTCCTCAAGTACGACGCGGGATCGCTTCTTCACGGAGTGTTTCTCGAGAGCATGGACGGACGCCTCCGCATCGCTCGCGCGATTTCGGCGTTCATCGAGGCGGATGGGGTCAAGACCGCTGCGTCAGGCGGCGTCAAGAACGACCGCGTGCAAGCCGCCAAGGATGAAGCCGGGGGCAGGACGGCGAAGGAAGGGTTTGGCAACCTGCCCTTCCCCCGTGACGAGTACACAGCCGAGAAGGTCACGCTCTACGCGAGCCTGGATCTCGCGCAGATCCGCGGCTACGGTCTCGATGAAGACGCCACCCAGATGCTCATCCTCTTGGCGCTCTTCAAGCTGCGCTCGTTCGTGGACAGCCCCATGCGGCTCCGCACGGCATGCAGCTTCGAAAAGGGGGACGGTGAGATCGCGAGCACGAACGTCACTGGTTTCAAGCTGCCGTCACTCGAGGATTTGGTCGGGCCCCATCCCGAGAACGGTAAGGGGTGGAAGGGCGTTCTTCCATCCCTTGTCGCCAAGCTGGCCACACCAGAGCGAGGCCAAAGCGCGGCGGTCGAGGATGACAAGATGCGCGTTACCACCGTCACGTTCACGAGCTGAGCGAGTTGACGATGCTCTGCCTGACCTTCGACTTTACGGCACGGCGCTACCACGCGACGCCGTGGGGGCATCATGTGAACGAGGGGCTCGTCGAATGGCCGCCGAGCCCATGGCGCATCGTCCGGGCCTTGCTCGCCACCGGTTATACGAAGCTCGAGTGGCAGCAGGTTCCGGACGAGATGCGCCAGCTCGTCGAAGCGCTCGCAGGGAGCGAGCCGACCTACCGGCTGCCGCGCGCGACCCAAGGCCATACGCGCCACTACATGCCGGTCAAGGGGTGGAAGAAGGGCGCGCAAGCAACGAGCCTGGTCATCGACGCGTTTGTACGCCCCGAGGGAGCGCTCGGGATAGAGTGGCCCGCCGATGTGAGACCGACGCAGCGCGATCTCCTCGCGAGGCTGCTCGACCGTTTCGGGTACCTCGGTCGCGCCGAATCTCGAGTCAAGGCGCGACTGGTGTCGGAAGAGGAGCTTCCGCATGGAATGCCCGTCTCGACCCAGCGGCGAGAGGCCGACGACGAGCCGGTTCGGTTGCTCGCGCCCGTCGCCAGGATGGAATACGAAGCCTGGTGTCAGGGAGTGTCGGGGGCCCCGGAGGATCTTCTTACCGCGCTGCATGTCGAGACGAGTGCGCTTCAGAAGAACGGATGGAACGCCCCGCCAGGCTCGCGCGAGCTGGTCTACTGGCGCCCGGCGTGCGCATTCTCGCCTGCTTCAGTACGTGGGGCTTCGCACAGCGCGGAGGTCGCTCGTCCCGACACAGCGCTGTTCGCTCTTGCAACAGACAGAAAGCGCGATGTCCTTCCACTCATGGAGCGTGCGCTCCCGACCATGGCGCTCGTCCGGCGTGCGCTCTTGAGCAAGGTCGGAGACGATCAGCAGCGTGGTCGATGCCCGGAGCTAACGGGAAAGGACGAGCAAGGACAGCCACTGCAAGGCCAGCATCGTCACGCGCGCTTCATTCCGCTTTCCCTCGACGCTCGGAACCGGGGACGCATCGATCACGTCTTGGTCTATGCACCGATGAGGTTTGGACCGCTCGCGCAGCGTGCCCTTCGCCGTCTCCGCAAGACCTGGGCGAAGGGGAGCGACGACATTGCCGTCACGCTTCTGGGCATCGGGAGTCGGAAGTCCTTCCTCGAAGTCGGAGGCAACGCGATCCCGGAGCTCTCCTCGACTGCGACGTGGGCGAGCCAGACTCCGTTCATTCCGCCCCGCTTCCTCAAACCCAATGGGAAGGATTCGCTCGAGGGTCAGGTGCGCGCGGAGCTGCGCCAACGCGGGCTACCTGACCTCGCCACGGCTCCCATGGTTACCTTGCCGACGGATGAGAACGAGGCTGGGCGTCAGGCGCGGCGGTTCCGACACTTCGCTCGAACGCGCCACGGTGGCGGAAGACCGGCGCGGCCGCCTGGCCTCTTTCATCTCACCTTGACCCTCGAAAGCCCGGTTGAAGGTCCGCTCTGCCTCGGGTGGGGCTGCCACTTCGGTCTCGGGTTGTTCGTGCCCCGTGGAGGTTGAAGTGATCCAGTGCTCGTGCGTGCGCATTCCGGCCATCGTGACGCTGAGATCCAGCAGCGCCAACAGGCGGCCTGCATCCTGCTCGTTCGCGGCACCGCGGGAACTCAGGTTCTCCTCAAGTTCAAGTGGGTGGAATTCCGCACGTAGCGTGATGACGCAGCACGGAACTGCTTGTCTCCCATGCTATTGAGCGCGCCGCTGAACTACGGCATCGAGGCGGAAGGCTGTACGCAGGCCGAGCGCCACCGCCAGGCCGCGACCGGAGGACGTCGGACCGGCGGCAGAGTGGGCCGGCGGACAAGCTGCTCCGGGCGACGGCTCTGCGTGATCGGCTCACACCAAGGGTTTCCAAGCGTTCACCCTGCGATGCACGCCTCTGGATGCGCCGCGTCACGACAGCCAAGCTCCCCATCGGTTCACGATGAGTCCGTATTGCGACCCTCTTGAACTTGAGGAGAGCCGGAACTCAGCGCTCCTCCTGCGTATGCCACACGCGCAAGATGAAGATGCTCGAGGCCCGAACCTCGTAGCGCATCTCGTACTTGCCCACGAGAACGCGGCGGACCTCGCGCGGCTCGAACTGCTCGAGCTTCTCTCCGATGCGCGGCTGGTCGAGGAGTCGGCCCGCGACCGCCGTCAGCGATTGCAGCACGCGGGCCGCCGCGCGTGGGTTCACCGGCGCCAGGAAGTCTTGACGTGGCCGGCATCGACGTCCGCCAGGGCCTCGAGGGTCAGGCGGTGTCGTTCCTCCTCCTGGTCGATCCAGGCCGACAGCGCCTGCTTCACGATCCAGCCGCGGGAGCGCTCGAGGCGGGCGGCCAGCTCATCGACCTTCTCGGCGAGCGACAGTGGCACGTGCGCCGTCAGGCCGCCGGTCGAGCTCGACCGTCATTCCGCGTCGGAAATCCGTCGCCGTCTACACGCGGGGTTCAACGGGCCCGCATACCGTGCCGTATCCCAACGGTTCGCCGACGCCAGCTCGTTTCGGGCCCTAATCGGGGACCACGTCCGGAGATATACTTGCCGTTCGTCTCCGGCAGGTCGACCTGGTACTGCCTGTTAGGCGAACAACGACAAGTAGCTAGGTGCGGCGACTTGCCGGTGATGCCCACAGGGGCCATATATCATCTGCCGTCCGGAGACGAACGGCAAGACCATGAAGCCCGTCGACTACTTCGCCACCCACCCCGTGTTCCGGTTCGAGGAGTTCGCGTCCGCGCACCGGGAGGGTGACGCGCGCAAGCCTACGGCGAGCAAGGCGGTCCTTCAGCAGCATCTCCGCGCTGGCCACCTGATCCACGTCCGGCGCGGCCTGTACGCGGTCGTGCCCCGCGGCACCTCCGCAGAGAAGCTGCAGGTCGACCCGTTTCTCCTGGCGAGCCGGGCCGCACCGGACGCGACGATCGCCTACCACGCAGCGCTGCAGCTTCACGGCCGGGCCCACTCCCTCTCGCGGCGCGTCACGTACCTGACCTGCACGCGCGCGAAGCCGTTCGAGTTCCGCGGTGCCGAGTTCATCCCCGTTCCGGTGCCTCCTTCTTTGCGCCGGCTGCCCGACCTGGGCGGAGGCTTTGTCGAGGTCTCGCGCAACGGCCTGGCGGTGCGCGTGACCACGCTCGAGCGGGCGCTGGTCGACGTCCTCGCTGCGCCCCGCCATGGCGGCGGCTGGGAGGAGATCTGGCGCTCGCTCGAATCAGTCGAGTTCTTCGACGTCGACGCGGTCACCGACTACGCCCTGAAGCTGGGCTCGGCCGTCACGGTGGCGAAGGTCGGCTTCTTTCTCGAGCAGCACCGGGAGGACCTGATGCTCGAGGAGCACCATCTCAAGCGCCTCCAGGAGCACGCACCATCCCAGCCGATGTACCTGGAGCGCGGCAAGCGTGAGCCGGGCAAGCTTCTCACCCGGTGGAACCTCGTGGTACCCGAACGCGTGGTGAACCGGACCTGGGCAGAGGTGGCATGAACCTGACCCCGCAAGATATGTCACGCGAAGTGACGTCGACCGGCTTCGGCGGCGAAGCGCTCGAGAAGGTCTTCCGCCTGATCGCCCTGCTCGACGCGCTGAACAGTCACCCATTCCTGAAGACTCGGATCGCCTTGAAGGGCGGTACTGCGCTCAACCTGTTCTTCTTCGACGTGCCGCGCCTGTCGGTGGACATCGATCTCAACTACATCGGCGCGGCTGACCGCGAGACGATGCTCGCGGAGCGCCCGAAGTTGGAGCAGGCGGTGCAAGCCGTCTGCTCCCGCGAGGGGCTCACGGTCAAACGGATGCCCTCCGAGCACGCTGGCGGCAAGTGGCGGTTGACCTACGCCGCGTCGACCGGAGGTTCTGGCAACCTGGAGCTTGACGTCAACTTCATGCTCCGCACGCCGCTCTGGTCTCCCAGGATCGCCCACTGCTTTCCGGTGGGTTCCTTCAAGGCGGCTCCCGTCACCGTCCTCGACCCTCACGAGCTCGCCGCGGGAAAGCTGGCGGCATTGCTCGCGCGGAGCGCCAACCGCGACATCTTCGACGCCCATCGGCTCCTCGTCGCCCCCGACCTCGACCACGCGCGGCTTCGTCTCGGATTCGTCGTCTACGGTGGGATGAACCGGAAGGACTGGCGGACGGTGTCGCTCGAGGACGTGAAGGGCGATCCGGCCGACGCGCCGCGCGATCTTGTCCCGATGCTTCGCGCTGACCTCGCGCCGTCGCGCGGAGACATCAAGAGGTGGCTCGACCAGCTCGTGGCCGAGTGTCGTGCGCGGCTTTCGATCGTTCTCCCGCTTCAGGCCCACGAGCTGGAGTTCCTCGAGCGGCTCAACGGCGCGGGGGACATCGTCCCCGAGATCGTCACCGACGATCCGGCCATGCAGGCGATCCTTCGGGACCAGCCGGGCCTCAAGTGGAAGGCGCTCAACGTGAAGAAGCGCCTCGGCGTCGCAACCGACGACAGCGAGACACGCGACTGATGCTCCCCAAGACCCCCAATAACCGACGTCTGCTGGCGACGATGACCAACGAGCCCTTCCAGCCCGTGAGGCTCTCCTACGCGGTCCCGGATCGCGCGTTCGTGACAAAGAAGCTTCGCGGCCTGAAGTGCACCGTGGAGGTGCCCGCCGAGCGATGCTGGCAGTGGCTGTTCCACGCCGAGGCTGCGTCGCTTCGCTTTGACGCTGGCTACGACGATGTGCCGAAGGAAAAGCGGCCGATCGTTCTCGGCCGGCTCCGCTTCCCGAAGAGCGGCGGCATGACGCTGCAGACCAACTCGATCCCGCGGGCGATCGAAGCAGCCAGGTTCTTCGGTCCCCTGTTCGGTCCGGAGGTCGTGGCCATGAGGTGCCGCGTGGTCAACCGGTGCTTCGCCGCGGACGAGGGGGATCCGAACGAGTTGCTGAAGACCCTCGACCAGAACGTCACCGTGATCGACCCACGCGCGGCCGAGGTCGCCCTCCGACGGGAGTTCAAGGACGTGCGGACCATGCAGGAAGCGGAGCACGTCGCGGCGGAGCGCCTGAAGCAAAGGCTCGCGAGCATGGAGGATGTCCCCATGGTCGAGGACTTCCCCCTGGCCCCCGAGGAGGAGACGCCCGGCTTCCAGCACCTGACGACCGCGCTGCAGCTGCGCCTCATTCGAGCGGTCGAGCACTGGCGGGGCAACACGGACCTGACGTTGACCGCGATCGTCCTGCGCGCCGTCGAGGATGGCGCGCGACCGCGCGGCGACCATTGAAGGGTAGGCTCCGGGCTCCCGCTCGCCTATCGTGTACGTCACGATGCACGACGAGATCCCATCCGAATTCCGCGGCTGGTGGCGGATCATCGAGACGTCGCAGTGGGCGAACGAGGGGCTCGACATCCTGGGCCCCGCTCTGATCTCACTCACGGGGTATGGCGACCGGCTACGGATGCACGCGCTCCTTGCCCACGTCAACTGCAAGCCCACCAAGCTCGGTGTATCGTTCACCTGGGAGGGTGCATGGGAGTTCGACCCGACGTCGGGCTCTGGCCGGGTGACGCTGGGCAAAGATGGCCGACTCAGGGGCGCCATCAGGATCAAGGATGGAGACGCGAGCACGTTCATCGCAGAACGGGCGGCCGAGCTGGATGAGCCGATCCCATCCCCCCCGAGTTACCGCGACAAGTGGCGAAGGCGCTGGTGAGTGAGGGCTCACCGCTCCTCCCGCGTATGCCACACGCGCAAGATGAAGATGCTCGACGCCCGAACCTCGTAGCGCATCTCGTACTTGCCCACGAGAGCGCGGCGAACCTCGCGCGGCTCGTACTGCTCGAGCTTCTCTCCGATGCGCGGCTGGTCGAGGAGTCGGCCCGCGACCGCCGTCAGCGATTGCAGCACGCGGGCCGCCGCGCGCGGGTTCACCGGCGCCAGGAAGTCGTGCAGCCGGGCGAGATCGGCCACCGCCCTGCTCGTCCACGCGATGTTCACCGGCGGGGCGGCGGGCGAGGCTTCTTGGTGCCGAGACTGTCTGCCCAGGCCTGCACGGCCTGGTGGCCGATGACGTGGCCGGCGTCGACGTCCGCCAGGGCCTCGAGGGTCAGGCGGTGTCGTTCCTCCTCCTGGTCGATCCAGGCCGACAGGGCCTGCTTCACGATCCAGCCGCGGGAGCGCTCGAGGCGGGCGGCCAGCTCATCGACCTTCTCGGCGAGTGACAGTGGCACGTGCGCCGTCAGCACCCTCGTCCCCATGCGGTACCCCCAGAACGAACCGAATCAAAGTTAATCATGTCGATCGCTCATGATTCGGTCAAGGCCGCCGCGCACGGGGGTTCACCGGCGCCTCAAGGGATTCGTGCAGCCGGGCGGAGTGGGTTCACGGCTTGCGACAGACCCGCCGGCGGTGCCTTATGGTGGTGCCAGGTGTAACGAGGTGCCACAATGCTCTACAAGACCGTGAAAGTCCCCCTCTGGGTGTACGAAGACGCCCTCGACGCCCGCGCCGACGTCCTGCGCCAGGGCCTGCAGTTCCTCCCGAAGGAGATCCTGGAGCCCGCGAACTGCCCCCGCTGTGGCGGCGACCTCGAGGTCCTCACCGCCGGCTACCAGCGACTCGAGTGCACGAGCTGCGGTTTCAAGCAGGAGAAGATCGCCGCCAG
>Ga0137373_10005093_pt1 | contig 14282 bp, 13 predicted proteins | sample SagtaG_5_FD_104912 | JGI IMG/M metagenome (GOLD analysis project Ga0137373, IMG submission 104912) | Vadose zone soil microbial communities from Sagehorn Ranch, Mendocino, California, USA - Sage1_R_80_16 metaG | ecosystem: Environmental > Terrestrial > Soil > Vadose zone | place: USA...
CGTCTTGCCGATACCCGGCTCCCCGACCAGATGCACCACCCGCGCCCTACCCCGCCGGGCCGCCGTCATCGCCGTCGCGATCGCCGTCAGCTCCCGCGCTCGGCCCACCAGCACATCGGCCGGCTCCTGCGGCGCCACATCAGGAACGCTCCCCGACCGCTCTGCGTCCACGCGGTCGCCGTGGACCGTCGGCTGCCGGCCGGACGGCATGTCAACCTCGCCCGGTGGCCCGCACAAACGGGGCGGTAAGCCCGGCTCTCGGTTTCACACCGGGTTCGATGTCGCCGATGACGGTGCGCTGGCTGGAGTGCTGGATCGTGGCCATGGGCAATTCGAGCCAGTAGAAGGTGTCCGCAGCCGATCACGGCCGGACGCGCCGCCGTTCATCTGCGCAGTACTGGCTCTCCGACCGCTGTCCGGCCAAGCCTACCAGCGGGGAGAACACCACGGAACCAACCAGTGTGTAGTAGGGACCACGGGCAGCGGGGCTCATGACCGATCCACGGGTACTCGGCCCCACCACCAGCCTTCGCCGTACTTTCAGCGGGTACCAAGCTCTGGAGCAGACCGTGCGGTAGGAGCCATCGACATTCAGCCGTCGCGGCGCACGCACACGTAGGCGGCGAAGGTCTGCGACGGCGCGACCTCCCGCTCGACGATGTCGAACCCGACCCGCTCCAGCATCGGCTCCAGCAGCCACGAGTACGTGCTGTACTCCTCGCGAATGTGCGTGGCCAGCTCCTGGGCGGTCCACCCACGCGCCGGATCATCAGGGGCCCCTGCCAGCCACCCATCCAGCCAGCTCGCCGCCTCGCCAGGATCGAAACAGTAAACCAGATCCCGCAGGCGTAGCACCCCACCAGGACGCAGCATCGCGGCGATCCGCGCCAGCGCCAGCCCCTTCCAGAAGTCAGGCAGCTGGTGCAGCGCGTGCCGCGAATAGACCGCGTCCGCCGGCGCACCCTGGTGCTGGTAGGTGAGGAACCCGGCACGGACGAAGGCAACATTGGCGGCGCTGGCCCGCCGCGCCTTGTGTCGCGCCGACGCCAGCATGGCCGGGGACACCTCCACCGCGACCACACGATTGCAGTGGCGGGCGGCAGCGATCGCCACCTCCCCGGTGCCCGCGCCGAAGTCCACCAGCGTCCAGCCCTGCTGCAGCCCATGGCGGCGCAGCACCTTGACCTCCTCGGCAGGGTCCACGCCAGCCTTGGCGTCGTAGCCCGCGACGTAGGCGACGTCCAGGTGCTCCGGCCCAGCATGCGCCAGCTCGTCGAGCATCCACGATGCGTCCATACGACGATCATGCATCAGTCGAGGCCGAGGCGGTGGGCTGTCGCGGCGGAAGCAGGCGTAGCCCAGTATGCCGCTGCGCTGTTTTGTGAGGAGCGCCTGGGCGATTACACGGTGCGGAGCGCGTCGGTGGGCGACAGGCGGGCGGCCCGGACCGCCGGGTAGAGGCCGGCGATCGCGCCCAGGGCAAGCGCCGCGCCGACCCCGCCGGCCACGCCCGACAGCGGCACGGCCACCTGCCAGTGCTGGTGGGTGGCATAGACGGCGGTGACCAGCGCGCCCAGCACCACCCCGCCGGCGCCGCCCAAAAGCGCCAGCAACAGCGACTCCACCAGAAACTGCACCCGCACGTGCCCGCGGGTGGCGCCCAGCGCGCGGCGCAGGCCGATCTCGCTGCGCCGCTCCAGCACGCCGATGACCATCACGTTGGCGATGCCGACCCCGCCGACCAAAAGCGCGACCCCGCCGAGGCCCAGCAGCAGCGAGTTGAGCGCGCTCTTGGCGGCCGCCCGTGCGGCCAGCGCGTCGGAGGGGCGGCTGACCTGCACCTCGTTGGGTTGCTCGGGGTTCGCGGTGGCGGCCAGCACGCTCTGCACGTCGGTGACCTGGGCCGGGTCGGCGCGCAGGTAGATGGTGGTGGGCGAGCCGTCGGAGCCGAGCAGCCGCTCGGCGGCGGGGAAGCCGACAAGGGCGGCCTGGTCCAGCTCGGACGCCAGCGTGACCGGATTGAGGATCCCCACCACGGTGAACCAGCGACCGCCCAGCCACACCTGGCTGCCGACCCGGTCGATGCCGAGTTGGGCCGCAGCGGCCGCGCCGAGCACGGTAGTGGGGTACCGCGCGGTGGCGGCATTGAGCCAGCTGCCCTTGGCGAGGGTGGCGCCGACCGCCGGCAGCAGCCGCAGGTCGGCGGCGGCCACGCTGAGCCCACCGGTCTCCTCGACCGGGATCCGGTCGTTGCGGTACACCGCGGTATCGCTCACCGTGGCGATCGCCGCCGCCTGGAGCACCGGGCGGATGCGCCGGATCATCCCGACGGACTCGGTGGGCAGGGTGGCGGTCTCCCCGCCGAAGGTCTGCCCGGGGCTTACGGTGAGCAGGTTGGTTCCCAGCCGGTCGAGCTGAGCGAGCAGGTCGGCCTTGCTGGACTCCGAGATCCCGAGCACCGCCACGATCGCGGCGATGCCGATGGCGACGCCGAGCGCCGACAGCGCGGCGCGCAGCCGCCGGGTCGCCAGCCCGCCGGCGCCGACCCTGACCAGGTCGCGCAGGCGCAGCCGGCGGGGCGCGGGCACTCGTGGGGAGGCGTTCATCGTGTCACCTCCTGCCGCTGGCTGGTGGCGCCTGGCATGCGGGTGTCGGCGACCACGCGCCCGTCGCGCAGTTCCACCCGGCGCGGCAGCCTGGTGGCGATGTCGCGGTCGTGGGTGACCACCACCACGGTGGTGCCGTTGGCGTTGAGCTCCTCCAGCAATGCGAGCACGTCCGCGCCGGCGGCCTGGTCGAGGTTGCCGGTCGGCTCATCGGCCAGCACGATCGCGGGGCGCGCGATCAGCGCCCGGGCGATCGCGACCCGCTGCTGCTCGCCGCCGGACAGCTGGGTGGGCCGGTGCCAGAGCCGGTCGCCCAGGCCCACGCGGCCCAGCGCCAGCGCGGCCAGCCGCCGCCGCTGGCGTGGCGCGACGCCGCTGTAGAGCAGGCCCATGGCGACGTTGTCCAGCGCGCTCACCTGGTCGAGCAGGAAGAACTGCTGGAACACCAGGCCGACGCGGCGCGAGCGCAGCCAGGCCAGCTGCCGGTCCGACAGCGAGCCGACGTCGGTGCCGTCCACGTGGATGGTGCCGCTGCTCGGCCGGTCCAGCGTGCCCATGATGTGCAGCAGGGTCGACTTGCCCGACCCGCTCGGCCCCATGATCGCGAGCATCTCCCTCGCCGCGACGGCCAGGTCGACGTCGCGCAGCACCTCCAGCGGCGGCGGGCCAGGGTAGCGCTTGCCGACGCCGCGCAGCGCAAGGACGGGCTCGCGGGCCGCTGGCGCGTCGGCCGCCGCGGTCGCCTCGATCATTCCGGTCACTGGGAGGTCACCACCTTCGTGCCGGCGCGCAGGCCGCCGCCGGACACCTCGACCATCCCGTTGGAGAACACTCCCAAGCGCACCGCCACCAGGTGGTGCTGCCCGGCCGCGTCGATGGTCTCGACCGCGTAGCCGCCTTCTTTGAGCGCGAGCAGCGCGGTGACCGGGACCGCCAGCACGCCCCGCCGGGTCTGGGTGGTGACGTACACGTCGACGGGTGCCTGGTCCAGCCGCCCACCGGCGTTCGGGTGGTCCAGAGCGACGGTCACGGTGATCGTGGTCGTCTGCTGCTCGCCGGAGCCGTTGGTCTGGGCGACCCGGCCGACGTCGCTGACCCGGCCGCTGGTGTGCCGCCCGTCGGGCAGGACGACGTCGACCCGGTCGCCAGGCTTGACGTAGCTCTGCTGGCTGACGTCGAGGTCGACGGTGACCTGGTGCACGTTCGAGGTGACGGTGAACACCGGCCCGCCGGGCCCGGCACGCCCGCCGACGGTGGCGTTGACCGTCTGGACGCGAGCGGCCCATGGCAGGAACACCGCCGGCACCCCGGTGGTGAACTTGCTGGTCTGGTCCAGCCCGCGAGCCTTCTGCCAGCGCTTGACCGCCGCCGCGGTGGCCGCGGTGAAGTGCTCGTCGACGGTGACCTGGTGGTCGGGGTCGTAGCCCAGCGCGACCAGGTTCTGCTCCAGCTGGTTGACGTCGGGGCCGTCGTCGACGCCGACCGACAGGTCCCGCCAGGGCGGCAGGCTGCCGTAGAACAGCTGCACCGGCTGGTTGTCGACCTCGAGCAGGGTGCCGCCGCGGCGGATGACCGCGCCGGCCTGCGGCAGCCAGGTGATGCGGCCCTGCAGCGGGCTCTGCACGGTGCCGCTGCCGGCGTAGCCGAGCGTGCCAGAGACCTTGGTCTGGCCGTTGAGGTCCTGCCGCGCGACCGTGGCGGTCGAAAGCGGCGCGGCCGGCGCGGCCGTCCCGGTGTCCCGGTCCAGCCCCGGGTGGCCCCCCGCCCACCAGCCCGCCCCGCCCAGGACCGCCACGGCCAGCACGCCGGCCAGCCACCGCAGGGCCCGGCGGCGGCCAGGCGGCGCCGGGTAGGGCCCGAGGCCGTCCCCTGCCAGCGTGGCCGGCCCGCCTGGCCCTCGCCGAGCGTCGCGCGAGGGCTGCTGCGTGGGTGTCTCCTGCGTGCTCACTTGCCACCTCCACTGTTGTTGAGCGTCGGCCCCTGCCCCTTGCCGGCGTTGGGCAGGAGCTTCTGGCAGGCCTGCTGCGCCGCCTTGAACTTCGGGTCGTCTGGGTTGGGCCCTTTCCGTCCGTTTCCGCCGCTGCCGCTGTGTACCTCGATCCCGCCGCTGTTCGGGTTCGGGTCGGGGATGTCGATGCCGTGCTGGCGCATGCACCTGGCGAACGCCACCATCTGCTGCTGCTCCTGCGGGTTGGGCTTTTTGGGCTGGCCGCCGTTGGGCATGTACTTCTGGCAGGCCTGCTGCGCCGCCTTGAACTTCGGGTCGTCCGGGCCTTTGCCGGGACGCGACTTGAGCTCCTGGGTGGCGCCCCCGTTCGCGGTGAACTTCGGGTCGGGCATGTCGATGCCGTGCTGGCGCATGCACCTGGCGAACGCAAGCGCCGCCGCCTGCTTGGGGTCCTTGCTGCTGTTGGCGCTGGTGGTGCTGGTGGGCTGCCCGGACCCGCTGAGGCTGGCCACCCCGTCGGACGTGCCACCGCCACTGCAGGCCGCCACGCCGAGCGTGAGGGTCAGCGCGCCGACCAGCGCGGCCAGCCGCAGCCGGCGCCAGCGCGGCGGGCGCGGCGGGCGCGCCGGGGTTGCCCGGTCGCCGTGATCGTGCATGAGACGCTCCTCCTGGTTCTGGTTCTGGTTCTGGTTGCGGACATCCCCGGGGCGTGCGGCCCCGGGCGAGGGTTTCCCGGGCGCCGCTCGTCCCGGTCACGCACCGGTCTAGCTGGCGGGGGGTAACGTCTGCGTCTCGTGTTTGCTTTACGCGGACCTGACATGGGCCGGCGCACCCTCGTCGTGCCGGCCGGTCCGCTTGTCTGGGGCGCCGCGAACAGCGGGTCCAAGGCACCGCGAACAGCGGGGCGGGCGCGTCCCGCCCGCACGGCCGGTCCAACTCGCCAGGTCCGGGCGTGCCACAAAGGAGGCCGGCGGTGCGCGTGCTGGTCGTGGAGGACGAGGTGGTGCTGGCCGAGGCGATCGCGCGTGGCCTGCGCCACCAGGGCATGGCCGTCGACCTCGCCTTCGACGGCGCCGACGCGCTCGACAAGGCGGCGGTCAACCACTACGAGGTGCTGGTGCTGGACCGGGACCTACCCCAGGTGCACGGCGACGAGGTCTGCCGCACGCTCGCCGCCCAGGGCGGCGCCGGCCGGATCCTGATGCTGACCGCCGCCGGCACCGTCGACGACCGGGTCGAGGGGCTCAACCTCGGCGCCGACGACTACCTCGGCAAGCCGTTCGCGTTCAGCGAGCTGCTCGCCCGGGTGCGGGCGCTCGGGCGGCGCAGCAGTGAGCCGACCCCACCGGTGCTGACCCGCTACGACCTCGTGCTCGACCCGGCCAGGCGCGAGGCCAGCCGCGGCGGCCACTTCCTGCGGCTGACCCGCAAGGAGCTGGGGGTGCTGGAGGTGCTGCTGGCCGCCGACGGCGCGGTGGTCAGCGCCGAGGAGCTGCTGGAGCGGGTGTGGGACGAGCACGCCGACCCGTTCACCCACACCGTGCGGGTCACGGTCGGCAACCTGCGCCGCAAGCTCGGCGCACCGCCCCTGATCGAAACCGTCATCGGCGCGGGGTACCGGCTGTGACGCCCGACCGCCCCACCCGCAGGCACCGCGCGTGGCCGCGCTGGACGGCGCGGCTGCGCCTGACGCTGTGGTACGGCGGGCTGTTCCTGCTCGCCGGCCTGGTGCTGGTGGCCACCAGCTACCTGCTGGTCGGCCACCGGCTCATGACGTCACTCGCCGCGGAGATCACCGCGAAGGCGAGCCCCTCGTCCCCCAACGCTGTCGTGTGCGCCCAGCCGGGCAAGTGCCAGGGGCCGCTGCCCGGCGTCGCCCTGCCCGCCCCCGGCCCCAACGGCGCCTACCAGGTCACCGGCGGGCAGATCATCGCGCTCAAGAAGACTGTCCTGTCCCAGGCGATGCGCACCTTCCTGCAGACGATGCTGCTGGTGCTGGGGCTGATGGTGCTTTTGTCGCTGGGGCTGGGCTGGCTGGTGGCCGGGCGGGTGCTGCGCCCCCTGCAGCGCATCACCGCCACCGCCAAGCGCCTGTCGGAGCGCACCCTGCACCAGCGCATCGCCCTGGACGGGCCCGACGACGAGCTCAAAGAGCTGGCCGACACCTTCGACCAGATGCTCGGCCGGCTGGACGCCGCCTTCGACTCCCAGCGCCGCTTTGCCGCCAACGCCTCCCACGAGCTGCGCACCCCCCTGGCGATCAGCCACACCGAAGTCGACGTCGCCCTGGCCGACCCCGACACCTCCCCGGCCGAGCTGCGCGCCATGGCCCAACGGGTCCGCGACGCCACCGGGCGCAGCGAGCGGCTGATCGAGGGGCTGCTCACGCTGGCCCGCAGCGAGAGGGAGCTGCGCTCACCGGAGCCGGCCGACCTAGCCGACGCCGCCGCCCAGGCGCTGGAGCACGCCCGCCATGAGGACGGCGCGGCCGGCCTGCGCGTGGCCACCCGGCTCGGACCCGCCCCGGTCGCCGGCGACCCCGCCCTGCTCGAGCGCATGGTCGCCAACCTGGTCGAAAACGCCGTGCGCCACAACCAGCCCCACGGCTGGCTCGACGTCGCCACCGGCACAGATGGCGGGTGGGCCTTCGTCACGGTCGCCAACGGCGGCGCTGCCATCCCCCCCGACCAGGTCGACTCGCTGTTCGAGCCGTTCCGCCGCCTGCACGGCCGGGTCGCCTCGCCCACCCGCGGCGCTGGTCTCGGCCTGTCGATCGTGCGCTCGGTCGCCCGCGCCCACGGCGGCGACGCCCGCGCCCGGGCGCTCGCCGGCGGTGGCCTGGAGGTCACCGTCCGGCTCCCGGCCCGCGCCGAGACCAGCGTGGCCATCCCGCCACGGCAGGCCGTGTTGCCCCGCTCACGCTGAGCCGCGCCGTTCATCGTGGAGGTACCGCTCGACCTCCAGGAGGACCCACCGGTTCACCGATGCGGCACGAATCGCTCGCTCCGGAGAGGTCAGCCAGCTCCGCCGAGTATCCTCCCGCTCGCCGGGGCGAGCTCGACCTGCTGCGGGCACTGGTGGTCGTTGGGTTGGTGCTCTTCCATACCGCCGTCGTCTTCGGCGCCGGCGAGTTCCCGGTGAAGGCCGAGGCGGAGAACCCCGCGGCGATGGTGTTCATCGCCTTCGGCGCCACCTGGGGCATGCCGCTGCTGTTCGTGGTCTCGGGGACGGGGATCCGGTACTCGCTGCGGTCACGCAACGCCGGGGCGTTCGCGCGCGAACGGCTGCGGCGGCTGGGGGTCCCGCTGCTGGTCGGGCTGGTCACGCTGGTGCCGCTCCAGGGCTACCTGGGCCTGCGTGTGGCCGGTGACACGAGCTCCTACGCTGGCTTCTACGCGCGGTTCTGGCAGGTGCGGCCGTCGCCGGACTTCCCGTTCGTGGTCACCGCGGCCCCCGGCACGGGTGTGTTCCAGACGGGCCATCTGTGGTTCCTGGTCTGCCTGCTGGCGTTCTCGCTGGTGCTGCTGCCCGGCTTCGCGTTGCTTCGCCGTCCCCCGGGGACCCGGCTGGTCGAGCGGCTGGCCGGGTTGCTGGCCCGGCCCGGCGCCGTGTTCCTGCTGGCGTTGCCGCTGGCGGCCGTGGAGCTCCCGCTTGGCAGCGAGGTCGGCCTGGCCGCCTGGAACCGCTACAGCTACGCGCTGTTGCTGGGCTACGGCTACCTCGCGGCCGCCGACGGAAGGATCGGGGAGGCGTTCCAGCGGCAGTGGCGGCCCGCCATGGTGGTTGCGGTGCTGCTGTTTGCGGCCAGCGGGTCGGTGTATGCCGCCGCGCCCGCCCATGGCGACCCCTTCACCGGCACCGACCCGCTCAGCATCATCTTCCGGCTGCTCAAGACCGTCGACGGCTGGCTGTGGGTGGTCGCCATCCTGGGGTTGGCGCGCAGCCGCATCACGCGTCCCCGGAGGTCACCAGCTCGGACGGCGGCCGGCGACCGGCCTGACCGGGCGAGCGTCATGCGCCGCGCAGGTCCTGGTCGCCGTAGCGCACCAGCACCCGGACGCGACTCGGGCCCGCGTGCTTCACCGCGTTGGTGAGCCCCTCCTGCACGATCCGGTAGGCGGACAGATCCACCCCTGGCGGCAGCGCGGCCGCCTCGCCCTCGACCGCCAGCTCGACCTCCCGGCCGGCCTGGCGGACCTGGTCGACCAGGCCGGCCAGCTGTGCAACCCCCGGCTGGGGCGCAAGGCTCGGCACAGGCTCACCGGCCTCGGAGCGCAGCACGCCGAGCAGGCGGCGCATCTCGACCAGGGCCTGCCGCCCGATCCCGGCGATCGTGTCGAACGCCCGCGCCGCCCCCGCCGCGTCGCGCTCCACCGCCACCGGGCCGGCCTCGGCCTGCACCACCATCATGCTGACGTGGTGGGCGATGACGTCGTGCAACTCCCGTGCGATGCGGGCGCTGGCCCAGGCCACGGGATTCGGTGCTCGGCGCGTGTCCATGCGCTCCAGTACCTGCCCGGCGCCGCCGGGAGACCTCCCCCAGCGGAGGGATTGCGTCAGGTTGCGACCAGCTTGCCCGCCGCTGCCGTCTCGGCCGTGAGCGGCGCGCGGCCACGGAGCAGATCGGCGGCCTTCTCGGCGATCATGATCGTCGGTGCGTTGGTGTTGCCCCGCACGACCACCGGCATCACCGAGGCGTCGACCACCCGCAGCCCCGCGACCCCCAGCACCCGCAGCTCGCTGTCGACGACCGACCCGATCGCGCAGGTCCCGACCGGGTGGTAGAGGGTGTGGCAGTGGCGCTGGATGAAGTCGACCAGGTCAGCGTCGCTGTCGGAGGCCGGCACACGCAGGTCGCCGCGCCGCACGCGGGTCAGCGCCGGCTGCGCGGCGATCTCCAGCAGCACCCGCATCGCCCGCATGGCGGCGGCCCGGTCCTGCTCGGTGGTGAAGTAGCCGTGCACGATGTGCGGCTTGGCCGTCGGCAGCAGCGAGCGCAGGAACACCTTGCCGCGGCTGGTCGGTCGCAGCAGGCAGGCGCCGAACACGTAGGCGTGCTGGGCCGGCAGGGCCAGGCCCTCGTCGACGAACATCACCGGGGCCGCGTGGATCTGGAAGTCCGGTCCGGCCAGGCCGTCAACCGTCCGGAAGAACCCGCCCGCCTCGCCGATGTTGGAGGTCAACGGCCCACGGCCCTCGGTCTGCAGCAGCGCCACGTTCGCCTCGGTCTGGGCGCTGATCAGCGTCTCGACATCGGTCGCATAGCCGAGGCCGACGTTGGGGTGGTCCTGCAGGTCCTCGCCGACCGGCAGGTCCGCGCGCGGCTGGATCCCGTAGGCCTGCAGCTCAGCGGCGATCCCGATCCCCGACAGCATCAGCAGCTGCGGCGAGTTGTAGGCGCCGGCGCTGACGATGACCTCGCGCTCGGCGCGCAGCTCCGAGAGCTGGTTGCCGCGCTCGACCTCCACGCCGGTGGCGCGGTCACCTTCGAACAGGATCCGCGTGCAGTGCGCGTCGGTGATCACGGTCAGGTTGGCACGCTGCATCGCCGGGTGCAGGTAGGCCACCGCGGCGCTACAGCGCAGCCCATTGCGCTGGGTGAGCTGGTAGTAGCCGACACCGTCCTGCTCGGGCCCGTTGAAGTCGTCGGTGCGCGGGTGCCCGGCCTGCTCGGCCGCCTCTAGGAAGGCGTCCATGAGCACGTGCCGGGACCGCCCGTCGCTGACGGTGAGCGGGCCGCCGACCGCGTGCAGCCGGCTGGCGCCGCGCTCGTTGTCCTCGGCCTTCAGGAAGTAGGGCAGCACGCCCTCCCAGCCCCAGCCGTTGGCGCCGAGCGCCTCCCACTCCTGGTAGTCGACGCGGTTGCCGCGCATGTAGATCATCGCGTTCATCGACGAGGAGCCGCCGAGCACCTTGCCGCGCGGCAGGTACCGGCGGCGGCCGTCCAGGCCTGGCTCGGGGTCGGTGAGGTAGTCCCAATCCCACTTCGTCTGGAACAGCTGCCCGAACGCGACCGGGATGTGGATCTCCTGGGCGGTGTCGGGCGAACCTGCCTCCACCAGCGCAACCTTGACATCGGGGTCCTCGCTGAGGCGGGCGGCGAGCACGCAGCCCGCCGAGCCGGCTCCCACGATCACGTAGTCGTACACAACGCCCTCCTCGCCCCAGCGATGGATGCATGGTGATGGTGGACCGCTCGCGGCGCCGGACCGGATGTGTAGCTCCCCTGACCTGCCGGACAGGTCACGATTCTACAAATTCACCACGGCCGCAGGTACCAGTCTCTTCGACCACTACCTGCATGCTCGACCGTAGGGACGCATGGCCGGTGAGGCCACCTGGCACCTGCTCACCGCGGTCGTCCCCGCGGACGCGGAGGTCGGCGAGGTCGGCGGGCTCCGGTAGGCTCTGTGGCATGACCGACTGGGCGACCATCTCGTCGCTGGCCACGGCGGGCGCCACGCTGGTGCTGGCCGTGGGCACGTTCGCCTCGGTGCGCTCGGCCAACCGCGCGGCGCGCACCGCCGAGCGGACGTTGCTGGCAGGGCTCCGCCCGGTGCTGGCGCCCTCCCGGCTCGAGGACCCCTCGGACAAGATCATGTGGGCCGACAACCACTGGGCGAAGCTCAGCGGCGGCAAGGCCTCCATCGAGCTCGTCGACGGCAGCGTCTACCTGGCCATGTCGCTGCGCAACGTCGGCTCGGGCATCGCAGTCCTGCAGGCATGGCACCCGACGCCGGAGTACCGCCCGGGACAGCCCCACGCGGACCTCGACCAGTTCCGGCGCCAGGGTCGGGATCTGTACATTGCCGCCGGCGGCATCGGCTTCTGGCAGGGGGCCGTGCGGGATGGCGACGACGTCTTCCACGGGGGCGTGGTCGCCGCCATCCAAGAGCGGCGCCGGTTCGCCATCGAGCTGCTCTACAGCGACCACGAAGGCGGCCAGCGCACTGTCAGCCTGTTCTCGGTCACCCCTCGCGACGCCCGCGAGGACCCCGACCAGTGGATGTGCTCCGTCGCCCGGCACTGGAACCTCGACCGGCCGGACCCGCGCTAGCTGCACCTGCCGCGTCGCGAGGATCTGGTCGGTGCGCTGTCCGCGATCCGAACCCGCGAGTCTCCACCTCAGACGATCTGCTCAAAGCCAGGATGCTCGGTGGTCCGAGGCTGGCCTCACTGGGAGGCTGCTGAAGATGCGTGGTCCTGTCAGGACGGCCGTTTCTCCGGTAACTCGGCTCCGCCAGGCGAGCGAGTGGCTTGTCGAGCAGGGGCGGGTCGTAGCCACAGCGACACCCGGGTCGGCTGCATGGTCTGGTCGACCACGTTCAGCAGCTCAGCAGTCAACGTGTCGAGGTCGATCTGCTCGCGGAGTCGGGCGCTGAACGCCTGGATGGTCATGGCAGCGTCGTAGCGGCGCCGGTTGAAGCGCCGGTCGACCGCCCGCTGCACGCGGCGGCGGGCCGGCTGGAACACCGCGGCCACCGCCAGCGTCGCCACGGCAACGGCCAGGCTCGAGCTGCTGCCGAGCAGTTGGCCGAGCCCGAGCACCACTCCGGCGTAGCCACCGCCCAGCAGCACGGTGAGCAGCCCGTAGCTCAGCGTGCGGCTGATGATGCGGTCCAGGTCGTACAGCCGGTAGCGCAGGACCGCCGCGCCGATCGCCAACGGCAGCATGACCACGTACGCGCCGGCCGTCCACACCAGCACGACCGTGTTCTCCAGCACCGCGGCGATCAGCCCGACCAGCGCCGCCACTGCCGACAGGGCGGCCGCCAATACCACCCAGCGCAACTGCAGCCGTTCCGCGCCGCGGGCGCGGCGGAACCGCACAACCAGCGACGCCGCCGCGACCACCACTGCCAAGGCGACCAGGATCCCTGTGACGGCCCGTATCGTCAGCAGCAGTCCAGCCAGGGCAGGGACCGCGAACGGGCTGGGGACCGACTGATATGGCGGGCTCAACGGTCGGGGCAGCAGCGCCCGCGCGGCCACATACAGGACCGGCGCGACCACGGCCAGCCTGGCCCACCACCGCCAGCGGCGCGAGGGCAGCGACCCGGTCGGGGTCAGCAGCAGCACGAAGCCGATGCAGACGCGCGCCACGAGCAGGCCGGCGGAGGCGTCGTACACGGCCATCTCGAGGGCGGCCGGCAACGCCCCGGGCCGGGCCAGCGTGCCATAGTAGGCATAGCCTGCGGCGACGCCGTCCACGGTCACCGACAGCCCCAGGGTGAGCAGCAGCCACCCCACCGGATGGCGAGGCCGACGGCTGGCCAGCACCGCCCCGACCGTGCTGGCGCTGAGGATCGCGACCACGAATGGGACGCCGCTGGCATTGAGCTGGACGAGCTCGGGCCGGCCGGCCTGACGCAGCATCTGGTCGAACCAGGCGATCGGGATGAGCCCGAAGATCGCCAGCGTCCACAGTGCCCAGGCCAGCACGCCCATCCGCCAGTGTGCCCCGGGCGGTCTGACACCTGGGGGCACTGTCGCGTTCGTTGGCACCTGCAAGCCCATCCGGCTGGGTCCCTCCGCCTCGAGCGTCGTGGTCACGCCTGCCAGTGTCACCACCGTGCGTCTCGGAAACGTTACGAACAGCGCATCGGTCGTCGTAGAGCTCCTGCCGGTACTGTTCGATCAATCATGCCTAGCAGCTCCAAAGAAGCGAAACAGCGCGCCTGCGTAGAAGCGGAGCACTCGAGTTCAGTAGCATGCTCTTCCATAGTCGAAGAGACTCTCGGGTCGCATGGCCCTGCGCTTCTGCTGGCAGATGACGCCGAGACTGGAGACAGGTGGAATACGGGGCACATCTCCCCCTGATCGAGTTCGAGGGCGTGCAATGCACCCTCGCCGATCTTCGCGCCTACTCGAGGCACGCGGTCGCGCTCGGGTACCGGTTCCTGTGTGCGAACGACCACCTGATCTTCGGCCGGTCCTGGCTCGACGGGCCCACGGCGCTCGCCGCCACGATCGACGCGTCGGCGGACATGACGATCGCCACCACCGTCTCCCTGCCCGTGGTGCGCGGTCCGATCCAGACCGCAAAGACGCTTGCCGCGCTCGACGCCCTCTCCGGGGGCCGGCTGCTCGCCGGCGTCGGGCCCGGATCCTCGCCACGTGACTACGCCGCGGCAGGCGTCGCGTTCGAGGAGCGGTGGAAGCGCTTCGACGAGGCGATCCATGTCCTGCGCTCGCTGCTGGGCGGGGATCCCGAGCCCCCCGCGGGACGCTTCTACACGACCCAGGGCCTTGCCCCCCAGCCGCTCCCCAGCAGGCAGGAGGGGCTACCGATCTGGATCGCAAGCTGGGGTTCGCCCGCCGGTCTGCGCCGCGTTGCCCGCCTCGCCGACGGCTGGCTGGCGTCCGGGTACAACACCACGCCCTCCGGATTCCGCGACAGTCTGGCCGTCCTCTCCGAGCAGCTGCGAATAGCCGGCAAGAGCCCGCAAGTGCTCCCCAACGCGATCGCCACGATGTGGCTGTATGTGGCCGACACGCGCCGCGACGCAGACCGGGTGCTCGCCGACGTGCTCGCCCCGCTCCTCAATCGCCCCGTCGAGGCCTTGCGCGACCTCGCCCTCCCGATCGGATCGGCCGAGCAGTGCGCGGAGCGGATCAGCGCCTACTCCGACGCCGGCGCCCAGCGAATCTTCGTCTGGCCGCTCGCCGACAACCTTCGCCAGCTCGAGCTGTTCCAGGAGCAGGTCGTACCGCTCGTGCCCGCCTAG
>Ga0137373_10005095_pt1 | contig 14281 bp, 10 predicted proteins | sample SagtaG_5_FD_104912 | JGI IMG/M metagenome (GOLD analysis project Ga0137373, IMG submission 104912) | Vadose zone soil microbial communities from Sagehorn Ranch, Mendocino, California, USA - Sage1_R_80_16 metaG | ecosystem: Environmental > Terrestrial > Soil > Vadose zone | place: USA...
CTGGAGCCAGCCGACACTGAGACTGACTCCGATAGCTACCGCGGCGGCGACTCCAAGCAAGACGAGCGCCCGCCGCGACACGTGGAGCATCCGCACGACTCGCAGATGGACAAGGGCCCGTCCAGCCGCGGCGACCATCGTCTTGAGCCTCGCAGTGATTCCAGGAACAGTGATCACCGGGTCCTCCTCGTCTCAATGTCTCTCAAGACATTGGAATGCTGAGATGAACGGAAGATGAAAGGGCGACGCATGCTCCCGAGGACGGGCCGGGCTCTCACCGCGGGGCCGCCGGTGAGGTGTGGCGGTACACGTCCTTGCTGATCCTGTAGGCGCGCTTCTCGATCTTCAGCACCTGCGCACGAACCCTCCTCAGGGCAATTGGATCGAGGTGCACGAACTTGACCAGGGCCAAGACCTCTCTGTCCTTATCTCTGGACCCCGCCCAGCCGACTCGAACATTGCCGACTCCCCGCGCGTAGTACTTAACCTGGTACGCCTCCGGCTTGCCCGTCTCGAACTCACGAGTCACCAAGACGTCCGTGTAGCAGCGGACGGGGACACACGTCCTCGCACCCAGCTTGTAGATCTTCGCATGGTCGACCCAGTTGATTGGTGGAGGGGCGAAGCCCTGGGAGTAGCTGGGCGTCCCCAGACGCGGCTCGGCCTGCATCACCACCCCGGGTTTCGCGCCCTTCAGTCCGGCGAGCCATGCCGGGGCCGCGACGAACTTCTCCCCCTCGTACTCCTCCGGGTACTGGCCCAGGTGCCAGACATTCCCGTCGTTGTCCTGCGCGAAGAACGCGAGCTCCCCCTCGACCAGCGCGCCCTCCGTGTAATCCAGCTCCCAGATCATGACCGTCCGCACGCCGTCGATCACCTTCGTCAGGTCCGTGACTGTGAACACGACGCGGTGACGAACGCGCTTACCTTCTTCCCTCGTCGACCCCTCGAAGACGAGTCGCTTGCCAGCGGGAAGCGGGAACCACTCATTGTCAACTTTGGTCGAGCGATCGAAATTCTTGCGGTCGAAGTCCTTCGCACTGATCGGTCTCTCTGGGGCTCCGCCGCGAGCGACCGCGTTCGAACGAGCGTTACCGCCGCATGCGGAAGCGAAAAGCAGCAGAAGCAAGCAAGCTACCCCGGCTGTCGCGCGAGAACGGACCATCTCGACCTCCTGTCGTGGCCGGTGATCGAGAGGGAGATCACGGACGCGCGGCAAGAACAGCCCTACCCCTCCCGAAACGCAAATAGAGCGACGGCAAGACGAACAGATTGATCAACGTCGAAGTCACGAGGCCGCCGAGAATGACGATTGCCAACGGATACTCGATCTCGTGTCCTGGAATGTCGCCCGCAACCACCAGCGGCATGAGCGCCAGAGCCGTCGCCAGCGACGTCATCAAGATCGGCGACAGCCGCTCCCGCGCGCCGCGCAGGACAAGCGCAGGGCCAAAGGTTTCGCCCTCGGACCGCTCGAGATGCTGGAAGTGGTTGATCATCAGGATGCCGTTGCGAGCGGCGATCCCGAACACCGTGTAGAAGCCGACGAGCGAGCCGAGCGAGAGTGTTCGCCCGAACACGAATGCCGCTAGAGCTCCGCCCACCAGCGCGATCGGGAGGGTGCAGAAGGAGAGCGTTGCGAGACGCCAGCTCCCGAACGAGGCCTGCAAGAGGGCGAAGATCAGGATCGCAGCGCCGATCCCGAAGATGAACAATCGATTCGCGGCAGCCTTGCGCTCCTTGTACTCGCCGAGCAGCTCCGCGTGGTATCCGGTCGGGAACGTGAGCTTCCCGAGCCGGCGGTCGACCTCACGCGCGATGCTGCCGAGATCGCTTTCGCCCACACCGGCGGCGACGTCGATGCTCCTCGAGAGGTGTTCATGGTGCACGACGTTCGGAGTCGGTCTGATGCGCACGCTGGCCACGTCTCCCAAGGCGACGTGACCGCCCGCGGGCGTGTCGATCGGAAGCTCGCGGATACTCGTCAGGCTGTTGCGCGTCTCGGGTGTACTCCAGACGTGCACGTCGTAGGCCCTTCCGCCCCAGAAGATGTCACCGACTTCTTCACTCTCCATCAACGTGGCCGACGCACGACGTACGTCGCCCGGTTTGATTCCGTAGCGTCGGGCTGCCGCGAGGTCGACCTCGACCTGCACCTGTGGCACCCCTTCCTGGAACTCCACGAACGGGTCTTCGATTCCGTCGACCCTCGAGAGGATCGCCCGTACCTGATCTGCCGTCCGACGAAGTGTGTCCAGGTTCGGGCCGAAGATACGCACGACGATCGGCTCACTCGAACCCGCGAGTACTTCGTCGATCCGCTCGTTCAAATAGGTCTGGACGTCGTGAAAGATCCCGGGATAGCTGTCGACCACCTCTTCGATCGCGGCCAATGTTTTGTCGTAGTCGGCGGAGGGGTCCATGCTGATCCAGTTCTCGCCGAAATTGACCCCTACGGTTTCGTCCGCCAGAAAGGCCTGCCCGATGTGAGACCCGAAGTGGCCGACTCCTGGAATGGAGCGCAGCTCACGACTCGCTCGAGCGACGATCCGATTCTGCTCCGGAAGCGAGGTTCCGGGTTTCGTGATCCAGTGCCCCAGGAAGTCCCGCTCCTTGAACGTCGGGATCAGCGATTCGCCGAGAGAGGGAACCACCGCCACGCCGGCTGCCACTGTGACGCCTACGGCGAAGTACACCCGACTTGGACTGAAGACCACTCGCGAGAGAAGGCGCTCGTAGCGATGCTCTAACCACCGGCTGAGGGGGGACTCCCGGCGCACGAGCGGCGCTTTCCGCAGGAGAATCAGGCTCAACGCGGGCGTGACCGTCAGGGCCGTCAGCAGGGAAACCGCGACCGCCAACACGTACGAGAACGCAAGGGGGCGGAAGAATGCGCCGGTGAGACCCTGCAGGAAGAAGATCGGGACCATCGCGACGACGATGATCAGGGTCGCGTACACGATTGGACCCCGCACCTCGAGCGAGGACTCGAGCACGATGGCTGCACTCGCCTTGGCGCTTCCGTCCTTACGATGCTCGCGTAGACGCCGCACGATGTTCTGCACGTCGATGATCGCGTCGTCGACGACCACGCCGAGGGCAATCACTAGCCCTGCAAGGACCATCACGTTGATCGTGTCGCCACGGGCGTAGAGCGTGAGCCCTGCTGCCACCAGTGACAACGGGATCGCCACCACGCTGATCACTGCCGCGCGCCACTCGAAGAGAAAGGCACCGAGAACGAGGACGACGAGAAGAGCGCCGATGATCAGCGCTCGGGTGAGATTGTCGATCGACGCCTCGATGAAGTTTGACGCCCGGAAGATGTGCGTGTCGATCTCGATACCGCGTAGACCAGGCCGCATCTCGTCGAGCGCTTCTTCCACTCCGTGCGTTACGTCCAGCGTGTTCCCCCACGGAAACTTCTCGACGACGAGCAGGAGCCCGGGGCCGTCGTTGATAACAGCGTCACCCGCGAGCGGCATATAGCCGTCCACGACGTCCGCAACCTCATCGAGGCGCACGTTGCCGCCGTCGGTCCCTTCGACAGGCACCTTCGCCAGGTTCTTCGACGTGACGATGGGCAGGACGTGCCGAATGGCGAGGCGTTGATTCGGAGTGTCGAGGAATCCCCCCGTACCGATCACCGCGCCTGACGAAAATCTCAGTAGCCCTGCATCCAAGGAATCCGCGGTGGTCTCCATGACTTGCTCCAGCGACACACCGCGGTCCTGCATGCGCTTCGGATCCGCCAGCACGTGCAGCTGTTGAAGGTGCTCGCCCCAGAGTGCGACATTTGCCACGCCTCGAACTCGCAGCAAGCGCGCCCTGATCTTCCAGTAGGCAATAGTCGACAACCGGGTGATCGAGAGGTTGTGCGACGAGATTCCGATCTTCATCACCCGGCTGGTGGTGGATGTGGTTGGCATGATGAAAGGAGGAGCCGCCCAGGTCGGCAATGTCGGCCCCACCGTGGCGACACGCTCCGAGACCAGTTGTCGGGCACGGAAGATGTCGGTCCCCGGCTTGAAGAGAAGCTCGATCGACGACAGCTGCGGGATCGACTTCGACCGAACGAGGTCGAGTCCGGGCATTCCCTGCAGGGTCTGCTCCAACGGAACGGTGACCAGGCCTTCCACCTCGGCGGCGGAAAGCCCGAGGCAGATGGTCTGGATCTCCACACGCGGCGGCGCAAACTCGGGAAAGGCGTCCACCGGCATGGCGCGAAGCTGCTGGCCGCCGAAGAGCATCAACGCCGCGCCGGCGGCGACGACGACGAACCGAAACTTCAGACTCGACCCGACGATCCAGCGAATCATCGTTTTGTCTGTCCGGCCGAGCTCAAGTCAGTCTTCTTCGATTTCGCCGTACTCGATGCCCCACAACTCGGCGGAGCCGACCGTGACGACCGCGGTGCCATCGCGAGGCCCATCCGAAAGAACAGCGAGGTTGCCCTTGATCGAGTCGATCCGGATGTCGTGTCGGACGAAGACGAGGGGCTTCGGACTCGTGTACGTCCAGGTATCGCCGTTCGAGTCGTAAAGCACCGCTGCATACGGAATGACTGTCTGTCGCGCTCCGTTCACGAGCGCGTCGGAAACCCGAGCAGTCTTGATGTCGAGCCGTTTGACAGCGCTAGGCCTCAAAACTACGCGCTTGAGGCCCGACTTCCCGATGGGCTCGACGGTTGCCCAGGGGCTTGCCTCCACAACAGCTTCTGCCTGCGGGCTCGAAGCCACGCCTTCGTACACCGCGAAGGCGGTTAGACCGGCAAGGACCATCGCCCCGATCATGGTTAGCCAGCGACGGTTCCGTCGGGATGCGTGGTAACGCGATAGCTCCATCTCTTCCTCACTCCCTCGTCGTCAGATCCCGAGGCAAATCGCCCTCCTATGAGCTTGATTCCGAACGGACGGGTATCTCCTGGGGCGCGCTCCTTCGACGAGCAAACGTTTTGGCGCGCCGTTGCAGGACAGCTGCAAGCGACTCTGCCGCTTCCCGTCCAGAGCTCGACCCGAACCGCAAATAGAGCGTCGGTAGGACGAAGAGGGTGAGCAGAGTCGACGTGATCAGCCCGCCGAGGATGACCACGGCCATCGGGTGAACGAGCTCGAAGCCGGCAATCGGGCCGGCAATCACCAGCGGCAGGAAGACGAGCGCCGTCGCGGTAGCGCCCATCAGAATCGGCGGGAGGCATTCCCCCGCTCCGCGGAGGACCAGCTCAGGCCCAAAGGGCTCACGGTCGCGTTGCTCGAGCTGCCGGTAACGACTGATCGACAGGATGCTGTTGCGCGCGGCAAGCCCGAAGACGGCGAAGAACCCGACGTACGAGCCGAACGAGAGCGTGCCGCCGTCGGCCAGCGCCGCGAGCAGCCCCCCGACGACGGCGATCGGCAGCGTCAGGAGGCACAGCGTCGCCAGGCGCCAACTGCTGAACGCCACTTGGAGCAGGAGCAAGATGCCGATCAGCGCCGCGATCCCGATCGAGATCAGGCGACCCTCCGGCTGACCCTTCGCAGCCAACACCTCGGGATGAACCTCGAGCGGGAAGGCGACCTGCTCGAGCGCCCGCCTGACGTCATGCGCCGCAGCACCCACATTGCGCCCGTGCACGTTCGCGGCAACGTCGACGTAACGCGAGACCGCCTGACGCCGGATCACCGTGGCGCTCGGCACGATCCGGACATCGGCAACCTGCCCGAGTCGGACGTGACCGCCCGCCGGGGTGTCGATCAGCAGCTGACGAAGTCCGGTCGGACTCCCGCGCGTCTCGGGCGTGCCCCAGACCACGACGTCGAACACCTTCTGCTCCTGGAAGAGGCTGCCGACAGCGATCCCTGACAGGAGCGTGGCCGCCGCGCGGCGCACGTCGCCCGGCTTGATCCCGTAGCGCTCTGCGGCGGCGAGGCTGACCTCGATCTCGAGCGACGGCTCAGTCGCCGGGAGCCGAACATGCTCGTCGACGAGCCCGTGGATTCCCGAGAGAACGTGCCGAATCTCCCTCGCCTTCGTGCGAAGTACCGCCTCGTCCTCGCCGTAGATGCGGACGACGACGTCGTCGCTTGCTCCCGAGAGCACTTCGCGGACTCGCTCGTTCGAGTACGTCTGCACATTTCCTGAAAGACCTGGATAGCCGGCCGCGACCTCCTTCACGGAAGCCAGCGTGGCGTCGTAGTCGGCTTTGGGATCGATGGTGACCCAGATCTCGCCGGAGTGGACTCCCACGACTTGATCCGCAGTCACCGCACGGCCGACGTGCGCGCCGACATTGCGGACCCCGGGGAGGGAACGGAGCTCGCGGCTGGCAAGGCCGGTGATTCGGTTCATCTCCGGAAGCGAGGTGCCAGGCGCGCCGTCCCACCTGATCAGCAGCTGCGTCTCCTTGAACCTCGGCAGCAGTGACTGTTTGAGATGTGGAGCCGCGGCGATACCGGCGAGGACGACGACGACGGCGGCGACGTAGACGGGATATGGCCTACGAGCAACCCGCGAAAGCACGCCTCCGTACCCACGCCGGAGCCGGCGCACGAGCGGTGAGTCGCCGCGGTCACGCCGCGTCCCCGAGAGGAACAGCATGCTCAGCGCCGGCGTAAGCGTCAACGCCACCACAGTGGATGCGGCGAGCGCCAGCAGGAATGCGACCGCGATCGAAGGGAAGAATTCGCCCGACACGCTTGTCAGGAAGAAGAGCGGAATCAGGGCGAGCGCCAGGACCAGCGTCCCGTAGATGGCCGCGCCGCGCACCTCGAGCACGACCTCGAGGAGGATCGCCGCGGTCGACTTGTCACTTCCTTCCTCGCGGTGCCGGCACAGCCGCCGAACGACGTTGTCGATGTCGACCACCACCTCGTCGATGACGAGAACCATCGCGGCGACGAGTCCGGCGAGGACGAGCGCATTCATCGTCTTTCCGAGCGCGTAAAGGACGAGCGCGCCCGTGATCACCGACAACGGAATCGCGACGAGGCCGACCAGTGCGGCGCGCCACCACCACATGAAGCCGGCGAGCACGAGGAGCAGCAGCACAACACCGGCGATCAGCGCGACGCGGAGATTGTGGATCGATTTGTCGATGTAGGAAGCGGGTCGGTATAGCGTGGTGTCGAACTCGAGCCCCGAGAGACCGGGCTTCATGTTGTCGATCGCATGTTCGACCCCGCGCGTTACGTCCAGGGCACTCGCGTCCGGGAACTTCTGGACGACGAGCAAGAGGCCGCGACCGTCGTTGACGACGGCGTCACCGATGAGCGGCTGATGGTCCTCCACCACAGAGGACACGTCGGCGAGGCGCAGCTTCTTGCCTTTCGTGCCCTCGAGCGTCACTTCGGCGAGCGTGTCCGCGGTGGTGATAGGCGAGAAGTGCTGAATACCGAGCCGTTGGTTCGCGGTGTCGATGAAACCGCCGGTACCGGGCGTCGATGCCTCCACGAACGACAGCGGGGAGAACCAGAGCGCGTTGCCCGTGGACTCGATGACCTGCCCCAGCGAGACGCCGAGATCGCGCAGCCTTTCCGGATCCACCTGGACCTGGAGCTGCCGGTCGCGGTTCCCCCAGATCGCCACATTGGCGACGCCGGGTACGCCCATCAGACGGGGCACGATCGTCCAGCGCGCGAGCACCGACATCTTGATCGGCGAGAGGCCCTTGGAGGAGACGCCGATCATCATCACTCGATTCGTCGACGAGAGCGGCTCGAGCATCTGCGGTGGTTTCGACACGTTCGGCAGAGCGTGCGCCTGAGTAAGGCGCTCGGCAACCGCCTGTCGCGCGGTGTACATGTCCGTGCCGGGCTCGAAGACGAGGAGGATCCGCGAAAGCCCGGGAACGGACTCGGAGCGGATATCGCCGAGGAACGCCACTCCGTTCAGCAGGTCCTGCTCCATCGGGACGGTGATCAACTGCTCCACCTCGGACGCGGAGAGCCCGAGTGCTTCGGTCTGGACCTCCACGGTCGTGGGTCCGAACTCGGGCAGCACGTCGACCGACATGTTTCGGAGCTGCATGACGCCGAGAGCCACAGTCCCTGCAGCGATGGCAACGACCAAACTCCGGAACCTCAGGCTCGATCCAACGATCCAACGCATCATTGCTCGGTCCCTCCCTGCACCAATGCCGGGCCGATTCGAGGCTCGGCTCGCTCGCCCAACTTGATTTCGGCTCTTCGTGGAGTGCTGGAATGCGCGTCTAGGCGGGCTGACGGCGGCCAAGAGCCGGCCGTACGACCGCGCACGGATAGGCGCTCATTGGCGTGACGTCGCACCGAGAACGGCGGCGTCGCCGGTCGCCGCGTTCCGTCTGGAAACCGCTCAGGGACGCCCCGGCCGTGCGCGAAACGGCGCTGGTGTTCGCTATCCTTCTTGCCGTCGCTGATCACTCTGGTTGCCTTCCGGGGTGTTTTGGCGTTTGGGGGCCGGCCACAACCGGCCCCTCCCTTTAGCTCTGATGCCGTCTACGGTGGGACGGCCACGCGGATCGCCTCGATCCGGCTCCGCCGTTCGTGCATGGATCCCGCGGTCCCCCAGCCTGGTCGGAGAGTCTGAGAAAAGCAGCGCAGGAGGAATCCCAGCTCACGGGCCCCCCCGTGCCGACCAGTTACCGCCATCATCCTCCCCAACGCGAAGCCGCATGCCGCGCGCTTGCCAAAAAGGTACAAGGTCTCGAATTTGTCGTCAATGCACCCCGCGTTGGCTTTTCTCAACGCCAAGACCGATCGCGCGCAAGCAGAAGAGGGCCGTCGTAACCGAGCGCACCCCGGCGCGCGGTCAGTCCTACCGCAGAAACACCTGTTCCAGGCGGTCGACGAGATTCAATCCATGGACGGCTTCGGCCTCCACGGTCTTCGGCGCGCGACCCAGGAGCCGCTTCATCGCCGCAACGTGCTTGTCGTAGGCCGCTGCTTCCTTCGCTCCCCCCGCAGTAATCACCTTGGGTCGGAGTCGAGCCCAGGTCCGCACGAGCGTCGCCACCGCCATCGACACCTTCTCCGGCTGTCTGTTCAGCGAACGGAGCTGGGCCTCGCGGTCGAGGTAATCGAGCGCCAGAACAGCAGCCGGGACGCGGTCGTGGAAGCGGCCGTAGAGCGTGGGCATGAATCCGGAGACCGCGTTTGCGCCGAGCGCGATCGAGATGAATGATCCGCCGCGAGCGAGCTGCGCGACACGGTTCGTCCGCCGCCTGAGCTGCGCAACTTGCGGGGATGGAATGCCGGATCGAGTGAGCGGGCCCGCCGCCGCGCTGCCGGCTGCCCTGAGATTCGCCGACTCGGCGACCACCTCGGCGCGGTTGTGAGAGAGCGCCGAGTCGACGAGATCCTCCGCGGCTGACTCCACGGCCTTCAGCGACGGCGGCACCGGTGCCCTGACGACCCCTCCCTTCACGACGGACGTCGTCGCGGCCGCGCACGGGGACAACGCGGCCGCGCTCAGGAGGCCGCTCGCGAGCATGCTTAGCGCCAGCGCTTTCTGCCTATGCCGATGGGTGCTACGCACCTTTCTCCTTCCTGATGGTCGGCGCGGCGCGCGGCAGGACGATCCAGGCGTCTGCGCCGCCTCCGTCATTGTTCGAGACGTGTGCGCTTCCGCCGTGTGCTTCCGCGATGACACGCACGATCGAGAGCCCCAGCCCGGAGCTACCCCGTGTGCGCGCCTCGTCAGCACGAGCAAAGCGTTCAAACGCGCGGCCGAGGAACTCCGGGGGGAACCCCGATCCCTCGTCCGTCACGTGTAGCTCGACGAGCCCGTCGATCGATGCAACCGATAGCCGCACCTCCCCTTGGCCGTGCCGAAGAGCGTTTTCAACGAGGTTCGCGAGAGCCTGCTCGAGCCTGATCCGGTCGCCGCGTATGTGAACACCCGAAGGCGTCGGAGGACGGAGAGGCCGACCGGTCTCCTCGGCACGCCACTCGAAGCGGCTGGCGACCGAATTCAGAAGGTCCGACGCCTCAAGCGTCTCGAGCTGCAAGGCCAATTTCCCCCGATCAGATCGCGCGATGAGCAACAGATCCTCCGCGAGCTGCGCGAGGCGGTCGACCTCCTGCGACGACGACCGGACCGCCTCCCTGAGCTCCTCGGCGGAATGCGCGTGGCGCAGGGCGAGCTCGAGCTCGGTACGGAGAAGCGCGAGAGGTGTGCGCAGCTCATGCCCTGCATCGGCGACGAAGTCGCGCTCGCGCGCGACGGCGGCCTCGAGCCGCCCCAGCATCTCGTTCAGCGTCTTGGCGAGCCGTTCGACCTCGTCTCCGGTCTCCGGCACCGGCAGTCGGTCGCCCGGCGTCTCGGCCGAGATCGCCGCGGCACGGCGGCGCATGGATTCGACGGCGCGAAGCGAGAAGCCGGCCAGCACGTAGCCCGCGGCCGAAGCGAGCGCGAGCGCAATCGGCCCGGCGATGAGGAGCTCGTAGCGGAGGCTTGCGAGCGCCTCGGCGACGTCCCCGCGCGTGGCGCCGACGACAAGCACGAGCCTCCGGCCACGCCGTGCCACGGGTCTGGCGAGCAGCCGCGACGGCTCGTCGAGGCCTGGCACCGAACGACGATCGGCCATGATCGCGCCGCCGAGGGCCGCGCGCAGCTCGGCGGCGGTCAAGAGTGGCTTGGTCCGAAGCGGGCGTGTGGCGTCGAGAACGTGGCCGCCACCGTCGAGCAACTGGGCGAAGGCCTCGCCCTCCTCGACGAACGGCGCGCCGTTGGCGCCCGCAAGAGGAGCTCCGGGCTCGCGGATGAGCGCTGCCAGGTCCTGCGCGCGCAAGCGCAGGCCACGGTCGAGCGCAAGCGAGAGGTGGGAATCGAGACGGACGTAAAGGAACCAGCCTGTGCCTGCGAGCACGACCGCCATCGCTACGGCGAACGCGCCGGCGACGCGCAGCCGGATCGGAACCCGTCTCATGTCCCGCCGTCCGCCCGCAGCCGGTAGCCCGCGCCGCGAATCGTCTCGATCGAGCTCCGGCCGAACGGCTGGTCGATCTTGCTGCGCAAGTGTCGAACGTAGACGTCGACGACGTTCGAGCGGTTTTCATATGCGAAGTCCCAGGCGTGTTCGAGCAAGTGGAGGCGCGAGAGCACTTGATCCGGCCTGCGCATGAACGTTTCGAGCAACGCGAACTCCTTCGCCGAGAGTGGGATCTCGGTCGGGCCCCGCCAAACCCGGTGCGTCGCGGGATCGAGGCGGAGGTCGCCGATCTCGAGCACACTTGGCCGCTCGAGCTCCCCCCGACGAGCGAGCGCGCGCAGGCGTGCAAGGAGCTCCGCGAAGGCGAACGGCTTGACGAGGTAATCGTCGGCCCCGGTATCGAGACCGGCAACACGGTCATCCACCGAATCGCGTGCGGTGAGCATCAGCACGGGGACCCACACACCGTTATTGCGGAGACGACGGCATGTCTCAAACCCGTCGATGCCGGGCAGCATCACGTCGAGGACGATCGCATCGTAAGCCAGGGCCTCTGCCATCCAGAGGGCGTCCTCGCCGTTTGCGGCGACGTCGGCAGCGAGTCCCTCGCTGATGAAGCCGCGGCGAATCAAACTCGCCATCCGCAGCTCGTCCTCGACGATCAGGACCCGCATCGCCTCATGCTCCGGTTCCTCGATGAACCAGAGATGAAGGCCGGCCTGCACACTTTCATCGTTCGTTCATCTTCGCTTCCTACTGTAGACCCGATTCGGGCAGAGGACTACTCAATGGGTAAGCGAAGCCATAGCGAGCCTGTCGCGGCGCGAGGGTCGGAATGACGCCGGCCATCAAGACGGAGGGCATCGGCAAGCAGTACGGGTCCGTCGTCGCGCTCGCCAACCTCACCTTCTCGGTGCAGGCCGGCGAAGTCCTCGGCGTGCTCGGGCCGAACGGCGCCGGCAAGACGACGGCGATCCGCGTCCTCACGACGATCCTCCGACCAAGCAGCGGCACCTTCTCCGTGGCGGGCGTCCCGCACACACGACCCTCCGCGATCCGCCGGCTGGTGGGGGTACTCCCGGAGAGCGCCGGCTACCCGCCGCGGCAGACGGGCGAGGAGTACCTGCACTATTTCGCCCGCCTCTTCGGCCATTCCCGTGCGAGCGCACGCGCGCGCGCAGAGAAACTCCTCACCCAGGTCGGTCTCTCCGACCGCCGGCACTCGCTGATCGCGGGCTACAGCCGCGGCATGCGCCAGCGTCTTGGGATTGCCCGTGCGCTCATCAACGATCCCCAGGTCGTCTTTCTCGACGAACCAACCTTGGGGCTCGAGCCGGCGGGCCAGCGCCAGGTCCTGGCACTCGTACGCCGGATTGCTACTGAGCGAGGCGCGACTGTCTTGCTGAGCACGCATCTGCTCGCGGAGGTCGAGGAGGTCTGTTCGCGAGTCCTCATCCTGAATCGTGGCCGCCTCACCGCAGAGGGCACCGTCTCCGAGATAGCGCGCCGGGCAGCCGCACCGCGGAGCGCCAGACTTCGCGTCCACGCGGAGCACGTCGACCGGGCGCGCCAGACGCTGGCAGGGTCGGCGGGCATCGAGCGAGTCGAGCCGGCCGACGGTCAGCTGGGCTCGCTGATCGCGATGTTGCACAGACAGGGGCCGGCTGCGATGAACGAAGGGCTCAAGGCGCTGGCCGACGCCGAGATCCCAGTGCTCGCATTCGAACTCGAGGGAGCGCGCTTGAGCGACGCCTTCCTCGCGATGACGGAGCAGTCGTGATCGCCACCGCCGGGCCGAACGTGCGGCACCGCCGTCCGCATGCGTGGGCGATCGTCGCTGAACAGGAGCTCCGCGATCTCTGGCTCGGTGGAAGAGGCCTGCTCCTCGGCCTCGCGTTCAGCGTCCTGCTGAGCATCATCGCCTATCTCACCGCAACCAATCAGGCGCTCAACTTCCTCGAGCAGCGGGAATCCGTCAACCTCACGCTCCAGGTCGCGATTGCGGTGGGATCGCTCCTCGCCCTCCTCGCCGCGGCAGATGCAGTCAGCGGCGAGCGCGAGCGCAGCACCCTCGAAAGCGTGCTTTTGACCCCGGTGTCCCGATTGGAACTGACGGGCGGCAAGATGCTCGCCGCGCTCTCGCTCTGGCTGGCTGCGTTCGCAATCACGATCCCCTATGTCTGGTTCCTCGGCCGCGGCGTCCAGCTCGTTGGCCACGCACTCCTGACGGGCATCGTCGTCGGCACGCTCCTTGCCCTGTTCCTCGCCTCGCTCGGGATGATCGTCAGCGTCTTCTCGAACTCGAACCGCGTCAGCCTGACGCTGAGCCTCTTCCTGCTTCTGGCGATCTTCGCCCCGACCCAGCTTCCCTCGAGTGCCCAGAAGGGTTGGGCGGGCGAATTCCTGCTCCGCGTCAACCCGCTCACCGCAGGCGAGCACTATGTCGGCAAGATCCTCGTCAGCGGCCACACCTGGAACGAGGACGTCTCCTGGCTCATCTCTCCCGTCGTCGCGGCTGCAGTGTTCTCCGTGGTCGCCGCGATCGTGGGCGCGCGTTACATCCGGTTGGGCCGAGGCGGTGGCGAATGAGCGTGAAGCGCGCCATCGCGGCGGGGCTAGCGATCAGTTCGATTGCACTCGCGAACGCGAGCGCCGCCGCCGCCGGTGACGTCTCGGTGACCGTCGACCGCTCGCACATCACGACCAAGCTGGGACAGAAGATCGTGTTCCGGACGACGATCGCGAATCACGCCTCGAGCCCCACAGGACCGCTCATCGCCCACCTGAACGTCCTCAGCTTCCGCAACGGGGTCGAGGTCGATCCGGAGGACTGGTCCACCCACCGCACGCGGTACCTCGGCACGATCCCGGCCCGCGGGGCGCGAACGATCACATGGAACGTGCACGCGATCAATACCGGCAGGATTGCCCTCTACGTCGCCGTCCTCCCGCAGGCAGGCGTCAACCAACCGCCGACGACCGGTCGGACGGTGCAGCTCGTAGTGGCCGGGCGCAAGACGCTCAACTCAGGTGGCATCCTTCCGCTTGCTCTCGGCGTCCCTGCGCTCCTCGGGCTACTGGCCGGCGGCATGCGAGTCACGAGAAGACGTCGCTGACTCCTCGATTAGCCCTCCTGCTGCAGCTCGACGGCACGCTCGTCCGGATCTCGTAGATACGCCGACCGGCCCCAGTAGAACTCGTTCGGCCCCGTCACATCGGCTCCGGTCGAGCGTACGCGCTCAACCGATCCGGGCCTCCCCAACACGCGCGTAAAAGTCGGCCAGCCGCTCGACGTCCTCCGCGAAGAGGGCGACCACGGCGATCCGGGGCATGTCGGCACAATACGGCAGGTGCTCAGCCCCGCTGTGGAAAACCTCGTCGCGCAGCTCTCGCGTC
>Ga0137373_10005125_pt1 | contig 14235 bp, 14 predicted proteins | sample SagtaG_5_FD_104912 | JGI IMG/M metagenome (GOLD analysis project Ga0137373, IMG submission 104912) | Vadose zone soil microbial communities from Sagehorn Ranch, Mendocino, California, USA - Sage1_R_80_16 metaG | ecosystem: Environmental > Terrestrial > Soil > Vadose zone | place: USA...
GCCTCGCTGCGCCATGGATCGAAGGCCGGATCGGTCGCGACGTCCGTGACGATGACCGCTCGCCCCGTGCGGATGGCCGCGCCGCTCGGGCCACGGCCTCGCTCCGAGTCGGACCAGACGGCATCCACGAACGCGAGGTAGCCCTCGTCGTGGCCGGCATGGGCGACGGGCCGGACCGTCTTCCGCTCGTCGTCCTCCGCGAGTCCCACCCAGCAGAGACGATAACCCCCGACGTCGACGAAGATCCGGCACACCGCGTCGAGGAGGGCTTGCTCCCCCGTCGCACGCACGAGGGCCTGGGTGCACTCGCTCAGCGCCTTGAAGGCTCGCTCGTGACGGCGGGCGGCTTCCTCGAGCTGCCGGTGAGTGGTCTCGACCTCCAGACGTCGCGCCTCGGCCAGCTGGGCGCTTCCCGACATGCCGATGATCGCGGAGCTCGCCTGGAACAAGTACGCGCCTGTCGCCACGGAGGCGGCGGCGGTGATGGCCTTCACCGAACCCGAGAGCCAGTAATCGGGAACCCACAGCGTGAAGATCTCCATGTAGTGCGTGAGGCCGCAGACGCCGATGAACATCCCGAACGCCAGGATCATCGGGCTGAACGGGATGCGGATCTTCCGTACGAGGTGCCAGAGCGTGAGCGAGATGACGAGGTACGCGGTGCCGATGAGCCCGTCGCTGAGGACGTGCAGCCAGACGAGTCCCGGCCTCCACAGGAAGCAGTGGCCGTGCGGCATGAACTCGTTCGAGAGGAAGATCGATCGCAGGAAATCGTCCATGCGCCATCCTCGGTGGGGGATCGTGGCTGCGCTCTGATAGTGACCGGCCCGCTCCTTCGCCATCAGTGCGACCGAGGCGCCGCGGGGTCCCTCCCGCGTGGTTGCGGTCCTTCCTCGCGCTCGCAACTGTTCGTGGTGGACCCGCGATCGAGGTGCTCGCGTCGCCCATTCGAAGGGCCTGGGTCCCGGCGAGCGAGCGAGACGAGAGCCTGCGGAGGAGGAAACGACCATGGAGCTGCAGATCGTCAACCCGGATCCCAGGTACGCCCCGGCGGCGCTGCTGGAGCCCGCCACCTCGGGCTACATCCACATCGGGGCGGAGGTGCGTCCGCCGCCGCGCCCGGGCCCGCTCCTCTTCCGCGGGCGCGCGAAGCGGCACCTCCTCGCGACGCTCGACGAGCTCGCGCGGCGCCTCGAGCGCGAAGGGGCGGTGGAGAAGGTCACGGTGTACGAGGCTGTCGCGATCCCGCCGTTCAGCCGGTTCCCGTACGTCAAGGACCGGGCGGGCGAGATCAGGTTCCCGCGCTTCGACGTCGTGGTGCTCGTCGAGACCACCTCGCCGGCGGACCTCCGGGACGTGCAGGCGACGGCCCCGTACCGCGAGCTCCTCGACACGCTCCGGGCGCATGCACGCAGGGTGCACGTCGTCGCAGCCCGCAACGCGAAGCGGATGGGCGACGTCGACAAGACGAGACAGGGCCTATTCCTCTTCAACTACTTCGTGGCCGACGACGCCGAGCGCGCGCTGCGGCTGTGGGATCACCTGGCAGCGTGGTACCAGGTGGAGACCGGCCTCGACAACTCGACGCTCCTCGTCCCGCTGGAGGGAGAGCGCTCGGACTACCTCGCCATCAACCACGCGCGCTGGGACGAGAGCGTGCCGCGGCTCATGTCGCGGCAGCTCCTCAAGAGGAGCTTCCGGACATTCGTGCAGGCGAACCTGGCGGCGAACCGCGTGGGCGCCATGCCGGTCCTGTACCGGCTTGCGCGGCCGGAGCGTCGCGCGGTGCTACCAGCGCTGCCGGTGGTCATCGGGGCGGCGGCCGTCCTCGCCGCGGGCGTGACGGCGATGGCGCTTCGCCGCGGGAGGAGGCGCCGCAGCTGACGGCCCGACGCCATGCGCGGTCGCTGTCCCCGACGCGGTCGTCCTAGGCTCGGGACCTACCGGGCTCGCCGCCGCGAGCTTGCGCTGAAAGCGTCGAGCCCGACTCCAGGCGTCCCTTGGGGCGATGCCAACACGCCCGCCGTGACCTGGAGCCGTGCTTGGCTGGGCTCGCTACAGAGCGGCATTGCCCGTCGCAGCATCCGACGGGCTCAGCGCCGTCATCGTCGGTCGCTTGCCGAGGAGACCCACGCACGACGGGCAGGTCACGTTGCGTGAGTGCTTCGTGGATCGGTGATCGAAGCCGCGCAATCCGCACAGGATCTGGTGCAGGCGCGTGTCGTAGTAGTGAACCAGTGAGGTGGGCGTCAGAGCATCCATGTTCGTCCCTCGGGCCGGCCGGTGAGGGAGCGGAGTGCTTCCAATACCCAGGCTGCGGTCTCTTTGGTCTTTCCTAACCGGGGCTCCGTGAAGGCGCACGAGGGACTGCGGACCTTGCGCGAAGGGAGCGAGCCCTGGCTCACTTCGCGCTCGCTCGCCCTCCGGCCGACGCTCACGTCACGCGCGGTGAGAATGCCCTCGCCTCGGCGATCTCGGTGCGCCGACCGTCCGCCTCGCCCGCGCAGCCCACGACACGACGAACAGGGCGGCTGCGATCGACGAGACGACTCTCACGGTCCACCTCCGCAGGCTCTTGGTCGGCGCCTTGTGCGTCGAGCCCGCCAGTCTTCACGAACAGTCCTCGCATGTGCGACGCCCTCTCGGGCGTCCGCGCTGGGGCAACACAGCGGAGCTCGGTCGCGTACAGCGCGTCGTTAACTGAACGTGGACAGCGTGGTGCTCGACGAGCACGGGCGGCGCTGGGGCGCACCGCTGTCCGTGAAACGGGCCGGCGTGGCAGCTACTTCTTCTTCTCGTCCTTGGCGGCCGGCGCCGAGCCGTCCGGCCCGTGCGTCTGCTCGAGGTAGTCGAGCAGCGACGACAGCTTCTTGCCGCCGGGCACCTCCGTCCCCATGCCCTCCATCCGCTCGACCGCCTCCTTCCACTTCTCGCGTGTCAGGCGAATCTTGTCGAGCGGGCGCGTCTTTGCGTTGTGACAGGAGGTGCACGACTCCTGGTAGACCTTCTCGCCCTCGTCCGCGGTGACGGCGCTCGGTCCCACGAGCAGGAGCGCCACGCACAGCAGGGGGACGGCCCGGACCGTCAGCATCGCTGCTTCCTTTCGTTCGCCTCGCTGACCGAGCGGGTGTGGAAGAGGCAGGCCTCCCCACCCCTGCTCGCATGCCGGCTCCGAGTCGGCGCCGCTCAAAAGCCCGCCATGGCTCTAAGCGTGAACCCGTCGTCTTTCAGCGTGGCCTTCGTAGGCGTGCTCGCGCGGTCCTCGAACTCGTGATGGCGGTACTCGCCGATCAGCTTGAAGTTCTCGAGAACGAGGAACTGGAGGCCCGCGATGATGTCCCACTCGCGAGGATCGGCCTTGGTGATGCCGCCCACCACGGTGTCGTCGTACGCCCTGCCGTTGATCCAGTCGTAGCGGACGTACGTCACGGCTTTCTTGGAGATGAACCAGTTGAGCTGGTGGAGCCCGCCCCACCACACGAACTCGCGACCGTGACCGGTCGGATCGCTCTCGCGGTTGTAGAGCACGTTGTTCTCGAGGCTCACCGGGAACCCGAGCGGCGCGAGGCTGAGTGTCGCGTCGGGGCCGGCCCTGACCGTGCTGTTCTGGAAGCTGCCGCCGGCCATGACGCCGCCGGCCGCGCCCGCGGCGCGGATCTCGTCGCTGTAGATGTCCGAGGCGTAGAACGCGAACGCGCCGAGCGACTGGTTGTACCAGCGCATGACGTATCGCCCGTACACGCCCTTCGACCCATTGGGATCCGACTTGGCGTTGCTCGCGTTCGTGAGCCCCAGGTGGTACTCGAGCCAGAGCGTCTGCCGCTTGCCGACGTCCGTGACGGGAGCGCCGAGGACGAACATGCCGTTCACCTCCGCCATCCCCTGCGGCTCGCCGAGCCTGAAGAGCCCATCCGCCACCTCGGGATCGCCGAGGAGCGTGTCCACCTTGACCGGGCTGATGTAGTCGAGGCCGCGCCGCTCGTAGACGAGGTACTGATTGACCGCGAGCCGCACCTTTCCCGAGGGGTAGGCCAGCGGGAGGTGCGTGATCCCGGCGAGCAGGTTCACGCTGTCGCGCGGCGCGGCGTCCCCGAGGAGGCTGTTCCACCAGAACTTCGCCACCTCGAAGACGGGGCTCTCGGTCCTGAGCAGCGTGGCGCCGATGGGATGGTCGTTCGCCTCCCCCGGCCCCGTCGGCGTGAACTCCCAAGCCTTCGACTCGAACATCGGGAACTCGATGAAGAAGGAGAGGTGCTTCCCGAGCGGTCCGGTGAGGAAGATGCTCGCGTCCACGATGGTCAGGTTCGACCCGTTCTGCACGGTGTGGTCACCGGCCGAAGCCCCGCGGTTCTCACGGCGGTACTCGAGCCCGGCACCCGTGATGAGCGAGGCGGGGAAGGTGCCCGGGAGCGTGAGCAAGCCGTTCGCGAGCTCGATGGGCTTCTCGGTGGGCGTCAGGTCGCGCCCGTTCATCGCGCGATAGCCGCTGAGCCGGAACGTGGCGCCCGCGACGTTCAACGAGCCCCACATGGAGTGGCAGCCGGTGCACGACACTCCGTACTCGCGCGTGTAGGTCGGCACGGCCAACGCACGGGGGGTGAACAGCAGGCAAGACACCGCAACGCCGCCGACGAACGCGAGTGCGACGCGGACGACTCTCTTCATGTCCTGTCCTCCGAGATGGGCCTCGAGGCCATGTGCGAGCGCCCCGGGGTTGGGGTGCCGCACGTTATGACTTCGACCGGCGCGAACGCGAGCGAATTGCGTATCAAGCTCCATTCGGAGGTGCCACGCGAGCCATGCGCTCGGGAGCTGTCAGCAGACGTTTCGCGTAGTGACATCGGCGCCGCGACAGGTTTACCCGAGGTCACTGCGCGACTGCCGTCGTTGGTCACGTCCCGTCAAGGTGGTGTTGCCCAGCCTGCTGAAGCGAGCCTACCCGGCGTCTCGACGATCCGGCAGCTCGCGAGGGCATCTCGCCCGCTGTGGGCGCGTGCCGCGGTGCGCACGATCCACGGCCGTGCTCGTGCGGTCACTTCCCCGAGCCGGTGGCGTCGAGTTGGAGGAAGCTCACCGGGCCGCGCACGAGGTGAGCGCGGTCGTGAAAGCGATGCGAAGCGCTCGTCCGCGCCGCCGGCGCCCGAGGCGCGAACGGCTCCCCTTCGACGGGTCCAGGCGCGGCCTCCTCGTCCATGCTACAGGAACACGACATGAGCACGATCTCGCTCGCCCTGGCGGCCCTCCTCATCTCCTCGACCACGACCACGCCCGAGGCGGCGGAAGGCTGCCGCGCCGCCGCGCGCGCCTATTTCGAGGCGATCACGCGGGGCGACGGCGACGCTGCGCTCGCGCTCGTCGCACACCCCACGGACGCTGACCGGCTCGCGGTGCGTGCCAGCGCCGCCAGCGAGGAGGGGCTCCGGCGACTGGAGGATCTCGCCACGTCGCGCTTCGGGCAGCGAGGCGACGTCGGAATCGCGGCGCGACATCGCCGACTGCTCGGTGCGATCGAGCGCGCACCGGTCGAGCTGGACGGGGATCGCGCCGCGTTGCGTCCCGAGGGCGAGCGGCCCGTGCGGCTGCAACGCTTGGGCGGGCAGTGGAAGGTCGAATCCCCGGCCGACCGGCTCACCGGCGAAGAGCGCAAGGCGCTCCGGCAGGCGCTGCGGAAGACCGAGGCGACCACGAAGGAGCTGGCCGAGCGCATCCGCTCGGGCGCGGTGAAGAGCGCACAAGAGGTGCGCGACGCGCTTCGAAAGGCGCTCGGCCGAAACGAGGAGGAGGGCGTGCCGCTGTAGAGCTCGCTTGGAGAGCTCGCTACTCGGACCCTTCGCCGAAGCCCCTGATGCGTGCTCGGATCGCGGCGCCCGCTCGGCTTCACCTCGGGAGCGCGGACCGCACGGCCGCGTACGCCGGCTTCCGTGCGTAGTCCGCGTCGAAGAGGAGCGGCGCGCTCGTCGCGGGCATCCAGCTGTAACGATCCGTGATGCCCCAGGTCGTGACCCGCTTGCACGCGGGCTCGGCCTGGCACGCGCGCGCCACGGCGCCGTAGATGTCCGCCTCGGAGCGGAGCTTCTCGTCGAGGGTCGCGCTCGGGGAGTCCATCTTCACGTCGAGCTCCGTCACCGCGACCTCCAGACCCGCCGCCGAGAACCGGGCCAGGTTCGCTGCGAGCTCGGCCTCGCTGGGGTGCCAGCCGGCGCTGAAGTGCGACTGGAACCCCACGCCGTCGACGAGGCCGAGCGCTCTGAGCCGCTTCGCGAGCGCGAGGATCTCGTCCGACTTCGCGTTCATCCACTCCGCGCCGTAGTCGTTGTAGTAGAGCCGCGCGCCGGGATCCGCCGCGCGCGCGAAGCGAAACGCCGCCTCGATGTAGTCCGGGCCGATGACGTCGTACCAGATCGAGTGGCGCCACGTGCCGTCGTCGGCGAGCGCCTCGTTCACGACGTCCCACTCGGCGAGGCGTCCGCGGTAGCGCCCCACCACCGTCGTGACGTGCTGCTCGAGGAGCGCGAGCAGCTCCTCGCGCGTCCAGCTTCGGGCGAGGATCCAGGGCGGCAGGGCCTCGTGCCACACGAGCGTGTGGCCTCGCATCTCCTTCCCTGTCTTCTCGGCGTAGTCGACGAGCCGATCGGCTACTGCGAAATCGTAGGCGCCCTCCCTCGGCAGGAGCTGGTCCAGCTTCAGCTCGTACTCCGGCGTGAGCGAGTCGAACTCCTGGACGAAGGTGGCCGCGTAGGTCGGGTCGCCCGCGTCGAAGAGGTACCCGTGGTTGACGGCGGCGCCGAGCTTCACCCGGGCGCGCCCCGACGCGCCGGCGGCGGAACCAGCGAGGCCTGCGTCCGGCGCGGCAAGGCCCGCGCCCGCAGCGTACGGGCTCGTCTCGCAGGCGCCGACCATGGCTGCGGCGAGGGTGAGCACGACGACGGACCGAGGCATCTCTCTCTCTCCGGGAAAGGGGGAGGGAGGAGTCTCGGCTGGTCAGGTAGGTGCGAGGCTAGGGGACCGGGTGGTACGCGCCCAGCCGTGCAGGCCCTGGGCCGCAAGCTCACCAGCAAGTCGATGGAGCGAGCGCCCGTCTCAGCTTCCTATGTGTCGCGACGCCCCCTGGAAGTCGCGCGTTGCAGGGCGCCCGGGCGCAGTCAACCGGCAAGGGGTCGTTTCCTGCTCGCAAGCGGTCTCAACGCGGCTCGGGCAAGCTCGTCCCGCCCCGAGGGGGTGGGCCCGAGCGCCTACTCCGGGCTGCGACGGCTCATCGTGCGCGCGATGGCGCTTCCCATCCTCGCGCTCGCCGTCACGGGGGGCGTCCTCGTCGTCCTCGTCATCCATCTGCAGAACCTGAACAACTGGGTCGACCACACGGACGTGGTGATTGCGCGCGTGACGCGGCTCGAACGGCTCAGCAGCGACCATCAGTCGGAATGCCGGGGTTATCTCCTGACCGGGAACGAGGCGCTGCTGAAGCCGTTCGCGGCAGTGGACCGTCAGTTGACGCCGACCCTGGAGGAGCTGGAGAGGCTCGTCTCGGACAATCCGGAGCAGGTGGTGCGCCTGCAGGCGCTCCGCGAACGCGTACAGCAATGGCGCGCGTTCGCGTCCGAGCAGGTGGCGCGTCGACGAGGCGGCGCCACCGTCGAGCAAGCGTCGCTCAGGATGGCCGCGGGGAAGGTCGTCATGGACGACTTGCGCGCCCAGGTTCGCGCCTTCGTCGAGGCCGAGGAACGGCTCCGCGCGAGCCGCGTGGCGCGTGCGCGCGATGTCACGCGGCTCACCCTGGGTGCCGTGTTCGTGCTCGTCGTGGTCCTGGGCGGATTCGTGGCGCTCGCCGCGAAGGCGCAGATGGAGCGCGTGATGCAGACGTACGGCGACGCCCTCGTCGCGCAGCAACGCGCGCAGGACGCGGTCCGGAGCAGCGAGGGACGGCTGCGCGCGCAAGCCGAGGCGCTGCGCGAAGCCGACCGCCGCAAGGACGAGTTCCTGGGCATGCTCTCGCACGAGCTTCGCAATCCGCTCGCTCCGATCTGGAACTCGATCTACGTCCTGAACCGCGCCGATCCCACCAGCGAGCAGGCCCGCCGCGCGAAGGACGTCCTCGGGCGCCAGGCAGGTCACCTGGGCCGGATCGTCGACGATCTCCTCGACGTCACGCGCATCGCGCGCGGCAAGATCGAACTGCACCGCGAGCGCGTCGACCTGAACGAGATCGTGAGGCGGGCGGGCGAGGACCACCGCGCTCTCCTGCAGAAGCGCGAGATCGAGCTCGTCATCGAGATCCCCGGCGAGCCGACGTGGGTCGAGGGCGACGCGACCCGCCTCGCCCAGATCGTCGGGAACCTGCTCCAGAACTCGGAGAAGTTCACCGACAGCGGCGGCGAGGTGATGCTGACGGTGTCGTCCGGGCCGAGCGCCGCCGCGATCCACGTCCGTGACACGGGCTCCGGGATCGATCCCGGCCTGCTTGAGCACGTGTTCGAGCCGTTCACGCAGGGGTCGCAGGGCCTCGCGCGGACCGGCGGCGGCCTCGGCCTCGGCCTCGCGCTGGTCAAGGGCATGGCGGAGCTGCACGGGGGGTCGGTGGCCGCCAGGAGCGAGGGAGCGGGGCGTGGGACCGAGTTCGTCGTGCAGCTCCCGCTCGCAGGCGCTCCCGTGGCCGGCGCAAACGAGGGGACCGGCCACGCGGCACGGTAGGCGCCGGAGGCTTCCGAGGTCATGGCCGTGCTCGGTTGCGCTGGTCCCGTGAACGAGCCCGCGCCCGTGCCCGCGCCCGGCCTCTTTCGGGCTCGGACTCGGGCTCGGACTCGGGCTCGGGGCTCACTCCAACTGGGCAGCGCCCATCACGAGGAGAGCCACGACCGGATGGTCGCGTACACCTCGGCCCGGCTGAGCAGGTCGAGGTGGCCCATCCCGAAGCCAATCCACTGGTGGGCGTCTGGAAACCCGAGCGTCAGCACCGACTTCTCGTGCCGGCCGAGCGCGCTGTCCACCGGGACGAGCCCGTCACCGGCCCGCTCGCCGCCGGCCTGGGACTTCGTCGCCGCGATCGCGTAGCACTGCACGCCCTCCGGGAGCTGCAGGCGCGTGCGGAGGTCGCCGTGATGCGCGAAACGGTCGCGCCCTTTCCAGTGCTCGTCGAGCACGTTGCCGAACCGCAAGTCCGTCACCCCGGCGCTGCGGATCCGGCCGAGCCGCGCGAGGGGAGCGCTGTAGCGGCTGATGCCGAGGAGCACGTCGACCCAGTGGCCTCCGCGCTCGAGCGGCGCGCCGTGGTGGGGCGAGCCGAGGCAGACGAGCTTGCGCAGCTTCCGGCGCCAGGTGTGGCCGGCTGCCTCACCGAAGTGGCAAGCGCTCCGCGACACGAGGCCACCCATGCTGTGGCCGACGATCACCAGCTCGCCGACCGGCGCGGGCCACTCCGCGACGAGCCGCTCCAGCAGCGCCGCGAACGCGCGCCCGTTCACCGACGTGTGGAGGCCGCTGTTGTAGTGGAGGTAGACCGGCGTGAACCCGAGGTCGCGCGCGAGCGCAGCGCCGTGGTCGTGCCCCGACCGGCTCCATTGCCGATCGCTCAGGCAGGAGCCGTGCACGAGGACGAGCAGCTTGGGGCCGGCCCCCGGGAAGGCGGCGCGCAGCGCGTGCCTGTCGAGCTCAAGAGGATGGCCGCCCTGGCGGAGCCGCATCTCGATCCGGAACGGGTTGCCGCTCTCCTCCAGGTAATCGCCGAGCACGCCGTTGAGCGCGGCGACGATCGCCTCGCGCTCGAGCCCGGGCGCGCCGTCGCCGAGCAGCGGCGCGACGATCGGCGCGAGCTGCGCGAGCGCGAGGTCAACGCCGGCGCCGACGAGCCGCGTCACGCCCCGGATGCTCCCGTACACCGGTCCGGTGAGGAGGCGGATGGGGCCCTCGAGCGGGCGGCCCAGGATGCTGGGCCCGGCGCCGATGCCGAGGTGCATCGCCTCGACCAGGTCCGCGACGCTCCTCGTCGCGTCGACCGCGAGGCGGGCCGCGCCCCGCAGCTCGTCGACGGGGTTGCGCGGCTTGACGGTCGCGGCCTTGCCAGCAGCAGGCCTTCGCGAGCGGCCGGGTCCGCGTGGAGGAGGCGAGCTTCGATCACGCGGCGGCATCTGGAGGCGACAGTACCATCCCGAGGCGGGCGCCGCCGAAGGCCGCGCGCGAGGCTTCGATGGGGGCTGGCCCGGGCGGCGCGGCTCGATGAGTCAGGTCGGGAAAGAGCTGCCGTGGCGCAGCGTCGCGACCCGTCACGAGGCGTGGATTGGATCGGCGGCCGACGCCCACGCACGCCGAGCTTCCCAGCGCGCCAGGGCGTCCTCGAGCTCCGACACGATCTCCTGCACCGACTCGAGATCCGGGAGGCTCCGTTCGGGAACGCGCGTGACGCTCTGACCCGTGTAGAAGAGGCCGTTCACCGTGTCACCGAGGATGGCCGCCCGGAGGAGCGCGTCTGTGATGCAGAAGCTCTCCTTGAAGTCGCTCGCCTTGCACTTGCAGACGCCGTCGGCGAGGCAGTCGATGCACGCCTTGGTGCGTCCCCGGTAGCCGTCCTTCCCGAAGAACCACGCCTTCGAGCGGGGAGGGAAGCGGCGACCTGCGGCGAGGGCGTCCGTGAACGCGTTCCGCACGGCGCGCGCGCTCATTCCCTTCACGCAGCTCGTGATGATGACGACGTCCTCGTCCTCCTTGCCCAGGTGCATCTCTTTGAACATGGGGTGGACGTCACCGTCGCTGCAGGCGATGAAGCGTGTGGCGAGCTGGACCCCGGCCGCCCCCTTCGCCAGGTACCGGCCCACGTCGCCTGCGTCGATGCCGCCGGCAGCCACCACCGGCAGAGAGGAGCTGTCGAGGACCTCGTCGACCAGGGAGGGCAGGGGGAGCTCGATGTCCCCGATGTGCCCGCCCGCCTCCGCGCCCTCCGCGACGAGGAGCTCGGCGCCCCACTTCTCGTACATTGCCGCCAGCCTGCCCGACGAGACGATCCCCGCGAACGGGATGCCGCCGTCACGGCACCAGCGGACGATCTCGCGCGAGATGCCGGCGCCCTGCACGATGAAGCTCGCGCCTTCCTCGATCGAGAGGCGCGCCAGCGCCTCGAAGTCGTCGTGGTTGATGGCGGCCATGAGGTTCACGCCGACGTAGCCGCCGGGTGCCTCGACCTTGGCGCGGTGCAGCTCGCGGCGAAGCATCTCCGGACTCTTTCCGACGCCCGAGATGGTGCCCGCGCAGACGAACCGGCCGCTCCGTGCGGCGGCGACCTTGCCCGCCAGGCCGTCCGAGACGTGCAGCCCCATCCCGCCCTGGACGAGCAGCCTCCTGCCGGACCGGACGATGCCCTCGATCGCGGCGCGGTTCAGCGGAGCGAGACCCCCACGCGTCATGGTATCCCCCGAGCGAAAACGACTCATCGTGAGCCGCTCGTGGCATCACGCACAAGTCCGTGAAGGGGGTTGGCTCGAAGGCGTGCGGCGATCTGGACCAGGGCGCGGCGCGGAGTGCCCACGACCGGGCCAGGAGGCCGGCGCTCGCCGAGCCGTCAGCGCAGCGCTGCTGTCGCGGCGTCCAGCGCGGCCCTGGTCTTCGCGGTCTGCCGCTTCGACATCGCGAGGGGCATCGTGGAGACCGAGTCCGATGGCAGGACCGTGAAGACCGAGCGTCGGCGCCTCGCGAAACGGAGCACGACGGCCAAGACGACCCCGGCGACCAGCACCCACGCCATCACGCGCTCCTGGAGGCGCTGACACGACGCCCGCTCGCGGCCTCGGCTTGCCGCAGGCTGAGGAGCGCGCGGCGGTCGAACCTGGGGATGACCGCGACGCCGATGAGGCAGGCGATCATGACCGCGCCGAGCAGCACGACGATCGTGGAGGCCACGTGGTATTCGCTTTCTGGACGTCCGAGGGCTGAGGTCCAGAGGCGAAGAGCCGCAAAGGGACGGCTCGGCACGGGAGGGCTTGGCGTCGAGCAGGGCGTCCACGGCCTAGTCGACGGGGAGAGACATACCACGGCGTGGCCGCAGGCGCAGGGCCGAGCACGAGAACGAAGGGGCGGAGCTCACGGAGGGCTCGAGGCACCCGGCCAACACGACGGCCACGAAGGCGACCTCGCTCACTCCTCGAGCCCCTGCATCGTCGGAGGGCCTCCGCGCTCCCGATCCCTGATCTCCGACCCGGTTTGGCCCTCGTCCGGCTTCCTTGCGGCGACCCGCCGGCCCCGAGCGAGTGGTTCCAGGCTCCTTCGGTTCGTCGTCCGCCTTGCGTGGTGGCTTTCGGCCGACGGTGCTCTCGGGCTCATCCTGGATTGGGATCGTCACGACGACCTCGTGCTCGCAGGCGCCAGGGAGCGCCCTGTGGGACACCCACCTCACGTGAGCACCTCACGTGAGCGCGGCGACCTCGTCCGTCGAGGTCGAGCGCCATCGAGAGCTCGTGTTGGCGCTCAGGACATTCCCTCCGCGCGCGCGGTGCCTGGGAGCGCCGGCCTGCACACGTTTGTGGGAACGGAGGTGACACCATGTTCGGATCGATCGATCGCGAGACCTCGAGCTCCGGCGGCTTGGGCATGTTCTTGCTGGGCGCGCTCGCGGGCGCGGGGGCGGCCCTGCTGCTCGACCCGCAACGCGGGGCCGCGCGCCGGGCGCGCGCCCGAGACAGGGCGGCGTCGCTCGCGCGGCAGGCGAGCGTAGGAGCGAGGAGGCGCGCGAAGGACGTGCGGCAGCGCGCCCAGGGCCGCGCGTACGAGCTGGAGCACGCGGAGGAGGAGGTGGACGACGGCGTGCTCGTCGAGCGCGTCCGAGCCCAGATTGGCAAGCGCACGAGCCACCCCGGCGCGATCGAGGTGGGCGCTGAACACGGGCGCGTCGTGCTCTCGGGTCCCGTCCTGCGCAGCGAGGTCGAAGGGCTCATCGACATCGTGGAGAAGGTGCGCGGGGTGAAGAGCGTCGAAAGCCGCCTCGAGGTCCACGAGGCCCCGGGGGACGTGCCGCCGCTCCAGGGCTGATCACACACGCCGGGAGCTGCACGATGAGTCGCCGCGCTTCCCCGGTCGGGGCGGATGCGACGGCTGCTGAGAGGCAACTGCCCTCTCGACGAAAAGGAGGGCATGGACACTCCGAAGACCGGACTACGCCCCTCCAGCAGAGCTCCTGCCGTCCTCCTCGCCGCGGCGGCAGTCGCCGCTGCGATCCTGGCCGTCACCTGGATCCGGCAGCGAGCGGGCCTGCCACCCGCCCCACCGCCCGAGGTCGCTCGTGTCGTGGCAGGAGGGGTAGGAGGGGCAGAGACGCCGTCCGGCACCGTTCCGGTCGTCGAGCCGGACCGGGTGCGCTCACTCCTCGAGTCGGTATCCGCGAGCGCGCTCTTCCGTCGCGCGCTCGCCGAGGGCGACCTCGTGCGCCGGTGGACCGTCGTGACCGACAACCTGGCCGAGGGCGTCTCGCCTCGCGCGCAGCTCGGATTCCTCGCTCCCGGTCGTCCGTTCTCGGTCGTGAACCGCCGAGGCAAGCACGTCATCGCACCCGAATCGTACGGCCGCTACGACGAATTCGCCGACGCGGTCGCGTCGGTCGACGCCCGCGCGGTGGCCAGCGTGTACCGCGAGCTGCACCCCGTCCTCGAGGCTGCCTATCGCGCCCTGGGGTACCCGACCGCTTCCCTCGACGGCGTCACCGCGCGGGCGCTGCACCGCCTCGAAGCGGCGCCGACGCGCGACGGCGCCGTCGTCGTCAGGCGTGAAGGGCGCGCATTCCTGTTCGCCGACGATCGTCTGGAAGACCTCGGCGCGGTGGAGAAGCAGCTGCTGCGGATGGGCCCGAGAAACACGCGCCTGCTGCAGGCGAAGGCGCGGGAGATCCTCGACGCGCTCGGCTTGCCGGCAGGGGCCCAGGTGGCGGGACAGCGTTGAAGCGGTGGCCGTGGCCGAATCCTGCGCGAGCCGGGTGGCTCTCACACGATGCTCGCGGGAAACCTCTCCCCGCCATGGGACGACCACGATGCCGATCTACGAGTATTCCTGCCGCCCCTGCGCCAACACCTTCGAGGAGCTCATCCTGCGCAGGTCGGACGAATCCGAGGTGGCCTGCCCCAAGTGCAAGGGCAAGGCAGTGAGCCGGATCATGTCGCGCACGGCGGCGACCCACGTGCGGGGTGACGGTGGCTCCAGCAGCGCCCCTTCGTGCGGCCCGATCGGCTGAGGCATCTGACTCGCCCGGTCGGGCGAGACGAGGAA
>Ga0137373_10005135_pt1 | contig 14215 bp, 11 predicted proteins | sample SagtaG_5_FD_104912 | JGI IMG/M metagenome (GOLD analysis project Ga0137373, IMG submission 104912) | Vadose zone soil microbial communities from Sagehorn Ranch, Mendocino, California, USA - Sage1_R_80_16 metaG | ecosystem: Environmental > Terrestrial > Soil > Vadose zone | place: USA...
AGCAGGCGCGCGTCGACGCGCACCTGCCAGGGTGTCCCTCGTGTCAATTCGCCGCGCGCGAGCTGCGCGCGACGTCGCGGCTCTACAGTCTTCTGCCGCTCGTGATGCCGAGCGGCGCCGCACAGGCGACGACGGTCCTGGTTGCGTCCGCCATTACGGGCACGGGTGCGAGCGTGGCAGGCGGCGTTTCGCTCGGCGCCGCTGGCGCGGGCGCGGCCGTGGCGACCACCGGCGCGACTGGTGCTGGCGGTGTCGGCCTGGGTGTGGGACTGGTCGGCGCGCTGGAGAGCATCAAGTTCGGTCTCGGTGCCGCGGCGGCGATCGTGGTGACACTGGGCGCGACCGTGACGGGCAGCGTCGTGCTCGAGACGGGCGGTTTCGCGCAGGTCGCACAGGCGGCCGCCGAGGGGTGGAGCTTCGGCATGCCGACCGAGCCGGCCGACGTCATTGCTGTGGCGCCTCGGCCGACAATGGCCGAAAAGTCGGCCGCGCCGACCGCGACGGTGCGGCCCAGTGCGAGCCAGTCGCTGGTGCCCGTATCAACTCCGATCGCGCCCCAGCCTGCACACACCTCGTCCAATCCGGATGTACCGCGTGTCGCTGCACCCGCACTAGTGCCGCAACAGCGAACCGCGACCGAGCCGGCGCTGGCGCCGACGTCCACCGCCATCGCCATTCCGACGCCAGGCCGCGCCGAGCCGATGGCCCCCGCTGCCGGCGAGCCCGCGTCCGTGCCGCTTGCTATGGCGAGCGCGTCCTCGCCGGCCTCGCCGTTGCCAGACAAGCCCGAGCACGGCCAAGCAACCCCGGCCCACGGCGCGCCAGCCAACGATGCGCATGACCAGCACGCTGGCAAAGCCCATGAGGACGTGCCGAACGGCCCACCAGACGACGCCCCGCCCCCGGCCCACGATCCGCTCCGCGCGGACGCCGCTGCCGCTCCGGCGGACGCCAGTGTGGCCCGCCCTCAACCAGGCAAGCCCGCCGACGAGCCAGGCAAGCCAGCAGACGACGCACCGGGCAAGCCCGCCGACCAGCCAGCGAGTACGCCCGCGGACGACGCACCGGGCAACCCGGCCGACAACGCACTGGGCAGGCCCGCGGACGAGCCCGGCAAGACCGTAGACGACGCTTCGGGCCAGCCTGCTGACCAGACGCCAGGCAAGCCGTCAGAGCCGATGTCCAGAGTCTCAGCGGTTCGGCCGGCGAACACCGCGCCAGGCGACGCGGCGAGCGCGGCGGCTGAGCGCAATCCCAGCGGCCCATCAAGCGCAGCCAAGCCGAGCGACACGCCGCCGCCCGCGAGGCCGACCGATCAGGCCGTTCCGAGCAAGTCAACTGGCGCGGTGTCGAGCACGCCAAGCGGCCCACCATCAGCAGTCAAGCCGACCGCGACGCCGTCGCCGTCGCCGACCGCGCCCAGCAGGCCCAGCGAGCAGACCCCGGCAATCGAACCAACCGACCGGGTCGGAGCAATCAAGCCCGCTAGCCCGGCGCCCAGCAAGCCAAGCGATCGGCCCAAACCGACCACGCTCAGTGAACAGTCCGCGCCTGCCAAGCCAAGCCATCAGCGCTCAGCGGCCACGCTCAGTGAACAGTCCGCGCCTGCCAAGCCAGGCCATCAGCGCTCAGCAGCGAACACGCTCAGTGGACAGTCCGCGCCTGCCAAGCCAGGCGATCAGCGCTCAGCGAACACGCTCAGTGAACAGTCGGCGCCTGCCAAGCCCGGCGATCAGCGCTCAGCGGCCACGCTCACTGAAAAGTCCGTGCCTAGCAAGCCGAGCGATCAGTCTGCGGCCGCGAGCCCGAGCGTTCAGGCCACGCCGGCAATGCCGAATGGCCCGGCCGCACCGGCCAAGCCGAATAGCCAGGCCGCGCTGTCCAAGCCGTGAGGCAGCCCACTCGCTAGGGACTCACCACCACCCAGACTGTCGGCGCGTAGCCCTGCACGTACTCCAGCGCCGTCACCGCGCCGGCACCGCCCGCACGGACGGCTCGTCGGCGCCGGTCTCTGCCGCGCGGTGCAGGTCGGAGCCATCGGCGTTCATCAGCCACGAATCCCACGGGATCCCGTGCGCAAGCGCGACCGAGGCTCCGAACAGCCCCGCCAAGTCCAAACCCGTGACCGCCAAAGCCACAGCGCCCGGGTCCACATGCGCCACCCCGACGGCAGACCGCGGCAGCGACACACAGCGCCGCCGCCTGACCGCGACGCAACATTTTGGCTGCTGCGGCGAGGGTGCGATTTTGGCTCGTTGCGCAGTACGCTCGAGGGCATTCGCGAGTTTCGTTTCGGGACGCAGAGCTGGACCTCCTTTCCCGATTGGGTCGGAGTGTTCTACCCACCGAAAATGCCGCAGGCGGAGGCGCTCAGCTTTTACGGCCAGGTCTTCGACACCGTCGAAGTGAATGCCACGTTCCATGCCTTGCCCACGGACAGCACCGTGCGCGGCTGGTATGAGCGTACCGGACCCGACTTCAGCTTTGCGCTGAAGTGTCCGCGCCAGGTCACCCACGATGTTCGGCTCGAGCTGCCGGCCGCCGAGGCGCCAATGCTCGAGCTGCTGCGCCTGGCCGGGCTGCTCGAGGATAAGCTCGGACCCTTACTGGTGCAATTGCCACCGAGCTTCGATCGCTCGGCAGCCAATCGCCGCTCGCTGGCGGCCTTCCTCGACTTTGTGCAGGAAGCGAGCAGCGCGCGGATGGCCATCGAGCTCAGACATCCGTCCTGGGCGACGCCAGACGTCCAAAACGAGTTGGCCCTGAGAAATGTCGCCTGGGTCCTGACAGACGGCGACCAGCCGAACCACCGCAGCGTGCTCTACTCGGCCGACTTCACCTACGTGCGCTGGAACCGCTCGGGCCTGCCATTCAGCAACTGGCGCGAGATCCAGCATGACCGCTCGGCGGACCTCGACTGGTGGGCAGCGACACTGCGCGAGGCACCGGTCGAGACGGTCTTCGGCTACATGTCGAACGAGTTCGCGGGTCACGCGCCAGCCAGCCTGGCCATGCTCAAGCAACGCCTCCAGCTGCCGGTCAGCGAGCCCCAAGAGCTGTGGCAGCAACGGGCACTGTTCTGATGCGCCGCCGAGCGCCCGACCTGGGGGTGCTCGGCCTGTTTCTGGTGTTGCCGGTGCTGTGGTTCAACCAGGTGCTGTGGCCTGGCCTGAGCGGCAAGACGCTGCTGCCGTTCGACAATCTCTACGCCTTCGAGCCGTGGCACAGCATGCGCCCGGACGTCGTGCCCTACAACCCGCTGGTCAGCGACCTCGTTCTCGAGAGCGCGGTCTGGGAGCTCCACGCGCGGCGCTCCATCATGGCCGGCGAGATCCCGCTGTGGAACCCGCAGATCCTGGCCGGCGCGCCGTTCCTGGCCGACGCCCAGGGCAGCGTGCTGTATCCGCCAGATCTGGTGTTGTACTGGCTTCCGCTGACCGACGCCTTCGGCTGGTACACCGCGCTGCACATCAGCCTGGCCGGCATCGGCATGTACGTGCTATGTCGACTGCTCGGCACAGGTCGACCCGCTGCGCTGCTGGGCGGCGTGACGTTCATGTTCAGTGGCACGGTGATCACCAGCGCCACGTTTCCGCAAGTCATTGGCGCGGCCGCCTGGCTGCCACTGCTGCTCGCGATCGCCGAGCTGCTGATCACTCGCCAGCGGGTGCGTGGCGTCTGGCTGGCCGGTGTGCTCGTGGTCGGCACCGGGTTCCTGGCCGGGCACCCTGAAATCAGTACGTACGCGCTCATGTCCATGGGCGCGTACAGCCTGGCGCGGCTCATCGGCCTGATGCGCACTGTGGCTCCCAGGCAGCTCGCGCTGGCCAGCCTGCGCTTGGTGACGATGGTCATGCTGGGCAGCGCGCTGGCCGCGGTCCAGCTGTTGCCGACGCTCGAGGCCGTCGGCAACAACGCGCGCACCGGCGTGCGCACCGCGGCCGACCTCGCCGCCGTGGCGTGGCCACTGCCTCAGCTGTGGACGCTGGTGCTGCCCGACCTCTTCGGCAACCCCACTCATCGCGCCTGGCTCGATATCTGGACTGCCACCTGGCGCGAGGCGCCGCCGATCTACTGGGGCGCCAAGAACTATGTCGAAGGCGGCCAGTACGTCGGCATCCTGGCCTGGCTGCTGGCGATCCTCGGGCTGCTGCGCGGGCGGCGCCTGCCGGCCGCGATTTTCGGCACGCTCGGGCTGGTCGCGCTGCTGCTGGTCCTGGGCAGCCCGCTATACCTGCTGCTCCAGGCGCTGCCTGGGTTCTCGCAATTGCGCAGCCCGTTCCGCTGGGTGCTGCCCTTCTGCCTGTCGGTGTGTGTGCTGGCTGCGCTAGGCATGGACGCGCTGCAGCGTCAGCCTCGCTCCGCGCGCTGGCTCGCCATGCTGGGCCTGGGCACCGGTGTGCTCGCACTCGGCGCGGTCGGGCTGAGTCTCGTCCAACCCGAGCCGTTCCTCAAACTCGCCCAGCGGTTCGTCACCGACCCCGCGTGGGCCGAACGCGCCTTCGGCAAACCCGGCTTGCAGATCCCGAACGCGTTGTCGACGCCGGCCATGTTCTGGGGCTACGAGGGCCAGGGATTGCTCAGGCTCGGGCTGGTCGCGCTCGCGGCCGGCGTCATCCTGTTGCGCGGCGGGCGCTGGATCGCGCCGGCGGTCGTGCTGGTCGCGCTCGACCTCTATTCGGTCCACGGCACGTTCTTGCCGGCAAGCGATATGCGCCTGTCGCCGCTGCTGCCGGCCAACAAGCCGCCCGTCGTCGCCGCCCTCGAGCAGCGAGAGCGCGGTGGCGAGCCCTGGCGCTTCACGACTTTCGAGCGCGGCGAGGAAAAGACGTTTCTGGCTAACGCGGGCATGTACTACGGCTGGCACGACGCGCGTGGGTACGACTCGATCGTGCCGCGCTGGTACGCCGAGTACACCAGCCGGCTCGGCCTGCCCATCGACAGCCTTGTCTTCAACCGCATCGCCCCCGTCTACGATGCAGCCTCGCTAAGTAACCCGATGCTTGGCCTGCTGAACGTCAAATACGTGCTGACCGAGCAGTACATCGACAATCCCGTGTTCTCCGAGGTCTATCGCGACGCGCATATTGGCGCCTACCTCAACGCGGCGGTGCTGCCGCGCACGTTTGTCGCGCCTTTGGCGCGCGTGCTGCCGGCCGCGCAGCAGCCGTTGGATCGCGCCGACCCGCGCGACGTGGTCTACCTCGAGTCAGATCCAGGCCCAGACGGTCTGCACGGTACGGCACGTGGGACGAGCAGTATTCGCAGTTATGGCTATGACGACGTGACGTTGGCCGTCGATCTGGAAGGCCCCGCATGGGTCGTGCTGGCGGACAGCTGGGGTCCTGGCTGGCACGCCACCGCGACTGACGCGACCGGCAGCCGCATCGAGCTCGACGTCCTGCGAGCCTATTCGGCGCTGCGCGCGGTGCACCTGCCGGCCGGCGGCGCGTGGACCGTCGAGTTCTGGTACATGCCGGACTCGTTCCGACTCGGCGTGGCTGTGTCCGGGGCGACGCTCCTGGTGCTCGTGGGCGTCGCAATGCTACCGCTGGTTATGAATAAAAATTGGGCGTTAGCGGACGGTCATTCAGCACCCACTCCCCAACTCCACGCACCTTATAGTCCAGCGGGTCGTGGAGCGTGAGCGTGCGCACGTTCCGCCAGAAGCGGTCAAACCGATAGCGCTCGGACGTCGAGCGCGCACCCATCACCTCGAAGACGCGGCTGGTGACGTCGAGCGCAATATGTGCCGCGGCGACTTTGCCCATGGAGACCACCGCCGCGCATGCGCCGCGCTCCTCGTCGCCCAGACCTGCGGCCCGGTCCGGGCGGACCAAGCCGCTCATCCTCGCACACCCACACATTTGCTGAAGCTGACGCTGCCACGGTCAGTCTGGCGCTGGCCCATGTTGGCCCAATCGTCATTGATGACAACGCCCTCGCGTTTGGTGGGCAATACCACAACCTGCGGGCGCGGATCGCCGGGCTCGGTTGCCGACACGAGGAGCAGGTCGGAGCCCTGGGCACCCGTCGGCCAACCTGAGCCGAGCCCGCCGTATTCGGGCGGGATGATGAGCCGCAGCAGGCCGCTCTCGCGAATGCGCTGGCGCTGCGCCCACGGCGTGCCGACCTCGAGATCGCGCTCGGCTGCATCGGCCCGAAACTCCGCCGCCAGCGCCGCCGCCTCAGCCGCAACGTCGAGCGTCGTTGACAACGCGTTATCTTGTCATCCTGAGGCGAGCCTGCGAGCAGAAGGATCCGCTTGCCGACACGCCGTGCTCGCGGATCCTTCGCTTCGCTCAGGATGACATAGCGCCTTTAGAATCGCTGACCGTGGTTGGGCTGACGCCGCGTGAGCTGCCGAGCGTGGATCGACTGCTTCAGGATCCTCAGCTGAAGGCGCTGCCGCGCGACCTTGTCGTACGCGCCGCCCGCGAAGTGCTGGAGGAAGTGCGGCGGGCAACGCTGAATGGCGGCGGGGCACACGGACTGGAAGAGCTGCCACTGCGCGTGGCGCGGCGGGTCGAGCAGGCAACCCAGCTGCGCCTGCAGCCAGTCATCAATGCGACGGGCGTAATCATCCACACTAATCTGGGCCGCGCTCCACTCAGCGCAGCGGCATTGAAAGCGGCGACTGAGGCCGCGCAAGGTTATTCCAATCTCGAGTATGACCTCGAGCAGGGCGAGCGCGGCTCACGCCACGCCCTCGTCACCGACCTGCTGCGCAGGCTGACCGGCGCCGAAGACGCCCTGGTCACCAACAACAACGCGGCAGCCGTGCTACTGATCCTGTCGGCGTTGGCGCAGGGACGACAGGCGATTATCTCGCGTGGCCAGCTAGTCGAGATCGGCGGCGGTTTTCGCATCCCCGATGTGATGCGCCAATCCGGGGTCGAGCTCGTGGAAGTCGGCACGACCAATCGCACCTACGCGGCCGACTACGCGGCGGCGATTACCGAGCGCACGGCTGTGTTGCTGCGCGTGCACGCCTCGAACTTCCTGCAGGTCGGCTTCGTCCATCAGCCCACGCTGGCCGAGTTGGTCGACGTGGGCCAGCAGCACCAGCGCCCCGTAGTCGACGATCTCGGTTCCGGCTCACTGCTGGATACGGCGCGGTTCGGTTTGGCGCGCGAGCCGCTCGTCCAGGACAGTGTCTCGGCCGGCGTCGACCTGGTGTGCTTCTCGGGCGACAAGCTGTTGGGCGGACCGCAAGCCGGCATCATCGTCGGTCGCGCCTCGGCCGTTGCGAGCTTGCGCAAGCACCCGCTCATGCGTGCGATTCGGCCGGACAAGCTGACGCTGGCCAGCCTCGGCGCGACCCTCGTGCACTACGTACGCGGCGAGGCCGAAGCGGAAGTTCCCGTGTGGCGGATGATCTCGGCCGCGCCAGATGAACTGCAGCGCCGAGCGGCTGCGATCGCCAATGCCCTCGGCAGGGACGTTGCTGAAACGCAGTCGGCTATTGGTGGCGGTTCGTTGCCCGGCCAGACCCAGCCGAGTTGGGCTGTGGCGCTGCCACCGGCGATGGCACACGAGCTCCGCCAGGGAAAGCTGCCGGTCATCGGCCGCATCGAACGCGACCAACTGCTGCTCGACCTGCGCGGCGTGCTGCCCGAGCAGGACGCGCTGCTCGAATCCGCGGTGCGCGCAGCTCGATGAGAGTCATTGGCACGGCTGGCCACGTCGACCACGGCAAATCAACGCTCATCCATGCATTGACCGGCATCGACCCTGATCGGCTCCAGGAAGAGAAGGAGCGCGGCATGACGATCGACCTCGGCTTTGCCTGGCTGCGCTTGCCCAATGGCGACGAGGCCTCCATCGTCGACGTGCCCGGTCATGAGCGCTTCATCCACAACATGCTGGCCGGGGTGGGCGGCATCGACATCGCGCTGCTGGTCATCGCCGCCGACGAAGGCGTGATGCCGCAAACGCGCGAGCACGTGGCCATCCTCGACCTGCTGGGCGTTGCGAACGGCGTCGTCGCACTGACCAAGCGCGACCTCGTTGACGACGATTGGCTCGACCTCGTCCAGGCCGACGTCGAGGACTTCCTGAAAGAGACGAGCCTGGCGGGGGCACCCATCGTGCCGTGTTCGGCCACCACGCGCGCCGGTCTCGACCAGTTGCTGGGTGTGATCCAGGATCTCCTCGCGCGCGAGCGATCCAGGCCGAACACCGGGCGCCCACGCTTGCCCATCGATCGGGTGTTCACCGTGGCTGGGTTTGGGACGGTCGTCACGGGAACGCTGCTCGACGGTGAGTTGCGGCTGGGCCAGGAGCTCGAGGTGCAGCCCGGCAGCCTCAAGACGCGCGTGCGCGGCCTGCAAAGCCATAAGAAGAAGGTAGAAGTCGTGCCTGGTGGAACGCGCACGGCAGTGAACCTGGGCGGCCTGTCTGTCGACGACCTGCGCCGGGGTCAGGTGCTCGGCGCACCCGGCACGCTGCGCCCGACGCGCGCGCTCGACGCACAGCTGCGCCTGATCAAGGACGCGCGCCCGATCCGCCACAACACGCAGGTCAGCTTCCACACCGGCGCGGCTGAGACGTTGGCCAAGGTGGCGCTGCTGGATCGCGACGAGCTGGAAGCGGGCCAGGAAGCGTGGGTGCAGTTGCGCCTGCAGGACGAGGTCGCGCTCGCGCGCGGCGACCTGTTCATCGTGCGGCTGCCTTCGCCGAGCATGACCGTGGGCGGCGGCCGCGTGGTCGAGGCGCATGCACGGCGGCATCGGCGGCGCCAGGCCAACGTGCTCCAGCAATTGGCGGTGCTGGCACGCGGCACACCCGAAGAGATCTTGCTCGAACAACTGCGCGCGCGTGAGCCAATCGACGTCGACGGCCTGTTCCGGCGCGCCGGTTTGCCAGTCGCCGAGGCGCGTGGCGCGCTGACCCGGCTGATCGACGAGCACAGCGCCCTGGTGCTCGACCATGCGAACGGACACGTCGACGGTCGGTCATACGTCGTCACGCCGGTGGGCTGGCAGGACCTGACGCAACGTGTCAAAGGGCTGCTGCAAGCCTTCCATCACGAGTACCCGCTGCGCCGTGGCCTACCCAAGGAGGAATTGCGCACCCGGCTGGGCGCCGATCCGCGCATGTTCACGCGCGTGCTCGAACGGCTGAAACTCCAGGGCACAGCCAACGAGGACGGGCCGTTCGTGCGGCTCGCCAGCCACGCCGTGCAGTTCAGTCCAGCGCAGCAGCGGCAAGTGCAGCAAGTCATTGACGTTTTGCAGGAAGCTGGCGTCGCCCCGCCTGACCGGGCCGATCTCGAAGCGACACTGCGCGTGTCCGCCGAACTGACCGATGCGCTGATCGCCCAGGGCGCGCTCGTGGAAGTCAGCCAGGACTTGCTGTATGACCGGCAGACACTCGACAACATCGTGGCGCGCATTCGCACTGAAATCGAGCACAACGGCCCGCGCACCGTGGCCCAGATTCGCGACCTGCTCGACGCGTCGCGCAAATACGTCCTGGCAGTCGTCGGCTACACCGACGAACACAAGATCACCCGCCGCGTCGGCGACGAGCGCGTCCTCTATTAGCCTCGTTTTGGGGCTCCCTCGGCGGCGGCCGGCCGTCCTATACTGGCATGAGCATGACTGGAACACCTGTTCGGATCTTGCTCGCCCGGCATGGGGAAACCGTCTTCAATGTCGAGGGCCGCTGGCAGGGCCAGTCTGATTCGCCGCTGACCGCGCGCGGACGCGCGCAAGCACAGCAGTTGGCGGCCGCGCTCGCGGATGAGCCGATCGCGGCCGTCTACAGCAGCGACCTTGGCCGCGCGATGGCGACCGCACATGAGATGGCCGCGCCGCGCGGGCTGGAGGTCATGGGCGAGGCGCGGCTGCGAGAAATCCACGTAGGCGACTGGGTCGGCTTGAACCGCGCCCAGATCGAGGCAGGCTATGGCGACATGTACCACCGCTGGCGCTACCACCCGGCCACGTTGCGCCTGCCTGGCGGCGAGACGCTCGCCGAGGCGCAAGCGCGCGCTCTCGACTGCATTAAGGACCGCATGCCGCTCCATCTGGGCCAGACCATCGTGCTCGTGACCCATGGCGCGATCGGCCAGGCGATTTTGGTCGAGGGCGTGGGTCGGCCGGTCGACGACCTGTGGATGAAAGTGCGCATCGACAACTGTCAGATCTCGCGCCTCGAGTGGACAGCTGAGACTGGCTTGCGGCTGATTGAGTTGGCGGATGTGCGCCATCTCGCCGAAGTCGGATCACTCCGCGAATGGCGCACAACGGACACGACAACGGACGCGGCCTGATGCTCGCTGCGCTCGCGGGAGTGAGGGGTGGGGAGTGGGGAGTGGGGGCGGTCGCATGGAAAGCGGCCAGAGCAGACGAGCCCCGCGCCGTAGGCGATACGGGGTTGGCGCCTGCTGCCTCTGGGCGTCCACGATCAGGTTCCCCCATTCCTCACTCCTCACTCCCCACTCCGCGCCAAAGGCGCCACTGATGCCGCTCGACCTGCTCAACGTCAGTACGCAGGTGCGCCAGATGGGCGAGCTGCTGGCCGTGCGGCGTGGCGATCAATCGCGCCGGCTCGAGCTGCTGAACGCAATGCTCGCCGCGTATACCGACCGCTGGCAGGACCTGGCCGACCTGGCCGAGCAGGTGAAGGAGCGTGTTGCCGTTCCGACCGGGCCCCTCGACGAGCGGCTGCCCGCACCCGATGCGTTGAAGACCTATACGGCGCTCGCGACCGATGGCGCTGAGATCGACCCCGATCGGCACGGCGGGAGCGGCGACTTCTTCCTCATTAATGTGGGGCGCGTGCGCATCCCGTACGGTCAGCCGCACCGCGAGGTCGAGCTACGCAGCGTATCCAGCCTCGGCTTCACCGAAGAAGACCTGTTCATCGTCGATCCGCGCGATCCGCGCCGCCAGGTGCCGATGCGCGACCGGCACCTTGACGCGCTGCGCACCGTGGAGGAGGTCAAGGCGTTGGCCGACCTCGCCGAGTCCGAGTCCGCGACTGGCGCCGGGCCGGCGGTTGCGCTGGTCGATGGCACGCTGCTGTTTTCGGTCCTGGAGGAACGGCCGCGTGATTTCCTCAGGACACGCTTCTATTCGGACTACGTGGCGCAGTTGGAACGCATGCGCGCGGCGCGGGTGCCCGTTGCGGCGTACGCCAGCCGGTCACGTGGGGTCGACCTGGTCAACCTCTTCAGAGCGGTGTGCGGTGGCACGCCGCTCGCGTGTGATGTGTGCGCGGGAGCGCATGCGTGTGCACTGCGCGGGCTGACCGATGCGCACATCCTCGGGCGCGACCTGCGGCAGTGGCAGCGGACAGGCGTGTTTCGGGTCCGCTCCAACGTCCACGACCCTTTCTTCGGCGTCCATCGCGCCTACTTCTTCTTATTGCACACCGGCGAAGAGATCGCCCGCGTCGAGGTTCCCGAGTGGGTCGCACGCGACTTCACGATGCTCAGCAACGTGCATTCGGTGCTGGTCGACCAGATCGGCAAAGGTTTCGGATATCCCGCGGTGCTGGCTCGTGCCGACGACCGCGCCGTCATCTCGTTGTCCGACCGCACGGTGCTCGACACGCTGGTCCGCCAGGAGCTCGCTCGGCGAGGCGTCCTGGCCCGACCGTCGGCCAAGCTGCATCGCAAGCAGGTGCGCACGGTATGAGCGCCCTCAACGGCGTTCACACGGACCAGCCTGCGCAGGACGGCGAAGTAATTGAGGCGTCGACGACGGAGTTCCTCGCCCAGGCACAACAGCTGGATGGCGCGCCCCCGTTCGGCTCCTTTGTCCAGGTGGCAACCGACGATGGGCTGACCATTCTGGGCGTCGTCGCCCACGTTCAGACCAGCGGCATTGACCCCGGCGCGCGGGCGATCATGCGCGGGCACGACGATGTCCGCGACGACCTCATCTACCAGGAAAATCCAGACCTGCCGTTGGTGCTGCGCACCACCTACCGAGCGCTCGTCGTCGGCTTCACCGAAGGCGGCAGCATCTATCAGTTTCTCCCGCCCCGGCCCGCGCGGCTGCACTACTCGGTGACGCAGTGCTCGGCCGCCGCCGTCAAGACATTCACCGATACCGGGTTGGACTACCTGGGCGCCCTCCTTGCGGGATCGGAGGTCCCAACCGATGAGCTGCTGGCGGCCAACATACGCGTCACCGCAAGTATGCGCGGCGAGCCGCAGGCGTTCCTGCAACATGCGGGCAAGGAGCTTGCCCAACTGTTGCACACGGACTACGGGCGGCTGACGGCGATTCTCAAGCGCTGCGTCCTGGCCCAGGGGACATACGCATGACGCGCCTCGGCCTGCTGGTGGCCGGGTCGCTATCCGAGGGCCTGGCAGCGAGATTGGATCCTACGGTTCCAATCGAAGATGTGCGGCTTGGTAAGTTCGTCAAGATCGTCGGCCAGAAATACGAGTACTTCTGCCTCGTCACCGACGTGCAGCTCGATTCGGCCAACGCCGAGGTCTTGCGTGACCCGCCCGGCGATCCTGACGCCGTCGACGTCTTCTTGCGCCATGTCCTGAGCGGCACCACCACCTATGCCATCGTCAAGCTCAAGCCCGAGCTCATGCTGGCCAATACGAGCGCGGACGTCGACTTCGAAGAGGCCGACCTGGTGCCCCGGCCAGCGCGCAGCATCCCGCCCCACTTCTCGAACGTCTCGGAGGCAACAACCGCCGATTTCGAACGCATCTTCGGTCGCGACGACGGACGCAATCACTTCCAGATCGGGCAGCCGATCGACATGGACGTGCCGGTCTGCCTCGACCTGAGACGGTTTGTAGAGCGCTCAAATGGCGTCTTCGGCAAATCCGGCACCGGCAAGAGCTTTCTTACCCGGCTGATCCTGTGCGGCGTCATCAAGGCCCAGGCAGCGGTCAATCTGATCTTCGACATGCACTCCGAGTACGGCTGGAGCGCCAAGAACGAGAACGGTGTCGAAGTCAAGGGCCTGTCGCAGCTGTTCGGCGGTCGGGTCGCGGTCTACACACTGGATATGGAATCCTCGCGCGGCCGCGGCATCAAACCCGCCGGCGAGATCAAGATCGCGCTGCGCGACCTCTCGGTCAGCGACATCACCCTGCTCCAGGACGAGCTGAAGCTGCATCGCACCGCGGTTGAAGCGGCCACCCTGTGCGAAGACAAGCTGGGCGATGATTGGGCCGCCCAGCTGCTGGACATGGACGGCGACGCCTTGGCCGAGTTCGCGGTCAAGAACGCCGGCAACATGAACTCGCTGCAGGCGCTGCGCAGCAAGCTGCGGCTGATCGACCGCTTGCCGTTCGTCGAACGCAGTTTGCGACGCTCGACGCTCGACGAGCTGATCGGGCAACTAGAGCGTGGTCACCACGTCGTCCTCGAGTTCGGGCGTCAGCGCAACCTGCTCGCGTACATCCTCGCCGCCAACCTGATCACACGCCGCCTGCACGAGCTGTGGGTCAAGAAGACCGAGACCTACTGGGCGACCAAGGACGAGGCGGACCGGCCGCGGCCTTTGATGATCACGATTGAGGAAGCCCATAAGTTTTTGAACGCCGATGCCGCCCGACAAACCACGTTCGGCACTATCGCACGCGAGCTGCGCAAGTTCTACGTGACGCTGCTCGTCGTCGATCAGCGGCCGAGCGGCATCGACGCCGAGGTGCTGTCGCAGATCGGCACGCGCATTACCTGCCAGCTGAACGACGAGCGCGACATCGACGCCATCTTCACCGGCGTGAGCGGCGGCGCGCACCTGCGCACGGTGTTGGCGACGCTCGACTCGCGCGAGCAAGCGCTACTGCTCGGGCATGCGGTGCCGATGCCGATGATGATTCGCACGCGCAAGTACGACACCTCGTTCTATGCCGCGGTCGCAACTGACAACGCGGAGATCATTGCCTTCCGCTCGCGGCGTTACGAAGAGATTTTTGGCAATGAGTAGCGTTCAGCGGTCAGCCGTCAGCCGTCAGCCGTCAGCCGTCAGCCGTCAGCACGCCGCGCGCGCCGCGCGAAACTTACCCCTGGAGGGTTTTCCGCCTTCGGCGGTCGGCAGGTTCGGTACGTACGGCCGCGACGCGCGGACACTGGAGGCAGACGGCAGACGGCAGACGGCAGACGGCAGACGGCAGACGGCAGACGGCAGACGGCAGACGGCAGACGGCACACGGCACACGGCAGAGGGCAGACACCTCATGGCTGATTGCTGATGGCTGAAAGCTGATGGCTGAAAGCTGATGGCT
>Ga0137373_10005160_pt1 | contig 14172 bp, 10 predicted proteins | sample SagtaG_5_FD_104912 | JGI IMG/M metagenome (GOLD analysis project Ga0137373, IMG submission 104912) | Vadose zone soil microbial communities from Sagehorn Ranch, Mendocino, California, USA - Sage1_R_80_16 metaG | ecosystem: Environmental > Terrestrial > Soil > Vadose zone | place: USA...
CGGAGCGTCACCAAGCAGATCAACGGATTGCTTGACAAGGCGTCGAGCGAGCGGGACTACCTCGCGCACGATCTCCTTGAGTGGTTCGCGCGCGAGCAGCTCGAGGAATGCTCGAGCATGGATACGCTGCTGAAGATGGTGCGCCGTGCCGGCGAGTCCGGGCTCGTGACGGTGGAGAACGCGCTTGCGTCCGGACGAACGCTGAGCTTCGGCGGGCGGGCGGGCGAGGCTTCGTAGAAAGGGGCCGATGGCCCCTTCACGGCTTCGGCGCGCACGGCTGCCGGAGCGTCATCGCGGACGAGCTCGATGAGCACGCTCGCGAAGCCCGCCGCCGCGCGAACCGAATCGGCCACCGGGCGAAGATTCGCCATCCACGTCGCGTAATCCTCGGCGGAGTTGGGGCCGTGACCCAGCAGAAGGAGCGCCCGAGCAGGCCGGCCGACGCTCGGAGATCTTCATGCTGCGATCATGCAAGGTGCTGTCGAGCGAGTGCGGCCGAAGATAATGACAGTAGCAGCGATAATGGGTGGCCTGGTGCCGATTCTCTGGGGAAGCGGTGCCGGTGGAACAGTGATGCGGCGCATTGCTGCGCCAATGATCGGTGGAATGATCTCCAGCACGATTCTTACGCTCCTTGTCATACCCGCCATTTACGGCTTGTGGAGGGAATGGGAGCTCGAGCGGTCGGCGACCTATGTCAGTTAGGCTCACCCGGTTTCCCTTACATCGTTTGAGACTCTGCCCGACAGATAATGCGTGACGATCCACTGATACTCATGTCGGTGGTGTGAACAACAAATCGAGGAGGTTATATGAGGATCAATAGCCGGGCGCTCGGCATCGCTTCGGGAATGATCGCAGCGGCAACATTCATTGTTTGCGGACTGATGGTCGCGATTGCTCCCGGGGCCACATCGAGCTTCTTCGGATGGGTGCTCCACATCGATCTGAGCAGTCTCTCCCGTCCCATCTCGGTATCGAATTTCATCGGTGGGCTTCTCCTGTTCAGCGTGTTTGTCGGGATCTGCGTGGCCGCTGTCGGCTGGATGTACAACAGGCTGACGGCGCCGTCGCAATTCAAAGCTGTATAGCAGCTAGTACACGCAGCTTCGCGGCTTCAACGTCGGGCATTTCCGCTCCGGCGTTGAAGCCGTTCGCTTGGAGAGTAGCAATTCAATCAGCGAAGCCAGCACGGCCAGAAAACACGAGAGCCTCCGCATCGTGGTTTCCCACTTTGCGGAAGCCCCGTTCGCTGGTGGATGCATGTCGGTTCGTTTTCTGTGAATCTCACACAGGCGACCTACATCCTTATCCTTACCCTCGTCTAAGCATCGGCGAAACCCTGATTTTACGTCGGCGTTTCGTGGATGCTTTCGATTGCTACGGCACTACCGCGAGTCTGTCGTCGACCGACCACACTCCCGGGGTTGCCCATGCCGCGTCCTCCGCTTCCTTCAGCTCCGGCCAGGAGTGAACGGAGCCCCGTGGGTTGAAATCCGTTGCATGAACAACTGCGCGTCGTCATATTCGGAGAACGCCATGACACACACTCTCCGCACCTCCTCGTATTACCGCAGCTACCGGACACCCTCCGGGAGCTGTTGGCGCTTGCGTGCACGTGTGTAACTGACGTCTCCGCATGTTCCCATTCAGGCTCCCGAAACCCGGGAGCCTTTTTTTGTGCTCTCTCCCCAACCACCCCGCAAGGATGGACCGATGCAACAGATCTCAGAAGGAACGACAGCAACGTTGACCGACGAGTCGGACAGTCTTCCCGAATTCATCGAACAGCAGTGGAGCGACTACACCCCCGAACAGCACGATGTCTGGGGACTTCTTTACCAGCGGCGAATGAATCAGCTCACCAGCGACGGAAGTCGAGTCTTTCTCGATGGAGCCAGGAGCATCGGCCTTCGCAAGGACCGCGTGCCTGACCTGGCCGAGGTCAATGCACGACTGGAGCGCGTCACCGGGTGGAACGCGGTTCCCGTGTCCGGATTTCTCCCCGCGCGCGAATTCTTTCGGTGCCTTTCAGTGCGGCGGTTCCCGACTACGATCATCGTCCGAACACGCGAGCAGATGGATTACCTACCGGAGCCCGACATCTTTCACGATGTCTTCGGTCACGTCCCGCTCCACGCCGATCCAGCGTTTGCCGACTTCCTTCAGCATTACGGGAAGATCGCTTGCGCCGCACGCAGCGATGCCGACGTCGTCCGGATGACTCGATTGTTCTGGTTCACCGTGGAATTCGGGTTGGTTCACGAAGACGGCCGCACCAAGGTCTATGGCAGTGGTCTCATCTCGTCACACGGCGATGCTGCCAACGCACTTGGCGCCAAATGCGAACGGCGTCCATTCTCACTGGACGCCGTCTTCAATCAGCCATTCGAGATCGATCACCTGCAGAACGTGCTGTTCGAGGTGGAATCGTTCGACCAGCTCTTCGCAGCGGTGAGAGAAGCGGAGGAAAGGATCTGTAGATAGGACGAGTAAACCCAATTCAGTTTGCGCGTCATGAGTTTCCCGTCATTCAGTCGACTGTTTTTTCGTGGCTTTGCCGCGGCGACACATCGATGATGGATCGTTGCCCTCATGTGTCAGTGCCAGTAAGTCACGGAAAAACGGACGACAGCGTAACAGGAAACTCATCACGCGCATACTGAATGGGAGTTGTCGCTGGATGTGTTCGCGACAAATGCGCGCGTCTAGCTCTTTCGTTTCGCGATGTGCCTCAGGCTTCGCTCCATTTGCTCGTTACGAAAGTGATGGTGACGCTCGGCATCGCGTGCGAGGCGTGTCTTCTCACTGTTCTTGTCGGCTTCATCGTGCTGCTGCCGATCCTCGAACAGACGATGCTCACCGCTGCCTTTGTGCGCGCGGATTTCTTCGGGATCGTACCTTGGTCCAAGCGCTTCGCGTGATCGCTTCGCACCCGAATGTGCTATCTGCGCCTGACGCGCACGAGTCTTATCTCCATGCTGGCCGGGCTCGTGACGTACCGCGCCCTGCTGACGCCCGCCGTTCTCCTTGTTCTTTCCCACCATCGGTCTCCCTTGCAGTTGTCGAGACTGCAAACTGGCAACGCCCGTGCCGCAAATTCACGAATCGGCGGGCGTTGATTGTGTGTGGAAGGCACCGGGCAACCAGGTATCATGCTGGCGGCAAGGGTGAAAGTCCCGGCATGCTTGCCGGGATTCCGACGTCCTCTGCTGGCTTGAGCCGGCGCGTCCGGGACCACTGCTGGCGTGAGAGGTTGATCCGATCGCCGCGATTGATCCAGAGTTGCGTCGAGAGATCATACCGCGCCAGAACGTTGCGGAGCCAGTACGGCCTGTTCTCCCTCATCCACGCTTTTTCGTACTCGTCGCGGATCAGCGAATAGCCATCGCGCAGGTCCTGCAGCCGGCCGTTGGCTCCCGTAATATCGGCGAGATCGCGACTGATTGATTTCGTCGTGGTGTCACTCGCCCGGGTATACATCTGCACGACCTCGTCGGCGAACTGGAACTTCATTCCAATGAAGTCGATCTTCCGCGCCCCGAGCGCAAGCGCATCCAGTGCATCATGCTCCAGCACAGGCGGGCGGTCCGCCTGGGCCACATAGACCATTGCCGATTCTGCAAGAATGCGAAGGTCGTGAGTGACGGGGCGAATCCGCTGCGCCATGAGCTTGCCTTCGTCGCTCCACGGATCGAGCCAGAACAAATAATCGCTGGCGTCTCCAACGCCTGCCTTACTCAACAAGGCGTGAGCGGCGCTCAGCTTTCGCTGCGCCTGATCGATGTATCCAGTCGTGTCGTCGTGAAAGATCTGGCCGAAACTTGCGGCGAACTGGTCTATGCTGCTCTCTCCCTGCTGCCATCCTGCTGCGGCACCGAAGAGCACTCCGTACCAGACCTGGTTGAACAAAGCTTCTCCGTCGTCGTCCCAGGAAGTGTTGAGCAGTCCCGTGGCGCCGAGGCGTTGTCCGTCGCGGACGAAGCGCTGGATGTTGACGAGCGCGATTGCATTGTCGGGATAGACGCGGTTCCAGCTGCTGACGCCCGGCGCGACCCACGTTTCCATCCCAGCGTTGCGAAAGGGAAGGATGAAGCGCGCGTACGAAGTGTCGACGCCGTAAGTCCAGGCAACCGGCACCAGAGATTTCGGCAGCGTCTTTACCAGATCGGGGTGATTCATCGCGACGTCGCCCCAGAAAAGGAAACGCTTTCCCGTTGGCCGAAGCACGGCTTCGATCTGCTTGAGAAATTCGAGATAGACCGTCCCGATCCCCTCGGTCCGAACGCGGTCGGCAGTTTGTCCGCGGCCCAGCTCGAATGTCTCATCGGCGCCGATATGGATGAATCGGCTCGGAAAGAGTGAGTCGATCGACGAGAAGAACTGACGGATGAGAGGCAGCGCGCCGGGTTGTCCCGGAGCGAGCACATGGCCGTGCGGCGTTTCGGCGAGCGGCGAGTAAAGCTCGTACTTGAGGACGTGGTGCAGGTGCCCGAATGCTTCCTGCTCCGGGATTACATCTATATGGTAGCGGGCGGCATAGGCGACGAGCTCGCGAACCTGATCGAGTGTCATGGCGCCACCCGGCGGGGCGATGATCGGATTCGAGGGATAGAGCAGAGTGTGCTCGAAGTACGGTGAATACACATTCACCTTGTAAGCAGCGAGCGTCCGCATCTGCTTCTTCTGAAAATCCAGTGTGGGAACCGGACCCCGCGACAAATCGTCGTGGAATCCGCGGTAGCGCATCGCCGGCCAGTCTTTGATCGTCGCCCGTTCGAGCCGAGCTGTTGGGCCCGAGCCTCGAACGAGCTGCTTGACGGTTTGCGCGCCGTAGAAGATTCCCGCTGCCGACGGCGCGATCACGACCAGCCCACGGGAGTCCGAGACAATCGCGTATCCCTCGTCCTTCATCTCCGAGCTGATCTCGATCGAATGCTGTCGCAGCAGGTCTCTGGCCTGGGGCCGATCGCTCCTGATGAAAGCGATGCGGACGGGAGCGGAGGAATGTACGAGAATGTGACGATTTTTCAGCGCATCGATGAGATCGTTTGCGGTGTGTCGATCCTCGGGATCGCGAGGGCGACCGACAGCAATCCCTTTCGCGAGAGGCGTCGCCCCCTCAGCTTGAACCTCCCGAGGGCGAGGGGTGAGGCGCAAACCGTTCTGCGCGAATGCGGGAGAAGATCCGGCGAGGCAGAGAACCACCACGCATATGTAAGTACGCATTGCGTAAAAGTACTAAAAAGAAGTGATGCGAGACTCCAGTCTGTGTCGGCTCCCAGATCCCAGTTTTCGATCCAATGACCAATCGGGCCGATAAAGGTCAATCGGTTTTTAGTCTGGTATCAGGCCGCTAAAACAACTGGTATCTCGGATCACTTCTTTTGTTGTTTGTTCAAACAGCGTCAGACAAACTGGTAAAATTGAAGTCCTTGGCTTTGATGGCCGGCATTACGATTGGCCCACCCTGCTCGGTTCCTCCAATTCGGACCGCGGGACTCAGCGCCTCGAGGTTGTTCAGCATGAACAGAGGCGATTCGTTGAACCGGAAATTCTTGATCGCCTTCGAGATCTTTCCGTTCTCGATGAGAAACGTTCCGTCGCGGGTTAGTCCCGTGAAAAGGATCGTTCGCGGATCCACCTGCCGCAGATACCACAGGCGCGTAACGAGAATTCCCCGGGGTGTGGACCTGATCATGTCGTCCATCGAGGTAGCTCCTCCTTCCATCTTGATGGAAGTCGGAAAACCTGTCGGCTGCTTGCCCTGCTTCTGCGCCCAGAAGCGGGAATAGAAGAGCTGCTTCAGCACGCCATTCTCGATCCAGACCTGCCGGGCGAGCGGGAGACCCTGACCGTCGTACGGCTGAGCCAGCAGCTGAGGATCCTGCGGATCGGAAAAGATCGTAACGCGCTTGTCCACGATCTGCTCGCCAATCTTGTTTCCGCCGCCCTGCTTCGAGAACGCACTGCGTCCCTCGTCGGCCGAACGGGCGGCGAGCGAGAATCCCATCAGCTGAACGAGATCGCCGACGGCCTGCGGCTCGAGAATCACGGTGTATCGACCGGGCTCGACTGCCACCGGATTTCGTGACAGCCGAGCTTTCTCGATGGCGTGCGCGGCAAGCCCTGGAAAATCGAGCTTCTTCCAATCCGGATGTTCACCACCCGCCCAACCTGAGCCGGTTCCATCGTCCGTGCGCACGGTAAGCGTGTAGTTGGCCGTCGTCGCGCGGTTGTACGCAAACAGTCCCTTGTTGTTGCCGAGTGCGTTGGCGCCGGCGTTGACGATGATGAAACCGGCGGCTTTGAGATCGCCTGCTTTTCGCGCGGGCTCCAGAGCCGTGAGCGCGGCACGCGCGCGATCTGTTGGACTGAGGTCGGCTGTGGACTCGAAGTAGCCGTTCACCGGCAGATACTTCTGCGGTCCGAGCCCTGGCATCGTCTCCGGATCGTCCGGCGAGAGTTTCGCCAGCGCTTCCGACTGCTCCACGGCGCGACGCAGCGATTCGTCCGACAAGTCGTTGGTCACTGCCGCGGCGTGCTTCTTTCCAAACGTGCTTTGCACCACGAGCTGAGAGTTGATCACTCCGCCGGCGGTCGACATCTGGTTCGCCGCAAAACGGAGGTCTGCCTGGTAGCCGCTATTGAGATTCACCGAGACCTCGTCGGCCTTCGACAGCTTCACCACCTTTTCTACGAGTGCCTGCGCCTGTTCGCGCGGCATCACTGCACCCTCGGGCATGGACTCCGCGCCCGCATCGAGGAGCCGCTTCGGCTCCCCCCTCGAGTATCCGGAGCGGCTCATGCCTTCCTCCCGGTGTTGATCACGTTGATGTTCCGAAACCTGCTCGGCACACAGCCGTGACTCACTGCGTTCGACTGTCCCGGCTGTCCTTTCCCATCGTTGAATGCCCCGCCCATCATGTAACTCTTCTGCCCGCCGATCATGTCCATCGAATTCCAGAAGTCCGGGGTGCGCATCTGATACGCGACGTCCTTCAACATGCCGACAATCTTCCCACCCTTGATCTCATGGAATACCTGGCCGCCGAACTGCGCGTTGTAGCGCTGCTGGTCGATCGAGAAGGAGCCGTCGCCGACGATTGCGATTCCCTTATCGGTCGCTGCGATGATGTCCTCGAAGCTCTGCTCCTTGCTGCCCGGCAGCAGGGAAACGTTCGGCATCCGCTGGAACTGCACAGAGCCCCACGAATCCGCGTTTGAGCAGCCGTGAGAGCGAGCCGGCTTTCCCTGCGAGTCGTACCACCACTTGAGCCAGTTCGCCTGCTCGCGCGTGGTCTGGTAGTCGTTGAACATCCCGTTCTTGATGATCAGGAAGCTCTCAGGCTTAACGCCTTCGTCATCGTAGCCGATGGTGGCGCACGCCCCCTCCTGCGAGCGGTCACCCTGGATGTTCATGAACTCAGGACCGTAGCGGAACTTCCCGAGCATCTTGTCGGGCGGCGAAACAAAGCTGGTGCCGGCGTAGTTTGCCTCGTAGCCGAGCGCGCGATCGAGCTCCGTCGGGTGGCCTATGGACTCGTGGATCGTGAGCCAGAGATGCGTAGGGTGTAGAACGAGATCGTATCGTCCCACCTCCACTGATTTTGCGGTGAGCTTCTGTACCGCTTCCTCGGCCCATTTGCCCGCGTTGCCGACGAGATCCTGCTGGAGCACGTATTCCCACCCGCGACCGGCAGGCGCGACGACGTTCGTGCGGGTCTGGAAATCGGAGTTGTCGGGAGCAACCGCGGTGATTGCGAACGGAACGGCGACGCGAACGATCGTCTGCGAGATCACCGAGCCTTCGGTCGAGGCGAAGTTGCGATCCTCTTTCACAAAGAGAAGCCCCGAGTTCACGAAGCGCACACCTTTGACCTTGAGCGCCTCTGCGTTCGCCTTCAATAGAAGATCGGCGCGCTGCTCGATGGGAATGGTAAACGGGTCGATCTTGAACGAGCTCTTCCACGTTGCATTCGGATACGCCTGCACAGGCGATAGCTGGACCGGCTGATCGCGCGCGATCCGATTCGCCTTGGCGATTGCGACCGCTTCTTTCGCCGCTGCCGCAACTCCGTCGGTAGTCAGCGTCTTCGTCGCGCCAAATCCCCACGTTCCATCGACAAGAGCGCGGACACCTGCACCGACATTGTCGACGTCCGCCGTCTGGACGATCTGCTGCTCACGGGTGAACACGATACTGTTTCGGTATCGCCCGATGCGGACGTCCGAGTAGCTCGCACCCGCGGATTTCGCGGTATTGATTGCAGTCATCATCAGCGCCCGAACGATGTCGTCTGGGGGCATCTCGGCAGCCTTCGAGCGAATGAGACCGGCGAATGACTCGGCCGGAGAGAGCGCGCTCGTTGCAGCGATAGCCGCAGCCGCCATTCCGCTCTGCTTGATGAAATCACGACGTGTTTTCTTCATGGGGGTTCCGGCCGGGGTTGAGCGTCGAATATCGGGACGGGTCAGCGCGGTCGCAATTGCCCTACGGCGGAAAATGGGGTTTAAGCCAGGGTCTTACAAAAGAATTACAGTTTGCGGCCGCTACATTTGGGACGGGCCTCGGATAGCTTTCCACTTCTGCACCATTGTCCCGCCATCAATCGAGTTGAATGGCTCTCCAGTCGGTATCAGCGAAAGTACATCCGTCGTCGCGCGAAGACCTTCTCGCCGCGGCAGCTCGGCTGCGCGCGGAGGTCGGTAAGCGGATTGTCGGGCAGGAAACTGTAATCGACGAGATCCTGATGGCGCTGCTCGCCGGCGGCCACGCCCTTCTGGTTGGCGTCCCGGGACTCGCCAAGACTCTCATGATCCGTAGCGTGTCAGAGGCGATGGACCTCGAATTCAAGCGCATCCAGTTTACCCCCGACCTCGTGCCGAGCGACATAACCGGCACTGAGATCATGGAAGAGGACACGGCGACCGGTTCGCGCTCCTTCCGGTTCGTTCGCGGTCCGGTATTCGCCAATATCCTGCTCGCCGACGAGATCAACCGGGCTCCGCCGCGTACGCAGGCCGCGCTCCTCGAGGCGATGCAGGAGCACCGGGTCACTGCCGCCGGCGAGACGATGTCGCTGCCCGAGCCATTCTTCGTTCTTGCCACGCAGAACCCGATCGAGCAGGAGGGAACCTATCCACTCCCTGAGGCACAGCTCGATCGGTTTCTGTTCGACGTTCGCATCGGCTATCCGGATGAGAATGCGGAGGTTGGAATACTGCGGGCAACCACCGGCGCTGATCCCGATCCACTCGTGCCCGTGATAGGCGGCGAAGAAACACGCGCACTCCAGAGAATGGTGCGCGATATCCCGGCAGCCGAGCCCGCGCTTCGATTTGCCGCCCAGCTGGTACGCGGCACGCGACCGGCTGAAGCCGACGCGGGTGAGATGGTGAAGAAATACGTGCGATGGGGAGCAGGCCCGCGCGCCGGACAGGCGCTCATACTCGGTGCCAAGGCGCATGCTCTACTTGCAGGCCGCTTCGCGGTTTCGCCGGCAGACATCATGCGTGTGGCCCGTCCCGTTCTCCGCCATCGCGTTCTCCCCAATTTCGCCGCTGAAGCAAAGGGCATCAGCGCCGAGCAGATTATCGATCGCCTTCTCGAGGACGTGAAGCCGCCGAAGAGCGAGATAAAACTCTAGCGGATCAGTCGATGGCTCGTTCGTGGTTTACTGGGCGGCACGACGAGAGCGTCGCTGGAGATAGCAACGTCCTGAACGAATCCTACGACGAATACGCAGCGCTGCTCGACGCCGTGCGCGGAATCCGCTGGCCCGCACGCTCGGCCGTACGAGGCGGAATTCCCGGTGCGCATAGCTCGCGGCTGAGGGGAATCTCTGCGGAGTTCACCGAGTATCGCCCCTACCGCCAGGGCGACGATACGCGGCGAATCGACTGGAAGCTGTTTGCGCGGAGCGACCGGGCCTACATCCGACTCTCGAACGATCGCGCGATTCTGCCGACGATGATCGTGGTCGACGCCAGCGCCTCGATGGCGTTTCCCGTGGCGACGAATGCCAAGTGGAAGCTCGCCGCGCAGCTCGGAGTCGGGCTGGGCGCAGTCGCGCGCAACAGCGGCGATCCGGTTGGTCTTGTAGTCACGCGTGGAAACGACCCGTTGCTCCTTTCTCCGCGCATGCGCCGAAGTGTGACATATGAGATCATTCGCGCCGTTTCTTCGATCGAGCCAAGCGGTACCGCACCTCTCTCTCCCTCCCTGTCTATTGCCGCGCAATCGGGTGGGCGACTCGTGATTGTCACCGATTTTCTTGGAGATGCGGCGGATTTGCTGGCAACTGCGAGCAGATGGGTCGCTGCGGGGCGCGAGGTGCACGCGATTCATGTAGTTGCGCGTGAAGAGCTGAATCCGTCGCGCGAGAGCGCAATGGTCGCCGATCCTGAGGCTGCCGAGATAAGACGCCCGATGATTGGCGAAGCCCGAGATGGTTACCTGGAAGCGTTCGGGCGATGGCGCGATGAGCTCGCGCACGATTGGAGCGACGCGGGTATCTCCTATACGATGGCGGTGACCGGTGAAGAGACTCCCGATCACCTGATAAGACGGATCGCCGCAGTTCGCAGCGGAGCAGCGATCGCATGACCTTTCTTGCTCCTGGGTTTCTGTGGGGCGCGATACTTGTCGCCGCGGGGATTGTGGCGCTGCATTTCATCGTCACTCGCCAACCGCGCGCGTCGGTATTACCGACTGCGCGCTTCGTCCCCGATTCTGCGGCGACCGCGATAGTGCGTGATGCGCGACCATCCGACCTGTTGCTGATGCTGCTTCGTGTGCTGGTGGTGGTGGCGGCGGGTGCAGCGCTCGCGAAGCCGGTAATACGGCCAAACCGGCAAGCCGACATGCGGATCTTGCTCATGGATGTCTCGCGATCGATTGCGAATGTCACCGAGACTGCCGACAGCGTGAAGAAGCTATACCGGCCAGGCGACGCGATGATCGTCTTCGACTCGTCCGTGCGATCGCTTGGAGCTCGGGGCTTTGACTCTCTTGGTGCAATTCGCCGCTCAGATGCACGGGGAAATCTCTCAGCCGGTCTCATCGCTTCGTTGCGCGAGGGGAGCATAGCGCGCGATCGAGCGGATTCATTCGAGCTCGTGATCGTCTCACCATTCGCTGAAGAAGAGCGCGACGCGGCAACCGACTCGATCCGGAAATTGTGGCCGGGCCGCGCTCGACTCGTACGCGTCACGGCTCGAGGTGACTCAACCGCGGTAAGTGGTGGCGCTCTCGAGATCCGATCGAGCTCCGACGATCCACTCGCCGTTGCGGTGTCGCTTGCTTCGAGGCAACAGCCTCGCGTCGGCACACGAATTGTGAGAAGTGCGATGATCACCGCGGATGACACCGCCTGGGCTTCATCCAACGGCCATGTTCTTGTGATCTGGCCGAGCGACAGCAGGCCGTTGTTCGCTGTCCCTCATGTGCCGGTCGATCAATCGGGTGGCATTCTGAGCGGTGACGCTCGCGTAATTGCGGCGTTCGACCGACGGTGGATGTTTCCTTCGGACTCGCTACGCACTGGACGTATCGTCGCTCGCTGGGCGGACGGAGAGCCAGCGGCCATCGAGAAGAGGGTCAGGCAGGGCTGCATCAGATCTGTCGCAATTCCTGTTGCGGCTGTTGGCGACCTTGTGATTCGCCCGGAGTTCATTGCGCTGGTTCGAGAGATTGCAGCTCCATGCGGCGAGCCGCGATCCACCACGCCAGTTGCTTCAGCGGTCATTGCATCCCTCGGCGGACGCGGCCGGCTCGCGCCAGGTGATGCGTTCGCCGCGCGCCAGGACATCGCACTGCCGCTCGCGCACTGGTTATTCGGAATCGCGCTCGCAGCAGCGCTTGCGGAGCTGCTTGTCCGGCGGATCGCTCCGACTTCGGGACGCCGTAGCGCGATTGCGACGAGAGTGACATCCGGAGCTATCTCGTGACGGTTCGCGAGCGCTTAACGCGCACTCAACGGATGCTCGTCGCGGGTGTCGTCTTTTCGGCTATTGCCTGGGGTGCAGGCGTCTACCTCGCTTCGCTTGCCATCGTCGCGAGCGTTGCGTCGCTGATGCAGTATCCGAAATTGGCAGAGGGCTTCGCGCTTCCGATTTCGCTGGTACTCGGGTTGACGGCGATGCTCGTAGTGGTCTGGCGTGGTCGCAGAGTTGCCTCGACCGGTCGAGTCGCGCTCTGGATTGAGGAGAGACTCCCAAGATTGCATTACGCGCTGATAACTGCTATCGAGCCTGGACTCGAAGTGGATGCGCCCGCGCTCGAGTCGGCGGTTGGTCGCGAGGACATCTCAGGCGTCACGAGGGTAGCGCTTCGCCGCTCGATTCTCCCAGCGGCGGGAGTGCTCCTCGCCGGTGCCGCACTCCTATATGTATTGCCTGCGCCCGCTTTTGGACGTCCTTCGTTGCTTGGCCGGGTGGGCAGCGGTTCCGTGCGCGGAATACCGGCCGGAAGCAGGCTCAACGACCTGAAGGTGGAAGTGATTCCGCCGGCATACGCGGGTCAGAGGAGCCAGACGCTCGACGATCCCGAATCGGTTCGTGCTCTGGTCGGGAGCAGGGTCGTGGTTACCGGTGCGGGATCGAACGAAGGCATCGTCGCCCGCATCGGTGACACTCCAGGAACTGTCGGTGGGTCTGAGTCTAACTGGAGAACGCAACTCGTGATGCCGTCAAAGCCAGCCGCTCTCACGCTCACGGATCGCTCGTACGAGCGAGTGATCGTCCTCGAGCCGCAGATTGACGAGCCACCCAAGGTTGTCCTCACGTCCCCGGTACGGGACACGACACTTCGTGCGGCACAGCTTGTGGTGCAGCTCAACGCGACCGTCGCAGACGACGTCGGCCTTGGCGCCGGATACTTCGAGTATCTGATCACCACCGGCTCGGGCGAAGTGTTCAGCGCGCGTACGATCACCACGCCTGTAGTGCATTTCGGTGGCTCGCACAGCGGCTCCCTATCGGCGACCCTCAGTCTCGCTTCGCTCAAGCTGGGCGAAGGAGATGTCGTGTCCATGCGCGCTATCGCGCAGGATAACAACACACTCAGCGGACCGGGGCTCGCGACATCGGATACGCGAACGATCAGGATCGCGCGCGCCGGCGAGTATGATTCGGTGTCAGTGGATGCAGCAGCGCCCGCTCCGATCGACAGCACGGCTGTGAGCCAGCGGATGCTCATTGCGATGACCGAAAAGCTCGTTCGGGAGCAGCCGAAGCTCACGCACCAGGAGCTGGTGAAACGCTCCACAGAGATCGGTGAGCTTGAAGACCGGGTACGAAGAGGAGTTCATGAGATTCTTTTCGAGGCGGAGGATCGCGTCGGGCAGGAGCAACCCGGCGAGCCACCTCCGACCATTGAAGAGATGGAGCCTCCCGACGATGTGACAGAGCGGAAGAGTCCGGACCTGTCCGCGGCCTACAACGCCCTTTGGGAGGCCGTCCGATCTCTGCGGATCGCCGAGCCCGCGCCGGCTTTGCCGCCGATGCGAATCGCTCTGGCAGCGCTCGATCGTGCTCGCTTGGCGCAGCGGGTCTATCTCCGGGGCCAGCCGCCCAAGATCATCGTCGACCTGCAGCGAGTGCGGCTCACTGGAAAAGAGAAGGGAATTTCGAATATTCGGACACCACGCTCGTTCGCGGATTCGGCACGCTTGCGATTGTCCGCGCGATTCAATGCCGCACTCGATCTGATCGAGAAGCGCCCCGCCAGCGCGATGAGCGAGCTGGCGCTGATGCGCGTCGATGCGCTCTCGTCGCTTCCGGATTTCGCGGCGGCGCTCGGTCAGGCGATCGACGCAATTCGTGGAGGACGTGATGCAACTCTGCCTTTGATGCGTGCTCGGCGCGCACTCGAGGGGCCTCCGCAGGCGACGCCTGGACTTCCGTTGTGGTCCGGCGGAGGCGGTTGATGAGCGACTTCGTCTTCTGCACCGGACGTTACGAGTCGGGCGACTGGGACAGTGCGCCGAGCCTGCCGGCGAACCTCGTCGATTCGATCGCCCGTTACACCTCGATCGCGGTGGCGCCGTCGGGTGCGATCGTGCCGCTGGCGTCGGAGGCGATACTGGAGTATCCGCTCGTTTATCTGACCGGTCATCTGCCCTTTCGTTTCAGCGAAGCTGAGCGTCGGAATGCGCAGCGGCTTGTCGA
>Ga0137373_10005186_pt1 | contig 14127 bp, 14 predicted proteins | sample SagtaG_5_FD_104912 | JGI IMG/M metagenome (GOLD analysis project Ga0137373, IMG submission 104912) | Vadose zone soil microbial communities from Sagehorn Ranch, Mendocino, California, USA - Sage1_R_80_16 metaG | ecosystem: Environmental > Terrestrial > Soil > Vadose zone | place: USA...
CAGCCCCGACGAAGGTTGGACCGCCCGAGTCGCCGAAGCACGTCCCCGAATAGCTCTGCGCCGTGTCGTTCTGGGCCGGCACGTGAAAGCCCGGGTTCTGGACCAGCGCGCCCTGGAACGGCGTCGAGAAGATGTTGTGCAGTGGATCGGTTCCGAAGTTCGGATCGAACGTCCACGAACGCGTCGAACTGGCCAAGCGAGAACATGAAGTCTGCGCAGTGGCCCGCGGTGAGAAAGACCCGCGGCGACACGAGCGTCCCACTGCAGATGATTCCCAGACTGCCGTCGGTTCGCTTCGCCAGCAGGGCGCCGACATTCGGATGGCGGGTACCGTCGAGCTGGGCGTCCCCGGTCTGAGCGGGCGTCGACCCCGTCATCGCGAGTGCAGCCGTCACACCCGCGGCGAGTGCCGCAAGTTTTCCCATCGATCCTTCCCCGCCAGGGCCGCAGCCCGATCTTAGACTGGTAACCGTGATTCTCCAAGGCGGCGTGGTGCGCACGATGGAGCCCTCGCTTCCCGTCGCCCCCGCCCTCGCGATCGCGGGCGAGTGGATCGCCGGAGGCGTCGGTACGCACGAGCGAGCACTGGCAAGCCCCGAGGTCGTGGATCTCGGCGGGCGCTGCGTGCTGCCGGGATTCAACGACTCGCACGTCCACTTCCCGACCTGGGCGCTCGCGCAGCGGCAGCTGCGGCTCGAAGGGACGGCGTCACTGGACGAGGCGCTGGAGCGGATCGCGGCCGCGGCGGGCGAGGTGCAGCCGGGCCGCTGGCTTCGCGGCACAGGTTGGCGGAGCGGCGACTGGTCGCCGCCGCAGGAGCCGACGAAGGAGGCGCTCGACCGGGTCACCGGCAACACGCCGGCCGCGCTGATGGCGCGCGACTACCACTCCCTCTGGCTCAACTCTGCAGCGCTCGCGCACGCGAACGGCGAACTCGAAGCGGCAGGCGGCGTGGTCGTCCGGGACGACCGCGGCGAACCGACCGGCGTGCTCCGCGAGGAGTGTGCATGGCACTTCAGGGACACGTACGTCCGCCCGACCGAGGACGAGCTGCTGGAGGCGTCGCGCGAGGGAGTTCGCATTGCGGTCGGGCGCGGCGTCACGGCCGTGCACGACAAGGACGGCTGGCTCGGCGCACTCGGCGTCTGGCAGCGGCTGCGCGACGAGGGCTCGCTGACGCTGCGCATCTGGCAGTCCGTCCCCGCCGAGCAGGTGGACGAGCTCGCAGCGCTCCGGATCAGAAGCGGCTTCGGCGACGACCTCGTCCGGGTCGGCTATCTGAAGGCGTTCATGGACGGGACGCTCGGCTCGCAGACGGCCAGGATGCTCGACGGTTCCGGCGTTCAGATCACAAGCCGGGAGGCGCTGGCGGAGATCGTCCGGTGCGGCGCGGAGGCGGGACTGCCGGTCGCCGTGCACGCGATCGGGGATCTCGCCAACCGTGAGGCACTCGACGCTTTTGCAGAGACGCGCGCCGTCTGGCAGCCGCTCGGCCTGCGACCGCGGATCGAGCACGCCCAGCTGCTCGACGCCGAGGACCTCCCGCGCTTCGCGGAGCTCGGCGTCGCCGCCTCCGTCCAGCTCAGCCATGCCCCGTCCGACCGGGACCTCGCCGACCGGTTCTGGGCCGGCAAGACAGCCGGCGCTTACGCGTACCGGTCGCTGTGGGACTCAGGCGCGCTGATCGCCAACGGGTCTGACGCCCCGATCGAGGAGCTCGATCCGTGGGCCGGCGTGTGCGCGGGGGTGTTGCGGACGATCGACGAGCGACCCGCCTGGCATCCAGAGCAGCGCCTCACCCTCGAGGAGGCGCTCCAGGCGACGACGGTCAATCCCGCGTGGCTCGCGCGCGACGAACGCCGCCGCGGAAAGCTCATTCCCGGCTACCTCGCCGACCTCGTCGTGCTCGACAGGGATCCTTTCCAGGTCAGCCCCGAGGCGCTCCCGCAGGTCGAGGTCGTCGCGACGATGCTGGGCGGCCGCTGGGTCCACAACGCGCCGCCCTGGGAGTAGCCGGGCCCCAGAGGTCGCGCCATCACCAAGAACCAGGGTCTGACCCTGTTTGTGACACCGGTGTGACGATCCGTCCCCATGGGTCACGTCATCCCCGAGAACCAGGGTCTGACCCTGTTTGTGACACAGGTGTGACGATCCGTCCCCGGTAAGGCGCTCGTTACAATCAGGCCATGGCCTCGCGCACGATGAACCCCATCCACGAGGCGACCTCGTGCGCGGTTGCAGCGTGCGCGGAGATCATCGGTGCGAAATGGACTGCGCTGCTCGTGCACGACCTCTCCGAGGGGGCGCGCCGCTTCTCCGAGCTGGAGCATTCGTGCGCCGGCATCAGCCCTCGCACCCTGTCCGAGCGGCTGCGTGCGCTCGAGGAGGAGGGAATCGTCGAGCGCCGGAGCTACGCGGAGTCGCCCCCGCGCGTGGAGTACGAGCTCACTGACAAAGGCAGCGACCTCCTGCCGATCATCAGCGAGATGCGGCGCTTCGGGCACCAGCACCTGAGCGACTAGCCCACTCGGGCTCCGCCCACACCTTCACCAGCTCCACGATCGTCGCGGCTGACATGGCCATGTCCTGAACCGAGGCCCACTCCAGCACCGAGTGGAACTGATGCGCGCCGGTGTAGATGTTCGGAGTGAGTAGTCCGCGCGCGCTCAGCATCGCGCCGTCGGTCCCACCGCGGATCGGGTCGCGCCAGGGCTCGAGGCCGACCCGCCGTGCGGCCTCGTCCGCCGCTTCGGTCACCGCCGGGTCGGCGTCGAGGAACTCCCTCATGTTCCGGTAGCTCTCCTCCACCGTCACCGTCACGTAAGCGCGCGGCTCCTCAGCGGCCACCTCATCGGCGAGCGTGCGCAAGAGCTGTTCGTGCTCTTCGAGCTTCGACGCGTCGAAGTCGCGGGCGATGAAACGCAGCTCCGCTTCGGCGGTCGTGCCGGTGATCCTGTGCGGATGCACGAAACCCTCGCGACCCTCGGTCGTCTCCGGCGACAGTGAGTCCGGGGGCAACCGCTCGACGATCCGCGCCGCCAGCTTGATCGCGTTCACCATCTTCCCTTTCGACGTCCCCGGGTGGACGCCGTGGCCCTCGATCCGGATCCGCACGTCGGAGGCGGAGAAGGTCTCGTCGTCGATGCGCCCAAGCTCCGAGCCGTCGAGCGTGTACGCGAAGTCCGCACCGAATTCCTCGATGTCGAAGTGGTCGACGCCGCGGCCCACCTCCTCGTCGACGGTGAAGGCGACCCGGATCGGAGCGTGCTCGATCTCCGGATGCGCGGCGAGGTACGCAACTGCGCCCATGATTTCGGCCACTCCGGCCTTGTCGTCGGCGCCCAAAAGCGTCGTCCCGTCGGTCGTCACGATGTCGTGACCGGCCCGCTCGGCCAGGATCGGGTTCTCAGACGCCCGCAGCACCTTGCGCGGATCCCCCGGGAGAACGATGTCGCCACCGTCGTAATCCCGGATGACCTGCGGCCGAACATCTGTCCCGGACTCGTCCGAGCTCGTGTCCATGTGCGCGATCAGTCCGACGGTCGGCCCGGCCGAACCCGGCAAGGTCGCGAAGACGTAGCCGTGCTCGGTGAACTCGACGTTGTCCACTCCAACCTCCCGGAGCTCCCGCGCCAGCAGCTCGCCGAGGTCGCGCTGCTTCGCCGTGCTCGGGTAGGTCTCGGAGTCGTCGTCGGACTGCGTATCGATGCGAACGTAGCGCAGGAAGCGCTCGAGCACGTCCTCCGCGAGCCCGGCCGCCAGCGTCGTGGAGTAGCGCGGATCAGCCAAGTGCGGCCAGGCTCCGATAGAGCTCCGACGCGGCAGCGACCGCGCGGTCGACGTCCTCCACCCGCAAGCGCTCGTTCGGGGAGTGGATGTTGCTCTCGCGTAGCGCGAACCCGGTCCCGATCGTGGGGATCCCCTTCTCTGCGAGTGCGGGAAAGATCGGCAACGTGCCGCCGACGCGGACGAGCAAGGGCTTCACGCCGAGCGCCCGCTCGAACGCCTCGAGACCGAGTTGGATCGCAGGCGCATCGGGCGAGAAGACTCCCGGCGCCGCGGCGTTTTCCAGCTCGAGCTCGAGCTCCGCGCCGTCGGGCGCAGCGTCGCGCAGTAGCCGCTCCGCGGCGGCGGCGATCGAGTCCGGATCTTGCCCCGGCGCGAGCCGGATCGTGAGGCGCGCGTGCGCCGCGACGACGAGCGTAGTGTTGGCGAACTCCTTCCCTCCGAAGATCCCGTTGACGTCGGCCGACGGCTCGGCCCAGGTGCGGACGTAGAAGTCTTCGGCCGCCTTCGGGTCGAGCGGAATAGCGCCCGCCTCCTCGAGCAACACCTCGCCGGAGGGCAGGCTGTCGAGACTGGCGAGCTCCACCTCGCTCAGCGGCGTCCGCCCTGCGCGTAGTGGCTCCGGGAGCAGACCGTCCCTCGCGAGCACGGCGGCCAGGCATTGCATCAGGGCGTGGATCGCGTTCAGCGCCGCGCCGCCGTAGTAGCCGGAATGCATGTCGCGGGCTCCGGTTCGCACGGTCAGGTGAAAACCGACCAGCCCGCGCGTCGCGAGCGCAAACTCCGGCTGCTCCGGCCGCGTCATCCCCCCGTCGAAGATGATGCAGGCGTCGGCGCTGCGCTCGTCCTCACGCAGGAAATCCACGATCGAGTGACCCCCGATCTCCTCTTCGCCGTCGCAGACGATGCGAAGGTTGACCGGAAGGCCGCCGTCGCGGCGCAACAGCTCCGCCGCTTTGAGCAAGGTGTACAGCTGTCCCTTGTCGTCGGCAATGCCGCGCGCATAGAACCAGCCGTCACGCTCCGCCAGCTCGAACGGCGGCGACTCCCAGAGATCGAGCGGCACCGGCGGCTGCACGTCGAAGTGGCCGTACAGCAAGACCGTCGGCGCGCCCCCGCCGCCAATCGACGCCGGGATGTCTCCGACGACGAGATCGCGCTCGCCGTACGGGACGAGCTCGGCCTCACCGCCGATACGCTTGATGAAGTCGCGCACCCACTCGCCGGCGCGGCGCAGGTCCCCCTGGTGCGCGGGATCCGCGCTGACGCTCGGGATCGCGATGAATTCACGCAGCTCGTCGAGCCAGGCTTCCTCCACGGGCGGCGAGTCTACGTGGACCCGGGTTTAGTTCCGGGCCGCGATGATCGTGGAGCCGCTTCGCTCTCCGCTCACGGGATGACGCGCCGCCAGAGCGGGAGAGGTGAGAAGCGCTGCCGCGAACGCCGCGACTAGGAAAGCAGCAAGCTTTATCCGCATGTATCGGATTCTATGCAGCCGCCGGGGAGCGACGAAACCTGGGTTTTACGCGACCTCGCGAAGCTTGACGGCGTCCGCCAGCGCACGGAGCTTCTTGAGGCTCTGGTTCTCGATCTGCCGGATGCGTTCGCGGGTCACATTGAACGTCCGTCCGACCTCGTCGAGGGTGCGCGGATGCTGTCCGTCCAGTCCGTACCGCAGCTCGAGCACCTGACGCTCCCGGCTGGAGAGCGTCCCGAGGATCTTCCGCAGCGTTTCCTTGCGGAGCGTGATCTCGGCCTCCTCGTCGGGCAGCGGCAGGTTCTCGTCCGTGATGAAGTGGCCGAACTCGGACTCGTCCTCGTCGCCAACCGGCTTCTCGAGGGAGACGGGCGTCTGGGCGCTACGGCGGATCTGCTCCACCTCGTCGCCGGTGAGATCGAGATCGCGGCCGACCTCCACCGACGTCGGCTCCCGCCCGAGCTCGGCGCGGAGCTTGCGCTCCGAGCGCACGATCTTGTTCAGCTTCTCGACCACGTGCACGGGCATCCGGATCGTTCGGGCCTTGTCGGCCAGCGCGCGCGCCACCGCCTGACGGATCCACCAGGTCGCGTACGTCGAGAACTTGAAGCCTTTGCGGTAGTCGAACTTCTCCGCAGCGCGGACGAGTCCGATCGTCCCCTCCTGGATCAGATCGAGGAAGGGCAGACCCTGGTTCCGGTACTTCTTGGCGATCGAGACGACGAGACGGAGGTTGGCCTCGACCATCTCCTGCTTCGCACTATGGTCGCCACGCTCGATCCGCTTCGCGAGCTCGACCTCCTGCGCGGCGGTGAGGAGGTCGACCTTGCCGATGTCCTTGAGGAAGAGCTGCAGGGCGTCAGTCGAGACCTCGCGCGGCTCCTCGACCTGCTCCTCTTCCTCCTCCACGCCGGCCACGACCTCGATCTGAAGCTCCTCGAGCGCGTGGTAAAAGTCGTCGATCTGGGCCGGCTCCAGGTCGAGCTCGTCGAGCGCGACCGTGATTTCGTCCGCGCTCAGCTGGCCGTTCTCCCTCCCAGACTCGAGGAGCGCCTTGGCGTCCTCCGTCTCCATGAGGTCGACGACGGCCTTCGGTGCAACGGCTACCTCTATTACGCTCACTCCGTTCCCCCCTCGTGGACCGGCGTTTTGGCGATGCCGCACTGTGCCAGCTGAATCGGACGAGCGCCATAGGCCGAACGGCTCATCCTATGTGCCGACTGGTCCTAGGGTTTTCGGCCGGCCTCAAGAAGCCTCTGAGCCCGCTTTCCAAGCGGGGTTCGGGGCCCTTCAGCCCGGGCGAGAGCCAGCTCTCGGCGGGCCCGAGGGATGTCGCGGAAGTAGATGAGTAGCAACCCGAGGTGGAAGCGGACCGTCTGGGCGTGCGGGAAACGGCGCGCGAGCGGCCCGAGTCGCGAGAAGGCGAGCGCGGGCCGGTCCTTGTCGTAGAGCCCGACCGCCGCGGCGGTGAGGGCCTCGGCGTTGTCCGGCGCGGCCCGCGCCGCAGCCGCGAACTCGCGCTCCGCCGAGACGGGCCGCAGAGCCTGCTGGAAGGCGGCGCCCCGCAGGAGGTGACTCTGGGCGGCCGTGGACGGGCGCTCGAAGCTCGGCACGAACGGCGGCAGACCGGGCGGAGTGTCGCGGAAGCGGAGATCCTGGGCCCGAACGGCCGAGGGCGAGTCCGGCTGCGCCCGCTCGGCGTCACGCCAGGCGGCGACGGCTTCCTCGTTCTGCCCGGAGAGCGCCAGCGCGATACCGAGCTCGAAGCGAACCAAGGCGTTGCCCGGATAGCGGGCGGCCACGACCCGCAGCCGCCGGACCGTGCCGGCCGGCCACGCGCGGAGGGCTTCGCGCACCTCGCGTGCCACCTCGGGCGAAGCAGTCGGGTCGGGGACGAAGGGCGGCGGCTTGCTCGTTTGCTCCTGGATGTCGGAACGGGTCGCCAGCGTGACCCCGACGGCCGCGCCTGCGGCAGCCGTTGCGGCCGCGGCGACGACCAGTACTGCGCGGGTGCGCGAGCTCATCCGCGGGCGACCGTAACTGACACAGCGAAGCTATATTTCGGAAAGCGATGCCCAGCTACCGCGAGTTGCTCCAGCAGGTCAGGGCCGAGATCTCCGAACTCGACCCGTCGCGTGCGCGCGAGCTCGTCGAGGCCGGCGACGTGTTCGTCGTCGACGTCCGCGAGCAGGACGAGTGGGACGAGGGCCACATCCCCGGCGCGGTCCACATCCCGCGCGGGAACCTGGAGTCGCGGATCGAGCGCGCGGCTCCCGATCCAGGTCGCCCGATCGTGCTCTATTGCTCCGCCGGTAACCGATCGGCCTTCGCCGCCCGAACGCTCGACGAGCTCGGCTATGAGGATGTTTCGTCGCTGGCCGGCGGCTTCACCGACTGGAAGCGGAACGGCTTCCCCGTCGAGCTCAGCGCGGGGCTCGATGCGCCGCGCCGGGCGCGGTACAGCCGACACCTCCTGATTCCCGAGGTCGGCGAGGAAGGGCAGCTGAAGCTGCTCGACACCAAGGTTCTCCTGATCGGCGCAGGGGGCCTCGGCTCTCCCGCCTCTCTCTATCTCGCAGCGGCGGGTGTCGGGCGGCTCGGAATCGTCGACGCTGACGTCGTCGACGAGTCGAATCTCCAGCGACAGATCGTGCACTCGACCGAACGGCTCGGAGAGGCCAAGGTCGAGTCGGCGAAGCGCACGATCGAGGCGCTCAACCCCGACGTGCAGGTCATTCCCTACAAGGAGCGTCTGACGTCGGAGAACGTCGAGCGGATCCTGGCCGACGGCTGGGACGTAATCGTCGACGGCGCGGACAACTTCCCCACGCGCTACCTCGTCAACGACGCATCCGTCTGGCACGGGATTCCCGTCGTCCACGGTTCGATCTACCGCTTCGAGGGCCAGGTGACGGTCTTCAAGCCCGGCGCAGGCCCGTGCTACCGCTGCCTCTTCCCCGCTCCGCCGCCCCCGGAGCTCGCGCCGTCATGCGCGGAAGGCGGCGTGCTCGGCGTGCTGCCGGGCGTGATCGGCTCGTTGCAGGCCAGCGAGGCGCTCAAGCTCGCCCTCGAGATCGGCGAGCCGCTCGTGGGACACCTGCTCCTCTTCGATGCGCTCGCCGCCGAGTTCAGCGAGGTGAAACTGCGGCGCGATCCGGACTGCCCCGTGTGCGGCGAGCACCCGACGATCACGGATTACGTCGACTACGTCGAGTTCTGCGCGGGAACCCGGGAGCCCGCGTGACCCGCGTGCGTATCCCCCCGACCCTGCGCGAGCAAACCGGAGGCGAGCGCGAGATCGCTGCTGCCGGCGAGACCGTCCGCGAGCTGCTCGACGACCTGATGGCGCAGTTCCCATCTCTTCGCCGCCAGTTAGTGGAAGACGAGGAGCTCGCACCGTTCGTGAACGTCTATGTCGAGGGCGAGGACGTGCGCACGCTCGACGGGCTAGAAACGGAAGTTCGCCCCGGCTCCACGGTGATTCTTCTGCCGGCCATGGCCGGTGGTATCCGCTGAAAGTGCTTCGCACTTTCAGCGGGTCAAAGTTAGATCTTCGCTGCGCTCGATGAATTTGAGAACGGCAAGGAACGTCCTCGAACTCGTCGGGAACACGCCGCTCGTCGAGCTGACACCGGTCGGCGACGTTCGACTCTACGCGAAGCTCGAAGGCCAGAACCCGACCGGCTCGATCAAGGACCGCATCGCGAAGGCGATGATCGAAAGGGCGGAGAGCTCGGGCGAGCTCGAGCCCGGGCGCGAGCTGCTCGAGCCGACCAGCGGCAACACCGGGATCTCGCTCGCACTCGTCGCGAAGCTGAAGGGCTATCCGCTCACGTGCGTGATGCCGGAGAACGCGACCGAGGAGCGCAGACGGCTCCTGCGCCTGTACGGAGCGCAGATCGTGGAGTCCCCCGCCTCGGAGGGCTCGAACGGCGCGGTGCGGCTCGCCCTGCGAATGGCCGAGCAGGACTCTCGGTACTTCATGCCGTTCCAGTACGGCAACGAAGCAAATCCGAAAGCGCACTACGACGGCACGGGCGCGGAAATCGTCGAGGCGCTCGAGCGCGTCGACGTCCTCGTCGCGGGTCTGGGGACTGGCGGCACCCTGATGGGCGTCGGGGAACGTCTCCGCGAGAGTTTTCCCAACGTCATCGTCGCGGCAGCCGAGCCCTTGCCCGGGGATCCGGTGATGGGCCTCCGCTCGCTCGAGGAGGGCTACCTACCACCGATCCTCGACGTATCCAAGCTGGACCGGAAGGTGCTCGTCTCGAACGAGGAATCCGTGCGCGAGGTCCGTCGCCTCCTCGACGAGGAAGCCATCTTCGCGGGCGTCTCTTCCGGCGCCGTCGTCCATGTGGCGCGCAAGCTCGCCGCGGAGCTCGAAGACGGCGTCGTCGTGGCGATCCTCGCCGACGGGGGCTGGAAGTACCTGTCCGCAGACTTCTGGGAGGCGGAGGACGTCGAGCGCTCGATGGAGCGCACCGTCTGGTGGTAATTCCGGAAGACGTGCGCTCGGCGCTCGTCGCACATGCCGAGCGGGAGGCGCCGAACGAGGCGTGCGGCCTCGTCCTCCTGCTCGACGGACAAGCCGAGCGCTACGAGCCGGGCCGGAACGCGGCCGCGTCGCCCTACCGGTTCGAGCTCGAGTTCGACGATCCGGAGATCTGGTTCGCAGAGGACGAGGGTTACGACCTGGCCGTCTTCCACTCCCACGTGTCCGCCCCCGCGCGGCCCTCGCGGACGGACGTCGAGAACATCGGGCTCTGGGCTGGGAAGCCGTACCTCGTCTACTCGGTGCGAGACCACGATCTGGCCGCCTTCCGCATCGAAGACGGCCAGATTGACGTGCTTCCTCTTAGCTAACCACGCGGAACGTGCCGCGCATGCCGGTCAGGCGGTGCGGGTCGCACTGGTACGTGTACTTACCCGGCTTGAGCGTGACGGTCCAGGTCTTCTTGCCGACGAACGCCACGGCCGTCTTCTTGTTCACGCCCGGCCCGAACAGGTGGAAGTTGTGGATCGAGGCCTTGTCCTCCACCTTGATCGTGTACCTCCCAGCCTTGAGCCTCTTCACGTCCTTGCCGGCTTTCTCGACCTCGATCTTGAAGCCCGGGCCGACTTCTCCTTTGAGGACTGGAGTCGCGGCCTGAGCCGATACGAGAGTGACTGCCGCGACGGCGGCGACGATCAAGAACGAGAGCGTAATTCGAGTCATGGAGCTCCTTCGCGTTGGATTACGAAGCTGATACGCGAAGGAGCTCCGAGCGGTTTCGTTACGTGACGGTGAGCTTGCCCTTCATGCCGGCGGCGGCATGGCCGGCCACGGTGCACTTGTAGGCGAGCCTGCCGGCGCTCAAGGTGACGGTGAAGAAACCCGTCTTGTGCGCCTTTATGAGTTTGCTCTTCTTGCCGGCGATCTTGAAGTCGTGAGGGATCGTGCCTTTGTTGACGAGCTTGAACGTGACCTTCCCGTGCCGGACAGTCTTCTTGGAGAGGACGAACTTGAATTCCTTCATGGTGACGGTGACGGTCGTAACCGTCGCCGCGGACGGCCGGGCCGCAATGGGCGCGGCCGCGACGAGAGCCGCCAGCGCGACCCCGAGCGCGAGCGTGATGCGATTCATGAGGCTCCTTCCCCGGTTGGAGATTCCGCAAGTCATCGTAGCGCGGCGGTCCTAGTTGTCAGCGTCGAACAGATCCGCCTCTAAGGCGTCGCGCTCATCGTCGTCCAGGCCCCGCTGGTCCCGGCGCCGCTCGAACGTGACGGCCAGGCGATTGATGCGAGAGCCGTCGACGTCGAGGACGTCGAAGCGCATTCCATCGTGCGAGATGTCGTCGCCGACCTCCGGCTGACGGCCCAGCAGCCCGAACACGAACCCCGCCATGGTGTGGTAGTCCTCGACCGGCAGGTCGGTGCGAAAGCGCTCGTTGAAGTCGTCGATCGGGAAGGTGCCGTCGATGCGAATCGTGTCGTCGTCGACCTGCTCGACGGACTCGTCCGGGAGGTCGAACTCGTCCTCGATCTCGCCGACGATCTCCTCGAGCAGATCCTCGAGCGTGGCGATCCCCGCCATCTCGCCGTACTCGCCCACGACGATCGCCATGTGCTGGTTGGTGCGGCGGAAGTCGGTCAGCAGCGCGGCGAGATCCTTCGTTTCAGGGACGATGTGCGCCGGCCGGACGAGATCCCCGACGCTCACCTCCGCCATGCCTCGGTCGCGCAGCGCCGAGAAGAGATCGCGCACGTGCAGGATGCCGACGACCTCATCGAGCGTCTCGCGGTAGACGGGATAACGCGTATACGGCGAGTCCATTACAGCCTCGAGGCACTGCTCCGGAGGGAGGTCGATCGAGAGCGCAACGACCTCGGGACGCGGCACCATCACATCGGAGACTTCCTTGTCGGCAAAGTCGAAGACCTTGTAGAGCATCTCCTCCTCCGCCTCCTTGATCACGCCGGTGTCCTCGGCGGCGGCGACGATCATCCGAATCTCCTCTTCCGAGTGCACGACGACTCCCGCGGGTGCAGGGTCCACGCCGAAGAGCCTCGTGAACGCGTTCGCCGAGGCCTGGAGGAACCAGACGAGAGGGTAGGTGGCGATGTAAACCGCCTCGACCGGAAGCGCAACCCAAAGTGCAGTCCTTTCCGCGCCGTGTAGCGCGAAGGCCTTCGGTACGAGCTCGCCGAGCGTCACGTGGAGGTAAGTGACGATCACATATGCGATCGCGAATGCAACGCCGGTCGCGACCGCAGGGTCGAAGAAGTGCTCGACGACTGGCTCGCCGACGGCGCCGAGCAGGATCGAGAAGGCGGTGATGCCGAGCTGCACCGTCCCAATGAAACGAACCGGACTGTCCATGATTCTCAGGGCGATCCGAGCACGCCGGACGCCTCGCTCCGCGAGCTCGTTGAGCACGGAGCGGCGGGCGGTCACGAGGGCGTACTCCGCCGCAACGAAGAACGCGTTGCCGAGCACGATCAGGATGACCGCGACGCTCTTGAGGAGAATCGTCACGCCCCGACCCCATGGGCGTTGGTACTAGGAGGGATTTCGTCGTCCAACTACGTTCCAGTATAGGAAACGACCGGGCTGTCCCCGCCGCGCGCGGCTCGGCCCTCCCGCACGAGCCGCTCGAGATGGGAAAGCGTCTCGGCGACCGCAAAACGGCGTTGCGTAGGGCTCAGCTCCTGACCGAAGAGCGCGAGCGAGACCTCGTAGGCGGTGCGTCCTTCGCCCGAGAGCGCGGCCTCGGTGGCCTCGAGCCTCCTCCGGTGGTGCTCGATCAGCTCGCGGGCGCGCCCGGCGGCATCCTCGATCGGCTCCCCGTGTCCCGGGTATACAACGCGTGGCGCGAGCTCGATCGTCCGCTCCAGCGACGCGAGGTAGTCGCCGAGAGGATCAGGACGGCTTTCCGGGTAGAGGCCGATCGCCGGCGAGATTCTGCGGAGGACATGGTCGCCCCCGATCAGGACGCCGTCGCGCAGAAAGCCCAGGTGTCCATCGGCGTGGCCCGGCAGCTCGATCACGCCCCAGTCCTCCAGGTCGCTGCCCTCGTAGAGCAACTCCGGATCGATCGCGTAGCGGACGAATGCCGCGAACGCGTGACCCTGCACGATCAGATCGTCGGCCACCGGCGCGGGAACGCCATGACTGATGAACCAGGCCGCCATCCGCTCCGGCCAGTCGTCGCTTCCCCAGACCCGCTCGCACTGAGCGTAGTCGAGCGCGCCCTGGTAGACCGGGGCGCCGATTACCCGCGCGGCGTCGGCGGCGCCTCCGACGTGATCGGGGTGGAAATGGGTGATCGCGATCCGCTCGACGTCGACGGAGGCCCACGGCGCCTCGCCGAGGCCGAGCCCCGTGTCGAAGAGCGTGCCGTCCACGAGGTAGCAGTGGACGTGCTTCGGTCCCGTGGGAAGAGGGAGGGTCAGCCGCTGGACGCCGTCCGCGAGCGATACGAACGTTTGTTCTATCATCTCGGCCATGCGGGTCGAGTATCGCGAAGAGCCCTGCAAGACGGCTCTCAACCCTGTCAAGGGGATGGGCTTCAAGTGGTCGCTGAACCCGTACATGGGCTGCGTCCATCGCTGCACCTTCTGTTACGTGCGGCACTTCGAGCGGCGGTCGGACCGGCCCTCGGACGATCGCTACGGCACGTCGATCCGGGTCAAGACGAACGTCGCCGACGTGCTGAGAAGGGAACTCGCGCGCTCCTCGTGGGAGCACGAGCATGTCGCCGTCGGCGCGGCGACGGATCCCTACCAGCCGGCCGAGGGCAAGTACCAGCTCACGCGTGCCTGTCTCGAGGTCTTCCGCGACGCCTCGAACCCCTTCTCGATCATCACGCGCGGGCCTATGATCGTCCGCGATCTCGACGTGCTCGTCGATGCCGCTCGGCGGGCATCAGTCGCGGTCACGTTCTCGATCCCCACACTTGACGAGGAGGTATGGAAGCGGACCGAGCCGTCGACCGCGCACCCCCGCCAGCGGTTGAAGGCCGTGAAGGAGCTCGTCGACGCCGGGGTGAAGGCGTCCGTCGGCATGGCGCCGATCCTCCCGGGGATCTCCGACCGCCCCGAGCAGCTCCGCGAGGTCGTCCGTGCCGCGCGCGAGGCGGGGGCGACCGGGGTCTGGGCAAACCTGCTCTTCCTGCGGCCGGGCACGCGGGAGCACTTCCTTGCGCATCTGGCCAAGGACTGGCCTGAGCAGCTGCCGCTGTACGAGGAGCTCTATGCCGGCCGGGCCTATCTCGGCGCCGACGACGTAAAACCGGTTCGTAACCGGGTTTCGCGGCTCGCCCGCGAGTTCGACATCCGGGACCGCAGAAGCCTGCGCCTCGCCCCTCCCCCGGAGCCCGAGCAG
>Ga0137373_10005196_pt1 | contig 14117 bp, 16 predicted proteins | sample SagtaG_5_FD_104912 | JGI IMG/M metagenome (GOLD analysis project Ga0137373, IMG submission 104912) | Vadose zone soil microbial communities from Sagehorn Ranch, Mendocino, California, USA - Sage1_R_80_16 metaG | ecosystem: Environmental > Terrestrial > Soil > Vadose zone | place: USA...
AGCGGAGTGGAAGAAGGGATCATGCCGCATCACCACACGCTCCAGGATGCCGATGCGCTCGACGGCGAATTGCGGCTGCTGTACGTCGCAATGACGCGGGTCCGAGAGAGGCTCTATCTGTCCTACTGTCGCCAGCGCGAGCGTGGCAGTCGAGTCGAGTTTCGCCAGCCGTCGCGCTGGCTGTACGCCCTGCCACCCGAGCTGCTGACGCACGCCGCCTAGCCGGAGTGGCAGTACAGGCTGCTCGCGCCGCGGCGCCAACAGGGCGGATCGACACGGCCGCTCTCAAGCTGGCGCACCCAATTGAAGATGTTGTGGCCCGGTACGGCATCGAGCTCAGGCGACAGGGACACGCGCTCGTCGGAAGGTGTCCGTTTCATGCAGACGGCGGCCGTCCGAACCTGCATCTGTTCAGTGCCACCCAGAGCTGGTATTGCTTCAGATGCGGTTCGGGGGGCGACGTCTTGAAGTTCGTCATGCTCGCCGGGGAGCTCAGCTTCCGCGAAGCCGTCGACCGCCTCGCTGGCCCGGCAGTGGGGCAGCTCCGGGTCTCACCGAAACCACTCTCGAGTCGCAGGCCCCGCGCTAGCGGTGGACGGGATCCGGAGGAGATGGCAATCCTCCAGGCAGCCGTATCGCTCTATCACAACATCCTGCGTGCCGAGTCGCGTGCGTTGGAATACCTGGCCACTCGGGGTCTCGATACTCCGACCATCGAGCGGTGTCGCCTCGGGTACGCACCAGGTGATCAGTTGACGGCCTATCTCAGATGGCACCGTCTGCCAATTGGACCAGCCCTGCGTGTTGGGTTGCTAACGCGTGGTGGGGCAGAGTTTCTGACCGGCCGCATTGTCGTGCCGGACCTGAACGGCGGCCGGCCGGTGTGGCTTATTGGTCGCCGACTCGACGACAACCTGCCGGACGATGCGCCGGTGTATCTGAGCCTGCCCGGCGCCAAGCCGTTGCTCGGGCTGGATGACACCCGAAGCTCACCCACGGTCATCGTCGTAGAAGGTGCATTCGACCAGCTCACTTTGAACATGTGGGGCTATCCGGTGGTGGCCACGCTTGGCACCCATCTCCGGTCGGATCTGGTCGATGCACTCCGCGGCTTCCAGCGCCAATACCTCGTCCTGGATAACGACGACGCCGGTCTCGAGGCAACGCTGACGTTGCAGCAGGAGCTTGGGTCAACCGCGATCCCGGTCGCCTTGCCCGATGGGATCAAAGACCCATCCCAGCTTGCCACACAGTCGAACGGACGTGAGCTGTTCGCTGCCGCTCTCCTCCAGGCTGTAGGCCAGCCAGTTCAAGACAGCCCGATCCCTTAGTCGTCCGCGTACTCACGCCCGCCCACCCGGCGTGAGCTCTCCCATCGTCAAGCGCCCCACTCGTCAGGTTCCCGCCTGAAGGTGGGGCGCTTTCGCTATGCCGACCTGTTGGAACCAGTTCGGCGTTCTGGGGCAGCGATGCCCCGAGGGAGCAGTGACTCCATGCCGAGTCTAGCACCACCTCCGTAGCGCATCGCCACCGTTTCCGGCCGCTCCTGCACCTCCGTACCGATCCAGGTGACCGCAGCTGTTGCTGCCTGCCCGCCTGGGAAACCCTCCACGAGCGGCTCCCGACCAGGAAATGCCCGCTCGCGGCTTGTGAAACAGGAGACTCGCGATGCCTACTCTTCGACAAACACTCTCGCTGGCCGAGCAACTCGCCCTCGCGGTTCGCTGCCAGAGCCCGCTGCGCCTCGCCTCGACCTTCGCCTCCCTCGAAGGCCAGTTCTACGACCGCGCCCCGTTTGACAACCTCGCCCGCCAGGTCCACGCGTTGTACGAGCCCACCGATGCCGATGTTTTCCGCACACGGCTCGACCGACGGCTCCACGACCGTCACTCGGCGCCGGTCGATTGGACCATCCAGCCGGCTACTACCGCGGTTCGACGGCACGCTGCGTGAGTGCGCCACTACAACGCCGTACCTTGCCAGCGCTGGTGCGGACCCTGCGCGAGAACGGCCGGCTGCTGGCCGCGCTGGCCCGACGCTGCGAAACCGATCGTCTCGCACCACCCGCGGCAAGTCCCACCTTTCGCGAACCGGCTGACATTGCAGCCTATCTCGGCCCCGAGATGGTCGACCTCCCCCAGGAGCAGCTACGCGTCGTGCTGCTCCTTCGTCGCGGTCGGCTGATCGACACGCCACTCATCTACCAGGGCGGCCAGACCGAGACCGCGGTCCGCCTGTCGGATTGCTTCCGCGACGCTGTTCGCGCAAACGCTGCCGCGATAGTCCTGGTCCACAATCACGTGTCGGCGGATCCGGCGCCGTCTGCTGACGATGTGCAGTTGACGCGTGACGCCGGGCAGGCTGGGCTCCTGCTCGGTATCGCGGTCCTCGACCACGTCATCCTTGGGCGAGAGGGCGTCTCGAGCCTCCGCGCGCTTGGACTGTACGTCCCGCCACCTCGTTCTGCTGGTGGTAGCGCCAGCGCTCCACCTGAGGCGCTGGTCGGCGCACCGTCCCCACGCGTGCGACGTCCTCGCCGCTGGGGTGACGGCGTGCTCGGCTGGGGTTACGACTGCGGTCGCTGCGGCGCCCGCGTGCGTGGGCTCGACGCCGGCCGTGTCAGTTGCCAGCGCTGTCTGGCACCGGTCGCCTGCCGGGCGATCGACAGCGCTCGGGAACTCGAGGCCTCCGAAGCCACGAAACCCGCCGCGGCCTGAGTCGGCGGCTCTTGTCCATTCGGTCAGGTGAGCAGCTCGCTCACCTGACCGGCAGCACCCACCAACTGAGAGGAGATCCCATGCTTTCGACTCCAGCTGCTCAGGATCTGCCCGTCGTTCTCGCACCGCGGATCTGGCGCGATACACGCTGGGTCGGCTCGATCGCCGGCTATGCCACAACTCCCGATCTGCTCGCCGGCGCCACGTTGAGCGCCGACCAGAAGCGCTCCATCACGCGTATCTATGCCGCCGCATGCGCCGATCTCGCACAGTCCACGCTAGCCGGTCTGTCGCCGCGATCGGCTGAATGGAATACCTGGTTCGCCGGGCTTCGTCATGCAGCGCGTGATCTGTCGCCGGCGCGGGATAACACGCAGGTCGTTCATCGCGCGCTATTCCACGGTGCACGCCTGGAGGGAACTGACGCCTCGTGGGCGCACCAGCTGCGCCGCGGGTTCACTGCTCTGCTGGCCGCCAGCCTGCCCGAGCCAGTGCCGGCGCTGATAGGCGAGGACCTCGCTTCTTTCCAGGGCGCCGATGCAAGGTGGCTCGCACACCAATCGGAGTCGTCATACGGTAACGACGCCAGCTCTGAATCGCTTGCTACGTCCGGGGCGAGCCGCGAGATCCCGCTCGAGGCAACACGCTGGCCACTGAGATACCTGCGGCCAAACCCGCTGAATCCGCGCGTCGAGCTCGATTCGACCGGCATCGACGAACTGGCCGCCTCGATTGCCGCGCATGCTGCCCAAGGGGGAGTTCTCCAGCCGCTGCTTGTCACACCGGATGGCACCGTCGTCGCCGGCCACCGGCGCCTGGCCGCTGCGCGCCGCGCCGGCGTCCTCGACGTTCCCATCGTCGTCCGCGCCCTTTCCCCTGTCGAAGCTCTGGAACTGGCTCTCATCGAGAATCTGCAGCGTGCCGACCTGACTCCAGTGGAGGAAGCCGGGGCCTACCAGCACCTGGTCGCCGCCGGCGCCACGCTGGCCAGCATCGCGCGGCGCGTCGGCGTGCCCGCCAGTCGGGTACGCGAGCGTCTGGCCCTTCTCGACCTCGACGAGCGCGTTCGGGAGCGTGTTCACCGCGGGGATTTACCCATGCGCGTCGCGCTGTTGCTGCTCCCGCTGCGAGATCATGGGCGCCAGTGGCGGTTGGCCAGCACTGCCATTCGTCGCCGGCTAACGGTCGCCCAAGTGCGACGCCTGGTAGACACAGCGCTCGCCTTGCCGCCTTTACCACCGCCGTCTTTGTCACTTCCAGCCGACGATGAGCCCGACGGAGCTGGTCTGAGCGTCTGCCGACAGACAGCTCTGGATGCCCTGCACGCCGAGCCCGATCGGCACATCAGCTTCGGTGAGCTGGCGACGCTCGCCTCGATGGAGTGTTGCGCGTGCGGGCTCGCCTCAGCGCCGACGGTGTGTGCCGACTGCCCGAACCTTCACCTGCTTCAGGCCGTCGCACGCCATGGCATCAGCCGTACCTGAGTGCGATCCGATCTGCGAGACCTGCCGCAACCCGTTCACCACTGGCCCGAGCCGCCGCTCCAGCCCACCGCGGCGGACGTGCAGTCGTTCCTGCGCCGCGCGGTTGCCGCGACGACGCCAGCCGCTGTCCGAGCGTTTTTCAAGGCACGTCCTGCGGACACTGACCTGCTGGTTGTGGACCGGACTGCACACGCCCAACGGCGCCGGCATCCTGCCCGTGCGCGAACAGGGACGCGTGCGGCGCATGACCGCGGCACAGGTCGCCTGGGAGTTGTACGTGGGTCCCGTACCCGCCGGTCGCCGCGTATGGCGCCGGTGTCGTCGTCCAGCATGCGTGCGCCCCGACCACCTGCTCCTGGTTCGTCGTGGCCAGCCTGGACCGATCACGGTTCCCAACACGGGCTCGCAGACCGAGACTCCCGTGCGCCCGGTGCTTACTGGTCAGGCGCACAACGGATGGGCGGACGAGCGACGCACCTGGTGGACGCGTGAGCGCGTCCTGGCGGGTCTGCTTGCATTCCATGATGCAACCAGCGAGGCGCCGACCACCAGCCGCCACTGGGCCGGCCTCGTCCGCGGTCTGCCGGCACAACGTCGGCAACCGCGGCACTATCCGTCGGCGTACGCGGTATTGCGCCACTTCCCCAGCTTCCGCGCCGCCTGGGTAGCAGCCGGCATCCAGCTCGATGACGCCCACTGGGCGCCCTGGACCGCGGCCGACGACAACTACCTGGTCACCCACCTGGGTGTGCAGCGGACGGCCGGCATCGCCGCCACCCTGCGCCGCGGTGAGGCCGCGGTTCGCGTGCGAGCTCGCAAGCTCGGCCTGTGCGTCGGTCTGGCTCACGGCTGGCCGTTGCTTCGCGTCGCGCGCACCGCCGGCGTCTCCGAATACGTAGTGCGCGGCTACGTCGATCGCGGCGAACTGGCGGTGTTCAAGGGCGCCAAGCACGTCTACCTGGACCCCGGGGATCTGGCTGAGATGGAGGAGATCGACTGGCAACACGTGCCTGCGGAGCTGGAGTCCGCGGTACTCCAGTCTCTTCGCTGGCGACTCGTCCAGGTTCTCGCTGGCCAGGACTGGCGGACCGTGCGTCCCCATCGTCCCTACCACCGTGAGGACCAGTCGCAACCCCGGCCGCGTCTGATGCCGACTGTCCAGGCACGACCGTAAGTTCCTCGATCCAGCCCAACACGTACGAAAGGCGCATGAGGAGGTACGCACCAATGAAGAGCTACCAATCAGGACCAGGAGCGATCACCTGCATCCACGGCCCCGAAAAAGACCTCGCCAACGCTGGCAACCGGCGCGACATGGACCGGCTGCACCGATGACCAGCATTGCCCTGGTCACCGTCCTCCGTGCCGCCGGTCGCGCCGGCGTTGCCGTCTGCCTGTGGGGCGATCCCGGCATCGGTAAATCAGCGCTCATCGCCGCGGCTGCCGCCGCCGACGACGTTCCGTGTGAAATTGTCATCGGCTCGCTGCGCGAGCCGAGCGACTTCGCCGGCCTGCCGGTCGTCACCGACGACGGCGTGCGTCTGGAGCCACCCAGCTGGGCCAAACGCCTCCAGGCTGCCCAGGCCGGGTACCTGTTCCTCGACGAGCTGTCCACATCGCCACCCGCGGTGCAGGCAGCCATGCTCGGCGTCGCGCTCGAACGCCGCATCGGCGACCTGGTCTTGCCGCGGCGGTGCAGGTCGTAGCCGCGGCCAACCCACCCGAGCGAGCCGCCGACGGCTGGGACCTCAGCCCACCGCTGGCCAACCGCTTTCTCCACATCGGCTACACGCCCTCGACCGACGGCTGGATCGACGGCATGACCGCCGGCTTCTCCCTGCCGGCTGCTGGCTGGGTGGCCCAGCCCAGTCGCGAGAGGCGAGCCATCGCTCGAGCCGGTGTGGCCGCGTTTATCCGCTGCAGGCCGGCTCTGCTGGACGCGTTTCCGACCAACCCGGCTACCAGCGGCCGCGCCTGGCCGTCGCGGCGCACCTGGACCATGACCGCCGACGTGCTGTCGCTCCTGGCCGATAACGACACTGAGTCAGCGCACCTCGCCGCCTGCGGGCTCGTCGGCGAAGGCGCGGCGGTCGAGTACCTGACCTGGCGGCGCGAGGCCGACCTGCCCGATCCGGTAGCGGTCATCGCCGATCCCACTAACGTTGCCTGGCGCCGTCTCGATCCCTCGCGGGTATGGGCGATCCTGGCCGGCGTGGTCGGCTACAGCACCGGCAAAGGCACCGTGGAGGCCTGGCGCGAGGCGTGGGGACCGCTGGCGATTGCCGCCGAGCAGGGCAAGGGTGACGTGGCCGCGGCCTGCGTCCGCACGCTGCTCATCGCCAGGCCGCCCAACGCTCGCCCGCCACACGAGGTGCGCGCGTTCATCGGCGTGCTCTCGGACGCCGGCTTGCTGAGCGCGGCGTGAGCGTTTCCGTTCGCCCATTCAACGTCGACGAGTCGCGGCTGCTCACGGCGGCGCGGCTGGTGGCCGTTGAACATGCTCCGTATCTCGCCCACGCCCTGTTCGCCAGCCAGCCGGTCGCGGCCGAAGGCCTGGGCACCTTCGCCGTCGACCGCGGCTGGCGGCTATACGTGGACCCGGTGACGTTGCGTAGTTGGGGGCCAGGCCTGGCCGGTGGCGTGCTGGTCCACGAGGTCAGCCACCTGGTGCGTGCCCATGCCGAACGTGCTGATGCGCTCGGCGCCGACTACGATCACGTGCGCTGGAACGTCGCCAGTGATGCCGCGATCAATGACGATCTGGTCCACGCGGGCGTGCCATTGCCGCAGGGAGCGGTTACCCCACCAGAGCTCGGACTCGAGGCAGGTGGCATCGAAGAGGCTTACTACGCCCAGCTGGACTCCCGACGCGCTGCAGGTTCGGGCACTACCGGCGCAGTTGATGACGGATGCGGCTCAGGTGCGGGTGGCCCGGCCGCGCCCTGGGAGTTGCCCGCAAACGATCCAGCCGCACCCGGCCTCGGCCAGGCCGACGCCAGCATGACGCGCCGCCGCGTCGCCGAAGCGGTACGCGAGTACGCTGCGAGTCGGAGTCGCGGCACCGTGCCGGCCGGCTGGCGCCGCTGGGCCGAGCAAGCGCTGACTGGGCCGCAGGTCCCCTGGCGGCGGGTGCTGGCCTCGGCGGTGCGCCGCGCCATCGCCCACGTGGCCGGCTGCTGCGACTACACCTACCGCCGCCCCGGCAGGCGCCGCATTCCACGCATCGTCACGCCTGCCCTGCAGCGGCCGCTGGTCACGGTGGCCGTCGTCGTCGACACCTCCGGCAGCATGGGTCAGATCGAACTCGACACCGCTCTCGCGGAAGTCAAAGGCGTGATCAGAGGGGCCGGCATCGGCCCGCGCGGGCTTCTGGTCCTGGCCTGCGACGCTGCGGTCGGAGCGGTCACGCGTCCGTCGCGTGAGCGATGTTCAGTTGGTGGGCGGTGGTGGCACCGACATGCGTGTCGGTATCGCCGCTGCTGAGGCCGCGAAGCCGGCGCCCGACGTGGTCGTCGTGCTGACTGACGGCTTGACACCCTGGCCCGACCGGCCGACACGCGCGCGGCTGGTAATCGCCATCATCGGCGACCAGGCCACTGTGCAACTCGTTCCCGAATGGGCGACGACGCTTCTGGTCCCAGCGGCGTGAGCACGACTGGTGATCGCGAAGTCCCGACGCCTGCTGACGTTCAAGTGCCCGCGGCGCTTGCCGAGTATGCCGATCGCCTGCTGCTCTCCACCGGCTTTCACGCGGACGATGCGCTGCTGATCGCTGGCGGAATGCTCGATCCGCCGACGGAGCTGAAGCAGCTGGCCATCGCACTCCGCGCAGGTTGGGAGCTGACGGAGGAACAAACATGAGTGTTGCTCTGTTCGACCTGGGCCAGCGCTTGCGTGCGGCAACGCTGGCCCGGCCAGTTCCGAGATCCCGATTCGCACCCGTCCTACCCGCCATCAACCCGGTGGCCGTCATGGTCAGCGGATCCGGCGACCGCCTCCTGGTGCGCGCGGCTGACGCCTCGCGCGTGACCACCGCCAGCGGCCAGGACGGACTGTCGGCATTGGCCGAGCTCGGTGTCTCGGTCGGCCCCGATCTCCGAACGCTGGTGGTGCCCGATCGCGACACGCTGAGCCGCCTGCTCGAGGTGGCGCTGACAACGGGAGCGACTTCCGCTCATGCGGGCGTCGCCGCGGGTGTCGGCTGGTGGGCCGAGCGGGCCGATCATCCGGGCACTGGTGCGGTTCTGGACGTCACGAGCGCCTGCACCGCTCGCTGGGTGCTCGGGGTACCGCCCATCCACGAACGCGAGCCGGCCGTCTGGCGGCAGTGGCTCGGCATCGGCGACCGCGGCCCGCGAGGCCTGCTCGAGGTCGCCGCGATTGTCTCGGCCGGCTCGACCCTGCCAGGCCTGGAGGCGGTCGCCGAAGACGACCGCCTCTCGTGGGATGCGTTCATTGCCCGCGTCGCCGACCCGAAGTCCCGCTGGGACTGGCGCCGACGAGATAGCCGCCGCGAGGCGGCGCTTGGATTGGCCAGCCGCTGCGACGCGGCTGAGCTCTACGAGAGCCTGCGGCTCGGCGACCCACTGGTCGCCACTCGCGAATCCTTTGGCGGCACGGTAGTGAGCGGCACGTTGACCGCGCTCCCATCGCGCACGGTGGTCGAGGTGACGCTGGATCAGCTTGCCTGCCGCCTGCGAGAGCAGACGGCCGTCGAGGGTTTCTCGGGCTACCCTCGGGATCTGCCGCCTGCGTTGGCTTCGGCTCCGCTGGTGCGCGGGCGCGTCACCGCCACCCGAGTGACCACCGACGAACGATTGGTCGTCACGATCGGCGATGCCATCCTGCGCTCGGTTCGCACTGGCCAGCGCATCACCCTCCGGCCTCGCTCGATCGATGCCTATCAGCAGCGCAGCGGCCGCCAGGAGCTGCACCGCCGCTACGCCGCGCGCCGTTCCTGGCTCTCGGGTGGATCGCCACCGACTCCACGTCGCCGGGAGGTCCCGCTCGACGTGGTGATTGCCGCTGCTGAGTAGCGGCGTGCGTCGGTAGCTTCCAGCCGTGCGCACGCTTTCGCATCCTGCGGCCTCGGCGACCGCATCGCTGCCGGCTTCGCCGCCGGTTGAACAGCCAGCGGCTCCACACCACACCGATCCCACGCTTGGCGCGGCGCTCTTTGCCGCGTGGTCAGGCGATCCGGCCCTGGTGGTCGCCTCGCCACCCGGCGCCGGCAAGACCAGACTGGTGGTCCAATTGGCCGAGCAACTGCACCGACGCGCCGGGCTCAGGATCGCCATCGCCGCCCAGACCCGGACGCAGGCGCTGGATGTAGCCAGCCGTGTGGCGGCCATCGGCGCCAGCGTCGCCCTGCTCGGCGCGCGCGAATCGCCTCGACCCCCGACCCTCGAGCCAGCAGCCGGCTATCTCGAAGGCGCTGCCCACCTGAGTCGCTGGCGCGGCATCGTCGTGGCGACCACGGCGCGCTGGCTCTGGGTTAAGGAGCGCGAGTACACGGCCGACGTCTGCCTGGTGGACGAGGCCTGGCAGATGACCTATGCGGACCTGGGCGGCCTCGGCCCACTCAGTGCGCAGGTCGTCCTGGTCGGCGATCCGGGCCAGATCGCTCCGGTCGTCACCGGCGACGCCCGCCGCTGGCGAGACTGGACAGCCGGCCCGCAGCGGGCGGCGCCAGAGGCGCTCCTGGCGGCCTACCCTGATGCCGTCACGCGTCTGCGGCTCCCCCATACCTGGAGGCTGGGACCTCAGACGGCCGCCCTGATCCAGCCGGCGTTCTATTCCGACCTGCCGTTCGATTCGGTCCGGCCACCGCGCCACGTCCAGCTCGACGGCACAGCCTTGCCCGAACTCAGCGTTCTGGAAGTGCAGACGCTGGCTGGTCCGGGCGACCCCGTCCTGGCCACGACTGCTGCCGCCCGCGTTCGCGAGCTGACGGCAGACGGCTTCGTGGTCGATGACCACGACAATCATCGACCAATCCGTCCGAACGACGTGGGAGTCATCACGCCGCATGTGGAACAGGCCAGCGCCATCGCCGCTCGGCTGGCCGATTTGCCTGGCGTGCTCATCGGCACTGCCAACCAGGCTCAGGGCCTGGAGCGCGAAGCGGTCGTCATCGTCCATCCGCTGGCCGGCTACCGCGAGGCGCCAGCCTTCGCCGTCGACCCCGGCCGATTGTGCGTGGCGCTATCGCGACACCGTGCGCACGCAACTATCGTCGTCGACGCGGACACTGACACCGTCGTGCGTCACGCTTTGGCGGAAGCTCCGCACGATGGTGCGCTGGCCATCCAGCGCCAGGTCCTGGTCGCACTCCGAACCGGTCCCTGACGGGGAGCTCAGTCCGGTTGGTGTCTCCATGCGCGACGAACGTCAGAGGCCTGGGCAGACGCCAGACATCAGTAGCCGCGTGTAACCACGACAGCACTCACGGCACTCACAGGAGGAACTGCTCAATGCCTTTCATCGAATGCACTCGCCAACGTTGGGATTGCTTCATCGACGGAGCGCCTCGGTCGCGCGATGGCGACGTACCCGCATCGTGCGGGACTCCGTCACCAGATTGACAGGATCACGTTTGACCCCAGAGCGCGGAGTCAACGATCGCCCGGATTCGCCGTCCGAAACACCAATCAGCCAGCCCATGCGGCGGCGCCTGTTCCTGGCGGAGGTCGTCTGTCTGACGTGCGGCCGCAAGGCAGGCACCGCGCTCGCCGAGCACTGGCCGCCAACACGCCCCATCCTGTTTCAGCCGCCAGCAGGCCGGACTGCCAGCCTGGTTCGCGCCTGGTGGCGGATCCGCTGCGCCACGTGTGGAGGCAACACTGCAGCCGACGGGGTCACGATCCGCACCGTCCAACTGGAGCCACCGGTCGATTGGCGCACCGAACGACCCCGCCGCGGTCGTCCGCCGAAAAGGCTGATGGAGCAACGACGAAACGACGGGCCTGGAGCCGCGTAGTGACTCTGAAGCCGTAGCGGCGTCTATGGTGGCTTGAGTCCACGTATCTTGGCTACAGCGTGCCTGGGGCTTGGTTTCGTCGCCCCCAGGCACGCGTGTCAAGCTTGCCGACTGCCTGCCGAATCTCCGATAAGGCGAACTTTCCTTGTTTAATGCACATTGGCTTCAAGGCAATTTGGCATCACCACATTGCCAAAGGCCGCACAACCGCCTGGTTGCGTCAATGTGCGGCCGCCACAGCGCGAACGGGCTAACAGTCTGAACGTCACCAGCCACGGGCCGCGGCGGTTGCTCCACAACCGCTGTCAATCAGATCTACATGCCTGAAGACGCACGCCTGGCTCTAAACGCAGGCCGCGTTCTTCTGCTGCACAGGGCGCTACAGGTCGCGATCGCCTGCGCCCACACGCCACAAGCTCTCCTGCGGCGTAAGGAGTGTGGCAGTCGCTCGGCTGGCCGCAAACATGACGCATCGGCGAATATGTGTTCTAGAATTGGACCTGCATGCGCGACGCCAACCCGCGCGCTAGCGTAGAGCAGGAGTCACTGGGCGAGTACATGCGCCGACACCAGTTCATGGGTCGCCCGATCGATCCACCCGAGCACTTGACTGAGGCCCAGCTCGACGGTCGCGCATGCATTCGCTGCGGCAACGAGCAGTCAGCGAAGCGTCCTGTGGAGGCCTGGAGCGAGCTCAGCAGCCAGCTCTTCGAGTGCGTCGACGTCGCGGCTTGTGCCGATCACCGCGGCGTGTGTTACGCGTGCTGTCATGAGTGGCGGTGGCACACCAGGGGCGGCATATGTCAGGGCACCGGCGAGGGCATCGAGTGCCACTGCATGATGATCCGCCAGCGGAAAGCGAGTGAGGGTGCTGATGGCCACCGAGCCGCGCCCGTATGGCCGCCAGCCCGTCGCTCTCCACGACCTGCGTGATCGGCTCGCCAATCACATCGAGCGCCAGCTGCGCGAGAACCAGGCGACCAGAGACTACGCATCCGTCGCCGTCAAAGCGTTCTCGCTGCGAGCCGAGGATTCACACAGCAACTACGGCTGGCCCGACTTCCGCCACGCGTATGTATGGATCGCCCCGATTCACATGAGCCTCAGACTGTGCGAGACGATCGAGTTGATCGTGGCTCAGGAGCGCGGCGTAATCTGCACTGGCCGCGGCGGCAACGAAGACTCGACGGCGCATAACCCGCTACGCCCGTTCGTGTACGCCGTCGTGGACCTAAAGGCACGGCAGCCATGACCGATCGACCGCCGCCGGCGCCCGTGCGCTGGGAGGACCTCGAGGACCGTGCGGACCGTTGCCTCCGCTGCCTGTACTGGTGGGTCAGCCACGGCGTGCCGGGTGAGGACGGCTACGGCTGCACGTTGATCGAGAGCAGCGCAGCCGAGCGCGCTGACATGGACAGGCACACCAAAGAATTGGAGCGCGCAGGCGTGCCACCAGACCAAGCAGCCCGCCGCGCGTATGCCGGCTTGTGCTACTGCGGCTGCAGCCCGAACAGGTCCTCGGGGAAATCGGAGCCAAGGTCAATTGCGATGCGGCGGAGGGCCTCGAAGGACAGACACGCTTGCACCGGACCCTCCTGGAGCCCGTTGCCGACACGCAGGAGCGCCGCCGTAATGAGGTCGCCCGGACGATGACCGCAGTTGAGGAGATCGTCGGCGACCGCACCGACCACTTCGAGCACATGGCCACCGCGGTCGGCGAACTCTTGCGTGCCGAGCAGCATACCGAGCGCGAGATCGGCATCGCGCTCGCCACGTTGCGACAACACATGGAAACGCCGGACTCGCAGGTGGCTCGCTTCTTCGATTTCCTCGAGGACGAAGCGCTGTCGCGCGTGCGCCTTCACGTCACGTACCGATTGATGGACGTCATCGCCGAGTCGGCAGCCGGCCGCCTGGATACTGCCGACGCCAGGGACATGCGCGCGCTCATCGCCTACATTCGCCGCGCGGGAGGCCTGTTCTCGGTGTTGGGCCACACAGGCGGCGAAGACGTGCGGATGAACGTCGCACATCAGTACGGGGAGCAGGCCGACTTTTCAGTATCGGAGGAGGTCAGCCTGGCCGGCTTCTCCAGCTGCTTGCCCGTATGGCCTGAATGGGTCGCTCAGATCTTCGAGCAGCAAGGCCGGTCTGCAAGCCAGCCCGCGCTTCGAAGCACCATTAGGGAGGTCAGCTACCGCTTCCGCATCAACGGCGTCGTGCCGGGCACTCGTCAGACCGCCTACGTAGCGCGCTTGGGCCGGATCCGAGACGCATTGCTGATGGATGCAGACCCGTATCGCGTACGGCGGAGCCTGGCCGAGTTGGTCTTCTTCGCGGCCGTAGTACCGACGCATGCGCGCGAGCCGCTCGATGAATCAGCGGCCGCCGCGGACGCACTTCGCGTCGCGCAAGAGGTCAGCATTCGATTCCAGCAGGGTGGACGCGAAGCTATCCGCGAGACCCTGGCCGCACTCGAAGCCCAGGCCGCTCTGATAGACGCGAATAGTCGGGCGCTGATCACGGTATTGAAGACTGGCGGTGCCGTGTTGGCGAACTACCTCGAAGCCGAGCGGCCGCCCAGCCGGGACGGCTATTTTCAACCGGTCCTCGATCCCTACACGTGGCTGTCCCCCGGCTCGTACGGCAACGCTGGCGAGGTCGTGGTGCGAAAAAGCCGCCGCCGCAGCGGAACGGTGGTGTTGAGCCTCCCTGCGGTTCTCGAGCATGTCTCGCGCGCCTTGCATACGCTGCCGGGCGCCAGCCCCCGACCCTGATCGGCCGCCATGCTCGACGAGCACTCGCGCGCCGACCACGACTGGATGCTCCTATGTCAAGAGGCCAAAGCCGGGTCTCCCTGCTGAGACCCTGCAGCGAGCGTTTGATCGGCGAGCAGTCGCTTGTACACCTCGTCAGAGATGCGCCGTCTCAGCAGTC
>Ga0137373_10005212_pt1 | contig 14092 bp, 11 predicted proteins | sample SagtaG_5_FD_104912 | JGI IMG/M metagenome (GOLD analysis project Ga0137373, IMG submission 104912) | Vadose zone soil microbial communities from Sagehorn Ranch, Mendocino, California, USA - Sage1_R_80_16 metaG | ecosystem: Environmental > Terrestrial > Soil > Vadose zone | place: USA...
ACCGCCGTTGTCGATGTCGCTGCCGAAAAGGCCGGAGACATTCAAACGGCGGGAGTGTCGTCCGTTCTTCGGCGGTTTGTTACCTGAGGAAGGTCAACTGGAGGCAGTAGCGCGCAAACTCGGAATCTCGAAAACGAACGACTTCAAGCTGCTCGAAGCACTGGGTGGAGATGTCGCTGGAGCATTGAGCCTGTGGCCTGAAGGCGAGCGCCCGCCGACGCCGGATGCCGCTGCGCAGCCGACGCCGCTCGATGACGGACGTGTCTTGGAGCTTCTTGATTCACTTCCGAAGCGACCGTTACTCGTGGGCGAAGACGGACTCCGTCTGTCCTTAGCGGGGGCCCAGCCAAAGCTTCCGGTAGTCCTTGTCGACGGCAAAATCGCTCTGCCAGCTGCAGGACAACCGACAACGCACATACTGAAACCGCCGATCGCTGACTTCCGGGCGATAACGGAGAACGAGGCGCTGATGATGCAATTGGCAGCCGCCCTTGAGCTTTCAGTCGCTCAAGTACAAGCTCGGAACGCCCGTGGTAGACCGTACCTCGTGGTGACACGATACGATCGTCAATTCGAAGCACACGGAGAGGTGCGGCGCGTCCACCAGGAAGATTTTTGCCAAGCCCTCGGCATTCCGCCCGAACAGAAATACCAGGCCGAAAACGGACCGAGTTTCAAAAGCGGCTTTGAACTCCTCCGACGCGCGGCGACGCGACCGGCTGTAGAAGTACTCAAGCTGTTGGATGCAGCGATATTCAACGTGATCATTGGAAACGCAGACGCTCACGGCAAGAACTTCAGCTTGCTCTATCAAGGAGCAGCCGTGAGCCTCGCGCCGCTTTACGATCTGGTTTGCACGGTGGCGTACGAGAGCCTCTCCCCCCGCTTTGCAATGAAGATTGCGAAAAGCAGGACGCTCGAGGAGATCAACTCAAAGGCCTGGGCGGACTTCGCTAATGACGCAGGACTCACAGCGCCGTACGTCAGCAGGCGTGTTAAGGCTTTGTCGGCGTCGACGCAAACAGTCGTCGCAACAATCGCTGAACGACTCGCAGAAACAGGCCTCGATCGTGGTGCATTGCCGGAATTCGCATCGCTTGTAGCGACGCGAGCTGCTCGCGTCGCCAAGACGGTTTGAGATGGGTCATGAGCCGTTTCGCGAATGTGCGGATGTCCGACGGTCCAGTACATGTCGGAGGGCGATTGGCGCGACGTCGTCGAAGACTTCGACATGACACCCAACGGACTCGTCACGCGGTCGCGGCAGGTGAAATAGTTGCGGCGGCGGCGCAGGGCGCAACTCACCGCGGTGAATCGACCCGAACCGAGTCGAATCGCGCCTGGGCGCCCGCGGGGCCGCCGGCCGCGACCGCGATGCGCACGGCCAGATCCCACGGCGGCAGATAACCTCCCTGCGTTTCGCTTCCAATCAATTGCCAGACCGTTCCACGATCCGTGCTCATCGCGAACTGGAATCGTGAACCGCCGGTCGCGGTGACGCGGAGGTCGACCGGTCCACTGGCAGGCGCCGGCACGGTCGCGATCGTCTGCTGCGCGCCTTTCTCGCGGCGCCACAGGATCATGGCGTCTCGCGCTCGCGAGAGGCCGATCGCATTCGCGGCGTTGCCGTAGACGCTCAGTCCTGCGAACGACGAATCAGCCGCGGGCAGCACCCGCGCGGTGACGACGTAATCGCCGTGGGATGCGGGACGCGCGACAATCGTGTCAGCGGGATTCGATGGATCCTTTCCGGATGCGCGCAGCGTCAGCACGCCGCGCTCCACCGACCGCTGCGGCGTGCGATCCCACGGCCACTGCCAGTGTGGATCGAGCCGCGCGCCTGCGAACTCGTCGACGATTGAGCTGCGCTCCGGCTGCGTCCGGGCGCGCAGCGGTGCCGCCGCCTGCGCACTCGGACCGCGGCCGCCATTAATCTCCGGCCAGCCGTCCTTCCACGTGATCTCGTCGAGCATCGCCTGCCGTCCGGCGTACTCGAAGTCGCGCGGGTGATAGGCGTGATACAGGAGGAACGTCCGGCGATCCGGAAGGGTGACGATGGTGCCGTGGCCGGGGCACTTCCAGTCGTCGTTGCCCTGCAGGATTGGATTCGCCGGATTGCGATCGTACGGGCCGGCGATCTTCCGCGCGCGCGCCACACCGAGCCGGTAATCGCACGAGCGTCCGCAGCAGCCCGCGGCCGAGTAGAGCAGGTAGAACCATCCATCGCGCTGCAGGATGAACGGCCCCTCGACGAGGTTCTTCTCCCACGGCGCCTCGTTCCGCAGAATCTCCACCGGCGTACCGGTCAGCGCCGTTCCATCGTCGGACAGCCGCTGCAGCCAGAGTGGCGTCGGCTGCTTCCTGCTGTTGCCATCTTCCTTCCAGACCAGGTATCGACGTCCGTCTTCACCGGTCGCAGGCGACGCATCGATCGAGCCGACGTCCTGGCAGACGAGCGGCCCATGATCGGTCCACGGTCCGGTAGGTTTCGACGCCGTCGCGACGGCGACACACAGCGGGCCGTTCTTCCGCCGTGCGGTGTAGTAGACGAAGAAGGTGCCACGATATTCCGCGATCTCCGGCGCCCAGTAGCTCCCCGCCGACCAGGCGGGCGGCTCCTCGAAGACAGATCCTTCGAGTGTCCAGTTCACCAGATCGCGCGAGTGCAGCAGCGGAAACACCGGCGCCCACTGCGACGTCGTCGAGGTCGCCCAATAATCGGTGCCGACGCGGACGATCGAGGGATCCGGATGATCGCCCGGAATCACGGGATTCGAGTAGGTTGGCGCCTGCGCGGCGCCCGAAATTCGGCTGACCTGAAGGTCAGCACCACCGATGCCGGAAATTCGGCTGACCTGAAGGTCAGCACCACCGATGCCGGAAATTCGGCTGACCTGACGGTCAGCACCACCGAGGCCGGCCGCGACAACGAATGCGAGCACGATCGGTCGCATGGTACGAGTATCATCGCGCCAAAGACGACAGGCGGCAATTCGCTGGTGCCGGCCTTGTCGTATCGGCCGGCCTAACTAAAGGCCGGCACCACCGTGGGAGCAAATGCCATGAAGACGGTACTGATGGCGGCGGCGATCGCGTTCACGTGTGCGCCGGCGGCGATCGCGGGCGAGAAAATAGCCAGACGCACGCTGCTCTCCGACGGCGAGACGCGTACGTATTATCTCTTCGTGCCGGACAGCGCGACAGACAAGCCTGCGCCGCTGATCATCATGCTGCACGGATCCGGGCGGGACGGAAGAATCCTGCTGGAGCACTGGGAATCGCACGCCAAAAAGGAAGGGATCATTCTCGCGGGGCCGGACGCGACGGTGCGTGAGGGATGGAACATGGGGCGGGACAGTCCGCTGCTCCTGCGCGACATTGTGGACGACGTGAAGGCGAAGTACTCCGTCGACCCGAAGCGCGTCTACCTGTTCGGACACTCGGCGGGAGCGATCCACGCGCTGAAGCTCGGCGTCCTCGAATCGGAGTATTTCGCCGCGGTGGCGGTCCACGCGGGCGCGTTCGAGCCCGAGTTCGCGGCGTATGTCCGCCGTGCGCCGCGGAAGATCCCGATCGCCATCTGGGTCGGCACGAATGACCAGTTCTTTCCGCTCGCGCCCGTCCGCGCGACGCGCGATGTGCTGAACGAGCAGGGATTCAACGCGCAGTTGACCGAAATCAAGGGGCACACGCACGACTACTACGGGCGTTCATCGGAGATCAACAAAGCCGTGTGGGCGTTCCTGCGGGACAAACAGCTCGATTTCGACCCGCAGTACCAGCAATACATCGTCGGCCGCCACTAACGGCTACCGGCCTGCACCACATGCCTTCAACCCTCTTTCCGATCGCCCCACCGATCGAGCCGATGCTCGCGAAGCTCGCAACGGCGCTCCCGGCTGGCAACGCCTTTCTCTACGAGCCGAAGTGGGATGGATTCAGGGCAATCGTGTTCCGCGGCGGCGGCGAGGTATTCATTCAGAGCCGCGACCTCCGGCCGCTCGATCGGTATTTCCCCGAGCTCCACAGCGCACTGCTCGAAGGGCTTCCCGACAACTGCGTGGTCGACGGCGAGATCGTCATCGCCACCCCGCACGGCCTCGATTTCGAGGCGCTTCAGCTTCGGCTGCACCCTGCCGCGTCACGCGTCGCGAAGCTCGCGAAGGAAACGCCGTCATCGTTTGTTGCGTTCGATCTGATCGCCGCGGGCGGCCAGGATCTCCGCGGCCTGCCTCAAGGCGAGCGGCGTGAGCGCCTGGAACGGCTGCTGGCGCACGCGCCGCCTCCCATCCACCTGACGCCGATGACGCGCGACCTGGCGAAGGCGGCCGAGTGGCTCACGAGATTCGAGGGCGCGGGACTCGACGGCGTCGTCGTCAAACCGGCCGGCCAGACATACGAGCCGGGCAAGCGCGTGATGATCAAGGTCAAGCACGTCCGGACCGCCGATTGCGTGGTCGCGGGCTTCCGCTGGCACAAGACTGGGAAGGACGCCCTCGTCGGCTCGCTGCTGCTCGGGCTGTACGACGATCGGCAGCGGCTCCAGCACGTCGGCGTCACGTCATCGTTCACGATGGCCATGCGGAAGCAGCTCGCGCAGGAGCTCGCGCCGCTGCGCGAGCATGCGCTCGACAATCATCCGTGGCGTGAGTGGGCCGATGTCGACGCCGAGGGTATGACGCGCATGCCTGGCGGGCAGAGCCGATGGAGCGCCGGGAAAGATCTGTCATGGGAGCCGCTGCGCATCGAACGTGTCTGCGAGGTGAAGTACGACCACATGCAGGGCACGCGCTTCCGGCACGCCGCGGTGTTCCAGCGCTGGCGGCCCGACAAGCGGCCGATCGACTGCCGGTACGATCAACTCGAGGTCACTGCGCCGTACGAGCTCGCGAACGTGTTCAGTGAGCGCTAAGTCGCTTTGCGCGCGCGTGACGGCGCCACGCGCGGGGCTTCCCCCGCCTGTTTGCGGTAGTGCGGCGGCCAGGGGGCATCGCCGAGACCCTCGACTTCGTGTCGCGTCGACAGTTCCAGGAGGGCATCGAGCGATCCGGCCTCGCGGTCGATCGCGTCGTGGCGATCGCCGACAGTGGCCACGCGTGCCGGCATGGTGCGGAGCGTGAAATCTGCCGGGTCGCAGTCGTCGATCTCCTCCCAGGTGAGTGGCGCGGACACGCGCGCGTCGGGTCGCGGCCGCACCGAGTACGCACTCGCCACCGTTCGATCCTTTGCGTTCTGGTTGTAATCCAGGAAGACGCCTTGCCGTTCTTCCTTCCACCACTTGCTTGTCGCGAGATCTGGTGCGCGCCGCTCCACTTCGCGCGCGAGCGCGAGCGCCGCGCGCCGGACCTGATCGAAGCTCCACCGCGGCTCGATCCGGACGAGGACGTGCAGGCCGCGCGACCCGGACGTCTTCGGCCAACCCACGAGCCCGACGTCACCGAGTGTCGCGCGCACAATTCCCGCCACCGTGCGAATCTGCGGCCACTCGATGCCCGGTACGGGATCGAGATCGATGCGCAGTTCGTCGGGGTGATCGAGATCGTCGGCGCGAACGGGATGCGGATGCAGTTCCAGGCATGCGAGGTTCGCCATCCACAGGAGCGTCGCCGCGTCACGGGGGACGACCTCCTCCGCAGTGCGGCCGGACGGAAAACTCAGCGCAACCACGTCGATCCAGTCCGGCCTGCTCCGCGGCGCACGCTTCTGGAAAAAGAAATCGCCGGTGATGCCGTCGGGGTAGCGCACGAGCACGTTCGGGCGGCCGCCGGCGCCGCGCAGCGCGCCGCCCGCGACAGCGACGTAGTAATGCGCGAGGTCGAGCTTCGTGTAGCCCGCTTGCGGGAAGAGCACCTTCCGCGGGCTGGAGATCGTCACCTCGCGGCCCGCTGCCGTCAGGGTCTCCTGTTCTTTGCCTCTCGCCATTACGGTCGACTATACCGGAGCTGTTGAGTGTGCCGGTGTCGTGCACGAGGTCAACGGTGCGCAGCCCCGCAAGGGACTTGCATATAGACAGGATGGAGGTTGCGGTCACATGGAGAACGTCGATCTTGCGAACGCCATGATTGCGGCGGCACTGATTCAGAGCGGCCAATTCAAGTTGTCGGAATTCGACGAACAGGGTCAGCCGATTCACGGTCGGGTGTCCGACCATCGAAGCCCGGCCGAGCGCCTCATCCGGCAGGCGGTGGTCCTTGGCGATCCAGCATTCGATTCGTTCGGAACGCCGGCCTTGATGGCGTTGCGAAAGCTGACGAATGCGATCCGACGCGCGTTGTACGAGTCGCCTTCCACCCCGCGGCCCGCCCTGTAGTTGACGTGTGGCAGCGTCAGCAGTACACCGTCGGCCGCGACTGACGGTTATCGCTGCGCGCGCTGAGGCTGGAGGCGTGGTTCAACAGGCCGCAGCGTCGGCTTCGCCTTCCGGCGCGCGAGGCGCTCCTGCAGCTTCTCCATGTAGATGTAGAACACGGGCGTGACGTAGAGGGTCAGCGTCTGTGACACCAGCAGGCCGCCGACGACGGCGAGTCCGAGGGGGCGGCGGGCTTCCGCGCCTGCGCCCCATCCGAGCGCGATCGGCAGCGTGCCCATCAGCGCGGCCATCGTGGTCATCATGATCGGGCGGAAGCGGACCATGCATGCGTCGTAGATCGCCTCGGCCGCGCCGAGATTGCGCTCGCGCCGCGCGTCGATCGCGAAGTCGATCATCATGATGCCATTCTTCTTCACGAGGCCGACCAGCATGATGACGCCGACGAACGCGTAGATGTTCAGGTCCTGGCGGAACAGCAGCAGCGTCAGCAGCGCGCCGAAGCCTGCCGATGGCAGGCCCGAGAGGATCGTGACGGGATGAATGAAGCTCTCGTACAGGATCCCGAGCACGACGTAGATGACGAAGATCGCGAGCGCCAGCACCCAGCCTAACCCGCGCAGCGATTCCTGGAACGCCTGCGCAGTGCCCTGGAAACTGCCTGAGACGGTGCCCGGAAGCGTCTCGCGCGCGAGCTTCGCGACGCGCGCCACCGCGTCACCAAGTGCGACGCCCGGCGCGATGTTGAACGACAGCGTGACCGACGGCAGCTGTCCGATGTGGTTGACCGACTGCGGGCCGACGGTCTGCTTCGTCGTGACGACCGACGACAGGGGCACGAGCTTCCCGCCAGGCGCCTGCACGTAGAGCATCGACAGCGCCGCTGGATCGCGCTGGTACTTCGGCGCGACCTGCATGATGACCTGGTACTCGTCGTTCGGCGCGAAGATCTGCGAGATCTGGCGCGAGCCGTACGCCGACGACAGCGCCGATTCCACCTGGTCCACCGTCAAGCCGAGCGCGGCGATCTGTTCGCGATCGAGCTGGACGTTCAACTCGGGGTTCTTGATTTGCAGGTCGGAGTTGACGTCGAGCAGACCCGGCACGTTCCGCAGCGCCGCTTCGAATCCCGGCGCGACGCGATACAACTCGTCGGTGTCGGGATCCTGCAGCGAGAACTGGTACTGCGCGCGCGACATCATGCCGCCGATGCGAATCGCCGGAGGGTTCGAGAGGACGACGCGCACGCCGGGTACGCGCGCGAGCTTCGGCCGCAACTCCTCGATCACTTCATCCGCGCTGAGCTTTCGTTGCGCCCGCGGCTTCAAATCGACGTTCAGGCGTCCGCCGCCGAAACCGCCGACGTTCGACGTGAACGACGCGACGTTTGGATCCTGCGACAGGATGTCCATCACCCGCCGCTGGTGCGCGACCATGGCCTCGAAGCCGATCCCCTGCATCGCCTCGATTTGACCGCTCAACTGGCCGGTGTCAACGCTCGGAATGAAGCCGGTCGGCACGATCTGGAACAGGTAAATGGTGCCGACGAGCAGCAGCGCCGAGGCGACCATCGTCGCCCCCTTGAAGCGGATCGTCTGCTTCAGCGTCCAGCCGTACGTCCGGAGCGAGCGCGCGAACAACGATTCAATGGCGTTGTAGATCCGTCCGTGCCGCAGCGAGTGCGGCGGCTTCAGGAAGCGGCTGCACAGCATCGGCGTGAGCGTCAGCGACACGAGGCCCGAGACGAGAATCGCCGCGGCGATCGTGACGGCGAACTCGTGCATCAGCCGCCCGACAATTCCCCCCATGAACAGGATCGGGATGAACACCGCCGCCAGCGACAGCGTCATCGAGACGATCGTGAACGCGATCTCCTTCGACCCGTCGAGCGCGGCCTGCAGCCGCGGCTTGCCCATCTCCATGTGACGCACGATGTTCTCGAGCATCACGATCGCATCGTCGACCACGAACCCGACCGACAGCGTGAGCGCCATCAACGAGAGGTTGTCGATGCTGTAGCCGAACGCCCACATGACGGCGAACGTGCCGACGATCGAGAACGGCAGCGCGAGCGACGGGATGATCGTCGCCGAGAGGTTCCGCAGGAAGAGGAAGATCACCATCACGACGAGGAAGACCGTGAGGATCAGCGTGAACTTCACGTCGTGCACGGACTCGCGGATCGACACGGAACGATCGCTGCGGACGCCCAGCTGCAGCGACGCCGGGAGCTGCGCCTGCAACTCGGGCAGCAGCGCCTTGATCGCGTCGACGACTTCGACCGTGTTCGTTCCCGGCTGCCGCGAGATCGCCAGGTAGATGGTCGGGGTGCCGTTGAACCAGCTCGCGTTGCGCGGGTTCTCGACGCCGTCGTAGACGTTGGCGACCTCGCTCAGACGCACGGGGCTGCCGTTCCGATACGTCACCGCGATCGGGCGGTATTGATCGGCGTACATCAACTGCCCGCTCGTCTGCACGACGAAGTTGCGCTCGGGGCCGTACAACGTCCCGGTCGGACGGTTCACGTTCGCGCCGGCGACCGCCTGCGCCACCTGGTCGATGCCGATCTGCCGCGCCGCGAGCTGCGTCGGATCGACGTCGATGCGCACCGCGAATTTCTGCGCGCCGAACACGTTCACGCCCGCCACGCCGCTCACCATCGACAGCCGCTGCGCCAGCACCGACTCCGCGTACTGATCGACCATCGACAGCGGCATCGTCTCGGAGCTGAGCGTGAGGAACAGCACCGGCTGATCGGCGGGGTTCACTTTCTGGTACGACGGCGGCGAGGGCATGCCGGGAGGCAGCGATCGCGCGGCGCGCGCGATCATCGACTGCACGTCCTGCGCGGCCGAATCGATGTCGCGGCTCAGATCGAACTGCAGCGTGATGTTGGTGTTGCCCAATCCGTTCGTCGAGCTGATCGACGTCACACCCGCGATCGTCGAGAACTGCTTTTCGAGCGGCGTCGCCACGGATGCCGCCATGGTCTGCGGGCTCGCGCCCGGCAGGTTTGCGTTCACCTGGATCGTGGGATAGTCCACCGTCGGCAGGTCGCTCACGGGCAGCAGGCGATAACCCATGATGCCGAAGATGAGAATCGTCGCGACGAGGAGCGTGGTGGCGACGGGCCGCCGGATGAACGTTTCCGCGAAATTCATGGTCGCCTTCCCCTGCCTCCGCGGCGCCCGCGGCCTTCGCCACCGCCGCCGCCCGGCTCCCCCGCTCCTTCGCCTCGTGTGCCCGTCGTCACGGTCGCGCCGGGCGTGAGCCGCAGCTGACCGTCGGTCACGACTTCGTCGCCCGCGGAGACGCCCTTCGCGATGACCACGTCGTCCCCCTGCTGCCGCTCGACGACCACGTTGCGGACCTCTGCCGTGCGATCGGGCGTGACGATGTAGAGGAACTGACCGGACTGCGAGGCCTGCACGGCCGCCGACGGAACGACGACCGCCTTTGGGTCGGTGCGAAGGACGATCGTGACCTGCACGAACAATCCGGGCCACAGCGCATGGTCCGCGTTCTGGAACGTGGCCTTCATCCGGATCGTCCCGGTCATCGCATCGACGCTGTTGTCGATGAACGCCACTTTGCCCGGCTCGACTGTGTCGCCCGATGCAGGCTCAGCCGATGGTATCGCTGACGCGCCGTCAGTCGCGGGACCCTGCCCGGCCGCGCCCGGCGCCGAGGGCGCTGCGAGTGACGGCGGCGCCGTTTGCGGGGCGCCCGGAGTTCCGCCAGCCGAGATACGCGCGTCGACGTGCAGCGGCTGCTGCGACTGATAGCGGCGGATGTCGGGGAGATACCGTCCGGGGACCGCGAACGCCACGTAAATCGGCGAAATCTGGTTGATGACGACGAGCGGCGCGGTATCGTTCGCGCGCACCAGGTCCCCCTGGTGCACGCCGAGCGCACCCGTGCGTCCGGAGATCGGCGCGACAATGCTTGTGTATTGCAGGTTCACGCGCGCGTTGTCGACCTGCGCCTGATCGGCGGCAAGTGTCGCCTCGAGCGCGGAGGCGTTCGCCATCTGTGTTTCATACTGGTCGCGCGCGATGAGTCCGCGGTTGAAGAGATCCTGATATCTCGCGCGCTGCGCCTGCGCGTTCTTCGCCTGCGCCGTGTCGCGCGCGAGCACCGCCTGCGCCTGCTGCAGCGCCGCCTGGAACGGGCGCGCGTCGAGCGTGAAGAGCGGGTCCCCCTTGCGGACGTCCTGCCCCTCGCGGAAATGGATCCGGCTCAGTTGACCAGTCACTTGCGACCGGACCTGGACCGTCGTCACCGGCTCCGCAGTCCCGACGGCTGGGATCGTGACCGGCACCGCCTTCGCGACTGCTCGCGCGGTGACGACCGGCACCGGACCGCCGCCCCCTCGTCCGCCCCGTCCGGCAGCACCGCCGCGCCGGCCGGCGTCGCTGCCAGCGCCCTGCTGCTGTGGCGTGTCGCCGGTTTTGGAACAGCCTGCGGCAGCAAGGCAAAGGATCAGAGCAATACAGACTGAGTGCGAAGCTCGTGAGGAGAGCGAACGGACGGTTCTGGGCATGCGGATACTGAAACGACCTGACGATCTTACTGGTAAACGACTTGCGGGCGGTTTGCGTTTACCGGCAGGACCGTCCGGCCGCTTCAGCCGCCCTTAGTGTCGCTCGCGTCGGTGAGGGGCGCCGCATCGGTTCCGTCCAGGGGCGCGGCGGGCGCCGGGCTGACATCGGCCTCGGAACGCCGCCGCTCCTCGCGACGCTCGCGGGCCAGCATCTCCATGACGTCACGAATCGTCGACGACTCGTCCCGCCGCATGTTCGTCACCTCGACAGCGTTCCGGCCGCGGTGCCCGCGATGCCGTTGAACGTCCAGGTGGAATCGAGCACGGAGAAGGTCATCTCGGAGTTCTTGGCGATGAAGCCGCGATTATCCTGCGAGAGGATCGGCAGCGTAACGGATCCGAAGACGATCCGATCCTTGTAGCGCGTGAGTTCGAAGGTCGAGCCGAAGAGCGGTTCGCCATACCAGTGCGCGGTGTCCACATGGGCGGTGTATCGCGTACCCTGATCGGGATCAGGCGCAGGTGCGGGAGGCGGAGCAGGCGCCGGTGGTGCCGGCGCCGGAGCGGGCTCCGGTGCAGGGGCGGGCGGGGCGGGCTCTGGAGCCGGCGCTGGCGTCGCGACCGTTGCCGCAGACTGCGACGCGAGCGGACTTGGAGAGGTCGGACCACCGCCGCACGCCACCGCGATTACCGAGAGCGCCGCTATCGGACCGAGCAAAAAGTTCCTCATTATCATCGTCCCCCCCAACGAGGGCCGACGGTTGAGGACACACTTCTCCTATGGCGTCATTTCAACCTCAGCCCTACGTCGTACCTGACGATCAGGCTGCAGGGGGCGTGCCGTCACAAACTGAGCCGTGTGAAGCGGGATCCGGGGATCCGATTAGATCCGCATAGCGCGTGAGCTCGAAGGTCGAGCCGAAGAGCGGCGTCACGTCACGCGGATTCGACGATCCTCATCGAGGCTGACTCGATGCGTCTCTGGCGCGACCCAGGTCGCCACGACCGTGACGGCGCAGCAGGCAAGCACGTACGCCGCCACCGCCCCCGAGCCGTGGCGGGCCAGGAGCAGCGTCGCGATGAACAGCGCCGGGCCGCCCGAGAAGATCGAGGTGAACTGGTACACCAGCGAGGCGCCGCTGTAGCGGACGTGGGTGCCGAAGAGTTCCGAGAGATAGGCCGCCATCGGGCCGTACATCATGTCATGCCCGATCATCGCGAGCACGATCGCCGGCGCCACGAATGCCGGTCCCCGCTCGAGGATCCAGAAGAACGGGAAGGCAAACGCGAGCGAGAGCACCGCGCCCGCCAGGTACACGGGCCGCCGTCCGACGCGATCCGAGACATGCGACCAGAACGGGATGGCGATCAGGCCGACCACGGCGGCCAGCATCACGCCGCCGAGCATGGTCCTTCGCGGGTATCCCAGCGACTTCTCGCCGTAGCCCAGCACGAACACCGTGTACACGTAGAACAGGACGTTCTGCGCGAAGCGCATGCCCATCTCGACCAGCACCTCGCGGGGGTGCTCGCGGAACACGTCGCGCAACGGAAACCGCGACCTCCCCTTCGTCTCGGTGAGCGTGACGAACGCCGGCGTCTCGAGCACGCGAAGGCGGACGAACAGGCCAATCCCGATGAGCACGACCGAGAGCAGGAAGGGCACCCGCCATCCCCAGGCGAGGAACGCGCTCTCCGGCAGCAGCGCCGAGAGCAGCGCGAAGACGCCGGTCGAGAGCAGGAGTCCGGCCGGCACCCCCATCTGCGGCCATGACCCGTGAAAGCCGCGGCGTCCGCCGCCGGAGTGTTCGACCGCCAGAAGCACCGCCCCGCCCCATTCTCCGCCGACCCCGATGCCCTGGATGAAGCGGAAGGTGACGAGCAGGACGGGCGCCCAGATGCCAATCGAATCGTAGCGGGGAATCACGCCGATCGCGGCGGTCGCCACGCCCATGACCAGCAGCGACCACACCAGCACCGACTTGCGCCCGGCGCGGTCGCCGAAATGACCGAAGAACGCGCCGCCGAGCGGCCGCGCCACGAAGCCAACCGCGAAAGTGGCGTAGGCGCTCAGCGTACCGGCGAGGGGATCCAATGTCGGGAAGAACAGCGTGTTGAACACCAGCGCCGACGCGGTGCCATACAGGAAGAAGTCGTACCACTCGATCGTGGTTCCGATAAAGCTGGCGACGATCACCTGGCGGAGTTGGTTCGACCGGTCCATGTCAGTCCGCTCGCGTTTCGGCCAGGTACATGATGCGCGACAGCGCTCCCCGGCGCGCGAGCGCAATCGCAGTGTCCAGATACCGCTGCTGGCGCTCGAAGCCTACCGCGCCTTCGACCTGCTCCACCTTGTCCCGGTGCGCGAGCCGCGGCGCGCCGCCCTTCGGCATTCAGCCACACGCTGGCAGTCCGGTCCTCCGTCTCCAGCAGCCGGAACCCGGCCTGTTCGAGCAGACGTTCGTTGAAGCCGGGTGCGGCGAACTGCGTGTAGCCGTGGACGCTGCGCTGCGCGATTTCGTCAGCGGAGATCGCGCCGGTCACGACGCCGGCGTCGGTGAACACGAACCGTCCTCCCGTAGCCAGGACGCGCGCGACCTCGCGTAACAGCTCGCCCCGGTCGCGCAGATGCAGCACGACATCCAGTGCGATTGCCGCGTCGAACGAGCCGGTCGCAAAAGGCAGCGGCTGGTTCAAATCGGCTTCGAGCAGCGTGACCAGCGATTCCACCTCGAGCGACGCGGCCCGCGCGCGGCCCACCGCGAGCGCGGCGGCACTCAGTTCTGTGCCGGTGCCGGAGCACCCGACGGCCTGCACGATGAAGGTGAGCGGGCCGCACGGCCCGCAACCGAGATCGAGAAACCGACTCGCCGGCGACAGCCGAAGCCGAGCGATGTCGTCGCGGAGTTCGCCCGCAGTGACCCAGGAGTGCTGACCGATGTCTTCGCCGTAAGCCTCGGCGCGAAGCTGCCGCATCAACCGCGAATCGAACGCGCCGTACAGGTCATCGTAGCCGCTCGCCGTGGAGTCCGCGGAGACACTCATGGCGCCAGCGCCGCGCCCGCGGAGTGGCGCGCGCGATTCGATCGATCGATTTCATCAGACCCCGCAAGGGCGCCGCGTCGGAAGCACATCGCGGAAATCTAGTGTCCTGTCACCGTGGATCGTGGCATAAATCCCGGAGCGCGGCGCCCGGATGTCAAGGCGCGACGACCGAGGATACCGGGAGTATCTGAGGGAGG
>Ga0137373_10005214_pt1 | contig 14090 bp, 16 predicted proteins | sample SagtaG_5_FD_104912 | JGI IMG/M metagenome (GOLD analysis project Ga0137373, IMG submission 104912) | Vadose zone soil microbial communities from Sagehorn Ranch, Mendocino, California, USA - Sage1_R_80_16 metaG | ecosystem: Environmental > Terrestrial > Soil > Vadose zone | place: USA...
GGCCAGCATCTACAACCTGCTGGCTATCCCGATCGCGGCCGGCGCGCTCTATCCCGCCTACGGCCTCATGCTGCGCCCGGAGTGGTCGGCCCTGCTGATGAGCCTCAGCTCGATCATCGTGGCAGTGAACGCGGTTCTGCTGAAGCGGGTCGAGCGGACGCTCGCCCGCCCCTGATGTCCGAAGCTCCCTATATCTCTCCTGACGGCAAGGGCGGGCGCTGAGTTGGCCAGGTACCAGAAGCCAGGTTGGTTCATGCGCCGGGCGGTCAACCCACTCTTGGCGTTCCTGGTGCGACGCTTCGGGATGAGTGTCCGGGGCGCGCATATCCTCGCGATCCGTGGTCGAAGGACGGGCGCCTGGGGCGCTACACGCCGGTCAACGTACTCGGCCTGGACGGGCATCGCTACCTGCTGGCGCCTCGCGGCGAGACGGAGTGGGTCCGCAACCTCCGCGCCAGCCGCCGTGGAGAGCTGCACCTGGGCGCGAACGTCGAACCGATCTCCGTGACCGAGCTGGGGGACGATGAGAAACCTCCGGTCCTGCGAGCGTACCTACGCCGTTGGAAGCCGGAAGTTGGTCGTTCTTTGCCGTCGGCGGGCCTGAGGTGAGCGACGCCGAGTTTCGCCGGATCGCGCCCGATCATCCGATCTTCCGCATCGAGACGTAGCCCTGTCTCAACCGGCAGCGACTTTGACTCCCCGTGTAATCTGGCTTACACTAGCGTTCGAACGACGCTACCAGGCGCGGCGATTTCACGGCAGCCGAGGAAAACTTGCGACTGCGGGGGAGGTCGGACGAGTGAGTAGGTTCCTGGCCCGGGCGCACGGGCTGTGGCGCAAGCGGGCGGCGCAGGCGTTTCCAGTGATCGTGCTGGCAGCCCTGGCGTCTTACGCGCTGCAGGTGGTGGCCGTCGGTCTGGCCTGGCCGCTGCAGGCGACCGTTCAACTGGTGCTGCTGCCCTGGTTCGCGATCCTCATCTACGAGCTGGCCAGCGCCTATCGCGCTCGTTTCTGGGTGGCGCTCTTCTCCGCGCTGCTGATCTTCCAGGGCGGCCACTTCGTGGAACACATCATCCAGATGTGGCAGATCCACGCGCTGAGGTTGCAGGGGCTAGACGCCCGCGGCTTCATCAGCGTCCTCGACGTCGAGTGGGTCCACTTCGTGTTCAACTCCTGGGTGCTGATCGCCTCGGCGCTGCTCCTGTACCGCTTCCAGAAGAACGCCTGGCTCTGGGCGATGGTGATCTTCTCGGCCTATCACGAGCTCGAGCATGCGTATCTCATGAGCGTCTTCCTCACGACGGGTCAGGTTGGCACGCCAGGACTCCTGGCGCAGGGCGGTGCGATTCTGGGTGGGCTGCCCATTCCCCGGGCCGACCTGCACTTTCTCTACAACCTGGTCGAAGTTGTTCTGCTGGTGGCCGCCTTCCACTCTCAGTACCTGCCGAGGCTGGGCCGGGGTGCGAAAGGCGGCTGGGAGGTCCGCCTGGCGAATCTGGAGTAGCGGCAACTGGAGCTGGGTCGTCCGCCGTCAAGCGCCGAGGCCGATCACCACCAGCCCGACCGCGCTCAGCAGCCCGCTGGCGACCACCGCGCTGACTCCGTCCATCACCAGATGGGGCAGGACGGGCACGAGGGCTCCCCCGGCGAACAGCAAGAACGAGGTCGCGGCTGCCACCCAGGCCAAGCCACCCAGCCCTTCCGGGTCGATCCGCAGCTCCTTGCGGGCCAGCGTGTCGAGCGCCGTCGCAGGCTCGGAGATCACTCCCGCCGCGAGCTGACGCGCCTCGACCGGCGCCAGCCCCTTGGCCTGGTAGATGAGCGCCCGCTCCTCCTGCTCCTCTTCCGGGATCTCCTCCAGCTCTGAACGATCTCCAGCTGGCGCTTGGTAAAGCTCACGCGAGCTCTGGACCGAGAGCCATTCCCCGAGCGCCATGGAGATCGCCCCCGCCAGCAGCCCGGCCAGTCCGGTTAACAATATCGTGGCCTGCTGGAATTCGGCCCGTGGTGCGACGCTGCGGTTCCTGGAAGTGAACCGGCGGCTGTTCGAGCGGCGCGTGGCTGAGGATCGTGTGCGGGACGGGCACGGTGACCTGCATGCCGCCAGCGTTTGTATGACGGAGCCGATCGCGATCTTCGAATGCATCGAGTTCAACGACCGCTTCCGCTGCGGTGACGTGGCCGCGGAGGTTGCCTTCCTGGCCATGGACCTGGAGTACAACGATCGCCCGGACCTGGGCGCGGCGTTCGTCGACCAATACGTAGCCAGCTCCGGTGACCGCGAGCTACGCCAACTGCTCGACTTCTACGTCTGCTACCCCGCGTGCATCCGTGGCAAGGTCGAGTCGTTCAAGCTCGCCGAGGCCGAGTTCAGCCCAGCTGAGCGCGCCGAGGCCCAGAGGCGGGCGCGGCGCTACTTCGACCTCGCGCGCGCATCCGCCGACCGCTTCTCCAATCGCCGACCCGTCCTGACCGCCTTGCCGCTGGGCGCCTAGCGGGTCCTCTCCGTCTCGCGCGAGCGAGAGTACGAGCGGGCGCGCCGCGGCGAGATCGAGCGCGACTACGCCTGCCGCGGGCGCCCGTCGAGCCCGAGCTCCTCGCGAAGCTGCAGGAAGCGCATCACGTCGCCGCGGCTCAACATCCCCACGACCGTGCCGTTCTCGATGACCAGGAGCTGATTTACGTCCTGCTCCACCAGCACTCTCAACGCCTGGCCGGCCTCCTCGCGGGGGCCTGTGACGCGGAGCGGGCGGACCGTCATGATCGAGCCGACTGAATTGTGACCCCACTCATCCTGAGGCAGGCGGTTGACGTCCGTCAGCGTGACCAGTCCGACGACTCGGCCCTCTTGAGAGACCGGCAGCGCCCGCAGATCACGCCGAAGGACGTACTCGTCGACCAGCTCCCGGACGCTCAGTCCCGGACTCACCAGTGGAGGCTCCCGATTCATCACATCGCTGACGCGGACGCCGCGGAACCTCACCTGGACAGCCACCTGGCGCCGGATCGCGTCGGCTGCGCTGTTCAAAAACCAGCCGATGAAGCCGATCCACACTCCACCAAGGACGTTGCCGTCCAGGATCTGAATGAAGCCGTACGCGATGAACAGTAGGCCCAGACCCTGGCCGACCGTCGAAGCGATGCGCGTCGCCCTCCCGACGCTGCCGGTCACCCCCCAGATGATCGCCCGCAGCACGCGCCCGCCATCCAGCGGGAAGCCCGGCAAGATGTTGAAGACGGCCAGGATCAGATTGACCATCGACAAATAGGCGACCGACGCGCCGACGGGGCTGCGCGCGTCAGGAACCCACTGAAGCGCGAGCCAGAACAGGCCCGCCAGCACGACGCTCGAGAGCGGCCCGACGACCGCGATCAGGAGCTCATCCCTGGCGTTTTCCGATTCGCCCCTGAGATTGGACACGCCGCCAAAAATGAAAAGCGTGATGCTGTGGACACCGTGTCCGCGTGCCTGGGCAACGAACGAGTGGGTCAACTCATGGGCTAGGACCGAGACGAACAACAGCAGCGCTGCGACGATGCCGACCGTCCAGTACAGAGTTCGGCCCCAGCCTGGGTAGTTCTCTGGAAAGTAGCCCACGGCCAGAGACCACGACACCAAGCCGAACGCGACAAGCCAGGTGTAGTGCACTCCGACTGTGATGCCGTGAATGCGCGCGATCTTAAACGAGTGTTCCATCGAACCCCCTGGCCGGGCTTTGTCGATCGGACAGTCGGGCGGGAGCTCACCGACAACATATCCGAGGCGGACGGCTGGAAGGCGGGGCGACGCGCCACCAGCCGCCCGAAGAGTCACACGGAGCGCATGCCGGTAGTATAGGGCCGCCCGAGCGGGAGGGTGCAGATGTCCGGGGCGCGTCGCATTCTGTGTGCAGAATGTAGTGTTGTTGACACACCAACCTGTGGTAGCATGGACAATCGGGGCGCGCTCAGCGGTAGCTGAGGGTGAGAGGCTGTGGACAGTCAGGACGAACCAGGGCAGTCTGAGCAGGCCAGTCGGCTCGCTCAGTACGACGACCTGGTGCGGTTCTCCAAAGCGCTCAACGACGAGCGAACGTTCGACGCGCTACTCGAGTTCATCGCGCGCGAGGCGGCCGCCGTCATGCGGGCCGAACGCTCGTCGATTTTCCTGTGCGACAGGCAGAGCAACGAGCTGTGGGCGCGAGTCGCTCTGGGGGTCCGCGACCAGATCATTCGGTTTCCCTCACACCTGGGTATCGCCGGCCACAGCCTGACCACCGGCCAGTCGGTCAGCGTTGCCGACCCGTACGCCGACCCGCGCTTCAACGCGGACGTTGACCGCCAGACGGGCTACAAGACTCGCAGCATCCTGTGCGCGCCGCTGCGAGCGCGGGATGGTCAGGTCATTGGCGTCCTCGAGGTGCTCAACAAGCACGGTGGCCCCTTTACGTCGGGTGATCAGCACCTCGGCGAGACGCTGGCCTCCCAGTGCGCGGTGGCGATCGAGAACGTGCTGCTGTACGAGCAGCTTCGCGCCGCCGAAGAGCTGGGCGCCGAGCCGGGCTCGCCGAGCCCCAAGGTGCTCCTGGCCGACGACGACGAGATGCTCGGCGTCCTGGTGGCCGAGGCGCTGGGGCAGGATGTTCAGCTCGTGGGGGCTCTGGATGGTGAGGAGGCGCTCGAGAAGGTCGAGACCGAGCGGCCCGACCTCGTCCTGCTGGACGTGACTATGCCCAGGAAGGACGGCTTCGAGACCTGTCGGGCGCTGCGCGAGCGCCAGGCCGGGCACGAGCTGCCGATCATCATGTTGACTGCCTCGCGCCGCCCGGAGGACGTGATCCACGCCTTCGAGGCCGGTGCCAACGATTACATCGTAAAGCCGTTCAGTCTGGCGCAGTTGCGGGCCAAGACTCACACCTGGCTGCTCCGCAAAGCGAGCTCGTAGATCCTCCAATTGTCATCCTGACCCTCTCATCGTCATCCTGAGCCTCTTATTGTCATCCTGACCCTCTCATCGTCATCCTGAGCCTCTTATTGTCATCCTGAGCCTCTTATTGTCATCCTGAGCCTCTTATTGTCAGGATGACAGTGAAGCCCGACGCCCGACATCCGGCCGTCGCGACTGCCGCCGTCGCCGGCCTGCTTGTCGCCACGAGTGCCCTTGCGCTCTGGCTGCGGCTGACCGGGCTTCACGGCTGGGACGGCACGCTGTCAGTTGACGAGGCTCGTCTGGCGCTCGCCGGGCGGGGCATCCTCGAGCACGGCGTGCCGGTCCTCCCGTCGGGCTGGCCCTACACCCGCGGTCTGCTGGCCTCCTATCTCGTTGCGCCGTCGCTGGCGCTGCTCGGGCTGACGGATTTCGCGGCCCGCCTGCCCAGCGCGCTGGCCGGCACGGCCCTGGTGCCGGTTATGTACGCTCTCGGGCGATCGTTGGCGGGTCGGCCCGCTGGGCTTTTCGGGGCCCTGTTTGTGGCGGGCTACCCCCCGCTGGTGGCCTGGTCGCGGGAGGCCTGGCTCTTTGCGCTCTACGTCACCGTCTACGCCACGGCCCTCCTTTTCATCTTGCTGGCCCATCAGAGCGGCCGCGCCCGCGACCAGCTCCTGGCCGGCGCGCTCGTTGGCCTGACCCTTTTCGCGCACGAGCTGGGCATCTTCTTGCTGGTGCCGCTCGGCGCTCAGGTGGTCCGCCGGCTGTGGTGTCGCCGCGCCGACAAGCGTGCCTGGCTGGCGCCTCTGGCGGCGCTCGGGCTGGCGCTGGGCGCGGCGGCCGTGCTCTGGGTGTTGGTCACCCGTCTTCGGGCCGATACCCTGGCCGGACCGTACGGTGAGGTGGGGGAGTATTTCAGCCCGCATCTGGATGGCGCCCCACTCGGCTTCTATCTGGCGATGCTGGCCAACGGGCGGGGACTGGTCCTGGCTGCCGCGCTGGCGGGCCTTCCATTCGCGCTGGCCTGGCACCAGGGCGAGGCGCTCATGCTCTGGCTCGCGCTGCTGCCGCCTCTCGCCCACGCCGTAACCATCATTCCGGGCGGCCCGCAGGAGCGCTACGGACTGACCCTGATGGTGGCGCTGCTGGGGCTGGCGGCGCTCGGCGTAGGCAGCCTGGCGAAATGGGCGACGCGGCGCTTGACGCACCCATTCGCACCGCCCGCGCTCCTGGCCGGGCTCGTCTTCGCCCTGGTGCTCGTCGTTCACCAGGATCTCGGGCGAGCCTTGGAACGTGGTGCGCTGTCACCGCGCCAGGGCGCCTGGCTGCGCGAGTTTCGCGCCCTGAATCCTGGCCCCGAGGATCTGGTCATGTCCGACCTGCCGACTGTGACCGGCTGGTACCTGGGCCAGCTAGACTTCTGGGTTAGCAGCCGCCAGTACCAGAAGTATTCCCTACGAACGGACGATTTGCGTCGGGACGTCCACACCGGGGCGGTGTTGATCCGAAGCGTGTCGGAGTTCCAGCGCCTGGTCGCTCTACCTAACCGTGGCCGCACCCTCTGGGTGGTGGCCTCGAACCGCGACTTCCAGTGGGGTGAGCTGGTGGACGACGACCTCAAGGCGTTCCTCGAGCGCTCGGCCAGCCAGCGGATCAGTCCAGGCGATCGGAGTAGGATCCTGCGGATCGAGCTCTAACGAGCTGTCACCCATCAGCTATCAGCAATCGGCGGGCGTCAACGCTGACAGCTGATAGCTGAACGCTCGTTCTGCTATCGCGTCTGAAGGACCTCCCGGCCCGGGCGGACGACCCGATCGACGCGCACCAGGACGCCGATTCCCTTCCGCTCGGGGTCGCTGTTCAGCTCCTGCTCGATCGTACGGGCCATGATCTGCTCGCGCACATCGTCGGACTCGTGCAGCGTCGCCTGGCCATGGAACCGCAGGTGCAGGTTGTTACGCTCGCGATTGCGGTAGAGGACGGCGACCTGTGGGTTCTCTCGCAGGTTGTCCAGGGTGCCCTTGCGGGTCCGTTCCCACCACGCCAGGTGCTCCTTGTCGAAAACCATGACGCTGCCCTTGAAGCCCAGGTCCGGCGCCCCCTGCGCGCTCGCGGTGGCGACCATGCACGGACTGCCTTCGGCCACCGCCGCGTTGACGGCCTCGCCATACTCGCTTAGATCGATCACCTGTTCCCTCCAGACGCCGGCCGGCTGGGCCCGCGCGGGCACGGCATGCCGTGCTCCTACAGTACGCGGCGCCGGTCGTTGGATGCAACATGTGCTGGAGAACGGCGTGTTAGACTCTGCCGACGCCGCCAGGAGTGGTATCCAGATGGCGGCGGGCGGGGCTGGGTGGGCGAGCCGCTGATCGTCGTCGAAGACGTGCGTTTCGAGTACCGCGGCCGCGGCGCAGAGCCCATCCGGGCCCTCGACGGGATCTCGCTGGCGATTGGAGCGGGCGAGCGGCTGGCGATCGTCGGCCAGAATGGGTCCGGCAAATCGACGCTGGCCAAGCATCTGAATGGCCTGCTGCTGCCCGGCAGCGGGCGGGTGCTCGTGGCCGGCATGGACACGCGCGATCCGGCCCGCCGGCGCGACGTTCGTCAGACCGTCGGGATGGTCTTTCAGAACCCCGACAATCAACTGGTCGCGACCGTCGTCGAGGAGGACGTGGCGTTCGGGCCCGAGAATCTTGGCCTGCCGTCGGACGAGATCAGACGGCGGGTAGATGAGTCGCTCGACAGGGTCGAGCTGAGTCACCTACGGTTGCGCCCCCCTCACCTCCTCTCGGGTGGTCAGAAACAGCGCGTCGCCATCGCGGGCGTGCTGGCGATGCGACCTCGCGTCCTGGTCCTGGACGAGTCGACGGCTCTCTTGGACCCGCTTGGGCGGGCCGAGGTGCGGGCCGCGGTGCGACGCTTGCACTCGGAGGGCACGACCGTCGTCCAGATCACGCATTTCATGGAGGAGGCGGTCGAGGCCGAGCGGATCGTGGTGTTGAGTGGCGGCCAGATCGTGCTAGAAGGAAGCCCGCGCGAGGTCTTCCGCGAGGCCGAGCTACTGCGCGAGCTGCGGCTGGACGTGCCCCAGGTAGCCGCCCTGGCCAAGCGCATCTCCCGCCGCCGACCCGACTTCCCCAGCATCCTGCTCGACGTCGAGGAGGCCGCCGAGGCGATCGTCGAGCGCTCAGCAGTCAGTCGTCAGCGGCCAGCGGACGCTCCAAATGCTGACTGCTGATGGCTGACTGCTGATGGCTGGCATCATCGAGGTCCGCGATCTCTGGCACACGTACTTGCGCGGCACGCCGCTCGAGGCTCAGGCGCTTACGGGGGCTGACTTCGACCTCGCGCCGCGCGAGATCGCCGCCATCATCGGCCACACCGGGTCCGGCAAGTCGACTCTGGTCCAGCACTTAAATGGGCTGCTGCGCCCGCAGCGCGGGACAGTCCGTGTGGCCGGGCTGGACCTCGCCGACCCTGGCCTCGACATTCGGCAGGTCCGCCGCCTGGTGGGCCTGGTGTTCCAGTTCCCGGAGCAGCAGCTTTTCGAGCCGACAGTGGGCGACGATGTGGCGTTCGGGCCGCGCAAGCTGGGCTGCGACCGAGCCGAAGTGCGGCGGCGGGTGCGTGAGGCGATGGAAGCGGTCGGGCTCGGGTTCGAGGCGTTCAAGGACCGCTACACGTTTGGCCTGAGCGGCGGCGAGATGCGACGCGTGGCCATCGCCGGCGTGCTGGCTCTGGAGCCTCAAGTGTTGGTCCTGGACGAGCCGACCGCCAGCCTGGATCCCCAGGGTCGGCTGGAGCTGCTCGGGACGGTCCTGCGCCTTCGCGACGAGCGGGGCATCGGCGTGGTGTTCGTGTCGCACAACATGGAGGAGGTTGCGGAGCTGGCCGAACGGGTCTGGGTCATCGCCGGCGGCCGCACGGCGCTCAGCGGGAGTGTCCAAGAGGTATTTTGGCGGGCCGAGCGGCTGCGCGAGCTGGGACTCGGCGTGCCGCAGGTGACCCGCTTGATGGGGCTGCTGCGCGAGCGCGGACTGGCGGCCCCGACCGATGTGATCACGCTGGACCAGGCCGAAGCGGCGGTATGGACGATTTTGAATTCCTGAGAGACGTGACCCTCGGGCAGTACCTGCCCGGCAGTTCGGTGACCCATCGCATGGACCCGCGCGCCAAACTGTTGGCGCTGGGCCTGCTCATCTGGGCGATCACCTCGGTGACCAGCTACTTTGGCAACTTTGTGCTGGTGGCCACGGTCCTCGGACTGATCGTCTGCTCCGGGCTGCCGCTTGGCTACGTGGTGCGCGGCATTCGCCCGGTGCTGCCGGTCCTGGCGCTGTTCTTCGTGTTCCAGCTCCTGTTCGCCGGGAATTACGACCCGACCGGTAGCCCCATCATCTGGCGCTGGGAGGCGCCGCTCGGCCCGCTGCCGGTCAATTTCACGCTCACGGTCTCCAGCCTGCGCCTGTCGATCGTCTCGATAGCGCGGCTGTTCTGCTTGCTGATGGTCACGAGCGTGTTGACCTTCACGACTACGACGACCGGCCTGACGCACGGCGTCGAGCTGTTGCTGGCGCCCTTGCGGCCGCTCCGCGTACCTGGCCACGAGCTGGCGATGGTCCTGGCGATCGCGCTCCGATTCGTGCCGACCCTGGCCGAGGAGCTCGAGCGGATCATGAAGGCGCAGGCCTCGCGCGGGGCCGACTTCGGCCGACGCGGCCGGCTGCGCTTCATCCAACAGACACGCCAGCTCGTCCCGATCGTCGTGCCGCTGTTCGTCGGGACATTTCGGCGCGCCGAAGACTTGATCATGGCGATGGAGGCCCGCTGCTACGTTGGCGGCCGCGGGCGGACCCGCCTGGCCCAGCTCGAATTCAAGCCGCGCGACTGGCTGGCCCTGTCCGTCGTGGCCGCCTATACCGCGTTCATGCTGTTGTTCAAGTTCCCGGTGTAGGGCAAGGCATGCCAAGTGGGCTACGATGGACGCTCCTGTTTCGTCTGGTAGAGCTGACCTATACAAGGGATCGTGAGTTTTCCCATGACGAGGATTGGGTAATGATTAGCCGAGTCCACCATGCGCTCTGCCTCCCGTTTCGTTCCACAGTCACCTAAAGTGATCCGGTGGATCGACCACCTGGTGGCGGTGGTGGAGGAGTTCGACGCGGCGCGAAGGGTCTGGCTGGAGGCCGGCTGCCCCGTGGTGTGGGACGGCCGCATCCGCGGGCACCGAAGCTGCTGCTTCTCGATCGGCCCGATCAACTTGGAGATGAACGCCCGCGAGGTGTTCGAGGGCTGGCCAGCGCTAGCCACCTGGTCGGACTGGACTAGCCGACGGTTCGGGCTGCACGCGGTGGCGTTCGATCCGGGCCGCCTCGACGCCGCGGTATCGCAGCTGCGGGCGGCCGGCCTGGCGATGACCGAGCCGCGCGAGGGCGCCCTCACCCCGAGTGAGGATGCGCCGGCCGCCCGTCCGCCGCGCTGGCGCAACTCGCTCGCCGGGGGCCTGCCCGGCCTCTTGCCCGGACTGCCCAGCTTCCTCTGCGAGTTCGTCGCGCCGGGTCCCGGTCAGGGCCGCATCGCGCCGGAAAGCCCGATTCGATTCGTGGAGATCTGTGTAGGCGTACCCGAGCCCGCGGCCGCCGCGGCGAGCTACCAGCGCGTCCTGGGTGTTGGCCCGCAGACTGGTCCGGGCGGCATCCTGATCCCGCTGGGCGACACGCCGCTCCGGCTGGTCGAGGGCGACGATTGGTTCGCCGTCCTGAAGCCGCGCCGACCCGGCCTCTCGCTGGACGACCTCGCTGCGGCCGTGCCGGGGCTCGGCTGGGTCTAGCCGGGCGCCGCGCGACGCAGGACTGGCAGACCGCTCACTCGTGCCGCTCTATGGAGCGCAACCAGTCGCGAACGGCCGCTGCCACCTCGTCGGGCGCGTCCTCGTGCGGGAAATGGCCGGCACCGGCGATCACTACCGATCGAGCCTGCGGAAAGATCCGTTCCCACCGAGCTTGGAATCCCTCCTTCCGCGTGGGGTCGTGCTCGCCGTACACCAGCAGGACCGGCAGGTGATTGAGATCGGTCAGCAGCGCTCGCTCGACCCGACGCATCGCGTCGTCGATTCGTGGCGCGTCGCCGAACAGCCGCATCGCGTTGCGCCGCGACTGCGGCGTGGGGAACGAGTTCAGGTAGGCTGCCCGCTCGGCCGGCGTCGGCCTGCGGCGTCTCGCGCCGCACCGTGCCATGACGTGGGCAAGTAGTTGAAGTTGGCGTTCAGGGAGCCGAAGATCGGGCCGCTGACGAAGCGGAGCATCCGCGCCGGCCGCGGGAGGTCCCCGATCGGGAAGCAGAACGTGTCGGTGATCACCAGCGCCCGGATGAGGTCCGCCCGGCGGGCGGCCATGCTCAGCCCGATCGGTCCGCCCAGGTCATGCGCCAGCAGGGTCAGGTCGCGCACCTCCAGTGCCTCGACGAACAGCTCGACGACCTCCGACGTGGCGGCGATGGTGAAGGGGAAGTCGGGGGCTGCCTCAGAGAGACCCTGGCCGGGCGCGTCGAGGGCGATGCAGCGAAACTGCCCGCGCACCTCGCGAATGACGTTCCGAAACAGGAACGACCAGGTCGGGCCGGCGGTGAGCAGCAGTAGTGGCGAACCGGCGCCCTCGTCCACGTAGTGGACCAGGTTGCCTCCGATCTCGAGGTACCGATCGCGGAACTGATATAGCTCCTCGCTGAGCCAGGCCGGCCTCGGATGGCCGGACTCGATCGTCGCGTGGCGGGCGACGGCCATGGTGCACGTCCTCGATGTTGCGGCCGTACACAATCAGGACTGTGGACAGAACGTGGCCGGTGCTCCGACGCCGGGGGCCAGGAACGCCACTAGCCGTCGCAGCTCCACGTCGCTATCCTGCGACCTCTCCGCACCCAGCGGCGAGGTCAGATGGGTGGGGTCGGCGAGCAGGAACGTCAGCACGCCGATGACGCACTTGAACCGCCAGAACAGCTCGCCGGGCGGCACGGTCGGCAGCGCCCGTTCGAGCGCCGCCAGATAGCGGATCCCCACCTCTCCGAACTGCTCGTGCACGATCGCCTGCACCAGCTCGGTCGGCTCGGTGGCGGATCGACCCAGGAAGCGGGCGAGGATCCGTCCGCGCTCCCCGAGGTCGCGGATAAGGTCGAGGGCCGGCCGCAGGAACGCCGCCAGGATCTCCTCCACCGTCAGCGCCCGGTCGCCCGCCTCAGCTTCGAGGCGATCCAGCCCAGCCAGCCGTTCGCGATTCACCGGAGCGACGATCCGATCGAGGACAGCCCGGAGTAACGCTTCCTTCGAGCCGAAGTGATAGTGGATCGCCGCTAGGTTCACCCTCGCCTGGCGGGTGAGCGCACGTAGGGACGTCCCGGCGAAGCCGTGCTCGGCGAACGCGGGCTCCGCGGCGTCGAGGATGCGCTTCCGGGTCGGGTCAGTCGGCACCGCCATCCTCAACTACTCAAACGATCGTTTGAATCATACGTTTGACCAGTACATGATGTCACGTTTCCAGTTGCGGGTGGCTTCCGCAGGATCTAACCTGTCTCTAGCCATCAGAAACCGGCTCGGCCGGCGGAGGGCCGGCCGCGGTCAGTTTGGCAGCGGGACGTTGACCGGCACCGCCACCGTCGCCGTGCAGCCCGGCACCCCGCCCCGCCAGCGCCACGCCCTGGCCTGATCATGGCCATGGAGGCCCGCTGCCACGTCGGCGGCCGCGGGCAGACTCGCCTGGCGCAGCTCGAACTGAAGCCACTTGACTGGCTGGCCCTGTCCGCCGTGGCCGCCTATACGGCGTTGATGCTGGCGTTTAGCTTCCCCGTATAGGAGCCACCCTGCATCCTGGGAGCGTCCCGTGCCGCCAGAAGGGCGCAAGCCGTGCGCCCCTACGCCCGGCGGGCGCTCTTGAGTTACCCTCGGTGCGGAAGGACCCCTTATTGGAGGCTTCCGCGGAGGCGCCGGGCGTAGGCTTCCACGGCGGCGGCCTGCTCGGCGGTTTGAATCGAGCCGGGCCGCGCGGCGCGGGTCCGAGCGACGGCCTCTTCGGCTGTCAGTCCGCAACGGACCAGGTAGCAGGCGAGGAGCGTGCCGGTGCGCCCCAGGCCAGCCCCGCAATGCACGGCTACACATTGACCGGCGAAGACGGCGCGCTCGATGGCGGCCACACCCTCTTCCAATTGGTCCCCCGTTGGAGGAGTCAGGTCGGGCACGGGGAGATGCAGCTCGGCAAGGTTATGGCGCGCCAAACGGTCTGGCGCGTGTGCGCGCTCGTGCAGGTTGATCAGCAGGGACACTCCCTGACTCCCCAGCTCGGCCCATTCCGCCTCCGTCCGCGGATAGGCACAGCCGGCAAGCCGCCCCTCCTCGAGCCAGGTGAAGAAGACCGGCGCCTCGTCCGGCCAATTCTGATGCCGCCCCGCGCTCATAGCAGCCTCTGATCGATTGATTAGGCGTCGCGAAGGCCATGGTATTCTAGGCTTCGCGGGGCGCGCGCTCGCGGTCAGGGTGTAGTTGAGGGCATGGGCTCGATCTGCGACGTGCCCGGGATCATGGTCGGGCACGACACCGACGAGGTCGGCGTGACGGGTTGCACCGTCGTGCTGTGCGAGGGCGGCGCGGTCGGCGGAGTGGACGTCCGCGGCGCCGCGCCAGGTACGCGCGAGACCGACTTGCTGCGGCCCGAGAACACTGTCGACCAGGTCCACGCGGTCTTGCTGTCGGGCGGGAGCGCCTTTGGGCTGGACGCGGCCGGCGGCGTCATGCGGTTCCTGGAAGAGCGCGGGGTGGGCTTTCGGGCGGGAGCGGCAGTAGTACCGATCGTGCCGGCGGCGGTACTGTTCGACTTGCTGATCGGCGATTCGCGCGCCAGACCAAACGCCGAGGCCGGCTTTCGGGCTTGCCAGGCGGCGTCGAGCGAGCCGCTAGGCGAGGGCAGCGTGGGGGCCGGGACGGGCGCGGTGGTCGGCAGACTATACGGTCGGGGCCTGGCTACCAAGAGCGGGATCGGCTCGGCGAGCATGCGGCTGGATGGGGGAGTGACCGTCGGCGCGATCGTGGCGGTCAACGCGGTCGGCGATGTCGTCGACCCCTCGAGCGGTCAGGTCCTGGCCGGCGCTCGGCGACCAGATGGCTCGGGCTTCGCGGGGCCGGATGCCTACCTGCAGCTAA